>Ga0335083_10010020_pt1 | contig 11482 bp, 9 predicted proteins | sample Lox_Sample_42_FD_206716 | JGI IMG/M metagenome (GOLD analysis project Ga0335083, IMG submission 206716) | Soil microbial communities from Loxahatchee National Wildlife Refuge, Florida, United States - Lox_Sample_4.2 | ecosystem: Environmental > Terrestrial > Soil > Wetlands | place: USA: Florida... | reverse complement strand
GAGGTTCACCGCCGCCGCGGCCAGGTTCACCCCTGCCGCGCCCGGCCCCACCGCGCCCGGCCCTACCGCGCCCGGCCCTACCGCGCCCGGCCCTACCGCGCCCGGCCCTACCGCGCCCGGCCCCACCGCGCCCGGCTCCAGCGCCGCTAAGGTGCGTGCCTCATGAAGCGGCTGATCGGCGTGGGCGTCGGCCCCGGCGACCCCGAACTGGTCACGGTCAAGGCCGTCCGCGTGCTGCGCGAGGCCGACGCGGTGCTGGTCCCCGTGCTGGCCGCCCCGGAGCCGGGCCGGGCCGACCCGGAGCCGGGCCGGGCCGGGCCGGATCCCGCCGAGCCCGGCCGGGCCGAAGCCATCATCCGCGCCTACGTCGCCGCCGACCGCATCAGGCGCCTGGAATTCGCCCTGAACGACACCGGCGGCGTCACCCCCCGGCGCGCCGCGGCCTGGCAGGCGGCCGCCGCCGCGGTGGCGGAGGAGTTCGCCGCGGGTGCGGCCACGGTCGCCTTCGGCACCCTCGGCGACCCCAACCTGTACTCGACGTTCAGCTACCTGGCCCAGACCGTCCGCGACCTGATCCCCGAGGTGACGGTGGAGACGGTCGCGGGCATCACCGCCATGCAGGACCTGGCCTCCCGGGCCGGCCTCTCGCTGGCCGAGGGCACCGAACCCGTCACGCTCGTCCCCCTCAACGGCGGCGTCGCCGCCCTGGACCAGGCCCTGGCCCGCGGCGGAACCGTGGTCGGCTACAAGGTCGGCGCCGCCGCCAGCCCTGCCCCCGGGATCCTCCGCGACCGCCTCCAGGCCGCCGGCCGCCTGGACACCGCCGTGATCGGCGCCCGCCTTGGCCTGCCAGGCGAGCTGATCGCCCCCGCCGCCGAAGTCCTGCGCCCCGACATTCCGGACATTCCGTATTTGTCCACCCTGATCGCCCCCGCTCCCCGCCCAGCCTCCACCGGCGCCGCCCTCAATCGGCCCCGCGACGAGCAGCACCCGAATGAGCACGATGGAACATTGATGTCGCCAGAGCGACATCAATGTTCCATCGATGTCGTTAGCGCGGGCGCGCCAAGCCGCCAACCGGGCCCCAAGGGCCAAGAACCGAGGCCCGAAGGCCAAGAACCGAGTCCCGAAGGCCAAGAACCGAGGCCGGTGGGGCGGGTGGTGTTCGTGGGGGCGGGTCCCGGCGCCCCGGACCTGCTGACCCAGCGCGGCGCACGGGCCATCGCCGAAGCCGACGTCGTCATCTGGGCGTCGAGCCTGGTCGACCAGGCCATACTGGCGCACGCCAGCGCCCACGCCGAGATCGTCGACTCGGCCAAGCTCCCCATGGAAGGCGTGCTGCCCTACTACGAGCGCGCCGCACGGCACCAACTCCTCCTAGCCCGCGTCCACTCCGGTGACCCCTCGCTGTGGGGCGCCATCCAGGAGCAGCTCGAGCAGTGCGAAGCCCTCGGCCTGGACACCGAGATCATCCCCGGGGTGTCCAGCTTCACCGCCGTGGCCGCCAGGATTCGACGCGAGCTGACCATCCCCGCAGTCGCCCAGTCGGTGATCCTGACCAGGCTCGGCGGCGGCAAGACCCCGATGCCGCCGGGGGAGCAGGTAAATGAGTTCGCCCGGCACGGCACCACGATGGCGCTGTTCCTCTCGGCCGCGCGGTCCGGCCAGCTGCAGGACGAACTGCGCCACGGCGGCTACCCGCCGGACACCCCCTGCGTGGTCGCCTACCAGGTGACCTGGCCCGACGAACTAATACTTCACTGCGCTCTGGAAGACCTGGCCGCCACCATCAAGCAGCACAAGCTCTGGAAGCACACGCTGGTCCTGGTCGGCCCGGCCCTGGCCGCCGGGGGCAGCCGCTCTCACCTGTACCATCCCGGTCACTTCCACGGGTACCGCAAGGCCGACCCGCAGGCCAGGAAGCAACTCCGCCAGGCGGAACCGTGACCCCCGACCCCGAACTTCGCGAGCCCGACCTGCCCCGGACGGCCAAGGTCAGGAAGCAGGCGCTGCGCACCGGCTGGACCACCGGCACCTGCGCGTCCGCCGCCGCCAAGGCCGCCGCCACCGCCCTGGTCACCCAGGAAGCCCAGCACACCGTGGAGGTCGGCCTGCCGGACGGCCGCCGGGTCCGCTTCGACGTGGCCGAATGCACCGTGAAACGGCACGAGGCGACCGCCGTGGTCGTCAAGGACGCCGGCGACGACCCCGACGTCACGCACGGCGCCCGGCTGACCGCCACCGTGCGCTGGCACGAAAACCGCGAAAACCCCGAAAACCCCGAAAACCCCGACCACCCCGGCCTCGACCTGCAGGGCGGCGTCGGCGTCGGCGTCGTCACCAAACCGGGCCTCGGCCTCGAGCTCGGCGCCCCCGCCATCAACCCGGTCCCGCGGAAGATGATCACCCAGGCCGTCGGCGAGGTGATCGACCCGGAAAACCAGGGCGTCCAGGTGACCATCTCGGTCCCGGACGGCGAGCGGATGGCCCGCAAGACCACCAACGCCAGGCTGGGCATCCTCGGCGGCATCTCGATCCTCGGCACCACCGGCATCGTCCGGCCGTTCTCCACCGCGTCCTGGCGGGCCAGCGTGGAGCAGGCCATCTCGGTGCTGGCCGCCCAGGGCGAGGCCACGGTGGTGCTGTGCACCGGCGGCCGCACCGAGAAGGGCGCCATGAAGCTGCTGCCCGGCCTGCCCGAGGTGTGCTTCGTCGAGGTCGGCGACTTCACCGGCGCCGCGCTCCGCCAGGCCGTGAACCACCGGCTGGACCGCGTGGTCTTCGTCGGCATGGCCGGCAAGCTCACCAAGCTGGCCTCCGGCGTCCTGATGACCCACTACACCAGGTCCAAGGTCTCGCTGGACCTGCTCAAAGACGTCACGGAAGCCGCCGGAGGGCCACCAGACCTGGCCGAACGCGTCGCCGCCGCCAACACCGCCCGGCACGCCGCCGAACTATGGGAGGAGGCCGCCCTGCTCCCCGCGGCCGCCCGCGAGCTGTGCGCCCGCGCCGCCCGGGTCCTGCGGCGGTTCTGCCTCGAGATAACCGGCGCGACCGTCCCGGAGATCCGCGTGATCATGGTCGACTTCACCGGCCAGACCGAGATCGCCGAGGCCGCGGCATGAACCCATCCGTCACCGTGATCGGCTGCGACGGCCGCCCCCTGGGCCCCGACGCCGCCGCCGCCCTCGCCGCGGCCAGAACCGTCATCGGCGCCCCCCGCCACCTCAAGGACGCGCCCGTCCCGGACGACGCCGAGCGCGTCGAGCTCAGGCACCTCGGCCAGGCCCTCGACACCGTAGCCGCGCACCCGGGCCCGGTCACCGTGCTGGCCTCGGGCGACCCCGGCTTCTTCGGCATCGTCCGCGCCCTGCGCGCCCGCGGCATCACCCCGCGCGTCATCCCGGCCGTCTCCTCCGTCGCGCTCGCCTTCGCGAGAATCGGCCTGGACTGGGACGATGCCCTGGTGCTCTCCACGCACGGAAGGGACAGGCAACAAGCGCTCGCCGCCGCGCTCGCCCACCCCAAGGCCGCCATCTTGACCGCGCCAGGAACCGCCCGTGACCTCAGCCGCCAACTCCAGGCCGCGGGCAAGACGGTGTACGTCGCCGAGTGCCTCGGCACCCCCCAGGAGCGCGTCGCGGAAGCATCCGCGCGCGAACCCGCCGACCCCAACGTCCTCATCGTCCTCGACGAGATCGTCCTCGACGAGCAGGCGCCGGGCGAACGGCGCTGGCTGGCCGGCCACCAGGGCGCCCCGGACGGCTGGGCCCTGCCCGAGGACGCGTTCGCCCACCGCGACTCGATGATCACCAAGGCGGAGATCCGCGCGCTGGCGCTGGCCCGGCTCGCCCCGGCCCCCGGCCGCACCGTCTGGGACGTGGGCGCCGGCTCGGGCTCGGTGGCGGTGGAGTGCGCGCGCTTCGGCGCCCACGTGATCGCCGTCGAATCCGACCTCGCGCAATGCGAGCGGATCCGCGACAACGCCGGCCGCCATCAGGTCCGCCCGCGCATCGTCCACGGCCGCGCCCCCGAGGCGCTCAGGACCCTGCCCCCCGCCGACGCGGTCTTCGTCGGCGGGGGCGACCGCGCCGTCCTGCAAGCCGCGGTACAGCACGCCAGCCCGCAGCGGGTCGTGGTCACCCTGGCCGCCGTCACCCGGGTCGGCGAGACCGCCGCCCTGCTCACCGCCCTCGGCTACCGGGCCGGCGGCGTCCAGCTCCAGGCCTCCCGGCTGACCCCCCTGCCCGGCGACCAGTTCCGCCTGGCCGCCGAGAACCCGGTCTTCGTCCTCTGGGGCCAGCGATGACCGGCGCGATGACCGGCGCGATGACCGGCGCGATGACCGGCGCGATAATCGGCCTGATCAGCGTGACCAGGGCCGGCCACGCCGCCGCGGAACGCCTGGAAGAAGCCTGGCCCGGCGCCCGCCGCTACCCCGGCCCCGCCGCCGAAGCCCTGCCCCGCGCGTTCGCCGAATGCGACGCGATCGTGAGCTTCCTCGCCGTCGGCGCCACGGTCCGGCTGATCGCCCCGCTGCTGGCCGGCAAACACGAAGACCCTGCCGTGGTCTGCGTCGACGAGGCGCTGCGCTACGCGGTCCCGGTGCTCGGCGCCCACCAGGGCGGCGGCAACGACCTGGCCCGCCGGGTCGCCGGGACCCTGGGCGCCGAACCGGTCATCACCACGGCCAGCGACGCGGCGGGCGGCGCCGGCCTTGACGAGTTCGGCGCGGACCTCGGCTTCACCGTAGACCCGGGCAGCGACCTGGCCGCCGTCGGCGCCGCGATCCTGTCCGGCGCCCGGGTCACGTTCAGCGCGGACGCCGAGTGGCCGCTGCCCGCGCTGCCGCCGAACGTCGTGCGCACCGGCCGTCCCGAGCCAGGCGTCCCCGCCATCGTGGTGACCGACCAGAAAATCGATGATGCCGAACGAATCGCGCTTTACCGTCCCCCGTCCCTGCGTGTGGGCGTGGGCGCGAGCCGCGGGGCGCCCCCAGCGGAAATAGGCGAACTCATCGACCGCACGCTGGATGAGCTCCGGCTATCAGCCCTCTCCGTTCGGTACCTCGCGACGGCGGATGTGAAAGCGGACGAGCCGGGATTGCTGGCTGCCGCAGCCGAACGCGGCTGGCCCGTGCGCACCTTCCCGGCCAGCCGCCTGGCCGCGGTACCGGTGCCCAACCCGAGCGAGGTGGTGCGCCGCGCGGTGGGCACGCCCAGCGTGGCCGAGGCGGCGGCGCTCGCCGAGCCGGGGGCGACGCTGCTGGCGGCCAAGCGGGCCAGCGCGCACGCCACGGTGGCGGTGGCCCGGGCCTGGCCGCGGGGCCGGCTGGCGGTGATCGGGATCGGCCCCGGCGCGCGGGACCTGATGACGCCGCGCGCGGTGGCCGAACTCCGCCGCGCCGCCGTGGTCGCCGGCCTCGACTCCTACCTGGAGCAGGTCGCCGACCTGCTGCGGCCGGGCACCCAGGTGCTGGCCAGCGGCCTGGGCGCGGAGCAGGAGCGGGCCGCGGCGGCGGTGGCGCAGGCCCGGGCCGGGCGGGCGGTCGCGCTGATCGGGTCCGGGGACGCGGGCGTGTACGCCATGGGCAGCCCGGCGCTGGAACTGGCCGGCCAGGACATCGACGTGACCGTGGTGCCCGGCGTCACCGCCGCGCTGGCCGTCGCGGCGGTGCTCGGCGCGCCGCTCGGCCACGATCACGTCATGATCTCCCTGTCCGACCTGCACACGGCCTGGCCGCTGATCGAGCGGCGGGTCACCGCCGCCGCCGAGGGGGACCTGGTGACCTGCTTCTACAATCCCGCGAGTAAGAAACGGACCTGGCAGCTGCCACGCGCCATGCAACTACTCGCCGCGCACCGGCCGCCGGGCACGCCGGTGGGCTGGGTCCGGGACGCCAGCCGGCCGGGCCAGGCCGCCTCGCTCAGCACGCTGGCCGAGTTCGATCCCGGCGTGATCGGCATGCACACCCTGGTCGTGGTCGGCTCGTCCCGCACCCGGGTGCACGCAGGCCGGATGGTCACCCCCCGGGATTACCGCTGGAGCGAGCCGTGATCCCCGTGGTCACGGCCGGCTGCCGTGGCTGCGGCGCCTGCTTGCTCACCTGCCCCGAGCACGCCATCCGGCCCGCGGGCGGGACGCTGATCGTGATCCGCGACCTGTGCACCGGATGCGGCGAGTGCATGGAGATCTGCCCGGCCGACGCGATAGAGGTGGACGTATGACCGAGGTACATCCCATCGAGGCCGAGTCGTACCGGATCCTGCGGTCCCGGATCGACCTGAGCGCGCTGCCGCCGCTGACCCGGGCGGTGACCGAGCGGATCATCCACGCCACCGCCGACTTCGACTACGTCACCGACCTGGTCTGCGACGAGATGGCGCTGGCGGCCGGGGTCGAGGCGCTGCGGCGGGACGCCCCGGTCATCGCGGACGTGGCCATGGTCGCCTCGGGCATCACCGGCTACCCGGTGACCTGCAAGATCGGCGATTCCCTGTGCGCCCGGCTGGCGCGCACCGCGAACCTCACGCTCAGCGCGGCCGCGGTGCGGCTGGCGTACGGCGAGGCCGGTCCCGGCGCGGTGTGGCTGGTGGGCTGCGCGCCGACCGCCCTGGCCGAGATCATCGCCAGGCAGGTCGAGCCCGCCCTGGTCATCGGCGTCCCGGTGGGCTTCGTCGGCGCGGCGGACGCCAAGGACGACCTGCGGGCCAGCGGCCTGCCGTCGATGAGCAACGTCTCGGAGAAGGGCGGTTCCGCGGTCGCGGTGGCCGCCTTCAACGCCTTGCTGCGGATCGCCCGCAAACCCGCCGCGGACCCGGAGCCGGCCCGATGAGGCCGCCGCTGCTGCTGGCCGCGCACGGCACCCGCGACCAGGCCGGGGCCGCGGCCTTCAGCGCGCTGGCCCGCCGGGTCGGCGCCCTGGCCGCCGCGGACGGGATCCAGGTGGCGGGCGGCTTCATCGAACTGTCCACGCCGCCACTGCGGGACGCCGTGGCCGCTCTCACCACCGCTTCCGGCACCGCCCCCGGCCGCGGGCCCGCCCCCACGGCCAACGGGACCGAGCCGCGCCGCCTGGTCGCGGTGCCGCTGATGCTGTCCGCGGCCGGCCACGCCAAGGGCGATATCCCCGCCGCCCTGGCCCGCGAGCGCGACCGGCGTCCCGGCGTGAGCTTCAGCTACGCCCGGCCGCTGTGGCCCCACCCGGTGCTCGTCGAGCTGCTGGCGGCGCGCATCGATGCCGTAGCAGGCGACCCCGCGCCCGCCGTCCTCCTGGTCGGCCGCGGCTCCACCGACCCGGACGCCAACGCGGACGTGGTCAAGACCGCCCGGCTGCTGTGGGAGGGGCGGGACTACCCGCTCGCCGAGACCGCGTTCGTCTCCCTGGCCCGGCCCGGCGTGGCCGAGGGCCTGGAGCGCTGCCGCCTGCTCGGCGCGCGGCAGATCGTGGTGGCCAGGTACTTCCTGTTCCCCGGGGTCCTGCCGGACCGGGTGGCCGAACAGGCCGCCGGGTACGCCGCCGCGCACCCCGGGCTCGACATACGGTGCGCGGACGTGCTCGGCGACTGCGACGAGATCGCCGCCCTGGTCTACGAGCGGTACCAGGAGGCGCTGACGGGAGACATCCGGATGAACTGCGACATGTGCGTGTACCGGATCGCGATGCCGGGCTTCGAGCATCGCGTCGGTGAGCCCCAGCATCCCCACGATCACCCCCACGACCACGTGCACGCCCATGGCTGAGGGGTATCCGCCCGAGCAGCGCGACGCCGTCTACCGGGTGATCGCGGAGCGGCGTGACGTCCGCCGCGGGTTCCGGCCGGACCCGGTGCCCGCCGACGTGCTGGGCCGGGTGCTCGCGGCGGCCCATCAGGCGCCGTCGGTGGGCTTCTCGCAGCCCTGGGACTTCATCGTGATCACCGACCGGGCCCGGCGGGAGCGGATCGCGGCGCTGGCCCGCCGGCACCGCGACGAGTTCGCCGCGGACCTGCCCGGCGGGCGGGCCAGCGCGTTCGACCAGCTGAAGATCGAGTCGATCCTGGACACGCCGGTCAACCTCGTGGTCAGCTGCGACCGGACCCGCGGCGGCCGGCACACGCTCGGCCGGGCCACCCAGCCGCGGACCGCGGACTTCTCCAGCGTGCTCGCGGTGGCGAACCTGTGGCTGGCGGCTCGGGCCGAGGGCCTCGGCGTTGGCTGGGTGAGCTTTTTCGACGAGCGCGAGCTCGCGGCCGAACTCGGGCTGCCGCCGCATCTGGAGGTAATCGCCTACCTGTGCGTGGGCTACGTGACCGACTTCGCGCCGGAACCCGAGCTTGCCACCGCCGGCTGGGCGCGCCGCCGCCCGCTGGCCTGGGCGGTGCACGCCGAGGAGTTCGGCCGCCGCGGACTGCCAGGGGAGGAACCAGTGGACCCGCTCGCCGACGTGCTCGCCGCCATCGCCCCGCCGGACGCCGAGGCGATGGCCGCCGCCCGGGAACGGCAGGACCGGATGACCAAGCCGCGCGGCTCGCTCGGCGCGCTGGAGGAGGTGTCGGTCCGGCTGGCCGGCCTGGCCGGGGCCTGCCCGCCGCCGCTGCCCGAGCCGGCCTGCGCCGCGGTGTTCGCCGCCGACCACGGGGTGCACGCGCAGGGGGTGAGCCCGTGGCCGCAGGAGGTGACCGCCCAGATGGTCGCCAACTTCCTGGCCGGCGGGGCGGTGGTCAACGCGTTCGCGGCCCAGGCCGGCGCCGAGGTCACGGTGGTGGACGTGGGGGTGGCCGCGGACCTGGAGCCGGTGCCCGGGCTGCTGCCCCGCAAGATCGCGCGCGGCACCGCGGACTTCACCGCCGGGCCCGCGATGACCCGGGACCAGGCGACGGCGGCCCTGGTGACCGGCCTGGAGGTCGCCCGGGACCTGGTCGCGGCGGGCAACCGGTGCCTGATCACCGGCGACATGGGCATCGCCAACACCACCGCGTCCGCCGCGCTGATCTGCGCCTTCACCGGGGCCGACCCCGCCGATGCCACCGGCCGCGGCACCGGTATCGACGCCGCCACGTACGCCAGGAAGATCGACGTGGTGTGCCGCGGCCTCAGCCGTCACGAGCCCGACCCGGCGGATCCGCTGGGCGTCCTGGCGGCGTTCGGCGGCTTGGAGCACGCCGCCCTGGCCGGCTTCATCCTCGGGGCGGCCGCCCTGCGCGTCCCGGTGATCCTGGACGGCGTCATCGCGGGCGCCGCCGCGCTGGCCGCGGTGGCCCTGGCGCCGGACGCCCTCGGCGCCTGTTTCGCCGGCCACCGCGGGGCCGAGCCCGGGCATGCGGTTACCCTTGACTACCTGGGGCTGCGCCCGCTGGTGGACCTGGGTCTGCGGCTCGGCGAGGGCACCGGCGCCGTGCTGGCCCTGCCCCTGGTGCAGAGCGCGGCCCGCGCGCTGCGCGACGTGGCCACCTTCGATTCCGCGGGTGTCGCGGACAAGCTCTGATTTTCGGCTAGCACTGAGGAGTCATGGACCCGTACTTGCTGGGGCTCCGCCTGGGTGGCCGCCACGTCGTGGTGGTCGGCGGGGGAGGGGTCGCGTCCCGCCGGGTGCCCGCGCTGCTCGACGCGGGCGCTGCGGTGCTGCTGGTGTCCCCCAAGGTCACGGCGTCCCTGGAGGACCTGGCCGCGGCGGGCCGGATCCGCTGGGCGGAGCGCGGCTACCAGCCCGGCGACTGCGCCGGGGCCTGGCTGGTCTGCGCGTGCACCGACGACCCCGCGGTGAACGCGGCCGTCGCGGCGGCGGCCGAGGCCCAGCGGACCTGGTGCGTCCGCGCCGACGACGCCGGGGCGTCCGCCGCCTGGACGCCCGCCTCCGGCCAGGCCGGCGACGTCCGGGTCGGCGTGCTCAGCGTTGACCCGGAGCATGGCGATCCCCGGCACAGCGCGGCGATCAGGGATGCCGTGGTCGCCGGGCTGCGGTCCGGGCGGTTGAGCGCCCGCCACGGCCGCGGCCATCACGGCGGGGTGGCCATCATCGGCGGCGGGCCCGGTGATCCCGGGCTGATCACGGTGCGCGGCCGGCAGCTGCTCGCCGAGGCCGACGTGGTGCTCGCCGACCGGCTGGCGCCCCGCTCGCTGCTGGACGAGCTGCGCGACGACGTGGAGATCATCGACGCCGGCAAGATCCCCTACGGGCGGGCCATGGCCCAGGAGCACATCAACGCGGCGCTGATCGGCCACGCCCGGGCGGGCCGGTTCGTGGCCCGGCTCAAGGGCGGTGACCCGTTCGTGTTCGGCCGGGGCGCCGAGGAGGTGCTGGCCTGCCTGCGGGCTGGCGTCCCGGTCACCGTGGTGCCCGGCGTCACCAGCGCGGTAGGCGTGCCGGCCAGCGCCTGGGTCCCGGTGACCCACCGCGGCGTTGCGCAGGAGTTTCACGTCGTGTCGGTGCACGTTCCGCCAGGTGACGAACGGTCCACGGTCAACTGGGAACTGCTCGGCGGCAGTTCGGGGACCCTGGTGCTGCTGATGGCCGTCGAGCGGATCGGGGCGGTGGCAGGCGAACTGTTGCGATACGGACGCAGTCCGGATACTCCCGTTTCGGTAATCGCAGACGGTACTCTGCCGACTCAGCGCACAATTAACTCAACGCTGGAACAAGTGGAACGCCTTGTGGCAGAGGAGGGGGTCCGTCCGCCCGCGATCGTCGTAGTAGGCGACGTGGTGAACGTTGCGATGGAGATAACTGAACTCATGCGCGATGTGACCGCCTGACGGACGGGATAAACTCCCGCGTGCCAGGCGACAACCCGGAGGACCCTCCACAACCCCGCTAGACCCGCCGGGGGTTTTGTGGGGCTTGAGGAGGACGTTGGAGCGATGGAAGGTCAGGGCGTGGCGGCGTCTGCGGCGTCAGCGGCCGCGGCTGAGTTTGACCACCCTGCCGAGAGCCATGTGACCAGTGATGATCGTCACGTGGTGATGGCATCAGGTCACCAGGGGGCCTCCGCCGAAGATGCCAATATGTCGCAATCGCCGGATTCCTCCCAGTCGTCGGGGCCGGTTTCCCCCCAGTCGCCCCCGCCGGTTTCCCCCCAGTCGCCCTCGCCGCCGGTTTCTTCCCGGGAGCCCCAGCCGGAATTCCCGTCTCAGCAGATTAAACCGGACAAACTGGCTAACATTGTTGATCCCGATCGAGACAATAACGCTGTCGCAAGGGATGAGAATACGGGCCACAACCAGACCGCGGCCGGCCTCGCGCCCCCCGCGGTAGACGCTCCCGCGGTAAATGCCCCCGGGACAAATCCCCCCGAGGGGGAGACCTCTCCGGGCGACACCCCGGCGGGCTCCGGGCTGCCCGAGACCGGCGAGCCCGAGACCGGCGAGCCCGAGACCGGCGAGCCCGAGACCAGCGAGCCCGAGACCGTCCAGTTCGCCGCCATCCCCGCGGACGACGCCGCCGAAGCGGCACCACCCGAAGCGGCAACCCCATCTGAAGCAGCAGAACCACCCGAAACGACGA
>Ga0335083_10010019_pt1 | contig 11482 bp, 11 predicted proteins | sample Lox_Sample_42_FD_206716 | JGI IMG/M metagenome (GOLD analysis project Ga0335083, IMG submission 206716) | Soil microbial communities from Loxahatchee National Wildlife Refuge, Florida, United States - Lox_Sample_4.2 | ecosystem: Environmental > Terrestrial > Soil > Wetlands | place: USA... | reverse complement strand
CGACCCACGCCGCTCCCAGAAACGCCATCGCAAAAAGAGGACCCAAGTAACTTCGAGCACGTGCATAAGTCAGCATGGGGGCTCGCAGTCTCTCAGAGCGAGATCGACGGTGCAACGCTCGAAAACCATCGCGGGGCTCCCTCCAGAAATCGGAAATCCGTCGCTGCCATGGCGCGGCGAGGGACCTCTCTCACCGACGTGACAGCCGCCGACGGATGATCTCGGCGACAAGAGGCAGCGCGAGGAGCTGCAGCGCGATCCCGGGCCAGGGAACCAGGAAGAGCCCCTTGGCGACAGCTTGGGCCTTTCTGCCCAGGAGGGCGGCGACCGCGAAGTGAGCGCAACGACCCGCCAGCATGGCGACCACGAGCGCTCCGAGCAGCCTCGGGTAGCGGGCCGTCCGCGGTGACAGCCCGCCAGCCATCACGCCGTAGGTCAGGAACTCGAACGCCAGCGGCAGAAAGCTCACACCGTGAACCCGACCACCGAACAGAAAATCAGAGGCGGCGGTGGACGCGCCCGCGGCCAGCCCAGCCATCGGTCCCAGCGCCAGGCCCGCCAGCAGCACCGGTACGTGCGCAGGCAGGAAGATCCAGCACGGGCTGCCGATGGCGTGAGCGACCAGCGGGGTCACCGCGGCGGTCAGGCACAGCGCGGTGCTCGCGAGCAGACGGGGACTGATCATCGTGGCGTGATTTTAAAGAATCGTGTTATTTCGTTAATACTTTTTCTTAGATTCGTGCTACGAGGCGGCTCATGCTCCGCTTCGCCAGGCACTTGCCTCGGACCGTCGTTCTGATGGCACTGTTCGGGTTCGCGCCCTCGCTACGAGCCGAAGAGGCGGCCGCGCCCTCGCCGGCGCAACCGGCCGTCCAGATGCCCGAGGTGGTCGTCCACGGCCGGGCGGAGGATCTGCTGGGAACGGCCACCAGCGCCTCGCAGGGCGCCGTCGGCGAAGAGGATCTGGCGGACCTGCCGCTGCTCCGGCGGGGGGAGCTGATGGAGTCGGTCCCCGGCATGGTGGTGACCCAGCACTCGGGGGACGGCAAGGCCAACCAGTACTTCCTGCGCGGGTACAACCTCGATCACGGCACGGACTTCGCCTTCTCGATCGACGGGGTGCCCGTGAACCTGCCCAGCCACGCCCACGGTCAAGGCTACTCGGACCTCAACTTCCTCATCCCCGAGCTGGTGAGCGCCATCGAGTTCAAGAAGGGGCCCTTCTTCCCCGAGGTGGGCGACTTCTCCGGCTCGGGAGCCGCCAACATCCGCCTGGTCACCACGCTCCCGGAAGGAATCGCCAACGTTCAGCTCGGCCAGTTCGGCTACGCGCGCGCGCTGCTGGCTGAAAGCCCGTCGCTCGGCCCCGGCACTCTCCTGTACGCGCTCGAATACAACCACTACGACGGACCCTGGGATCTTCCGGAGAACTCCAACCGCTACAACGGCCTCTTGCGCTATCACTGGGCCAGTGGGCCGGACGACCTCACTGTGACCGGAAGCGTCTACTGGGCGCCGGGCTGGCATTCGACCGATCAGGTCCCCTTGCGCGCCATCGACCAGGGGATCATCGGCCGCTACGGCAACATCGATCCGACCGATGGCGGGCGCACGGGCCGCGACGCGCTCTCGCTGGAGTGGACCCGCCGGCATGACGACGGCACGACCTCGTTGCGCCTCTATGGGTTCTACTACCAGCTCAACCTCTGGTCCGACTTCGACTACGCGCTGGACGATCCCGGCAACCTGGATCAGTTCGAGCAGATCGATCGGCGGTTCGTCACCGGCGGTGAGTTCAAGCGGATCTGGGACTTCTTCTGGCGCGGGAAGAGGGTGCAGAACACGGCCGGTGTGCAGGTGCGCAACGACTACATTCCCGACTCCGGCCTGAACAACACCAGCGGTGTCGACGCCGCCGCCTCGAGCTACAACGCGTTGGTTTTCACCAGCCCTCCGGCTCGCCGGATCCTCGATGTCGAGATCTACGACCACATCGAGGAGGCGAACGCGGGGGTCTACGGCCAGAACCAGATCCAGTGGAGCAGCTGGTTCAGGAGCCAGATTGGACTGCGCGGGGACGTCTTCGGCGTTCACGTCGACAGCACGACCAACGCGGCCAACTCGGGGAACGCGTCGGGTGTGATCCTCAGCCCGAAGGCGACGCTGGTGTTCGGCCCCTGGAAGCGGACGGAGATCTACCTGGACGCCGGGACAGGCTTTCACAGCAACGACGCCCGAGGCGCGACCATCACCGTCGACGCCACCGGGCAACCACAGGACAAGGTTCCGCTGCTGGTGCGGACCAAGGGGGCCGAAGCCGGCGTCCGCACGTCGATCCTGCCCGGCCTGGTCAGCACGCTGTCGTTCTGGTTCCTGCAGTCGAACTCCGAGCTCACCTTTTCGGGCGATTCGGGCGACACCGAGGCCAACGGCGCCTCTCGCCGGTATGGGATCGAGTGGGCGAACTTCTACAAGCCGGCACGCTGGCTGACGCTGTCGGCCGACTTCTCGTTCACCCATGCACGGTACCTCGAGCCGCAGGAGACCGCCGTCGGCACCACCGGTGTGTACATCGCCAACTCGATCCCGGTCGTCATCTCGGCGGCGGCCGTCGTCGAGAGTCCGCGCGGCCTGTTCGGCGGTGTCCGTCTCCGCTACTTCAGCTCGCAGCCGATCATCGAGGACGACAGCCAACGACAACCGGAGTCGACCATCGTCAATGCGCTGGTGGGGTATCGGTTTGGACGCTATGAGATCGCGGCGGAAGTCTTGAACATGTTCGACTCCAAGGCCGACGACATCGCTTACTACTATCCCTCGCGGTTGCCCAGTGCGCTCCTCGCGTCGCACGGCCAAGCGGTCGAAGCGGACGCCGGCGTTCCCGGCGCCGTCATCCACCCGGTCGAGCCGTTTCAGGTGCGTGGGGGCCTGACCGCTCACTTCTGAGTGACGTCATGCGGTTGGCGGCGAGCACCCTCATTGCGGCGGCTTTGCACGGGGTCCTGTTCGGGGCGGCTGCCGTCGTGCTCTCGCGACCGGCCGCCGTGCCTGCGGCGCCGGTCCCGGTCGAGGTGGAGGTCGTCGCGCCGCGGCCCGACCCGGTCGCCGACTCGGCTCCCAGCGCTGCTTCCGCCGCAACCCCGCCGCCTGCACCCAGGTCCCGCCCGAAGCGCCGGGAGAGACAGGCGGAACCCCGACATGAGCTGGCTCTAGCGCGGGATCCCAGCCTCGTCGATCCCACGGCAGAGCCCGCCGCGCCGTCCGTTCCGGACCCACCGCCCGTCGCGGTCGGCCCGTCGTCTCCCGCGCCGGCGGCTCCGGCCCGGGCGGACGCTGGACGGCAGGCCGCGGGCGCGTCGGCCGGCGCCGTCGTCTCCGCCAAGCCTCGGTACCGCAGCAACCCCACGCCCGAGTACCCGATTCCGTGCAAGCGCCGGCGCGAGGAAGGGATCGTCTATCTGAACGTCGTCGTGGAACCGGGCGGGTTGCCCGCCACCGTTTCACTGAACCGAAGCTCCGGCCATCCGCTCCTCGATCGCGCCGCGCTCGAGGCCGTGCGCCACTGGACGTTCGAGCCCGCCCGCGCCGCCGGCGTGCCCGTCTCGAGCATGGTGGTGATCCCCATCCGGTTCTTCCTGTCGGAGCAGCCGTGACGATGGGGCCGCTGGCGCTGGGCGCGCTCGGCGTTCTTCTGGGAATGCGGCACGCCACCGACGCCGACCACGTCGTGGCGGTGACGACCATCGCCTGTCGCGAGCGGACCGTCCGTGGCGCGCTGTACCTGGGAATGCTCTGGGGCATCGGACACACGATCACGGTGCTCCTGGTGGGCGGCGCGATCATCGTATTCGGAGCCGTCATTCCGCCCCGATTGGGCCTTTCGCTCGAGATGGCGGTGGCCGTCATGCTGATCGTGCTGGGGGCTCGGAACCTCGCGCGCGGCGTTCGCCATGAATCGCATGTCGAGAGGCGGGTCAGGCCGATGGCCATCGGCATCGTCCACGGACTCGCCGGTTCGGCTGCCATCGCCCTGATGGTGCTGGCCAGCATTCACAGCTCGGCCCAGGCGCTCCTCTACTTGGGTCTGTTTGGGGCCGGAACGGTGGTCGGAATGATGGTGCTGACGGTCGCGATGGTTCTCCCGGTCAGAGCGGCTGCGCATCGGTTCAATACGGTCGAACGGATGGTCGGCAAGCTCACCGGCGCGGCCAGCCTGGTCTTCGGGCTGGTTCTCACCTACCGCCTGGGATTCCTGGACGGACTGTTCACCAGCGCCCCCCACTGGACGCCGCGCTAGTGATCATCGAGCGGGGCGCCGGCTTCGACGGGGCGGCGCCGGGTGGGGATGGTCGTGGTCGTGGCCGTGGTCGTGGCCGTGGTCGTGATCGTGGTGGTGATGGTGATCGGCGGCGCCGATCCCCGGGATGATCTCGATCCCGCCGTGCTTCACGCCGCGCATGGCCAGGATGCGGTCGGCGATGTCCTGAAGCACGTCCGACCGGCCGCGCATCACCACGACCTCCAGGCAGAGGTCGTGGCTCAGATGAACGTGCAGGGCCGCGCGCACCCCCTCACCCAGCTCGTGCTGCAGCTCGGTGAGCTTCTCGCTGAGATCGCGAACGTGATGATCGTAGACCAGCGTGAGCGTGCCGACCGCGTCGACGCCCTTGGGGACCTTGGCCCGCCCGACGGCCGCCCGAGAGAGATCGCGAAGCAACTCGGAGCGCGTGCAACCGCGCTCCTCTGCCAGCGCGTCCAGCTGTGAGAGCAGCGAGCCCTCGATCGCGACGCCGAAACGGACCAGAGGATCTTTCATCCCCGCCAGGCTACATCAGTCGCGCAGCTGCTCCGAGAGGTAGCGCTCGCGGCCGATGTCCTTGACCAGCGTCAGCTGCGCCTCCAGCCAGTCGATCGAGTCCTCCTCGTCTTCCAGCAGATCCTCCAGCAGCTCGCGCGTTCCGGCGTCCCGCTTGTCGATGCACAGCGCGATCGCCTGGTTGAGGCGGGCGACCGCCTCGCGCTCCAGCGCCAGATCCAGCGTGTGCATCTCGATCGGCTCCTCGCCGACGCGCACCGGCGACAGCCGCTGCATGTTGGGGATGCCGTCCAGGAACAGGATGCGCGCGATGACCCGATCCGCGTGCTTCATCTCCTCGATCGACTCCTCGCGCTTCTTCTTGGACAGGCGCTGGTAGTGCCAGTTCTCGAGCATCTTGTGATGGATGAAGTACTGGTTGATGGCGGTCAGCTCACTGGTCAGGATCTCGTTGAGAACACTCAGGATTTCGGGGTCTCCCTGCATGGCGCTCCTCTCGGTTCGGAATTATGGTTGATTTTGAGAATAAATTTCAATATCGTCTGGGCCGCTTTCAAGGAGGCCCCCGTTGCTGGTCTGTCACTGCCGTCGAGTTTGCGATCGAACCATCCGCGAGTGTATTCGCGAAGGCGCGGAGTCAATCGAGGAAGTGGGGCGTGCCTGCGGCGCCGGGACCGGCTGCGGCGGCTGCCAGCCGGCGATCGCCTCGCTGCTGGCCAAGACCGAGGCGCCCGTGGCAGAGGGCCGGCTCCTCATCCGGGTGCTGGGGCCGCTGGCCCTCCGGCTGGCCAGCTGAGCAGCGGACATGCGGCGTTGCCGGATTCTCTGGTCTGCGCTGCTGTTCTGGGCGCTCCCCGCCTGCGGCGGTTCGTCGCCGGCTGGCTCCGGCACGGGCAGCGCGGTGCTGGCCAACCAGTTCGACGTCCCCCTGGCCAAGGTGTCGACCGACTGGGTCGCGCGGTTCAACGACGGGGACAAGCTGTTCGATATCGTCCTGCGCGACGCGGACGGGCTGGGGCCGCTCTACACCCGCCAGTTCTGCGGGGCCTGTCATGACGACGACGACGGCCTGCGCGGCCCCGGCGTGGCTCAGAAGATGTCGGTGGTCGAGGCCGACGGCCTGACCCCATCGCCGGATCAGTCGGAGCTCATGTTCGGTCCCACCGTCCATCCTTACGTGACGGCGGGGGCGACCACGCCCATCCTGCCGCCATCCGACCCGAACGTCCGCGTGACGAACCGCCTGGGGCCCTCTGTGCTCGGCCGCGGCTACCTGGAGGCGGTCGACGACAGCGAGATCCAGCGCGTCGCGGCCGTCGAGGCCGCGCGCGGCGACGCGATTCACGGGACGGTCAACCTGGTCACGTACGACTCGCAGCCCAACCCCGATCCGACCTTCAACGCCCATCAGCCGGGCGACCTGGTGATCGGCCGGTTTGGACTGAAGGCGCGCATCGCCACCCTGGACGAGTTCGTGGCCGACGCGCTCCAGAACGACATGGGGATCACCAGCCCGCTGCGGCCGACCGAGTTCCCGAACCCGGATGGGCTGACCGACGACGCCAAGCCGGGCGTCGACGCGACGGCCGACGACGTGAACCTGCGGGCCGACTACGTGCGGCTCATCGCGATCCCCTGGCGCGCGGCGCCCGATGCGCACGCGCAGGCGCTGTTCGATCAAGTGCAGTGCAGCGCGTGCCACGTGGCCACGCTGCACACGCGCGCCGACTACCCGATCCCGCAGCTCGCCGACATCGACGCGCCGATTTACACCGACATCCTGCTGCACGACATGGGCGACGGGCTGTCGGACAGCCTGGCCGGTTACGACGGGCTGGCCACGCCGCGCATGTGGCGAACCGCCCCTCTCATCGGGATGCGGTTCGCGCGCGAATTCCTGCACGACGGGCGCGCCACGAGCGTCCTCGACGCCATCCTCGCGCACGACAGCAACGGCTCGGAGGCGCACGACTCCGTCCAGCTCTTCAACTCTCTGTCCGACACCGACCAGCAATCCCTCCTCGACTTCATTGGATCACTCTAGCCATGACATCACGCCCATCCATCCTCGCCGGTCTGACCCTGTCCCTGTCCGTCGCTTCGGGCGCCGGCTGCTCCTCGACCAAGACCGACGCCGAGTACCAGCAAGACGTCGTCAACGGAATGCGCAGCGGCCTCATCGCTGACCTGGCCAACCTGGAGACCGCCTCGCAGATGTTGCAGGCGGCGGCGCCCACCCCTGCCGATCGCGGGTGGGACGCGACGATGGACGCCGACGCCATCGCCAACATGAAGGCGGCCTGGACCCAGTGCCGGACCGCCTACGAGCACATCGAGGGGGCGACGGCGCCGATCTTCCCCGACATCGACGCCAGCATCGACTCGCGCTACGACGACTTCCTGGCGGCGCTGCCCGGCGGCGACACGTACCTGTTCGACGGGACCGGCGTCACCGGCATGCACGCCGTCGAACGCATCCTGTACGCCGACGTCACGCCGGCGCGCGTGGTCCAGTACGAGTCGATGCTGGACGGGGACGTGGCGGCGGCGTTCCCGGCGACGGCCCAGGAGGCGAGCGACTTCAAGACGTCGCTGATGCAGAAGCAGTACGACGACGCGAAGATGCTCCACGACGCCTGGGAGGCAGCCACGAACTACGATCTGGACGCCGCCTTCTCCGGCCTGATCTCGCTGATGAACGAGCAGCGCGAGAAGGTGGACAAGGCCTCGACCGATCAGGAAGAGTCGCGCTACTCGCAGACGACGATGGCCGACATCCGCCACAACCTGGAGGGGACGCAGAAGGTCTACGCGCTGTTCCAGCCCTGGATTCGCTCCAAGAACGGCGGCGTGGCCATCGACGCCTCGATCGAGCAGGGGTTCGCGAACTTGCAGACCCTCTACGACACGGTCCAGGGCGACGCCATCCCGCAGCCGCCGGCCACCTGGAGCAGCGAGAACCCCACGCCGGAGGACTTGCAGTCGCCGTTCGGGATGCTGTACGAAGGCGTCGAGGCGGCCGTCGACCCGAACGAGCCGAGCTCGATCGTCGCCCACATGAATCAAGCGGCTACACTGCTCAAGTTCCAGGGGTTCACCGAAGAATGACGCGCGCGCGGGTCGGTCTGTTGTCGCTGGTGCTGGCGGGTGCCGCTTGCAGCACCGGCAGCCCGTCGGCTTCGTCCGACGCCGGCCAGTTCGTGGCGTTCGCCACGGACTTCAAGGGCTTCCACGACTGGCCCAACCAGGCCGAGGCCATGGCCGCCCCGACGTTGCCGCCCTTCGACGCCGGCGCGCTGGGAGGGGACGGAGGGATCCACCTGGCCGCGGAGCATGAGTACTGGAACATGAATCCACCGTCGGGGAGCACCACGTTTCCGGTCGGCTTCATCGTCGTGAAAGAGACGGAGGAGGCCGATCCCACCGCGCGCAGCACCTTCGCGATGGTCAAGCGAGGCGGCTCGTTCAACGTCCTGGGCGCGGCGGGGTGGGAGCTGTACGACCTGAAGAACAACACCGACGGCAGCGTCAACATCCAGTGGTCCGGATACGGGCCGCCGGCCGGCTCGACCGACATCTACGGCGGCAACCCGAACGTCTGCAACGGCTGCCACAAGATCGCCGCGTCGAACGACTTCATCTGGAGCGCTGCCCTGCAGCTCTCGAACTTCTGACGTGCTGCGACTTCGTCTTGCGTGCGCGCCCGCGGCCATGGCCGTCGTGATCGCGCTGGCGGTCCCGGCCCGCGCCACCCCGCGCCCGCTGCCGTTCACCTACATTCAGGAGACGCTCCCCCAGGGCGACGCCGAGGTCGAGCTGTACAGCGACCTGGTTCCCCAGCACGTGCCGGACGCCATCAACAGCCCCGGCTGGCACATCGCGACCCAGTTTCAGGCGGAGATCGAGTACGGCATCACCGACCGGCTGGAGCTGGGCCTGTATCTGACGCTGGCGCCGGTCGACCTGGCCTTCCCGACCGCCCCGCCGCTGACCGAGTCGAACGGCGTCAAGCAGCGGCTGCGGTGGAGTCTGGCGCCCGCCGGACAGTGGCCGGTGGACGTCGCGCTGTACGGAGAGCTCGCCGAGAGCCAGCGCGAGATCGAATTCGAGGGGAAGGTCATCCTGCAGCGGCGGGTCGGGCCCTTCCGCATCGCCGCCAACGCGTGGGGCGAGCGCGAGTACGAGTTCAACGGCGAGCACGCCTGGGTGCTGAACCCGACGGCGGGGGTGGTGCTGGAGAAGTGGATCGTGATCCAGCCCGGGATCGAATACTGGATGCGGGGCGAGATCGTGGGCGGCAAGTTCGTCCTTGGGCCGGATCACTTCCTGGGGCCCACTGCCCTGTTACAGTTTGGCAAGATCTGGTGGTCGAGCGGCCTCTACCTGCACGTCAATGAGCTGCACCAGCCTTCGCTGGAGGCTGGCGCGGCGCCGGCGGCGTACGGCCCGATCTGGTTCCGCACGATCGTGGGCATCAGCTACTGAACGGCTCGGCGCCGCTCAGCGGAGCATCAGCCGGAACCCGCTGTACCCGCGCGTGTTGTGGAACGCGTTCAGCGCCTGGGTGGTCGGTCCGTCGAGCACGGCGTTCGATCCGATGATGACCGCGTCGGCCTGTGGCAGCAGCGCGGCGGGCGTCGGCGCGGTCCGCGCCGGGCCTGCCCAGCTCAGATACCGGGGCGGCAGCGTTTCGACCGTCGAGAGCGACTCGACGGGATAGAGGCCGTCCGGGTACGGGCCGACCCCGATGACCACCACCTGGTACGGGTGGTCGGGCGCGGGCGCGCGCGGCACCGGAAGCATCATCAGGCCGCCGTAGACGCGGGGGATGGCCCCGGAGCGCTCGGTGAACGCGTCGAAGATGACCTCTTCCTGCTTCGAGTCCGAGGGGTGCGCGCCGGGCGTGTAGACGACGTGCGTGATGCCGAGCTCGTTCAGCCGGCGCACCAGGTCGGCCGGCGAACGGAACTGGCGGTAGTCGATGACACCCTGATAGCCGGGCCAGTCGAGGTAGATGGGTCGGTCGATGCCCAGGTTGCCGTGGCTGTCGTGCAACAGCACCTTGGCGTCCTGGGGCAGGACCCGACTGAGCTCGACGAACTCGGAGCGGTAGGTCTTGAGCTTCTCGACCGCCTTGCCGTCCATCGCCGTACGCAGGAACGCGATCGCGTCGCCGATCCGGTCGTTGCCCGAGAAGTAGAGGCCGCCCGACCAGAGGAGCTGAACGCCCACCAGCGCGGTCACGCCGGCGCGCGCTGCCCACCCCAGCTCGCACAGGCGGATGCAGGCGGCGCCCGTGGCGGCGACGAGCAGCGGCAGGAAGGTCTGCAGGTTGCGGTCGACCCAGTAGGTCATCGCCCAGGCGAACACCGCTCCCAGCGCGACCAGGCACCCGATCCAGAGCCGCCGGGCCCGGCCGGCGAACAGGACCAGCGGCAGCATCAGGGTGAACAGGGATCCGAAGACCGGCAGCCCCTGGACGTACGAGTAGTGCGGCACGAACGTGAACGTGCCCAGGAGCTTCAGGGCCTCGCCGATCCGCTCGCCCAGCGCGGCCGGCGGCAGGTTGTGCCAGTCCGGGAATCCCGCCTGCATCATGACGGTGGCGTCCTTGACGGTCGGCCGACTGCCGGTGAAGACGTTCTGCATCAGCGGGTAGAGCGGGTTGCGGAAGAAGACCAGGTTGCTGCCCAGGTGGGGCAAGAGCACGAAGAAGGCGGCCGCCGCCATCCACCCGAGACCTCGCCCCACCGTCCGCAGTGAGGGCGCGGTGACGTCTTCTCGCCGGTGCCGCCGCAAACCGAGCGCGGCCGCAGCCAGGATCCAGATGCCGATCGGCGCGACGGCGTAGACGGACTGGACCTTGGTCATCATGGCCCCGCCGGCCAGCAGGCCCCAGAGCAGGCAGGGGCCCCGGGCGAACCGGCGCGTCACCTTGGCGGTCGCCAGCAGCAGAGCCGGCGTGAAGAGGGCGAGAAAGTGGTCCGCCGCGCCGCCCATGTTGCTGTCGTAGACGAACAGGCCCGGGAACAGGAAGAAGGACACCCACGCGCCCGAGACCCGGCGCCGCGACAGCCACCCGATCGCCGCCGCGACGCCGACCAGCGTCCAGACGAACACCGTCATCTCGGTGTGCAGCGCCATCATCCAGTGCAGCGCCGGCATCGGAAGGCCGGGCACCAGGAACGACCAGGTGTTGAGCACGCTGCCCAGGTGCATCACGTCCGCCTCCCAGTTGCCCGGGAAGGGGACGATGTGCCCGGCGCGGGCGTAGTCCTGGGCGATGGACAGGTGAATCCAGGCCGCGTCGTAGTTGACCGCCGCCGGCGTCATCACGCCCAGGTACAGCACGCCGAGCAGCAGGATGCCGACCACCCAGGCGATCGCCGAGAACCACCCGACCTGAAGGACGCGACCGGGGAAGCCGTCGCGGCGCAGCCGGGTCAGCGCATGACGCGCGGCCGGGACGCCGGACACGATCATCAACCCCGGCCAGATCACGGCGAAGGCCGCGGAGAAGAGGTGCAGGAAGCCCCCGATGTACAGCCCCAGGACGAAGATCACGATCCCCAGCGGAAACGCGAGGGCCAGGCTCTCGAAGCGGGAGCGCTCGTGGGCGGGGATCAGGCGGGCCAGCAAGGCGTGACCGGCGGCGACGCAGGCGGC
>Ga0335083_10010017_pt1 | contig 11483 bp, 9 predicted proteins | sample Lox_Sample_42_FD_206716 | JGI IMG/M metagenome (GOLD analysis project Ga0335083, IMG submission 206716) | Soil microbial communities from Loxahatchee National Wildlife Refuge, Florida, United States - Lox_Sample_4.2 | ecosystem: Environmental > Terrestrial > Soil > Wetlands | place: USA: Florida... | reverse complement strand
GGAAGCTTGGATCGACGCCGTGCAACACGACACACGGATCACGCCGCTCGCGTCGGAGACCGCCAAGGGCTGCCCTGGCGTGCGACGCAGCCTGGACATCGAGGCCGCAGGCGAGCCGCTGACCGTGCAGGTGAGCGGCGCCTCGGTACAGCGCCTCAAGATCGCCGTGGTGCGCGTCTGGCCGTTCGAATGGCGCTGGTGAGCAAACGTCTTGTCATCCGTCAATCGGTCGTGCTGCCTGCGATGGCCGACAGGCTCTGCGCGATGTATCTCGATCCGGCGAAGCATGCGGCGATCACCGGCTTTCCCGTGACCATCTCGCGCAAGCCCGGCTCGCTCTTCAAGGCCTTCAACGGCGCGTTGAGCGGCCGCGTGCTGGCGGTGGAGGCGCCGCATCTGATCGTGCAGTCGTGGCGTTCGACCAGCTTCGACGACGACGATCCCTATTCGACTTTGATCCTGAGCTTTCGTCCCGCCGGCAAGGCCCGGGGCCGCATCGATCTCGTGCATCTCGATGTCCCGAAGGGAGACTACAAGGGCGTGAGCGAGGGCTGGCCGGCCTACTACTGGAAGCCCTGGCGCAGATACCTGGCGCGTTGAAACGCTCCCCAGCCTGTTGCGCTATAGAGGCGGCATGTCTTCGGAAATCCGCGCCGCGCGCGCAGCCTTCCTCGGCGTCGAGCATTCGCTGACCGGGCGCCGTTGGGCCGAGCGTCTCGCCGACGAGCGGCTGGCGCTCGCCATGGCGCAGCGCCATGGCCTGCCTGACGCGATCTGCCGGCTGCTGGCCGCGCGCGACGTCGCCCTCGAGGCCGTGCCTGACTTCCTCGAGCCGACCTTGCGCAAGTTCCTGCCCGATCCCCTGCATCTCAAGGACATGGCTGCCGCCATCGCCCGCCTGGTGCGCGCGGTGACGGAGGGCGAGCGCATCGTCGTGTTCGGTGACTACGACGTCGACGGCGCGACCTCGTCGGCCCTGCTGCTGCGCTTCTTCCGCGACGTCGGCGGCAATATCGGCGTCTACATCCCCGACCGGCGCAAGGAAGGCTACGGCCCCAACAGCGCCGCGCTGTTGAAGCTCAGGGAAGACGGCGCGTCGGTCGTCGTTACCGTCGATTGCGGCGTCACGGCCTACGAGCCTTTACTGGAGGCGCAGCGCGTCGGCATCGACACGATCGTGATCGATCATCACCAGGCCGAGCTGGCGCTGCCCAAGGCCGTCGCCGTGGTCGATCCCAATCGGCTCGACGACGACAGCCCGCACAAGCAGCTCGCGGCGGTGGGGGTCGCCTTCCTGCTCGCCGTCGGCGTCAACCGCGCGCTGCGCGATGCCGGCTGGTATTCGAGCGCCCGGCCCGAGCCCGATCTCCGACAATGGCTCGACCTCGTGGCGCTGGGGACCGTCGCCGACGTCGTGCCGCTCACCGGCGTCAATCGCGCGCTAGTGCGTCAGGGGTTGCAGGTGATGGCGCAGCGGCGCAACGCGGGACTGGCGGCCCTCGCCGATGTCGCACGGCTGAAGGAACCGCCGGGCGCGTATCATCTGGGGTTCCTGCTGGGGCCGCGCGTCAATGCAGGCGGGCGGGTCGGCCAGGCCGACCTCGGCGTGCGCCTGCTCGCCAGCGACGATCCGCACGAGACGGCGGCGCTCGCCGTCCGGCTCGACGAATTCAACGCCGAGCGCCGGGCCATCGAGCGCGCGGTGCTCGATCAGGCGATCGCGCGCATCGAAGGCACCTATGGGCCGGATCGACAGGGTTTGCCCTCGGTGCTCGTAGTCGAGAGCGAGGGCTGGCATGTCGGCGTGATCGGCATCGTGGCGAGCCGGCTGGTCGAGCGCTACGGCCGCCCGGCCTTCGTGATCGGCCTGGACGGCGATATCGGCAAGGGATCGGGCCGCTCCGTGCGCGGCGTCGATCTCGGCGCGGCGGTGCTGGCGGCGCGACAATCCGGCCTGCTGATCAACGGCGGCGGGCATGCCATGGCCGCGGGCCTGACAGTCGCACGAGACCAGCTTCCCGGCTTGTCGAGCTTCCTCGACGAGCGGATCGCGCCCCAGCTCGGCGCGGCGCCGGCCGTCCGCGAGCTCGGCATCGACGCGGCCCTGACGCCGGCCGCCGCGACCGCGGACCTGGTCGCCATGATCGAGCGTGCGGGCCCGTTCGGCGCTGGCAATGCGCTGCCGCGCTTCGCCGTCACGGGCGTCCGCGTCGACTATGCCCAACCGGTGGGCGAGGGCCATGTCCGCTGTACGCTGGTCGGCCAACAGCGTGGCCGGCTCGAGGCCATCGCCTTTCGCGCCGGCGGCACGCCGCTGGGCCCTGCGCTGCTCGATCGTGCGAAGCCCATTCTGCACGTCGCGGGCGCGCTCCGGATCGATCGCTACAATGGACGCGAAAGCGTGCGGCTCCAGATCGACGACGCGGCCGCGGCGGCAGGCTCCATTTCGGCCCATTGATTTCACCGCCCGAGGCCGTTACATCCACCCGCGCTCAGGCCCACGTCCCCTTCGTCTAGAGGCCTAGGACATCGCCCTTTCACGGCGGTAACACGGGTTCGAATCCCGTAGGGGACGCCAGTCAGACGCGGGGAGACATGAGACCAGCGACAACGGCGATCTTCATCGCCGCCACCCTGTCCGCTTGCGCGCCGACCCGGAATGTCGACGTGTACGCCCCACATACAGTCGACGGCCCCCGTCTCGTGGCGCTGGTGGGTCCTCTCTATCCCTGGACGTCGGAAATCGAAAAGCGGCTCCGCCAGAATGGCGTGACCGTCAAACGCCTCCTTCCGCTTCGTTCCGCGGCCAGAAATGAGAATCGGCCGCCGGCGGACTCCGAGCCCGTCCCGAGGGTCGTGCTGAGGATCAATGGCGACGCCCCGAACACGGCGCTCGAGCGTTGCATGGGCGGCGGGTACAAGTTCAAGTTCATCACGGCCGAGCTCATCGATCTGCAGACCGAGGAGACGCTCGGCACTTACTCGAACTCCGGCTTCTCGGAGGATTGCGCCCCCCTGTCGGGAACGATCTTCGGCGACATCGCGAGGATGGTGGCTAGCGTATTCCGATAGGGGAACGCCGCAACCTAGGGACTGCGTGTCAGGTCTATATGGGCCGTCTGGCTGCCGAACGGAAAATTGAATTGGACGTGGTTGTTCTGGATGCGGCCGGCGAGGTTCTGCTGGTTCGGCTGGCACTGCTGGTTGTAGCCGTTCATCAGCATATGCGCGTTGCCCGAACCATCGACCGACAGGCTGTAGGTCACGTTCGTGTTGCAGCGTCCGACGGACCATGAGCCCGACCCGCTGCCGTTGACGATACGCGTCGAAAGCGGGATCGAATTGCCGTTCGGGAAACTGGCGGCGCCGCTGTAGGTCCCGTCGTAGCCGGCAGCCGGCGCATCGGGCTTCTTCGCAGGCTGCTCGGGCGTGGCTTTCTTCTGGTCGGCGTCGAACTTCGAGATCGCGGGCAGGGCATCCTTCAGCAACGCCTGGTTCTGCGGGCCGGTGAGGAAGCGGGTCGGCGGATCGCCATGCTCCTTCTGCCACTCGCCGATCATGTCGCGGGTATGGGCGTCCATCACGCCGTCGTTGCGCTTGGCATCGTGGCCGAGAGCCGTCAGCGCGACCTGGATGTGCTGGTGGTCGACGATGCCGAGATGGAGTGCGTTCTCGGCCGCTTCGGCGATCTTGGGATCCGCCGCCTCCGCCTTCCTCTTCGCGTCCTCTTCGGCGCGCTGCTTCTCGGCGAATTCCGCCTCGGCCTGCTTGCGAGCTTCTTCCTGCGCCTTGCGGAGCTCCTCCTCGCGTTGGCGTGCGCGCTCCTTCTCCTCGAACTCGGCCTTCAGGCGTGACTTCTCTTGGGCGATCTTCGCTTCGGCCTCCTGCTTCTCGCGCGCCAGACGCTCCTCGACTTTTCGCGCTTCCTGCTTCGCCAGCCGTTCGGCTTCGGCCAAGGCGGCAGGACGCGCGACCCCGAAATAGTAGCCGGCGCCGCCCACGACCAGGATGGCGGCGGCGAGGGCAACCCAGAGCGCGGTGCGCCTGGGTCTCGGCGGTGGCGCAGACGGCGCCGCGATCGGCTCTTCGGCCGCGGCGGGCGAGGGCGTGATGGCCGCGGGCGCCGCCTCGCCGCGCAGGACGGCGCGCCACTCGGCGATGCTCTGTGGCCGCGATGTCGAGCGCACGGCAAGGCCGTTGTCGATGCCAGCCAGCAGTGCGGGGCTGAAGCCCTCGGGGTTCAATTCGGCGAGCGGCCTGTAGGTGTCGCCCAGCATGCGGTCGAAGGCGCTGGGCGGCGCCGTGCCGGTGATGGCGGTGTAGAGCGTGGCGGCCACGCCGTAGATGTCGGTCCAGGGGCCTTGCTTGGCGGACGTGAACTGCTCGGCCGCGGCAAAGCCCGGCGTGAAGATCGCGGTCATCGCCGAGGTGGCGCCTTCCTTCGGCACGCGCGAGGCGCCGAAATCGATCAATGTCGGGTTGCCCGCGTCGTCGAGCAGGATGTTGGCGGGCTTGATGTCGCGATGCAGGAAGCCTGTGGCATGGACCTGCTCCAGCCCGTCGAGCAGCGGCCACAGGATACGATCGATATCGGCCGGGGAGAGCGTCCCCGTCGCAAGCCTGCTCTCCATGGTGCGGCCGGGCGCCAGCTCCATGACAATGTAGGCGGTGTCGTTGGCTTCCAGAAAGTCGAAGACCTGCACGATGCCGCGTGCGCGTTGGAGCGTGGCAAGCGTACGCCCTTCATCGACGAAGCGCTGGCGGCCCCAGTCGAAATCCTCCGCTGCCTTGGTCGAGCGTGGCACGACCGTGATGCCGCCGGTACGCACAGCGAGCGCCGTCGGCAGGTACTCCTTGATCGCGACATCGCGGCCGAGCTGCGTGTCGCGCGCACGGTAGGTGATACCGAAGCCGCCCTGGCCCAGAATGGCGAGGATCTCGTAGCGCCCGATCGCCTGGCCAGGCTGGAGCGATACGAGATCAGCCTCGTCTTGGCCCGAGGAGGTCGCGTTGTCCGGTTCTGCCGTCATTCCCGTCCGCACTCTAAAGGCCGGCCAGTTGGCGTTCCAGCGCCGCCATGAGTTGGCAACAGGAAGGGATCACTGTCATATCCCGCGTGGGAACGTGGGGGAGACAATGAGCGATACGCGTGATCTGGGACGGACCGCCTGGGGCAACGTGGACAGCACGCCGGAAACAGCGGCACGCTATCTCGCGCTGATGATGCGACTTTTGAACGGCATCAAGGGGCGTACGTTCGAGCTGATGGAGCTGAAGCCCGGCATGGCGGCACTCGATGTCGGCTGTGGAGCGGGCAACGACGCCGAGACGATGATGGCCCGGGTTGGACCTTCGGGCCGCGTGGTGGGCATCGATGCCAGCCAGGAGCTGATCGCCCAGGCCATGGCACGGACCTCGGCGCTGGCGCCGGCGCTGCGCTTCCAGGTCGACGATGCGCAGGCGTTGAGCTTCCCCGACGATTCCTTCGACGCCGCGAGAGTCGATCGCGTGCTGCAGCATCTCGAGGATCCGGTGCAAGCGGTCGCCGAGATGACGCGTGTTGTGAAGACGGGCGGCCGCATCGCCGCGCTCGAGCCGGACTGGAACAGCATCACGCTCGGAGGCGCAGACTATGCCGTGAACCTGGCTGTCGTACGGCACAAGGTCCAGTTCGACACGCGCAACGCCACGATAGGCCGCGAATTGCATCGCCTGCTGGTCGAGGCCGGCTGTCGCGACGTCACGACCGAAACCGGCGGCGTCATCTTCGGCACCTTGCAGCTCGCCAACACGGTGATGTCGCTGCGCCACAACCTCGACGGCGCGGTGGCGCGGAGCTGGATCACGCCGCCCCAGGCCGAGGCATGGTGGTCGCGACTGGAGGAGCTCGATCGAACCGGGCGATTCTTCGCGTCGATGACCGGCGTGCTCGCGGGCGGCACGGTGACTTGAGGTTTTCGGCCAGCGCTTCGCTAAGCTTCGACGACCGCGGTCGCCCGCGCGATCACGCCCGCAGGAAAGACGATGCCCAATGCCCTGGCTGTCGGCATGTTGAGGGCCAGCTCGTATTTGGCCGGCGGCTCGACCGGCAGGTCGCCGGGCTGCGCGCCACGCAGGATGCGGGCGACAAAGCCCGCCGCCTGCTGGAACATCGCCGCCGTGCCCGGTCCGTAGGACATCAGCAGGCCTTCCTGCACCTCGATCAGACGGTCGCTGCAGAAAGGCAGACGATGCTCGACCGCGAGGGATGCGAGGCTCTTGATTGCCTCGCGGCTGCGGAAGCCGCCCAGGCGCATCACGGCGCGGCCGCCGCGATCGACGATCGAGGCGAAGGCCCGGTCCAGATCCGATTGCCCGTGCACGTCTTCGCGCAGGAGCTCGATGCCATGCGCCTTGGCGACGGCCTCGGCATTCGCGAGCTGTGTGTCGAACACCGGGTTGTCCGGACTGGCCAGCAGCCCGATCCTGGTGACGCTTCTCACCACTTCCTTGAGCAGCGCCAGCCGCTTGCCGGTCAACTCGGCATCCTGGCCGGTGATGCCGGTGATGGTCCGGCTGGGATGGCGCAGGCTCGCAATCAGCCCCATGGCAATTGGGTCGCCCACGGCCACCATGACAATCGGCGTGGCCGGCGCCGCTTGGCGCATAGCGATCACGGGGGGTGTGTTGGCCGCAACCACGACCGCCGGCGACAAGGCGGCGAGCTCGTGGGCCGCGCGGGAAAGCGACTCATCCGTGCCTTCGATATCGACGCGCCGCTCGATGACGAGATTCTGTCCCTCGACGAACCCCTGGGTGCGGAGTCCGAGGCGAAAAGCCTCGAACGCGTACGTGCGGGCGTCGCTTCCAGCCCCGATCAGCAAGCCGACCTTGAAGGGCGTCGACGATGTCTGCGCCCCTGCGACTTGAGGCTGCAGGGCGGCGGCGCCCAAGGTCGAGAGCAGCGAACGCCGCTTCATTTCAGGGAATTTGAGGCTTTAGTGCCTGAAAAATTGCAGTGTTTCATGTGTATTGCGAATCGCTCGCACTCTACTATGCGCACGCGGTAATCTATATATTGAGCCGTAGGAAGTCTCTCGTTGGAGGGCAACTTCCAACGTTGGGCACAGCCTATCCAAAGAAGCGCCGTGCCTCCAGGTGGTGTGATGTCGAGACGAGTCGAGCGGGGAACAGGTCTGGCGGCGACTTATGTCGTGGCGCTGGCCTTTGCGGTCTGCAGCGCGAGCCCAGTGCTGGCGCAAAGCATCAGCTTGCCTTCGCAATCGGCGACGCCATCGCAGGCGACGGCGCCCGCAAACGGCGCGACGACGACGCCTGCTGCCCCGGGCGCTCCCGCACCTGCTGCTCCGAGCAGCGAATTGAAGGCCACCTACGACGCGGCCTTTCAGGATACGCTTCAAAATCCGTCCGATCCCAAGACGCTCGCGCATTTCGCCGAGGTCGCCGTCCAGTACGGCGATATCGAAGGCGCCATCTCGGCGCTCGAACGTCTTCTGCTCATCGACGGCGACGAACCCGAGGTCAAGCTGGAGCTCGGCGTTCTCTATTACAGATTGGGCTCAACCGAAGCGGCGCGGACCTATCTCGAGGCCGCACGCAATTCGAACGAGGCCTCCGAAGAAACCAAGGAGCGCGCTGCTGAATTCCTCAAAGCGGCGGCGATGAAGAGATGAAGACCAATCCGATCATGACGGCGCTGTCGCTCGTTGTAGCGATGGTGCTGGGTTACAAGACCGCCTGGGCCAAGGTGGGCATCGCCTCGGTCGTCGAAGGCGAACCGAAGGGCACGCCGCCGGACGGCAACGAGCGCATCCTGCGCGTCGGCATCGACATGAGCGCCGACGAGAAGGTCATGACCGGCGCCGAAGACCGCGCGCACATCGTGTTCCTCGACGGCACGTCGCTGACCATCGGACCGAACAGCACGATGATCATCGACAAGTATGTCTATGACCCCGACAAGAAGGTCGGCGAGATGTCGCTCAAGGTGCCGCGCGGCACCATGCGCTTCGTGGGCGGCGTGATCAGCAAGAACTCGGAAGTGAAGGTCACCACGCCGTCGGCCTCGATGGGTATCCGCGGCGGCATCTTCACGCTCGCCGTCGGCCCGACCGGCGCGACCACGGCCAACTTCCTCTATGGCGCCTCGTTCACCATGACGAGCCAGGGCGTCACGACCACGACGAACCAGCCCGGCCAGCAGATCACCGTGGCGCCGGGCATGCCGCCGTCACCGCCGGCGCCGATCCCGCCGGGCGGGCTCTCGAACAACGTCGCGATGTTCGAGCAGAATTCGAACAACAATTTTGGCCCGCAGGGCGGCAATAACCAAGGTGGCAACCAGGGCGGCAACCGCACGGGCGGCGGCCAGCAGGGCGGTGGCCAGCAAGGTGGCGGCACCCAGGCCGGTGGCAATAACCAGGGCGGCAACAATCAGGGTGGCAACCAGGGCAACCGCACTGGCGGTCGCTCGGGTGGTCCAGGCGGCCAGGGTGGCGGCCGGTCGGGCGCCATTCGCCAGGCCTTCGGCGGCCAGAATGGTCTGAGCCGGTTCAATTCGCGTTTGGCACCGGGCGCGACGGTTGCCGCGACGCCGACCCCGACGCAGCTCGCGTCGTTGCTCACCAACACCGGCGGCCCGACCCAGGGCGGCTCGCAGGGTGTCCAGGTGGCCCAGGCGGGCGGCGGCCAGCAAGGTGGACAGCAGGGGCAAGGCGGGCAGGGTGGCCAGGGCGGCCAAGGCCAGCAGCAAGGCCAGGGTGGTCAGGGCGGCCAAGGTGGTCAGGGTGGTCAAGGCCAGCAGCAAGGTCAGGGTGGCCAGCGTCCGGGCGGCCAGGGCGGTCCGGGTGGAGCGCAGGGCGGCGGTCCCTTGCAGGGAGGCGGCCCGCTTCAGGGCGCTGGCCCGCAGGGTGGCGCAGGTCCCCTTCAAGGTGCGGGGCCGCAAGGCGCCGGTCCGCTTCAGGGCGCCACTCCCGGTGGTGCCGGGCCGCAAGGCGGGACACAGGGTGTCGCTGGCGGACCGGGTGGTACGGGGACAGGCGGCACCGGAGGTCCCGGTGGCGCTGGGCCCGGCGGAGCCGGCCCGGGTGGTACTGGTGGTCCGGGTGGCGCAGGTCCGTTGCAGGGCGGCGGACCTGGCGGCTCGGGTGGTCCGTTCGCCGGAGGCAGCCCGCTTCAGGGTGCCGGTCCCCAGGGCGGCTCGCCGTTCGCCGGCGCCGGTCCTGCGTTTGGCGCAGGTCCCGGTGGTGCCGGTCCTGGCGGTGTCGGTGGTCCCGGCGGCGGTGGTCCGCTCGCCGGCGCCGGTCCGCTTCAAGGCGGCGGCCCGCAGGGCGCGGGCGGTCCGCTTCAGGGTGCTGGCCCGCTACAAGGAGCTGGTCCCGTGCAAGGCGCTGGTCCGTTGCAGGGTGCCGGTCCTCTCCAGGGTGCCGGCCCGCTGCAAGGCGCTGGTCCGCTGCAGGGTGCCGGCCCGCTCCAGGGTGCGGGCCCGTTGCAGGGCGCTGGTCCTCTCCTCGGTACAGGTCCGCTTCAGGGCAGCACGCCGTTGCTCGGTGTCGGCCCGCTGCAGGGCGCCGCGCCGCTGATCGCCGGCGGTCCGGCCGCGACGACCGCGCCAGTGCTCTTCATTCCGACGCCGCCGCCGACAAGCGCGCCGCCGATCTTCATCACGTCGCTGCCGCCGACGACAGTCGCGCAGACGCCGGTGACGCCTGTGGCGCCGCCGCCGCCGCCTTCACCGCCGCCTCCGCCGCCGCCTCCACCCCCACCGCCGCCGCCTCCGCCGCCGGCTCCTCCGCCTGCGCCACCTCCGCCGCCGCCGCCTCCACCGCCGCCGCCACCTCCGCCGCCGCCACCTCCGCCGCCGCCGCCTCCACCGCCGCCGCCTCCACCGCCGCCACCACCTCCGCCACCTCCGCCGCCGCACGCGGGGCCGCAGGCCACGCCGAGCTGATCGGCGAGACTGTCGGGCGGGCAATTTGCCCCGCCCGGGTGTAGGGTTTCCTCACCTGCATCAAGACAGGGAGGAGGAAACGATGGGAACGGGGAGACGCGCTTTCATAGCCGGTGCGTCGGCTGTCGCCTTGGCGGCGCCGCATGTGTCGAGGGCCGAGAAGAAATACGACGAGGGCGCATCCGACAGCGAGATCAAAATCGGCCACACTTGCCCGTATAGCGGGCCGGCCTCGGCCTACGGCGTGAACGGCAAGGCGATCGTGGCCTACTGGGACATGATCAACGACAAGGGCGGCATCAACGGCCGCAAGATCAGGTTCATCACCTACGACGACGGCTACTCGCCGCCCAAGACGGTCGAGATGGTGCGCAAGCTCGTCGAGGAGGAGCGCGTGCTGTGCACGCACAACACGCTCGGCACCGCGTGCAACACGGCGATCCACAAGTACATGAACCAGAAGAAGGTGCCGCAGCTCTACGTCGCGACAGGCGCTTCCAAATGGGGCGACCCCAAGAACTTCCCGTGGACCATGGGCTACCAGCCCGACTACCACACGGAAGGCGCGATCTACGCCAAGCACATCCTGGCCAACATCAAGGACGCCAAGATCGGCGTGCTGATGCAGAACGACGATTACGGCAAGGACTATTGGGACGGCTTCAAGGAGGGCCTGGGCAAGGAAGTCGGCCGCGTCTCCAAGCACGTGACCTACGAGATCAACGAGCCCACCGTCGACAGCCAGATCATCCAGCTGAAGGCGAGCGGCGCCAACGTGTTCTTCAACATCGCCACCCCGAAGTTCGCGGCGCAGGCGATGCGCAAGGTGGCGGATCTCGGATGGAAGCCGGTGCAGTACGTCAACAACGTCGCGGCGAGTGTCGGCACGGTGATGAAGCCCGCGGGCTTCGACAACGTGCAGGGCATCATCACCGCTGCCTATGTCATGGACGCGACCGACCCCACATGGGCCGACCATCCGGAGATGGTGGAGTTCAAGGCGTTCATGGCCAAGTACCATCCGACGGCGCACATCGCCGACAACGGCAACATGAACGGCTACACCGTATCGTTCCTGATGGCCGAGACGCTGCGCCGCTGCGGCGACGAGCTCACGCGCGCCAACATCATGAAACAGGCCGCGAGCTTCAGGAAGTTCCGCGTGCCATGCCTCCTGCCCGGGATCACGGTGTCGACCAGCGCGACCGACTTCTATCCGATCCAGGCCGTGCAGCTGCAGCGCTTCGAGGGCGAGACCTGGAAGCTGTTCGGCGACATCCTTTCCGCGGAGAGTACCTGACCTGATGGGGTTCGTACCTGAAGAGGCGCTCGCGCCGAAGACCCACACCAAGCCGTACATCGTCGTCGACGACTTCCTGCCGCTCGAGCTTGCCCAGTCCATGCGCGCCGATATCGACGCGCACTTCGGCACGCCGGACAAGCATCGGCCGGAGGCACACCAGATCTGGAACTACTGGTATGTGCCCAACACCTACACCTATCTCCGCACCCAGCCGGAGAAGGTCATCGAGCA
>Ga0335083_10010015_pt1 | contig 11485 bp, 15 predicted proteins | sample Lox_Sample_42_FD_206716 | JGI IMG/M metagenome (GOLD analysis project Ga0335083, IMG submission 206716) | Soil microbial communities from Loxahatchee National Wildlife Refuge, Florida, United States - Lox_Sample_4.2 | ecosystem: Environmental > Terrestrial > Soil > Wetlands | place: USA... | reverse complement strand
GCGAGGCCGAGCGCGCGCTGCTCTCGGGCGCCGACCGCCGCGACCTGCTCGCCACGCTCGGGCCCAGCCTCGAGCCCGGCGAGCTGCTCGAGCTGCAGGAAGGCGTGCAGCGCGTGCACGTCGCGCCGGCGCTGCTCGACTACGTGCAGGCGATCGTCGAGCACACGCGGCGCTCGCCCGACTTCGCCACCGGGCTGTCGCCGCGCGCGGCGCTGGCGCTGGTGCACTCCGCCCAGGCCTGGGCGCTGATCGAGGGGCGCGACAAGGTGATCCCGGAAGACGTGCAGGCGGTGCTGCCCGGGATCGCGGGCCACCGGCTGCGCCCAGCGCACGAGTCGGCGCGTCGCGTCGACGTCGGCGCGACGCTGATCTCGGCGGTGCCGATCCCCTAGCCGGGGTGATCGGGGGCGATGACCTGGATATGCTCCCGGCTGACGTTGAGGAACGGCGCCGAGAGCAGCTGGCGGCCGCCGATCTCGAGCTCCCAGACCTCGGCCTCGGTGACCGCGATGAACTCCTTCGCCTCGGCCATGTAGTCGGTGACGCGCGCGCCCGGGATCAGGTCGATGTAGCCCTTGATCCGGTACGAGCCGGTGAAGATCGTGACCTTGGTCCGCGTCGCTTCTTCCGCCATGCGCATTCTCCCCTTGCCAGCCGCCGATGATACGGCAGGCGCGGTCAGCGCAGCGGCTTTCGCATGTAGATCCGCGCGTAGCCGTCCTCGACGCGCTGGTCGTACTCGATATAGCCGATCTTCGCGTAGTGCTCCCGGTTCTCGGTCATCCTGGCGTGGGTGTAGAGGTAGATGCTGCCGAAGCCCTGGCGCCGCGCCTCGTCCTCGGCGAGCTGCAGCAGGCGCCGGCCGATGCCCCTGCCGTGGAACGCCGGGTCGACCGCGACGTTCTCGAGCAGAAACCCTTCCTTCGTGACCGCCAGCACGAGGACGCCCGCGACCACCCCGCCCCGCTCTGCGACGAACACCTGGTGCTCGTGGATGAGCTTGCGATAGTCGGCGAGCATCGGGCCCGGCTTGCGGCCGATGCGCTCCACGTACGGCCCGTAGGCGGCGCTCACGCAGGCCACGATCCCTTCGACGTCGTCGTGCGTCGCCGGGCGCAGATCGACCGCGAGCGCCTTGTCGCTCATTGCCGCGTCAGCCGAAGTAGCCCACGCCGCGCGCCATCAGCGCGGCGCAGAGCAGGATCGCCGCCACCAGCGTGGCCTCGAGGTGGATGCACAAGCGTACCTGGCGCAGCCGCGCCGCGTCGATCGCCGGCGCCCGCCCCGCGCGCAGTGCCGGACGCCACGACAGGAACTCGCGCGTCGGGACGAGCGACAGCAGCCCGGCGAGGGCAAAGAGCGCGAGCTTGACGAGGAACGGCACGTCGTGGAAGTAGTAGGCGACGACACGGTCAGGCGGCCGCCGGCGTCCACCCGGCGATCATCCCCGGCCGTCCGCCGGCTCGGAAGGATACTTGGCCGAGCCGTACCGGATCACCAGCGTTGCCAGCGCGAGCAGCAGAATCGCCCCCGAAACCATGACGATCCCCAGGTCCGGGCGCTCGTACGACTGCACGTCGCCGATCAGCAGCCGCGTCAGCGCGGTCATCGCGACGTAGATGAGGAATCGCACCGGCATGTGGTTGGTCTTGAAATAGATGCCGACCATCGCGCCGAGCTCGAGGTAGATGAAGAGCAGCAGGATGTCGTGAATGGACGCCTGCCCGTTCTCGGCCATGCCGAAGAACGCCCTCGCCGCCGACCACACGATGGCGCCGCCGATCGCGAACAGCCCCAGATAGTGGAAGCCGTCGACCAGCAGCTTGCCGACCGCGTCGGCGAGCGCGTGGACCCGCTGATTGATTGCGTCGACCCGTTGCATCTTCATATTCCTCCTTGGTGAGGCCGATCAGCGCGCGATAGCGGATGCCGGACCTCGGATAGCGCGTTCTGACGTCGCGCCCAGCCGCGCGCTTCAGCGCGTCGGCTGCGGCAGCGGGTTATGCCGCAGATTGAAGATGGTCTTCCCACCCCGGGAACACCAAGACGGCAGGATGGCATTTGAGGGCCTTTGCGAGAACCTTGGCGCGCTCGACGCCCAGGCGAACGCGGTCGTTCTCAATGGCGGAAAGAGTTGCCTGCGGAATCCCCGTGTGCTCCGCGAGCTGGTTCTGGCTAAGGTCCTGCAGCTCCCGAATGATGCGCACGGATTCGCCCACAGATACGCTCACCCGCTTCTTCGCTGCGCGGAACTGGCTCATCTACGGCCTCCGATAGTCATGTGCGGTGATCGAAATCACCTGAAACAGTTGCTGATCCGGCGCAGCGCGGTAGATGACTCGCCACTGAAGCCCGAGACGGGAAGAGCGATGTCCTTTCCACGCTCCTGACAGGGTCTCGTCGTCGAAACCTCTAATCACGCGCAGGCCCGGTGGACCAGAAAGCATGGCGATGTCTTTCCATTTCTCGTACCGATTCTGCGGCATCATGCCGCGGCGGGTCCGGTTGAGCGAGGGGTCAGGCCGCATTTTCGCGCCACGGCCAGAACACCAGTTGGACGTGATGACGTGGCGTCTTGTTACTCGATTGAGCGGGTTCAACGATCTGACCGTTCGACAACCACCTCGCTGACCTGGATCACCGGCGCGATGTCGGTGTAGTTGGCGATGTCGCCCCGGATCTCGGCGCGGTGCTCTCGCGATGCGGCTTGGTAGGCCTCGACCGAATCGCAGATGAACGCGCACATCGCCACGAAGGCTGGCGGCGCACCGGGCGCCCCGCCGGCCAGGCCCTTGTCGACGGTGTAGTAGGCGCAGGCGCTCCCCAGCCTGGCCTTGACCATCGGCAGGTGCCGGTCGCGGTAGTAGTCATGGTCGAAGCGCGCGCCCTCGACGTACGGGTACATCACGGTGACTTTGATCATGCGGGGCTCCCTTGCCAGCATTCGCCTGCATCACGCCGGGAAGATTCGCTCGATCGTGGCCTGGATCGCCTCGGCCGCGGCGCGCGGGTCGGCGGCGTCGCGGATCGGCCGCCCGACCACGATGTAGTCGGCGCCGGCGGCGAACGCCTGCGCTACGTCGACCACCCGCTTCTGATCCGCTGCCGCGCCGCCCGCCGGGCGGATGCCCGGCGTGACGACGAGCAGCCGCTCGCCGAACTTGCGCTTGATCGGCGCCGCCTCCAGCCCGGAGGCGATGACGCCGTCGCAGCCCGCCTCCAGCGCGCCGCCCGCCCGCGCGAGCACGAGGTCGGAAACCTCGCCGCGGTAGCCCATCTCGGCGAGGTCCTTCCGATCGAAGCTCGTCAGCACGGTGACCGCGAGGATCTTCACCGCGCCCTTCTCGCGCGCCGCCGCTTCCATGATGCCGCGGTTGCCGTGTACCGTGAGGAAGGCCGCGCCGCTCGCGCGCAGGTTGGCGACCGCGCGGCGCACCGTCTCCGGGATATCGTAGAGCTTGAGGTCGGCGAAGACGCGGCAGCCGCGGCCCGCGAGCCACCCGGCGAGCTCGAAGTAGCCGCCCGCGGTGAACAGCTCCAGCCCGATCTTGTAGAAGCGCACCGCGTCGCCGAGGCGCTCGGCGAGCGCGCGCGCCTCGGCGGCGGTCGGCACGTCGAGCGCCGCGATCAGCCGCTCGCGGCGGGGAATCGCGCTCATGCGGGGCGCTATGATACAGGCATGGCCGAGATCCTCGTCCTCTACTACAGCGCCGGCGGCTCGGTGCGCCGCATGGCCGAGCGGATCGCCGAGGGCGTGGAGCACGTGCCGCAGGCGCAGGCGCGCGTGCGCACGGTGCCGCGGCCGGGCGAGTCGGGCGACGCGGCCGACGGGCCGCCGTATGCCGAGCTGAAGGACCTCGAGGACTGCGCCGGCCTCGCGCTCGGCTCGCCGACCCGTTTCGGCAACATGGCGGCGCCGCTGAAGGCGTTCCTCGACGGCACCGGCGCGCAGTGGCTGAAGGGCGCCCTCGCCGGCAAGCCGGCCTGCGTGTTCACCTCCACCGCTAGCCTGCACGGCGGCCAGGAAACGACGCTGCTCTCGATGATGCTGCCGCTGCTCCACCACGGCATGCTGATCGTCGGCCTCCCCTACACGCAGCCGGAGCTGAACGCGACGCGCGCCGGCGGCACGCCGTACGGCGCCTCGCACTTCGCCGGGGTCGCCGACGACCTGCCGCTCGGCGAGCACGAGCGCGCGCTGTGCGTGGCGCAGGGCCGGCGGCTCGCCGAGATCGCGCTTAGGCTTGGCCATGGCCGATGAGCCGGTGCGGCACGCCGGCGGCTGCCATTGCGGCCGCGTGCGCTTCGAGGTGATGGCGCCGGCGAAGATCGAGGCCGGCGAGTGCAACTGCTCGATGTGCAGCCGCACCGGCTACCGGCACCTGGTGGTGAAGGCCGGGCAATTCCGCCTGCTTTCGGGCGAGGACGCGCTGGCGCTCTACCAGTTCAACACGAAGACGGCGAAGCACTACTTCTGCCGCCATTGCGGCATCAAGTCGTTCTACGTGCCGCGCTCGCATCCCGACGGCTACAGCGTCAACGCGCGCTGCCTCGACGAGGGCACCTTCGAGATCGTCTCGGTGCGCAAGATCGACGGCCGCAACTGGGAGCAGCACTATCCCGAGGGCCGCGGCAAGTATTGAGCTGCTGCGCCGCGCGGCCGCGGCCGCGCTCGGCGCGCTGATCGCGCTCTGTCTCGCCTGGGAGCTGTGGCTGGCGCCGCTGCGGCCCGGCGGCTCGCTGGTCGCGCTCAAGGCCCTGCCCCTGCTCGTTCCCTTCGCCGGCGTCCTGCAGGGAAGGCGGCGCACCTACCAGTGGTCCGCAATGCTGATCCTCGCCTACTTCGCCGAAGGCGCGACGCGCGCCTTCAGCGAGCGCGGGGCGCCGCGGCTGCTGGCCGGGCTCGAGATCGCTCTCAGCCTCGCTTACTTCGCGGCGGCGGTGGCGTACGCGCGGCTGACTCGACCAGCCGCCTAGCGGCATGGACGGAGACTGCAACGAGCCCGATAATAGTCGGGGCATGTCATCCGAGCGAGCCGTACAGCGCCGTCTCGCGGCGATCCTGAGCGCGGACGCCGCCGGCTACAGCCGCCTCATGGGCGAGGACGATGCCGCCACGGTGCGGCTGCTGACCACGTGCCGCCAGACCGTGACGCGGCTGGTCGAGGCGCGCAGCGGCCGGGTGGTCGACGCGCCCGGCGACAACCTGCTCGCTGAGTTCGGCAGCGCGGTCGACGCCGTGGCAGCCGCCGTCGAGATCCAGCACCAGCTCGACGCCTGCAACGCGGGCCTGCCGGAGGCGCGCCGCATGCAGTTCCGCATCGGCGTCAACCTCGGCGACGTGATCGTGGAGGACGGCAGGCTGTACGGCGACGGCGTCAACGTCGCGGCGCGCGTCGAGAAGCTCGCCTCGCCCGGCGGCGTCTGCGTCTCGGGCAAGGTCTACGACGAGGTGCGCAGCAAGCTCAAGCTGCGCTTCGAGGATCTCGGCGAGCAGGAGCTGCACAACATCGCCGGCGGGGTGCGGGTGTACCGCGTGGCGAGCGCCGGCGGGCAGGCGGCGAAGGCCGCGGCGCCCGCGCCGGCGGCGGCCGACCTGCAGGCCAAGCCGGCGATCATCGTGCTGCCGTTCACCAACATGAGCGGCGCCGCCGAGCAGGAGTTCTTCGTCGACGGACTCACCGAGGACGTGCTGACCGACTTGTCGCGCTTCAAGGACCTGTTCGTGATCTCGCGCAATACTTCCTTCAAGTTCAAGGGCCAGGCGGTCGACGTGAAGAAGGCCGCCAAGGACCTCGGCGTGCAGTACGTCGTCGAGGGCAGCGTGCGGCGCGCGGGCAACCGAGTGCGCATCACGGTGCAGCTGATCGAGGCCGAGGCCGACCGCCACCTCTGGGCGGAGCGCTACGACCGCGACCTCGAGGACATCTTCGCGCTGCAGGACGAGATCACCCGGTCAATCGTCGCGGTGCTGCCGGGGCGCGTCCAGGCCGCGGCGCGCGATCGCGCCGAGCGCAAGCCGCCGGCCAGCATGGCCGCCTACGAATGCCTGCTCGAGGCGAAAGTGCTCCACCACCGCTCGAACCGCCCGGACAACGCCCGCGCCTTCGAGCTGGCGGAGCGCGCCATCGAGCTCGACCCGAAATACGCGCACGCGCACGCCTGGAAGGCATGCATCCTCGGGCAGCAATGGGGCTACGGCTGGTGCCGGGACAGGGCGGCAGCGGAGCTTACGATCGAAACGGCGCTCGGCACCGCGCTGGCGCTGGACGAGAACGACAGCGACGTGCAGCGCGTGCTCGCCGCCATGTACCTGCTGCGCAACGACCACGACAAGGCCGTGTCCCACCAGCAACGCGCGCTCAGGCTCAACCCGAACGACGACCTGATCGTGGTGCAACAGGGCGAGGTCTTCACCTGGCTCGGGCAACCCGAGGAGGGCATCCCCTGGATCCAGCAGGCGATGCGGCTGAACCCGTTCCACCCGCCGCGCTTCTGGGGCCACCTCGGCCGCGCCTACTTCGTCGCGCGCCGCTACGGCGAGGCGATCGAGGCCTTCCAGCGCATCAGCGCCCCGGACCAGTTCATCCATTGCTTCCTCGCCGCCTGCTACGCGCAACTCGGCGACGCGGCGGCCGCCGCACGCCACGCCGCCGCGGTGAAGCGGCTCGATCCGGAGTTCACCTGGGGCGCGACGCTCGCTCCGACCCTGCACTACAGGCGCGGGAGCGATCTCGCCCACCACCGCGACGCGGTGCTAAAGGCCGGGCTGCCGGCCTGAGCCCGGCGCCCGGCCGGACCGCGGCCGCTACAGCGCATGCTGCGGGTTCAGCCGCTCGGTCTTGCTGGCGAGCTTGTTGAGCGCGCTCAGGTACGCCTTCGCCGAGGCCACCACGATGTCCGTGTCCGCGCCCACCCCGTTGACCACGCGCCCGCCCTTGGCGAGCCGCACCGTGACCTCGCCCTGGCTCTCGGTGCCCTGGGTCACGGCGTTGACCGAGTACAGCAGCAGCTCGGCGCCGCTCTTTGCCACGCCTTCGATCGCCTTGAAGGTCGCGTCCACCGGGCCGTCGCCCTTCGCTTCGGCCGTCACCTGGGCGTTGCTCGACTTCAGCACCAGCGAGGCGAACGGCTTCTGGCTCGTGCCGCTCGACTGCTTCATGTCGACCAGGCTCCACTCCTCCTCGCCGGAGGCGCCCGCTTCCTGCGCCACCAGCGCCTGCAAGTCCTCGTCGAAGATCTCCGCCTTCTTGTCGGCGAGGTCCTTGAAGCGCTGGAAGGCCTTGTTCATCGCGTCGTCGCTCTCCAGCTCGATGCCGATCTCCTTCAGGCGCTGCTTGAACGCCGTGCGCCCGGAGAGCTTGCCGAGCACGATCTTGTTGGCGCTCCAGCCGACGTCCTCGGCGGTCATGATCTCGTAGGTCTCGCGCGCCTTGAGCACGCCGTCCTGGTGGATGCCGGAGGCATGCGCGAAGGCGTTCGCCCCCACCACCGCCTTGTTCGGCTGCACCACGAAGCCGGTGATCTGGGACACCAGGCGGGAGGCGGGGACGATCTCGCGCGTGTTGATCCGCGTCTCCAGGTTGAAGAAGTCCTTGCGCGTGCGGACCGCCATCACGATCTCCTCGAGGGAGGTATTGCCGGCGCGCTCGCCCAGGCCGTTCACCGTGCACTCGATCTGCCGCGCGCCGCCGATCCTCACCGCGGCGAGCGAGTTCGCCACCGCCATGCCGAGGTCGTTGTGGCAATGCACGCTCCACACCGCCTTGCCGGAGTTCGGGACCTTCTGCCTCAGCGCCCTGATCAGCTCTCCAAATTGCTCCGGCACGGCATAGCCCACGGTGTCCGGGATGTTGATCGTCGTCGCCCCCTCCTTGATCACGGCCTCCAGGACGCGGCAGAGGAAGTCCAGCTCCGAGCGGCTGCCGTCCTCGGGCGAGAACTCGACGTCGGGACAGGCGTTCTTCGCGTAGCGCACGGAGAGTTTCGCCTGCTCGAGCACCTGCTCTGGCGTCATGCGCAGCTTCTTCGCCATGTGCAGCGGGCTGGTGGCGAGGAAGGTGTGGATGCGCCAGGGGCCTTTCGCCTCCTTGAGCGCGTCGATGCCGCGCTGGATGTCGCGGTCGTTGGCGCGGCACAGCCCGGCGACGACCGACTCGCGCACCACGCCGGCGATCGCCTTCACCGCCTCGAAATCGCCGTTGGAGGACGCCGGGAAGCCCGCCTCGATCACGTCGACGCGCATGCGCTCGAGCTGGCGCGCGATGCGCAGCTTCTCCTCCTTGGTCATGGAGGCGCCCGGCGACTGCTCGCCGTCGCGCATGGTGGTGTCGAAAATGATCAGCTTTTCTGTGCTCATGGCACGCTCCTCGTGGGAATGCGAAAGGTCCTTGCCGCCCGGGTCGGACGGTTCAGGGGTACAGCCGGATTGGGGGAGTTATTTTGTGCGCGCGAGGCGCAGCAGCAGGCCAGCCAGCAGCGACAGGCTGGTAAGGGTCGCGATGAGAAGCGCGGCCGGAGTCATGGCGCCAACTATAGCCCATCCGGCCGCGGCCGCGCAAATGCCCCGCCCCCTCCGCCGAGCGGCGGCGCGTGCGCCAGCGCGATGCTGATCCAGACGGCGAAGGTGAAATACAGCGTCAGCCACGGCACGTCCTCTCGCCACGAGGCCCAGTCGAGGCGTACCACGCAGGGCGCGAGCAGGCTGCGCAGCCCCTCCGCGAGGTCGCGGAAGCCATCGTCGCCGGCGGCCTGGGCCTGCCAGCGATGCAGGTACATCGGCAGGTCGACCAGGACCATGAACGTGACGTAGGCGGCGCCGCAGAGCATCGCCGCGGCGAGGAAGGCCCGCGCGCGCCGGCCGCTGCCCGGCTGCAGCGCGGCGAAGGCCGCCACGCCGAGCGCGGCGGCAACGGTCCAGAGCGAGTTCTCGGCCGCGTGCAGCAGGTAGTCGCCGCTCAGCACCGCCGACCACGAGAACGCCTCGGCCGCCGCGATCAGCGGCACGATGGCGCGCGCGGCGAGCGCAGCGGCGCGGCTCGACGCCGCCGCCTCGCCGAGCAGCAGTGCCCATTGCGCCGCGAACGCGAGCTCGGCGACGGTCGCGACCGAGCGGCCGACGAAGACGCGCGCGAACCACGGATCGTGCAGGCAGCTGCGCGGCACGTCGATCATCGGGAACGCGGAGCGGAAGCCGCAGCCGAGCACGTAGGCCGCGGAGAGCCACAGCAGCGCGCGCCGGCGCGCAAGCGCCTCCGGCGCCATGCGCGCCGCCTCGCGCCGCAGGCGCCGGGCCGAGGCTCCCCACAGCACCAGGTTCGCCGCGGCGGCAGCGCAGAGCGCCGACCACCAGATCAGCAGCGGCTCGGCCACGTCATTGCCATGTCATACGCCGGGATTAACGTCGCCGCCCAGATGCTTGCGGCGGAAACCTGAGAAAGCCCGTGCAGCGCGTGCGAGCCATATTTCTCTCCGACATCCACCTCGGCACGCCCGCGTGCCAGGCCGAGCGGCTGCTCGCCTTCCTCAAGGCCTACGACTGCGAGTACCTGTTCCTGGTCGGCGACATCGTCGACCTGTGGGCGATGCGCCGGCGCGGCATCTACTGGTCCGCGAGCCAGAACACCGTGGTGCAGAAAGTGCTGAAGCGCGCGCGCCACGAGGTCAAGGTGATTTTCGTGCCGGGCAACCACGACGAGGCGGCCCGCGAGCACGCCGGCGCCACTTTCGGCAACATCCGCGTCGAGCGCGACTACGTGCACGTCGCGGCCGACGGCCGGCGCTACCTGCTCATCCACGGCGACGAGTTCGACCAGGTGACGCGCTACCACCGCTGGCTCGCGATTCTCGGCGACACCGCGTACGACTTCGTGGTCCGGCTCAATATGTGGCTGTCGTGGCTGCGCCGGCGGCTGCGCATTCCGGGCTACTGGTCGCTGTCGGGCTACGCCAAGCGCAAGGTAAAGAGCGCCGTCAGCTTCATCTTCGATTTCGAGGACTCGGTGCTGCGGCACGCGCGCGAGCGCGGCGTCGACGGCGTCATCTGCGGCCACATCCACACTGCGACGATTCGCGACGCCGGCGGCGTCGCCTACCTCAACTGCGGCGACTGGGTCGACAGCTGCACCGCGATCGTCGAGCACCGCGACGGGCGCATGGAGCTGGTGCACTGGAGCGCCGAGGCGGAGCTCGAGCCCGCGCCGGCGCCGATGGCCAGGGCGGCCTGAGCACGGCGCGGCGCTCACGGCAGCCTCATCAGGGGCTCGCCGGTGCGCACCATCAGGCCGGGCGCGATTCGCCCGGCGAGCTCGAATCCGCGCGGCGCGAACACCAGGACGGTCGAGCCGTGCTCGAACCAGCCCATCTGCTCGCCCTTGGCGAGGTGCGCGTCGCAGTCGATGCGGTTCGGGCCGCGGTAGCGCAGGTGCAGGCGAACGTCGACGAAGCGCAGCCGGATGCTCGCGACCAGCACGGCGGCGACCGGCACCAGCAGCAGCTCGTGGCCGCCCGCATCGAGACGGGCGCGGATCAGCGCGCGCTCGTTCTTGCAGAAGAGCTTGTCGATGCGCCGCAGGGCCGGCGGATTGACGTTCCAGGTGTCGCCCGAGAAGTAGACGACCTGCTCGACGCGGCAGTCGTGCGGCGCATGGAAGCGGTGGTACATGCTGGGCGTGATGCGCAGGGTGGCGAACCGCCCGTCGCGGAAGCGCGCCGCGAGCCGCGCGTCGCCGAGCAGCTCCTCGAGCGAGTACGGGAACCCCTTCGCCTGATAGGCCCTTGTTCCCTCGATCCGGCCGCAGGCCCCGACGATCGCGTCGCAGGGGCTCGCGAGCACCGCGGGATCGGGGTCCACCGGCCGCGCACCGTCCTTCAGCTCGCGGACGAAGCAGTCGTGCACGCTGGCGAAACGGCTCTTCCTCGCCTCTTGCAGGCGCAGGTCGGCGAACAGCCGCCATGCGGCGAGCGACAGGTCGCGCACCAGCGGCTGCTCGATGCGGCTGAACCAGCCCATCAGCCGCGTCGCGAGGCGGCGCGGGATGCGGTTGGCGAGCAGGAAGCCGAGCGCCTCGGTCACCGTGCTGTAACGCGGCTGCGGTAAACCGTCGGCCGCAGATGGCGCTGGCTGAGTCATATCTCCTCTACGGGCTGGGCGCGGCGGGCGCCGCGAGCGCGGCGTTCACGCTGCCCGCGTTGCGCGCGCGCCTGGAGCTCTCGCGCGCCAAGCATCCCTCGCTCGCGGGCCATGCGCGCATCGCGCGCCGCATCGCCGCGCTGGTGCCCGGCTACGCCTACGGCGAGGAGCGGTTCTTTCGCAGCGACGGCGCGCCCGACGACGTAGAGGCGCGGCGCCGCGCCGGCTTCGCGCGGCTCGCCGAGCTTTACCGGCGGCGCTTCGGGCGCAGCGCCGAGCTGACGGCCGAGGCGCGCGAGGGGCTCTCGGACCTGCAGTTCACCAGCGCCTACCGGGTCCCGTTCCAGTACAGCG
>Ga0335083_10010014_pt1 | contig 11486 bp, 19 predicted proteins | sample Lox_Sample_42_FD_206716 | JGI IMG/M metagenome (GOLD analysis project Ga0335083, IMG submission 206716) | Soil microbial communities from Loxahatchee National Wildlife Refuge, Florida, United States - Lox_Sample_4.2 | ecosystem: Environmental > Terrestrial > Soil > Wetlands | place: USA... | reverse complement strand
GCGTCAAAACGAGGATACAGACGGCCCAATCGATCGCTCCAGAATTGTCGTATACTGCCGATACGGGATAGTCGACAAGCCTAAAATGATCTCACCTTCCAACCTTAAGCTCGCCCATGCAATTCTTATAGACACAGGCTCGAAACGGCGGAAGCGACAAGGGTCACTGAGGGTGCTCTGAGTTTCTCCTACGAGGTCTCCGTCAAAAATGACTCTCTCACCCCATTTCATGTTACAATGGGGGATATGCAATCAATCTGGGAAATCATTCGAATGATTTCAGCTACAACCGACCCTGATCTTCTCCCAATTCTGGCGGCGTACCCTATCAATCAACCATGGATTGGCCAATATTTCCACCGTGGAAACATCCAAATTACCAAATTCGTACCGGACGACGTCATGGTATATCGTGTTTACCTCAAAATGTCACATAAACAACGGATGCGTTTCGTACTTAATTATCGTGCCTTCGACGCTCTATGGAAAGTTGATATCGCTAGCGACATGACGGCGAGCCATGGAAGGGAATATAACAAAGCTCTCCATTGGCCCAAATCAACAGTTTGACCTCGATGGTCCTCAAGCATCCGTATCAGATTTTCTCCGTGCCTACATCTGACAGGGTGTGGAGGCATTGGAAGAGGTCCCCGGGAAAGAAGGACTCGACGAATTCAAGGCCAACTGTCTCCAGCCTTTAAAAGACTTCGTTGAATCTGGCGCGGCTAATATCCCTCCAATTGTCAAACAAGCGCCCGTTGGCCTGGCACACTCAGATATGGGGATCCACAACGACATCGTCTAAGCAAAAGACTCCGCCGAAACTCTTGCTATCATTGATTGGGTAATTTGTCGCCACTTATCCCTTTGTCTGCCTCGGGTGTCTGTTTGAAAATTTATCGCGGCCGCCATCTGTAAATTGCAAGGGCCTAGAGTAAAATAGGCCTTTGGGGCGACGAGACGATAGAAAGTGGAGCGGTTATCGCAGTCGGACAAAACCTGTTTTCCGCAAAGGTACGCCACTAAACCTTCCAGCAGGTCTTATTGGGCTTTAGACCAAAAGGGCAAAGAAGGTAGTGCTGTGTTTGGAATGCAATAAGTGCAAGTATCGAGCTCAGTTGCCGTTGAAGCGAGCTCAGTTGCCGTTGAAGCGTCGTAAGCATTTCAAATTGGGTGGCGAGGGGTGTCGCTCTTGTCTTTTAGATAATGAGTTTGTGGTGTTGGATGGCATGGTAGAGTCAACATATCTGGTCTATTTGCCAAAATATTGTGACTTGTTCTTCTTTGGACCTATATTCGATTGACTATGCTTGTAATGCCTAGGGATCGTCGAATGCTTCCAGCCCAATCAACACCCTCTCTGCGATATCTCTGAAGATCTGGCCTTGTGCAGAGGTGTCTTGTCCTTCTGCAACAACGCTTGGCCTCCCACCATCTGCATCTGCACAGATACTCTCATTCAATGGGATACTTCCTAGCACGGGAATGTTCTGCTTCATTGCCTCGCGCTCAACTCCACCGGCCAGAAACACTGGTGTGGTACGATGACAATGTGGACACGTAAATGTTCCCATATTCTCAATTATACCCAGAATCTATCGTCAGTTTCTAACGTCATCAGACACTCATACAGGAACATTGACTTTGCGAAACATATTGATCCCTCTCACAGCGTCCATTATTGCCATCTCCTGTGGAGTGGACACAATTGCAACACCTGGATCAATAATTCGTAAAGAGGAACTACCATCGAGAACAATTTGCTGCGTAACCGTCAATTGAGTATCTCCTGTGCCAGGGGGCATATCAATCACTAGCACGTCCAATCCACCCCAATCCACATCGTGAAGTAACTGCTGCAATGCCTTCATAACCATCAAACCTCGCCACACTATAGCGTTTTCCGGAGGAACAAGGAAGCCTATAGACATTGCCTTGAGACCGTAATTCACAAGCGGAATCAATCGGTTGTCTTCATGAGGACCAACAGCGAAAGGCTGTTACCTTCATTCGTTCGAGGTTGTCCAGAAATGTTTAAAAGCCGAGGAACGGATGGACCGAAGATATCGGCGTCAAGCAGGCCAACCCGTTTGCCCTTTTGAACCATCGCCAAGGCCAGGTTGGCTAAGACGTTAGATGCCTGGTATGTCAAAGGGTGCTCCCTGCTATTGTGCTCTTGCCCACACCACCTTTGGCACTTGCAATTGCAATCACTTTATCGACGTCATGGATTCTCCGCCGAGGAGGCAGACCTCGGGTCAAATTGGGAATGGTCCCTGTCCGAGACAAGCCCTGAGGCGTTTTAGTGCCCGGCAGAGGTTCGAAAATACCAAGAGCTGTCTTGATGTGCTGAACGATTTTGCCCTTGACGGTGGGAGGTTTGTTGACAGGCGCATAGAGGATCGTCCGAACGGGCCAAGGAGATCTACACAATCACATTTGATCGCCTTTGCGATACATCAAAAGTTCCTTCAAATCGAAAAGGTGTTCATTTGAATGACAAGGAAAGGAAGCGGCACGTGGTTAATATAATAAACTACATCTTGAAAAATATTGACACATATAACAAACGAATGGTATCTCTCCCCTCTAAAAAGACTTTGGGCCCGCTTCAAAACGATTCTCACAACCTACCATTATCATAAGCATATTCGGCCTCATCCAACTTTAACTGTCCATCCTCTTCGTCACTAGGAATACATCCCAACCTGGCCTCAAGAACATCTCCATCGCCATCTTCAGTCCATTTCATCCTTTGCAGGCTAGGGAATAATGCAGGTGACGCGCGCCACATAAAGCTGCGGAAATAATTGAGTAGAAAAATGTATGTTCCACCAATTGGAATTTGTCTACCGATCGCACCAGCCAATCTCACAATGTTAATAAAAATCCCAAACATATGTGCAATCTTTCGTTGGAAAGTGGTTCCTAGAGGAGGTACATAGGCCTTCGGATTGAAACCGACTAAACACCAATACGGCTCGTCTGGATCAGTGGTGTACAAGTATGGAACAGAGAAATATCCTTTTCTGACAATATAATAATCCGAAAACATAACACCAGCAATACTCGAAAGGAAGACAGAGTAACTGAACAGTAAGATACACAATTGAGGAGTTTTGTATACCTTGAAAGATATGACGTAAAATTGTTCGAGCTTTCCAATACTTTCCATGGGCACATTACAATACCGACGAATGCAGCAATATAACCACCTCGACGAATATTGATGTACCGAGGACACAAGGCTGAGAGATCATTACCGGCAGAAACAGAATTTGCGGCAATATTGACGCCGAGTTGCGCTAATGCGAAGGCCAATGCGATAAAGAACACCCCAACGCGGGTCGCCGAGCTCGGACTTCCGTCAAGGAAATTGTTCAAGAGATCTAGGGGATTCTAGCGAGATGAGGTTGCGTGTCACTACGGGTGTCTTACCCAGATTGGTTGGCCGTATATCGCACTGGAGGAACTGGAAACGATGACACCGATAAAGGAAGTCAACGCAAACCCGATGGGAATCGTAAACAGCTGGGACCAGAGAGCATCTCTCGGCTGCTTGGCGAAACGAGCAAAATCCGGATCATTGACAATCAAAGTGGCAAAGTTGGAAATGCAATCCATAATAGCGGCAATAACCGCCCACGCCTTTGTACTGCCGGAAATGGTCGAACCTCGATGAACGATGGGACCAATTCCGCCGGCCTTGACGATGGCCCAAACCATAAAGAGAACGCCGGCGACGGGGACAGTATACGATTTGACAGTGAATAAATGACGAATTTTGTACACAGGGAACCATATCGCAGGCAGCGATAACAGCCAGAATATGAAAAAGGAAACGTAATATGCAGTCGTGGTTCCCGAGTTCGGAATCCCATTCGGGATATCGGCGTAGCTGGGCCAGATCGAACGGATCATGATGTACACGCACTCGCCACCAATCCAAGATTGAACACCATACCAGATACATGCCATCGCTCCACGATTAAAGACCGGCCAGAGAGATCCCCATATTCCGAATGATGCACGATTAATGACTGGGAAGGAAATATGATAGACAGCGCCCATTCGACCGGACCCGGCAATGAAGACTGCTGCGATGGCGTAGCCAGCCCAGACACAGAGCCATGTCTCCCACCAAGAAAGACCCGCCACAACACTCGAAGAAACGGAGTGATCAGCCTGAGAAATCCGATCCCGGGGACATACCGATCATCCATGTGTTGATATTGATGGAATCAGCAAGCCAGAAAGCGACGAAATTCCACGGGCCCCACAATCGCTGGTGAATCGGAACAGGATCAAGATCTCGGCTACGCACAGAATCAGAATGTATGTATGAGAAATAGGTTACTTTGTCAGAAATAATTGGGTTCTACTAATGACGGGACCATGGTCGACTTGAATGACCTTGTCGATTCGTGCCAATACGTCCTTGAAACCCATGCGTTCGGACTGCTCTAGTTGTTCCAGAGCGGCGTACCCCGCACCTTTATAGTTCCAAGGCAACCATGCGGGGATTCCCTTATCGAACATTTCCCTTATCTTATACCGAGATATGTCCGATCCAGATCATGCGTCTTGTCAGGCACAAAGGACGATCAGATCGCCCGGTTTCATGCACAATTTTGTAAGCGAGCCCATTTTGAGTCATGGACGCCGAAGTTTGGAAAGACGATAATGACGACCGAAGGGACTCCCCTGGCGACTCAAATGATCTCAAAAAGCTTGAAAAAACTCACATGAACGTACATTGGTTCCTTGAAACCGACATTGATATTGCTAGGAAGGATACAAAGCCGGTATCGTCGCGGGGCAATCAAAAACAACGCAAGAAGGATTTGATAAGGGGTATCGGGAGGGTGCGGATTATGGGCTCCGCTTCGGAATTGCTCTGGGGGAAATGATTGGTATTTCGAAACTTGACTTTTTGGATTCGGCGCTACGCGAGGAGGTTGATGGTCTTGTCGCGGAAGGGAACACACTATCGTATGATGCTGGGAAGGGTCTTTCACGGGATACTGTCGAGCAGTACTTAAAAAGATGCAAGGATGTGAGACTCGAATGTCTCAAAGTCGGGGCACTATCAGCTGTGGGCTAGTAAATGGAGCCTCAGAAACTAAGGTTTTGAAAGTTTCGGGCAAGGCATGGGACCCAAGTCTTGGTAACACTTGCTCGTGGTCCCGATATCGCCTATCGTGGTTGATCCTGTATCTGTGCCGCTGCCCAGCGGCGGGGGATGCGGTCGTATTTGGGAATATTTTGTCAGAATAATGCATTGCATGGCAAGTCCGCGTCCAAAAGGTGTTAGAACAGCTGTAATGCTTCACCGCATATAGGACTACGGCGAAATGTAGTTATCTTGGTTTGGATGAAAAGGACAATGACAAATGAACCTCACAGTTCTAGAGTAATATATTTTTTATTTGCATATTCATGTTTACAAACATTGAACTGACTCTGAAAAGATATATGAATGGAACGAGAAACTAATTCTGGCGGGTGGGCTCGATTGGGCAGGCACCGGTCTCGGTGGGTCTTCTTCCCTCTGATGGCGAGTTATGTATCTCGAAAATCTCGGTTATCAATGGAGGCTTCGAATGTGGACCGTCATGTTTCTCGTTGTCGGATGCCTCGCCTGTTGTGCGGTAAACCGTGAATCCCAAAATCCGGCGAGCCATAAAGGTACGCGAGGCTCCCAAAAATGTCTCCAAGGTAATTACTTGCCGAAATTCCTGGTTCATAGGTGTTCCAGTTTTCAATAACATCGCGAACGAAGGGTTGCCCGGCGAGGAGGATATTCTGGATTGCGGGAGTAAACCCACCTTGAGGGGCTTCTCTAAGATGATAGACAGGATCAACCCCGGGCGGAGGGCGATCAAAATCACTGGCAGTTCGAAGGAGCACTATTCGAGCAAAATCAACCAGTCCGAGCAATGCAGCACGTAACATGGCCTCTAACGTGGCATTATCTTCCTTGTAACGTCAGAACATCATAGATCTCGGATGGGATTCAATACCTGGGCTGTAGTGACGTAGACACCTAATCCATTTGTTAGAAGCGCAGTAACATTTCCAAAAGCTTCTCCGAGATAGTGACCAGAGTAGTAAACATCGGAGCAAGCAGAATCACCTGCAATTAGCTTGGGTGGTTGATTTGCTGGTGCATAATCGTATTTCGCTCTGTAAGCAGCAGCCATCTCCGTATCGTTGAGGGTGACATTCGAAGCCAATGAAATTGCCTTGTCTCTCAGATTTACATTCAGCTCGAAGACTTCCGTGCCGTAGACCGATTTGGGATATTGTCCGGGATACAAAGATCCGAGAGCAAAATATCCTGTCGTCCAGTTTGCCGGAATCTCACGCGCGTCCAATTCGTATTGAAGGCCGACTTGAATTGCGAACCGTGCAAAGGCGGCAGTTCCAGTTGTTCCCTGGTGAGGATTGACACCGCCAATGCCAGCAATCAAGAAATATGTCTTCGTCAAGTTGAAGAGTGGAGAAAGGTAAAGAGCCGTGATAGTTGATGCAGCGTTGATCTCGGCCTCCCCGGTTGTAACTTGACAGATTGTATAATTGGCATTACAATGAGCGTGCGGGAAGAGCGGACTGAAGCCAACGACGGTTACGTTCGTATTAAGACCCAGAGGCTGCAGCCAAACATTTTGTTCTGGAGCGAACTAAATCGTCACTTGAAAGCGGACAAGGAGTCCCATACCATCGAGATTATTATGACACGAGGTGCAATCATTCCATCGCGAGTCCGCAACAGTCGAACTCCCATTGCGTCGGTTTGGCCTTCAAGATCTGGTAGTTGACGTGGGACGCCGGGTACGTTCCTACCCAGAGTGCTCTGAAGACGGCAAACGAGGGACAAAATTAATATGATCGCCCGTAACATGATCTGTAGGAAGAGGACCCAGGAAGGGCGCCGTTCGTTTTATAAAGGAAAATGTTCGGAACCTGGTGTTTGATATTAACCAATACCGCTATTGTGTCTTTGTCGCAACGAGGTGTTCCGTCCATTAGCCCAAAGCTAAAGATTGCGCCGATATGGATAATCTCTGACGCAAATATTGAGATCAATACGGGCCAACCACTTGTCTAAATAGGTAATCTAGAACAATCAGATCCGTACGTCGACAAAACCAAATCATCCCTCCAGAGTATATGCCATTCGCCCCTATCTTTTGATTTTCGGAAACATGGACTTCAGCCGGGTGCAGATTCAAAATATCCACCTTTATAGTCAATGACGTGCAAGCGCAATTTTGTTTTGAATTACGTTTCAGATGAAGGGCAATGTCGTCTCCCTTATATTTGGAATCCCGCGGACCTTTGTGAAACCGAAAATTCGCTTAAATAGACGGTCTGGGGTTCTCCCGAAGACAGTGAAGGAAGCACGACAGATGAAGGAAAAGGGTCCATGGGCGCTTCAGCATGGTTAAAACTACGAGTCTCCTGAGATTTCTATCTCGCCAAGAGGTTCAAAGAACGACAGTCCCGCGAAATTTAATAGAGGCTACTAACCCATAAGCCCATTCACATTTCGAACAGATGGCGATCTCGGGGATCCCACCGGCAGATTGGAATGGTTAGGCGTGTCTCGCCATATGTGAATTTCTTTGCGGAGGGAGTACGACCACCTAGCGTGCCGAGGTTCCAGTCTCAAGATCGAAGCACTGGAGTTGAACATAAGTCATTGTGCAATCTATAGTTGCTTTATTCTTTAGCGGATAAAAAGAGTGTGTGTTTACGATGTGAATCAGGGCTTCCGTTCCTTCTGATTGCCGTCCTTCCTCGTCTTCTTGTTCTGCTTCAACCGATTTTCATCAAAATTGTCCTGATTATCCTTGTATTTCCTCTTTTCGCGTTCCTTTTCCTTCCTGAGTCGTCTTTCTTCTTTACGCGCTCTCTTTTTGTCTGTTTTGATTTCTGGCATTGAATCGTGGGCTTCAATCGCAGTATTCGTCTCTTCGACCTCTCCCTCCAGCGCGGGCGCATCGTCAGGCTGAACACGGATGACCCCTTCATCTCTTCGTCGCTCTTTTTCGATTACATCTTCCAATTCCTTAACATCGCTATCATTGAAAGTCTGGGTTCGGCCGAGGAGGTGATCGGCAAGACGGTGCAATGCGAGCACCTTTCCGTCCTGAGTCTGAAGGAAGGAATCGATCAAAGTCCCTGCTTCTTCGTCTTTGAGTGAGGTTATCGTCGACGACTGAATTGTAAAATCCGGGAGAGACGCTGGGGGCGGAGGAGCTGACGAATAAGGATTAAATTGACGGCGCATTGCTGCTGAAGACTCGGTGCAGAAAATTTTGGGATTTTTTTTTTTGCCGTGGCGCAGCCGTCCCAAAATCCCATCAAGCGGACTTTCTGTTTCGAGAAATCTCACTCTCTCTCTTGTACGCTAATCCGCTGACTACTTTGCATATATTATTCGTCAGTCCTCTCTATTCGTAATATCATGCGAGTGAGCATTTCGAGACCGGACTTCGACAAGGGGGACTTCTACATCTTCTACATTCTTTTTGAAAGGATTTCGCGATGATCGTGAATTTTGTGTATGCTGTGGCGGACTTTACTTATATAAATATGCACGTTGGGCGCTTCAAGAACATAAATATCGAGAAGGTGGACCGCGATAAATAACTGAGCAGTTCTGAAACTTGGAAACGCTTTCGTGGAAACAATGGCTCCAAACGAACGTTATATGACGGATCACTTATATTTGATGTATCCCTCTGGCAAGCGTTGGTCAATTTGAAGCTGAAGTTAGTCGCACTCCTATCGATCCCAACCCGGATCCTCTGACCGAAATCCGAAATGAAGCGTCGACCAGAGTGCATTGGTTCACTCTTCTGGGAATAGGAAAAACGGTCACCGGCCCTTGCGAAGAACGCATAAACGACAGATTTTGCATGAAAGTCTATAACCCAGAGAACGAGAGGAGAGCCCAACTTATAAAATATGGAATTGGAGCTGGGATAGTTAGCGTTCTGGCGCTTTTGCTAGGTCATTGGACGGGAATTATTTCCGAAAGAAAGCGGGAGAAAGAGAGAAGAGAATGGGAACGTGGACATTAGTAACAGCTCCAAGCTGAGAGGAAATAATTGGATTCTTTCACAGGTGTACGTGAGATAAGTATCGTGGCTTTCCTTGAAAATTACATCACATATACGATAGTCATTAATCGATAGTCATGCGGAACACGACGATTTTCATCTTAACCCCTCCGATTCCACTCTCTAGTCAGGTGGTACGCTTGATGTAACACATGTCTTAGTATTGAGTGAATTTCGTAAAAATGTCTCTGGCATTCCTCGTAGTACCAAGTGGTCGTCCGTTTTTGACGCTGTCGGGTAAATTACTGTAAGTGTACTGTAAGGTAAATTAATCCCGCGCCCCAATCAGCATTCCCAACCAAAAAAAAACTCCCTTATCTACGAAATTCGAGGGCCCCCAATCTCCCACTTCCGAGACTCAAACAGTAGGAAAGTTCCCACTCTGTCTCAGGTACGATAAATAGGGCCTACCGTGGGTTTTAGAGGAAGACCACTGCTACGAATCTCTTCGGAGACGTTCTGCAGACGCTCAACACGGCCCATTTCTCGCCGACCGTTCAGTAGCTCGACGTTGTACATGGTCCAAACCGATCTTCCCAAGATGGGGGCAACAGAAACCCAGCATGAATTCCCCCGATTTACTCCTACCATGCCCATCTCTGCGCTTTTAGAGCGCAATCGTGCATGGGCAGCGCGTCAAACGAGACAGGAACCTCGACTGTTCCCTAGTATCGCGGAAACCCAGAAACCTCAAATCTTATGGATTGGTTGTTCCGACTCTCGGGTTCCGGAGACTACATTACTCGACTTGCTGCCTGGAGACATATTTGTGCATAGAAATATTGCCAATGTCGTCAGTGCGGGGGACATGAGCATACTGTCCGTCATTCAATTTGGAGTTGAAGTTCTCGGAGTTAAGCATATCATTGTCTGCGGTATTGTCGCTCCCTAGAGAGGAACTTATTTTTGATAGGGCATTACGGATGTGGAGGCTGTGCGGCAGCACTCGGAAACAAAAAGCTGGGACTCATCGATAATTGGCTCCGTTACATTCGCGACGTTAGAGCATCTCATGCTCGAGAACTCGATTCTCTGTCTGGCACTGCCCGGATCAATCGTCTTGCAGAATTGAAGTATTATCTTGACAAATTGCCTAGCTAATCGCAGTGTCGTCGCTCAAGTTAAATCCGTCAGGCGAATTCCCACGGTGCAGGAGGCGATGGCGCAACATGGCTTGCAAGTCCATGGATGGGTCTTTGACGTGAGCAATGGTCTGGTTAAACCTTTGGATAACACTCCAAATGTAGTCGAGACAGAGTACCACGTCGTGGGTTCGCAGTCATTCTTAGAATAGTCTTAGTAGATGTGTATTGTAGTCATCCAATTTTCTGGCTTTCAGCATGGCCCCTTTCATCGTTTCCGTTCCTCCCATTTCCGGACCCCGTCTCGACATTCTTTCATTCTTTCCCAAAGTTGGCGCTCCAAATCATCCAACCCCATCAAAAATTCTGTAGTCTCAGATCTTGCCTCTGACGAGTTGCTGGCAATTACTGCGGCTCTCTTCAAATACGTCTACAATGTTAGGGCAATTAATGCAACTTGGTACGTTTGAGAGGATTTTGGCCAACGTTTCTAACTGCGTTTGGGACTCTTGATCGGGCGTGTCTCGTAAACTATATCAACAGTGAAGCGAGGGAGGCCTGTACAGGTTCATAATTTTGTCGGCAAAAGAGTAAAACTGCGCGCTCTGGGACCGAAGGTCAACGGAAACAGGGCTCGTGGTCAGCGCGTTTAGGACAACTCTCCTAAATGCAGGAGGCAGTTCGAATTCAACATACTCTCTACCATGTCAGCGCTGGTCTCTTGGTTCATGCATACCCAGGTGGAGCGTATAGCACCTCTGCTAGCCAGCACGGAAGATCGAGTTTCGTGTTTTCTTGTATCTACCAAGTCAGAGACCAGCGATCAGAGAGAGCCGACGTCAGGATTTGCTGGCGATGGCGAATGATTTGCACTATCGAGGTGGCCCATTCCTGGTACGCGTAGATTGAAAGAGCATGGCACTTTCTGCTTTTGTTAGAAGCGCAGTGCGTTGCTTGGTAGAAACCTGGCTGTCTGCGAGAATCGCGTCTATTGAGTAGTACGACATGGCTGATGATTTGTTTGGGCGCGATCATCCGCAGCTTGGAAGCAATTACACGTATTTGAACTTTGCATTCCTTCTGATCGGAGAGCCTTTAAAACAGCGAAAAACAGGAAAATAGCCTATAGGCACACAAACCACGCTATATCTTCCACAGACCCAAGAGAGCTTGATTGTGTGATTTTCACAGTATCTCAGTGTTAACTCATAACAGGAATTCCATCAAGCCTCCTTCTTATTGTCAGAACTTCCGTTGTTTACGGTCATCCTCT
>Ga0335083_10010013_pt1 | contig 11486 bp, 8 predicted proteins | sample Lox_Sample_42_FD_206716 | JGI IMG/M metagenome (GOLD analysis project Ga0335083, IMG submission 206716) | Soil microbial communities from Loxahatchee National Wildlife Refuge, Florida, United States - Lox_Sample_4.2 | ecosystem: Environmental > Terrestrial > Soil > Wetlands | place: USA: Florida... | reverse complement strand
CCGGCGCCAGCCCGCCGAACACCTCGTGCACGGCGAGCGGGGTGAGCACGACGACGGCGAGCAGGACCCCGGCCAGCGCTCCCGAGCGCACCGCGGGCACGGCGAAGAACACCGCGCCCCACACCGCCGCACCCGCGGCGAGCGCGCTCACCGCCGCCCCCGCACCCCTGGCATATCCCGAACGGATCGCGGCTGCGCCCAGTCGCGCCTCCCTGCTCCGCAGTGCGGCGAGGGCCCGGCCGTCCGCGCGGAACGCGGCAAGCTCCGCCGCGCCGTCGATGAACTCGTTCGTCGCGGCGGCGAACGCGCCGCGCAGCGGCGCCACGGCCCGTTCCTCCCGGCGGGACAGCGCGATCGCGACCAGCGGCGCGGCGAGCGCCGAGACGACGAGCGTCGCCGCGAGCACCAGGCCCGCCGCGGGCGACAGCACTCCCACGACGGCCACCGAGCCCGCGCCGACCAGCGCGGCGACCGCGTACGGCAGCCGGACCCGCAGCCAGCGGTCGGCGAACGAGTCGATGTCGGAGACGAGCCTGGCGAGCAGGTCGCCGGACCGGTAGTCACCGAGCCCGGCGGGCGCGAGCCTGGCGAGAGCGTCCCAGGCGCGGACCCGGCGGTCGGCGAGCAGCCGCAGCGCGGCGTCATGGCCGGCCAGCCGCTCGGCGTAGCGCAGGATCGCGCGGCCGAGGCCGAATGCCTGGACGACCGCGGCCGGCGCCATCAGGTACAGCACCGGCGGGCGCTGCGCGGAACGGGAGATCAGCCACGCCGAGGTGGCGAGCAGCCCGACGGAACAGCCGGCCGCGAGGGTGCCGAGCGTCGCGGCGAGGACAAGGCGGGCATGGTCGCCCGCCGCGACGGATCGCAGCGCCCGACTGGATTGCGCTGCGCGGTCACGTTGCGCTGCGCGCTTGTTGCTGTTATCAGAAGCGATCATGCGCGTGCTCCGGCGGGCAGCCCGGTGGTGTCCGCGGCGGCGGGGCAACGGGGCGGTGCGGGTGCGCGGCTGAGGGCGACCGCGCCGTCGGGATCGGCCGCGCCGATGTCGATGACCTCGTCGGCGGCGGCGATGACCGCGGGGCGGTGCGAGACGACGAGGACCGCGCGGCCGGCGGCGGCCAGGCGGCAGCAGGTGGCGATCACCACGGCCTCGCGCGCGGCGTCCAGGCCCGCGGTGGGCTCGTCGAGCAGCAGCAGCGGCGCGGCAGGCAGCAGCGCCCGGGCAAGCGCGACCCGGCGCCGCTGGCCCGACGACAGGCCCGCGCCGCGCTCGCCGAGCACCCGGCCGAGATCGACGTCGTCCAGGGCTGCGCCGCGGGCGGCGGCGGCCACCGCATCATCGGGCGCGTCCGGCCAGCCGAGCCTGATGTTCTCCGCGACTGTGCCGGCGAACAGGGTCGGCTCCTGCGGTAGCCAGCCGGCGCCGACCGCGCCCCCCGGCACCGCGCCCTGCGTCACGGGGCCTTTCGTCACGGGGCCTTCCATCACCGGGCCGCCTGGGAGCGGGCTGCGCGTGATCGAGCCCGCGCTCGGCTCGGTGAAGCCGAGCAGCACGGAAAGCAGCGTGCTCTTCCCGCAGCCGCTCGGTCCTGTCAGCACGGTGAGGCGGCCAGGGACGACGCGGAACGTCGCCGCGTGCGGCGCGGGGCCGTCGCGCCCCTCGTGCCTGACGCTCACGCCGTTCACCCGGATGACCGCGCCACCTCCCGTGGCACGGTCCGCGACGCCGTCCGTCAGGCCAGCGGGGGCGGGCGTCTCCAGGATCGTGAAGACCTCAGTGGCGGCCGCCAGCCCGTCGGCGGTGGCGTGGAACTGGGTACCGAGGGCACGCAGCGGCAGGTACGCCTCTGGCGCGAGTATCAGCACAAGCAATCCGGTGCGCAGGTCCAGGTGGCCGTAGGCCAGCCGCAGCCCGATCTCGGTGGCGACGAGGGCGACCGACATGGTGGCGATCAGCTCAAGAGCGAGGCTGGACAGGAACGCGAGGCGCAGGGTGGCCATCGTGGCCCGCCGGTACTCCCCCGTGACGTGCTCGATCCTGCTCCGCTGCGCGCTGGCCCGGCCGAAGACGCGCAGCGTGGGCAGTCCGCCGACGACGTCCTGGAAATGGTGCGCCAGGCTGGCGAGCGCGTTCAGGCGGCGGGTGGCCTGCTGGCCGGTCACCATCCCGATCAGCGCGCCGAACAGCGGCACAAGCGGCAGCGTGACGGCGACCGTGACCCCGGACAGCGGGTCGGCGACCGCGATCGTGACAAGCACCGCGAGCGGGACCGCCACGGCGAGCATCAGCGCGGGCAGGTAGCTGGTGAAGTAGCTGTCGAGTCCGTCGAGGCCGGCCGTGGCGAGCTGGGTGAGCCCCGCGGCATCCCTGATGCCGCCGGCTCCCGGGCCGGCGTCCCGATCCCGGCCGCGCCGCCAGCCGGGGCCGAGCGCCACGATGCGGGCAAGCAGCGCGCCCCGCAGCTGGCTCCGTGCCGTGGCGGCGGCGCGGTGCGCCAGGGCTTGCGCGGCCCAGGCGGTGACCGCGCGGCCGGCGGTGATCGCGGCCAGCGCCGCGAGCGCCGCGGCGGACAGCGTCGCTTTGTCGATGAAGACCCCCGCGATCACCGTGGCGAGCAGCCACGCCTGCACGATCGTCAGCCCGGCGGTCACCAGGCCGACGCCGGCGAGCGCGCCGATCGGGGCGCGGGCGCCGCTGGCATAGCGGAGCAGGCGCGGATCGAGTGGCCGCATGCCTACCAGGTCCCGGGGGCCGAGGGTGCGGACGGAGATGGGGCTGACGGGGGCGCCGACGGTCGAGCGGCGGTCTCCGGCGGGGCGGTCACCCGCCGCCGGAACACCCAGTATGTCCACGCCTGGTAGGCGATCACCAGCGGCAGGAAGATGCACGCCACCACGGTCATGATCGCGAGGGTCTTGGCCGCGGAGGCCGCGTTGGCCGTGGTCAGCGAGAACGCCGGCGATGTGGTGGAGGGCAGCACCCGCGGGTAGAGCGCCGTGAACAGGCTCCCGGTGGCGGTCAGTATCGCCACCGCATTGGCCGCGAACGCGACGCCTTCCCGGCCGGTCCTGTTGGCCAGGGCCGCGGTGATCAGGCAGGCAGCGGCAAGCGCGGCGAGTGCCACCGAGGCAACGCCGGTACCCGAGCCGGCCGATGCGCGGTAGAACGCCCCGGTCAGGGACAGGAACGCGGCGCCGGCCACGATGGCGGCGACCGCCACCGCCGAGGCGGTGAAGTTGGCCCTCCTGCGCAGGTCGCCGGTTGTCTTCAGCGCCAGGAACAGCGCGCCGTGCAGGGTGAACAGCGCCAGCGTGGTGACGCCGCCGAGGAGCGCGTACGGGTTGAGGAAGGTGAAGAAGTTCCCGGTGAAATGCCCGGCCGCGTTCAGCGGGATGCCGCGCACGATGTTGCCGAACGCGACGCCCCACAGCAGGGCGGGCACCAGGGAGCCGGCGAAGATCGAGATGTCCCAGCCGCGCCGCCACCGGCCGCTGTCCCGCTTGCCGCGGTACTCGAACGCGACACCGCGGATGATGAGCGCGACCAGGATGACCAGCAGCGGCAGGTAGAAGGCGCTGAACATGGCCGCGTACCAGGAGGGGAAGGCGGCGAACGTCGCGCCGCCCGCGGTGAGCAGCCAGACCTCATTGCCGTCCCAGACCGGGCCGATCGTGTTGATCATGACCCGCTTGGATGTCTCGTCGCCGCGGGACAGGAACGGCAGCAGGATGCCGACGCCGAAGTCGAAGCCCTCGAGGACGAAGTAGCCGGACCAGAGCACCGCGATGGCGATGAACCACAGGTCGGACAGGTGCATGTCGGATGCCTTCCGCGCTCAGTAGACCAGTTGCATGGGCTCGTCGGCGCCGCCCGCGTCGCCGCCACCGCGACTGCCGTCGTCGCCCGCCTCGCGGGCCGCGCCGTAGCTGGGCAGCGGCTCGCTGGTCAGCCCGCCCTTGATGTACTTGAGCAGCAGCCCGACCTCGATGATGGCGAGCACCCCGTACAGCAGGGTGAGGACGATCAGCGAGGTGAGCACCTCACCCGCCGAGTTGGCCGACACTCCGGCGGCGGTCTTCAGCTGGCCGTAGACCACCCACGGCTGGCGCCCCATCTCCGTCATGATCCAGCCCGCCGTGTTGCCGAGCAGCGGCAGCAGCGGCAAGACGATCGCACCGAAGATCAGCGTCTTGCGCCACCACCCGTGCCTGCCGCTGGCGGGCGTCCGGCCGCGCCTGGTCACCCAGAGCGAGACGACGGCGATCAGCGCGGCGAGCATGCCCACCCCGACCATCAGCCGGAACGACCAGTAGATGACGGGGACATCCGGAATGTAGGAGCCAGGACCGAACTGCGCCGCGTACTGCTGCTGCAGGTTGTCGATGCCCTGAACCCTGGCCGACCAGTTCCCCGTCGCGAGGAAGGACAGCAAGCGCGGCAGGGTGATCTGCCAGACCGGATGCGATCCGTTCAGCGAGCCGATGGTGAGCAGTGAGAACGGCGCCGGCTGCGCGGTGTGGTACAGCGCCTCGGCGGCTGCCATCTTCATCGGCTGGTACTGGGTGGTGAACAGCTTGCCCTGGGTGTCGCCGGTGATGACCACGGCCACGGCACCGACGATCGCGGTGATCGCGCCCGCCTTGAGCGCGTGCCTGAAGGCGAGCGCGTGGCTCTCCGCGATGCCCGGCCGCAGGATCTGCCACAAGGCGATGCCGGCCACCAGCGATCCCGCGGTGAGGAAACAGCCCGCGATGACGTGCGGGAAGCCGGCCAGCTGGGCCGGGTTGAACATCACCTTGGCGAACGAGTCGAGCTCGTCCTGGCGGGTCACCGGGTTGTAGTGCGAGCCGACCGGGTGCTGCATCCAGGCGTTGGCGGCGAGGATGAAGTACGCGGAAAGCAGCGTGCCCGTCGCGGCGATCCACATGCAGGCCACGTGCACGCGGCCCGGCAGCCGGTCCCAGCCGAAGATCCACAGCCCGAGAAAGGTGGACTCGAGGAAGAACGCGAGCAGCGCCTCAATGGCCAAGGGCGCGCCGAAGATGTTTCCCACCTGGCGCGAATAGGTGGACCAGTTCATGCCGAACTGGAATTCCTGAACAATTCCGGTGACGACACCGAGCGCGAAATTGATCAGGAACAGCTTGCCGTAGAACTTCGCCAGCCGCAGCCAGCGCTCGTGTCCCGTCCTGATCCACGCGGTTTCGAAGCCCGCGACCAGGAAGCCGAGACCGATGGTAATCGGAACGAAAAGGAAATGGTAGACGGTGGTGACGCCAAACTGCCATCGCGAAAGATCGAGCACGTTCGCAAGTAGACCATTTCGGGATTTGCCTAGGTAGGCGTCTAATGTCCCGAGTGCGCGGGACCAAGGTCCCTTTTACGCGCCTGCCGCGCCCGCGGCGGCCCGGCCGGCGATGCGGCCGGAGAACAGGCACCCGCCGAGGAAGGTCCCCTCAAGCGACCGGTACCCGTGCATGCCGCCGCCGCCGAAGCCTGCCGCCTCCCCCGCCGCGTACAGGCCGGGTACCGGCTCGCCCGCCGGCGACAGCACGCGGGAGGACAGGTCGGTGTGCAGCCCGCCGAGGCTCTTGCGGGTCAGCACGTGCAGCCGCACCGCGATCAGCGGCCCCGCCGCCGGATCGAGCAGCGCGTGCGGCCGCGCGACCCTGATCAGCCGGTCGCCGAGGTAGGCGCGGGCCCGCCTGATCGCGTTGGCCTGGAAGTCCTTGCCGAACGGCCTGGTGACATCCGCGTCCCGCGCCCTGATCTCCCGTTCGATGGCCTCCGCATCCAACACGGGGGCGTCAAGCCCGGTGCTCCCGCCGGTCAGCTCGTTCATCCGCGCGACAAGCCCGGCCACGTCCGGTGCGGTGACGAAGTCCGCGCCCCGGTCGAGGAAGGCCCGCACCGGGCCTGGCACGCCGCCGCCGAACCGGCTGGTGATCATGGCCCTGCGGTCCCGGCCGGTGAGGTCGGGGTTCTGCTCGGAGCCGGACAGCGCGAACTCCTTGGCGATGATCTTCTTGGTGAGGATGAACCAGGAATGGTCGTAGCCGGTCCCGCGCAGGTACTCAAGCGTGCCGAGGGTGTCCGAGCCCGGGTAGAGCGGCACCGGCAGCCGCCGCCCGGCGGCATCCAGCCACAGCGACGACGGGCCTGGCAGGATGCGGATGCCGTGCCGCGGCCACACGGGGTTCCAGTTGTCGATGCCCTCGACGTAATGCCACATGCGATCCGCGTTGATCACCGCGGCACCCGCGGTCGCCTGGGCGATGCCGATCATCCGCCCGTCGACGTGCGCGGGAACGCCGCAGAGCATGCTCGCGGGCGGCGCGCCGAGACGCTCCGGCCATGCCGCGCGGACCAGGTCGTGGTTGCCGCCGATGCCGCCGGAGGTGACGATGACCGCCTGCGCGCGGAACTCGAACTCCCCGGCCGCCGTCCGCGACGACGGCACGCCGCGCGGGGAGTCGCTCGGCTCAAGGATGGTGCCGCAGACGCCGTCCACCACGCCGTCGGTTGTGGTGAGCGCGTCGACGCGGTGCCGGAACAGCAGCCTGACCCGCCCGGTCTCCGCGGCCGCCAGGACCCGCCGGGCGAACGGCTCGACGATCCCCGGCCCGGTGCCCCAGGTGATGTGGAACCGGGGCACGCTGTTGCCGGGGCCGCTGCCGTAATGCCCGCCCCGTTCGGCCCAGCCGACGATCGGGATGACCGAGTGTCCCATCGAGGCGAGCCAGGAGCGCTTCTCCCCCGCCGCCCACTCCACGTAGGCGCGGGCCCACCTGCGCGGCCATTCGTCCTGCGGCCGGTCGAAGCCCGCGGTGCCAAGCCAGTCCCGCCACGCCAGGTCCAAGGAGTCGCGGACCCGCAGCCGCCGCTGCTCGGGCGAGTCGACGAAGAACAGCCCGCCGAACGACCACCAGGCCTGCCCGCCGAGCGACTGCCGCGGCTCCTGGTCGAGGAGCAGGACGCGCCGCCCCGCGTCGGCCGCCTCGGCCGCCGCGACAAGGCCGGCCAGCCCGGCCCCCACCACGATCACGTCCGCTTCCATGCGCCAGCCCCCTGCCTGAGGTCACCAAGATCAAGAACAGGATTATCCCGAACGGATGCGGGATAACTCGCCCCGGCCACGCTCAGGCGCGCAGGTTCCAGGACACCGGACGGGCGGGGTCCGGCTCGTAGCGGCAGTGCGCGCCGGTCCGCACCGTGTCGCGCAGCAGCCGGGCGAGCGATGGATCCCGCTCCTCGATCTTGGCGAGCGCGGCGGCGATCGCCTTGCGCACGGCGACCCTCGCGCGCTCGTCCGCCGAGCCGAACCGGCGCCGCCGTCCGCCGAGGCCCGCCACCGCGCGCAGTTCGGCGAGCAGCGCCTCGCGTTCAAGACCGAGTCGCGCCGCCCGTCCCTCGTCGGCCCACGACCGCGCCTGCTCGAGCTCGTCGTCCAGGGTGCGCAGCCGCTGCCGGTAGGCGGCGAGGGCCTGGGCGTCCGCGAGCGTGTCCGCGGCATCTCCCGGCTCGGTGAGCACCGTGCCCGGATGTCCCGCGCCGGCGGCGGCTAGCTCCGCCGCGGCGACGTCCGCCGCTGGGCGGGCGAGCAATTCGCTCAGGTAGCGCAGGCCCCTCATGTCCGGCAGGGCGAACGTCGCCCGGTCGAAGCCGACAGTCCAGCCGGTATCGTCGCGGCGCAGGTGCGCGATCGCGGCGGGCCGCGCCACGGCGCCCGCGGTCTCCCGCCCGAGGCGGTCGCGCCACCAGGTGGCGCCGAGCCGCAGGTAGCAGCCGGCCGCCCGGTCCCGCCAGGCCGCCGCCGCGTCCGCGTGCAGCGCGGCGTGGCCGCGGAACACGTACTCGTCGACGACGCCGTGGAAGGTGACGGCGCCCGCGTTGAGCACCGCGCGGCCCGCGTACGGCTCAAGGAGGGCGATGCCCTCGGCAACGATGCCCGCGATCAAGGCACCGCCAGCGGGGTCGCCGCCGGCCGCACTGTTCCTGTCCGCGCTGGCGGTGCGCAGCGCGGCGGCCACCTGCACCAGGGACGCCGTCGTCAGCAGGAAGTCCACGTCCCCCGGCACCGCGGCAAGGCCGCCGCCGGCCAGCTGAAGCAGCAGCTCGAGCGCCCGGTCCGGCTCGCCGGCCTCCAGCCACATCACGGCCGCTTCCGCGGATATCGAGATCACCCCCTCCGCGGCGCCGTAGGCGGCGAACGCGGCGGCTTCCGCGCACAGCGCCGCCAGGTCGCCGGCTCGCCGCGCCCGTTCGGCGTCGAGGCTGTGCGTCACCGCCTCCAGGTCCGGCTCGCCGCAGTCCGCGCCCGCCTCCCTGACGCGGGCGATCAGCTCGTCCGCCTCTGCCAGGTCCGCGGTGACCAGGGCGTGCATGGCCCGCCTGGAGGCCGCGAAGAACGCGACCCGGGGCGAGCCGGTCTCCTCCGCAAGCGTGTCGAGCGCTCGCAGCTGCCGCTGCACCCCGACCACGTCCAGGCACTCCCATGCCGTGGTCAGCCGCCAGAGGTGCGCGGACAGCCGGGGCTCGGGATCGGCCAGGTAGGCGGCGGCGTCCTCGAGGCGGGCGGCGAGCCTGAGCCGCTCGGCGAGCGCGTCAGGTCCCCAGCTGGCGAGCAGGGCGGCGTCGAGCGCGTCGGCGGCGACAGCGGGGTCGCCGAGCCCGGACGAGAGTCGCAGTGCCTCGTCGGCGAAGGCACGCGCCCGTTCGGGATGGCCCCCGTACACCCAGGCCCTGGCGAGCGCGGCCGCGAGCCCGCACCGGCGCGCCGGGTCCGTCGCCTTCTGGTACTCGGCGTGCAGCAGCGCGGGCAGCTGTCCGGGGTGCATGCCGAAGCGCTGGCCCCTGGGCAGCTGCCTGGCAGCCTGCTCGGTGAGGGCGGCGTCGCCGCCGTCGCGCGCCGCGAGGAAGGCGCGGATCAGCGCGGCCTGGTCTCGCGAGTCCGCGCCGTCCGTCATGGCCGCAATCGTAATCCGCCGGTCACTGTCGCAGCGGGGTCACGGGCGCAGCAGGGTGACGGCGGCCGCGTGCCTGGCGACCTGGGCGGCGTCCCAGTCTCCCGTGCAGTAGACGGCGAGCTCGATGATCGAGCCGGCGGCGACGTCGGCACGGAACAGCTCACGGCAGTACCAGGACTGGCCGTCGGCCTCCCATTCCTCTTCGACCTCGAGAACGAAGCCCGTCGCGGTGGCGTCGAACCTGGACCGCGGCACGCGCCCCGGCCCCGGGTGCCCGGCCAGCCGCATCCCCACGGCGTCGACAGCGCCGCGGGCCTGCAGCCGCCACTGCGGGAGCGTGAAGTCGATGAAGACGTCCGGCGCGAACAGGCCGTCCGGCGCCGTGCCTGTCTCGAGGAAAGTGACGAGCTTGCCCGCCAGCCCGCGCGCGGTCGCCTCGTCCGCCAGCTGCGCTGCGGTGCTTGCCGTTGTCATGATGGCCTCCGGTGATTGCGGGCCGAGCCTGGCCGGCTCCGCCCTTCACTCATGAGGCGTGACTTCCGCGCGGCACACTGTGCCATCGCCCACGGCACGAGCGTGACGCCACGCCGCGCTCGCGCGCTTCTTGCTGTTATCCCAGACGCGGGCGCAGGCCGGTGAGCATCCGGTCGAGTACCTCGCCGAGGTCGGCGCGTTCGGCGGCCGGGTCGTCGGCGCGGGCGATCGCCAGGCTGGCCTCGGTCAGCATCGCGATGAGCAGCCGCGCCAGGGCGCGGACCGGCATGGCGTCCAGCGCCCCGGTCTCGGCGGCGCGCTCAAGCCACTCCTCGAGGATGCCGCGGCCGTAGCGGTCGACCAGGTCTTCCCAGGCGTCGGCGCCGAGCACCCGCGGGCCGTCGACGAGCACGATCCGCTGGAAGTCGCCGCCGATGCAGACGTCGAGGAAGGCGCTCACCCCGTCTCTGATCTCCTCAAGCGGCGAGGTCGCCTCCGCGGCGAGTTGCTCGTCGATCAGCCGCTGCGCCACGTCACCCGCCGCCTCGGCCATGACCGCGCGGAACAGGTCCGCCTTGTCGCGGAAGTGGTGGTACAGCGCGCCGCGGGTGACGCGGGCCTCGGCGACGATCTGCTCGGTGCCGGTTCCGTCGAAGCCGTTCGCGGCGAACAGCCGGCGCGCGGCGGCGATCAGCGCCTCCCTGGTGTCGGCCGCGTGCTCGGCACGACGCGCCTGTGACGCCTGGGTCCTGATGCTCGCCGACCGGGGGGATTGCCGCGACTCTCCCGGCTCCTGCCCTTCCGGGACTTGCGCTTTCGCTGCCATACAGCCATCATGTGACATACAGCGTGTATGTTCAATGCACCATGCTGGTTGCATGCAGAGGGCATGTCAGATGCGCTATGCATGCCAGATGCAGGGTGCCGGTGGCGGTCACGCCGGACGCCGCAGCGCGAGCTGACGGCCGACGGGGTACGAGAGACGGAGACTGGATCATGGCGATGCCGTTTCACCTGACGGTGAAGCTCGGGACTTACCTGATGAAGCAGAAGCTCCGCGGCGTCAAGAAGTACCCGCTGATCATGGAGCTTGAGCCGCTGTACGCGTGCAACCTCAAGTGCGCCGGCTGCGGCAAGATCCAGCAGCCGGCCGCGCTGCTCAAGCAGCGGATGCCGGTTGACCAGGCCGTGGCCGCCGTCGAGGAGTGCGGCGCGCCGATGGTGTCGATCGCGGGCGGCGAGCCGCTGATGCACCCGCAGGTGCACGAGATCACCGCCGAGCTGCTCAAGCGCAAGAAGTTCGTGGTGCTGTGCACGAACGCCGTGTTCCTGCCCAAGCACATCGACAAGTTCAAGCCGAACAAGAACTTCGCCTGGATGGTCCACCTGGACGGCATCGGCGAGCGGCACGACGAGGCGGTCGCCAAGAAGGGCGTGTTCGACCAGGCCGTCGAGGCGATCAAGCTTGCCAAGTCCAAGGGCTTCGCGGTTTACACCAACACCACGGTCTTCAACACCGACACGCCGCAGGACCTGATCGAGACCCTCGACTACATCAACAACGAGCTCGGCGTCGACCGGCTGGAGATCGCCCCCGGCTACGCCTACTCCAAGGCCCCCGACCAGGACCGCTTCCTCGGCGTGTCACAGACGCGCGAGCTGTTCAGCAAGGCGTTCGCCGACGGCCGCCGCAAGAAGTGGCGGTTCAACCACTCCCAGCTCTACTTGGACTTCCTCGAGGGCAAGGCCGACTTCGAGTGCACCCCATGGGGCGTGCCGCTGTACACGCTCCAGGGCTGGCAGCGCCCCTGCTACCTGCTCGACGACGGCTATGTCGGCTCCTGGAAGGAGCTGCTCGAGACGACCGACTGGGACAAGTTCGGCCGCGGCAAGGACCCGCGGTGCGACAACTGCATGGCGCACTGCGGCTACGAGCCGACCGCGGTCCTCGCCACCATGGACTCGCTGCGCGAGTCGCTGCGCGCCATGGTCAGCCACTGATCGTCTCTCACCCCGGGCGGCAGGGTCAGGGGACGTTTGGGCAC
>Ga0335083_10010012_pt1 | contig 11487 bp, 7 predicted proteins | sample Lox_Sample_42_FD_206716 | JGI IMG/M metagenome (GOLD analysis project Ga0335083, IMG submission 206716) | Soil microbial communities from Loxahatchee National Wildlife Refuge, Florida, United States - Lox_Sample_4.2 | ecosystem: Environmental > Terrestrial > Soil > Wetlands | place: USA: Florida... | reverse complement strand
TTCGTGTAGCTGTCGTGCCCGACCTCGACGCCCGCGATCATGTCGTGCCTCAGGAAGCCCGTGGTGAACTTGTACTGCGCCATCGTATCGTTGTAGATCGAGTGGTTTTCGATCACGCGGTCGTGGCTCGCCAGCTTGATGTAGAGGTCCTCGAGCGGCAGGTTCGTGAAGTTGCCGTTCTTGAGCGCCGTGCTCGTGGCGAGCGGCCCCGTCAGCACCGCGCCCGGCGCGGTTTCGCGCGCATCGGTGAGCGAGTGCGAGAACTGCGTCTGGTTGCTGATCTTGAACTGGTCGTTGAATCTGTGATCCACCCGCGCCTGAACGGTCTGCACGTCCTGGATCGTGCGGTCGTCGGTGAGGCCGTAGAACGTGCTCTTCGATGGCGCGAACGGGCGGCCGTTGATCGCCTGCACGCCGTAGTCCGGCATGTCGTAGTTGTGCTGAATGAGCGCCGAGATCGTCACCTCGGTCGGCGTGCCGATACCAAAGCGCAACTCGGGCGCGAAGCCGTAGTCCTTGTTCTTCATCTCGTCGCGCGTCGAGCCCATCGACTGGCCGAAAGCGTTGAGCCGGAATGCGGCGTGATCGCCGATCGGCCGGTTCACGTCGAGCGTCGCGCGATAGCGGTCGCTGGTGCCTACCGTGGCCGAGACTTCGGTGAGCGGCGTGAGGTTCGCCTGCTTCGTGACCTGATTGATCACGCCACCCGTCGAGCCACGGCCGAACAGCATCGACGACGGACCGTAGAGCACTTCGATCGATTCGAGGTCGAAGGTGTCGCGGTAATACTGGTTGCGGTCGCGAAAACCATCGAGATAGATATCGTTTTGCGCCGTGAAGCCGCGCAGGTTGATGTTGTTGCCGATCTGGCCGCCTTCCGCGCCGCCGATCGTAATGCCGGGCGCGTTGCGCAGCGCGTCCTGGAACGACGTGGCGCCCTGCGACTGCATCACCGCCTTGTTGATGACCGTGACCGTCTGCGGAATGTCGCGCAGCGCCGTGGGCGTCTTCGCGCCGACGGTCGCACGGTCTGCCTGGAAGTCCTGATCATCGTTTTGGCTCGAGACGGAGATCGTGGGCAGTGTGGCGTTGTCGGTTGCCGGTGCCGCGGATTGGGACGCTTGAGCCGTTTGAGCCGTTTGAGCCGTTTGAGCCGTTTGAGCCGATTGAGCCGTTTGAGCCGTTTGAGCTTGGGCTTGCGCCGCCTGCGCGGTCTGCCCGGTCTGGACGGCTAGCGCCGGTTGCGCGGCGGCGGGGTTGCCGGTGCTCGCCGAAGTTCGGGTGGCCGTCGAAGCGGCGGTGACAGCAGGCGCGCTCTGCGCGAGCGCGGGGGAGGCAAAAGGCAAAGCAAAAGCCAGCGCGAGCGCACTCGCGAGCGGCGTCCTGTTCAACATGAGGTCCCTGTGCAAGACAAAACCCGGCTGGGCAACGCGCACAAAGCTGGCGCGTGCGAAGCGGGTTGATTGGCTGGCTGGCCGCCCCAGGAGGACCGAGGAAATCGACGCTAAGCTGGCTGGTGTTGTTGTTTCGCCGCAGATTTATCCACGGGAAATGAGAATCGATATCATTTCACATGTTTCATCCGGTTTCAATCTCAATCGACATTTCAACAACACTTCCGGCGGCAGGCGCTACACGGCCTGCGAGCATGCACGCAGTTGATGCGAGAGCGCGGCGGTAGCGTCGTTGAGCGCGACAGTGCTGCGCCGAAGAATGCCGATAGGCTCCACGCCCTGCGGAGCCGGCACGTCGATCTGCACGAGCAGCCCAGCATCGATATCGCTTTGCGCGACACGCTGCGGCACGATCCACACGGCGTCCGAGCCGGCGACGATCAGGCGCGCCACGGAAGCCGACTGCGTTTCGATCGCGCCTTCGGGCACCGACAAACCGTGCGTCTCGAAGAACGCCTCGGTGTGATGACGCGGCGCCGTGCGCTCGCCTGCAATCACCAGCGGGAACCCGAGCACGGCATCGAGGGCGGGCGCCACGCCTTCGCCCGCAAGCGGGTGCCCCGCCCGCGCGACGACCCGTAGCGACTCCGTGTACAGGTACTCGAAGGAAACACCCTGCATCATGGCCGGCTCCGCCATCCGGCCCACCATCAGGTCGAGATCGCCGGCTTTCACTGCGCGCAAGAGTTCGGCGTTCGAATCGGTATGAATCTTCACGCCGACATGCGCAAAGAGCGCCTTGAAGCGCAGAAGCGCCTCGGGCACCAGCGCAGTCGCAACGGTCGGCAACGCGCCTAGCCGAACGGCTGGCACCGCGTGCGCTTCATGCCGCGCGAGCGCCGAGGCGGACGCCTCGACCGCGCGCGTTGCGTCGAGCGCGTAGCGCAGGAAGTGCTCGCCCTGCACCGTGAGCGCCGCGCCGTTCCTGCCGCGTTCGACGAGGCGCACGCCGGCCCATTGCTCCAGTTCCACGAGCGTCTTCGAAACGGCGGGCTGGCTCAAATGCAGGCGAGCCGCCGCCCGTGCGAGCGTGCGCTCCTGGGCAATTGCCACGAAGCAGTTCAAATGCCGAAGGCGCAGCCTCGATGCCAGTTGCCGCCGCGCCTCGTCCGCCGCGTCGCGGGCGGGGTCCGCGCGTTTAGTCAGTTTGGTGGCGGGTTTCACGGTCGCGTTCGTGGCCGAATTCTTGCGAGATGGCGATTCGCTATTTTCCATAATCTGAAGTTATGGAATTTTGCCGAACAAGTCAATTTACTTAACCTGCCGTCAACCATACATTGTCGCCATCCATCGACACACACCCGACACAAGGAGCACGGAGACATGGCCACGATCGTTGGCGGCATCGCCGTTTCGCACACCCCGACCATTGGTTTTGCGCACGACGCGCACAAGGAACAGGACCCGGCCTGGGCGCCGATCTTCGAAAGCTTCGAGCCGGTCAAGCGCTGGCTGCGCGAGCAGCAGCCGGACGCGATCGTCTACATCTACAACGACCACGTGACGTCGTTCTTCTTCGACCACTACTCAGCGTTCGCGCTGGGCATAGGCCGCGAGTACACGGTCGCCGACGAAGGCGGCGGCGTGCGCGACCTGCCCGGCATCGGCGGGCATCCGGCGCTTGCACGGCACATCGGCACGAGCCTCATGAGCGACGAATTCGACATGTCGTTCTTCCAGGACAAGCCGCTCGACCATGGCTTTTTCTCGCCCATGTCGGCGCTGCTGGAGCGCACGGCCACGGGCTGGCCCACGCGCGTGGTGCCGTTGCAGGTGGGCGTGCTGCAGTTCCCGATTCCCACGGCGCGGCGGTGCTACAAGCTCGGGCAGGCGCTGCGCCGCGCGATCGAGAGCTACCCCGAGGACCTGCGCGTCGTGGTGATGGCGACGGGCGGCCTTTCTCACCAGGTGCACGGCGAGCGTGCAGGCTTCAACAACGTGGACTGGGACCACCGCTTTCTCGACGCCATCACGAACGACCCGGAGGCGCTCGCCGAACTCACGCACGCGGAGTACGCGCAAGCGGGCGGGCTGGAAGGCGCGGAGGTCATCATGTGGCTCGTTATGCGCGGCGCACTGAGCGCCAGCGTGAAGACGGTGCACAGCGGCTACTACCTGCCTTCGATGACGGGCATCGGCACGCTCGTGCTCGAGAATGCCGCGATGGCGCCAGTTGGCGAGGCGCAGGCGCGGCACCGGCAGCACGTAGCGAGGCAACTGGCTGGCGCGCAGAAGCTGGCCGGCACGTATCCGTTCGGTCTCGAAGCGAGCCTGAAGGCGTACCGGTTGAACAAGTACTTGCACGCGATGATCGACGAGTCGCATCGCCGCGCGTTTCTCGCCGATCCTGAGCGCTCGTTTGCCGAGGCTGGGCTGACTGAAGAGGAAAAGGAACTCGTGCGCAGGCGCGATTGGCGTGGGTTGATTCATTATGGCGTGATCTTCTTCGTGCTGGAGAAGCTCGGCGCAGTGATCGGGACTTCTAACCTTCATATCTACGCGGCCATGCGTGGGGAAACGCTCGAGGATTTTCTCAAGACGCGCAATACGCGAGTGCTCTATTCGGTGGCGGGAGATGTGGGAGGGGCCGAGGAGTGGCGGGAGGGAGCGCAGTAGGCGATTGTGCGAGGGCCGGTGGGCACCCAAAGCATCCCTTTAATGGCTATGTTGCTCGATGCGGTGGATTTGCGCAGGTCCTCGCCGTCGTTGGTGAGTATCGATTTCCTGGTGAGCAGGGGACTCTTCTCGAATTTCCAGAAGGCTGCCAGCCAAGGACGGATTGAAAATGGTCGAAAAAATTGCCTTCATCGTATCTACTGCTTTAATTTTCACTCCTTGTGTCGGCTTTGTCGCGGTAACAACGAGACGTTCAGTGCTCGGGAATCGCATCGCTGATGACCTCCAGCGCACGCGGCTGCGTGTTCCATGTCATCCGTGATCCTCCATCAGAAGACACCGCGCGTACCGGTAGGCATCGGCCAGGTGAACACCGCCCCTCGCTGGGTGGTGCAGTAGGTGGTGCGGGTAAAGGAATGCTGCGAGACGTGCCGCGCAACGTAGCGCTCCAGCGCCAGCGCGAATGCAAAGGGCGACCAGCCATCGGTGCGCGATTCATCGAACGTGAGCGTGACCGCAAGGCCGCGCGTCAGATGCAGGTCGTCCGCCCAGCGGTGCATGTCATGGACCACCTTCACGCTCGCGCCCACGAGGCTGTCAAGGAACCGAGCCATTGACGGGTCCCCGGCACCAAGGTATGGGCGCAGCATCTGACGCAGCCCAGCTAGCGTTTGGGAAATTTCGATTCCACGGACACATTTCCATATATAGTTCGTTATGCGAAGTAAATAGATAAATTCCCCGTACCAGCAAACGAACGATTATGTGACGCAGCAAGTCACCCGGTGCTCACAGCCAGAGGGAATGTTGCGGTGGATCGGAGAACTGGATCAGTGCCTGGCTGGCAGAAATTCGGGATAGCGGATTGTGGCCAGCTTTACCATTTCACTGAGCGGGTTCATCGCGCCGACTCACTCGTCGCAGGTTGCCCGCTCTCGATCCCATCCGAGACGCGCAAAATGCCCTTCAGGTATGTAAGACAGCTTTGCGACAACCCAGACAGGCGCGCACCTGCATCAGCCGGTTCTTCCTTGGCGATGCGGCCAGGCAAGGCAGGTTGATGTACATGGCGTCCGCCGGTTCTGAAATCTGCACATTCCCAACAAGGAACGGGGGTAAGCGGGCACCGAACAGGGCCGGCACCGGCGCGGACCCAATCCGGAGGGCAGGTCGTGACTCGTCAGGCATCAACTAATACCACCATCCACCATCCGATTTCTCCGGTAACGCGAGACGTTCTGCCAGCCACGATTTGTCCACAAATTTTGTTGGCAGCCCTGCACACAACCTCTGGACAGCGAACCCAAGTCCCTGATCGAAAACGGTAACTGTCCGAACGTCAAGCAAGTTGCAAGCTTTCACAGCGGCAGGCCTAATGTCTTGCGTGGCTCGCAACCCGCGAGTACCTCGCCGGGCATCAGAACATGCCCTCAGCCACCACCCGATTTCCCCGGCAACGCGAAGCACCCCATACACCGCGATTTGTCCACAAATATAGTGGGTAGCCCTGTGCGTAACCCCGGGAAGATCGCATCAAGTCCTTGACGCGCTTCGGATAATGCCCAGCGTTCCCAATCGCAGCATCACGGCCCGAAGCAGTCGAAAAGCCACCGCGCTTTTCCACAGTTTTTGTTGGCAGCCCTGTGCATAACTTCTGGACAGCGAAGCTAAGTCCCTGATCGCAAACATCAATGGTGCGCGCGACAGAGAAGTTGCACGTTTTCGAGGCAACGGACTTGTCCACAGTTCAAGTGCACAAGTCTGTGCATACACCCCCCAACATCCCACCCAATCCATTGATCGCACAACGGATTTTCCCGTTGCCCGCGGATCGCCTCCCGCCTGCTCAAATCCCTAAAGTTCGTAGGGGAAAAGCCGTTAACCCTCCAGTGTCGTTGGGTCTCAAGCGGCCCTCTCGAAGGAATCTCATGCGCAACAATCAGCCCGTCACGCAGCAGGAATTCGACTATCCCGCTTCGCAGATGCTCGTCTCGGCCACCGATCTCAAGGGCCGCATTCAATACTGCAATCCCGCTTTCATCGCGGTGTCCGGTTATACGAAAGAAGAACTGATCGGCAAGCCGCACAACATCATCCGTCATCCCGACATGCCGGCCGAAGCGTTCGCCGACCTGTGGGAGACCATTCGCGAAGGCCGGCCCTGGACCGCGCTCGTAAAGAACCGCCGCAAGACCGGCGATCACTACTGGGTGCAGGCGAACGTCACGCCCGTCTCCGAGCAAGGCACCTTGGTCGGTTATCTGAGCGTGCGCGTGAAGCCCACGCGCGAGGAGGTCCGCCAGGCCGAGGCGCTTTATGCGCAAATGCGCGAAGGCCGTCTGCACGGCGTGCGACTGCGCCATGGCGCCGTGGTTCGCACGGGCGTGATCGGCGCGCTGCAGTCGCTGATGCGCGTGCCCGTCGCCACGCGCATCGCCTTCGGCTTTGGCGCGGTGCCCGCCGTCTTCGCCGCGACCGGCTTCGCCGCCTGGCAAGGTCTGCCGCCGCTGCCGTTCTGGGGCGCGTTCGGCGCGGCCTGTGTCTGCGCCTTCGGGGCCTGGCGTCTCACCACGCGCCACCTCGGCGCGCCGCTCGCGCAGATGGCAACCGCTTCCACGCGCATGGCCGCCGGCGACCTCACGGCCACGCTCGCGATCGCCACGAACGACGATCTCGGCGACGTGCTCCAGGCGCTCAATCAATTGCAGGCCAATCTCACGGCGATCGTTTTCGACGTGCGCTCGCAGATCGACGGGATGCTCGACGCCGCGCACGAAATTTCCAGCGGCAATCTCGATCTTTCGCGCCGCACCGAAATGCAGGCCGCCTCGCTCGAAGAAACCGCCGCCACGATGGATCAGCTGACGACCACCGTGCAGGCCAACGCCGAGGCCAGCGCCCGCGCGCTCGATCTCGCGCGCGACGCCCAGGCCGCCGCTGCCGAAGGCGGCTCGATCGCGGCGCAAATGGAGCACACGATGGTGGGCATCACCGAGGCGTCGCAGCGCATTGCCGACATCACGGGCGTGATCGACGGCATTGCGTTCCAGACCAACATTCTCGCGCTGAACGCCGCCGTCGAGGCCGCGCGCGCCGGCGAGGCGGGCCGCTCGTTCGCCGTGGTGGCGGGCGAGGTGCGCATGCTCGCGCAGCGCTGCGCGGCGTCGGCCAAGGAGATCAAGCAGGTCGTCGACGCCAGCGTGAGCGAGATCGCCGAGGGCACGAGGCTGGTTGGCAACACGACGGCGCAAATGCGCTCGATCGACGAAGCGGTGAGCCGCGTCTCGTCGATCATCGTCGAGGTCGCGAATGCGAGCGGCGAGCAGGCCGAGGGCATCCGCCAGGTCAACCAGGCGGTCGCGCATCTGGACAGCGCGACGCAGCAGAACGCCGCGCTCGTCGAACAGGCCGCCGCCACGGCACAGCGTCTCGCCGAGCAAGCCGACGTGCTCGACGAAGCCGTGCGGCTCTTCACCGTGGCGGGCGTCCAGCCGGCGGCGCGCTCGCCGTCCGCTCGTTCCTCCGCACGCCACCCCGCAAGCCATCAGCCGGTTCGCGCGGCGAACGTCGCTGCCGAGGCGGCCGAGGACATCGCGGCGTAAGTCTCGAAGCGGGCGCCGCCACGCGGCGGGCATCTAGCGGCACGCGTGCGCCGATTGGTCAGAGGGATCGGCGTTCGCCCCATCTCGACGCTGCCACGGTCGAGCGTCACCATGCGAACCGTCGGCAACCCGCACCGCAGGCTTGCTGATCGAGTAACAATGGCGTTTTGACGGCCTGCCCGGGCGAGCCGTTTTTTCTGGGGCGCACGTCCCGGCCCGACACCGGCGTGTTTCGCAACCATGACAATGGTGCAACGCGCAACGCATTTCGCAAGGGCCGTTGCGGGGCGAGCAAAAATGGAGCGTCGTGGCGGCGAGTCGCGTTAAACTGGCTGGCCAGGATCGCGGCACGGCGACCTTGCTGTGTGCGGCTACGCTCACTCGCTAAAAGACGCCGCGCGGCCGACCCCGTACAATGGCTCGACCACCCAACGCACGAGGACAACATCAATGCGCACGACCGGGTCTTCCGGAAACATGACCCTGCTCACCGAGCATGACGACGCGACCGGGCGCGAACTGCGTTCACTGCGCCTCGAATCGGCGGCCGACGGCAAAAGCCTCTTGCTGGTCGAAGTCGACGAGCGCAAGCCGGGCATGCATCGCGAAGTGCGTTACGAAATCACGCCGGCTGAGCTGATCGCAGCAATTCGCGCGCAAGGCGCGGAGCTGCCTGGGGAAACGCACACGCGCTAAGCGCGCGCATTCAAGCAGCGGACAAGTGGCGCGCATGCAATTGCACGCCGCTTGCCCGCTGCGTTCTGTCGTCTCGTTTCAATCCGGCGCTTTTTTCACACGCGTGCCGCGCGTGACAGGCCGGCTCACGTGCGCTCGAGCACGAGCGGTCGTGATGCCCCGGCCCGACGGGGCTTGAGGTGGGTTCAGGCGCACGCACTTCGCTGCTCTCGCGCACGGCGCGCGCAGCCCCGCTTGCACGCCTTCGAAATGCGTCCATAATCTTTACGTTACCCTCCAATCTTTCCCGTTTCCCCGCTCAAGGCGCAACGGAAGTAAGCCGATGCTACATGACCTCATCGCGCACTACGGGCCTGCGCTGGTGTTCATCAATGTGCTCGCCGGATCGCTCGGGCTGCCCGTGCCCGCGATGCCCGCGCTCGTGTTGTTCGGCGCGATGGCGGCCATGCATCCCGGTTCGATCGGCCAGCAAGTGGCGCCGGTGATCGTGCTCTCCATCTTCGCCACGCTCATTGGCGACAGCGTCTGGTTTCTGGCCGGGCGTCTCTATGGCGGCAACACGCTCAAGACGCTCTGCAAGCTCTCGCTCTCGCGCGACACGTGCGTGAAGAAGACCGAACGCTTCTTCGGCCGCTGGGGCGTGCGCGTGCTCGCCATCGCCAAGTTCGTGCCGGGGCTTTCGATCGTCTCCGTGCCGATGGCGGGTGCGATGGGCGTGTCCTACCGGCAGTTCGTCGGCTTCGACGGCATTGGCGCGGCGCTGTGGTCCGGCACCGGCCTGCTGATCGGCGTGCTGTTCGCACCGCAGATCGACATGATGCTCGCCGGCGCGAGCCGCCTTGGGCGCATGGCAGCGGTCGTGGTGGTCGTGCTCCTGCTGCTGTACGCGACTTACCGCTGGCAGCGCCGCCGCCAGCTCATCAAGAAGCTCGCCAGAGCCCGCATTACAGTGGACGATCTCTACCACGCGATGGGCGGCAAGCCGCCGCCCGTGGTGTTCGACATTCGCTCGGAGGAAAAGCGCAAGCTCGATCCGTACATCATTCCGGGCGCGCTCTTCGCCGACGAACGCCAGCTCAACGAGATCCTCGAGAAATATCCGCGCGATCAGAAGCTCGTGATCTACTGCTCGTGCCCCAATGAAATTTCCGCGGCCTGGATGGCCAAGCAACTCGTCGAGGCCGGCTTTTCCGATGTGCTGCCGCTGCTCGGCGGCCTCGACGCGTGGCGCGATGCCGGCCGCACGCTCGAGTCGCTGAAGGTGGAGGCCGCCTCCGAAGTCCCGGTCAACATTACGCCTAGAGCTGTCTGATCCGGGCGGCCCGCTCCCGAGCCGCCCGCACGAGGAGAACCGCCAGATGGGCACGATCACCGAAGCCGAGGTTCCCGATTCCGAGGTGCCTCCTTCCGCGAGCCGCCACTCCGACACGCAGCCGCAACCCGCGGAAGCGCCGTTCTCGACGCTTTCCACGCGGCGCCACCAGATGTTCCCGCAGCTCACCGACGACGAGATCGCGCGCCTCGCGCGCTTCGGCGAGCAACAGCACTGGGCAGCGGGCGAAATGCTCTTTCGCACGGGCGAAACCGGCCCCGGCATGTTCGTGCTGCTCTCCGGTTCGGTCAAAGTGTTCCAGCGCGACGGGCTCGGTCGCGAGCGGCTCATCGTCGAGCATGGGCGCGGCCATTTTCTTGCCGAAGTGGGCCAGCTTTCGGGCGGCCCGGCGCTCGTCGACGGCGTGGCGCTCGAACCCGTCGATGCGATCCTGATTCCACCGGAGCGGCTGCGTGCGGCCATCGTCGCCGAAGCCGAGCTCGGCGAGCGCATCGTGCGCGCGCTGATCCTGCGCCGCGTCTCGCTGATCGAAAAGGGCGCGGGCGGCCCGATTCTCGTCGGCAAGCACAACGATCCCGCACTCATTTCGCTGCAAGGCTTCCTCGCGCGCAACGGCCATCCATATTCCCTGCTCGACGAGCGCGACGAAAACATGCTCTGCGTGATCGAGCGCTTCGCCGCGCGCTGCGAGGACCTGCCGCTCGTGATCTGCCCTGATGGCACGGTGCTGCGCCATCCCACTTCGCCCGAAATGGCCACGTGTCTCGGCATCCTGCCCGAGCTCGACGGCCAGCGCGTCTACGACGTCGCCGTGGTGGGCGCGGGCCCCGCCGGCCTTGCGACGGCGGTCTATGCGGCGTCCGAGGGCCTTTCGGTGATCGTGCTCGACGCGCGCGCGCCGGGCGGCCAGGCGGGTGCGAGCTCGCGCATCGAAAACTATCTGGGCTTTCCCACCGGCATTTCGGGCCAGGCGCTCGCGGGCCGCGCATTCGTGCAGGCGCAGAAGTTCGGTGCGCACGTCGCGATTCCGGTGACGGTGCGCGCGCTGCACTGCGAGGAAGAACCGCGCCGCCTCGAAACCTGCAGCGGCGACGTGCGCGCCCATACCGTGGTGATCGCGAGCGGCGCGGTGTACCGCAAACCCGCCATCCAGGGCCTCGACCGATATACCGGCCGCGGCGTCTACTACTGGGCCTCGCCGGTCGAGGCGAAGCTGTGCAAGCACGAGAACGTGGTGCTCGTGGGCGGCGGCAATTCGGCGGGCCAGGCCATCGTCTATCTCTCCACGCATGCGCGCCAGATCGACGTGCTGATCCGCAAGACCGGCTTCGAATCGACGATGTCGCGCTACCTGATCGACCGCATCGCCTCGCTCTCGAACGTGATGGTGCATCCGCACAGCGAGATCGGCGGGCTCGGCGAGGACGACAGCGGCCTCGCCTCGGTTTTGCTCAAGCAACCGTGCCCGGAAGGCATCGACCATTTCGACTCGCGCCACCTCTTCCTCTTCACCGGCGCGGACCCGAACACGGGCTGGCTGCGCGCGTGCGGCGTGGCGCTCGACCCGCACGGCTTCGTGCTGACCGGCGACGGCGACGCGTCGTGCAGCCTCGCGACTTCGGTGGAAGGCGTCTACGCAATCGGCGACGCGCGCGCGGGCTCGACCAAGCGCGTGGCGGCGGCGGTGGGCGAAGGCGCGGCCGTGGTCGCGCAGATCCATCAACGGCTCGCCACGCTGCGGCCGGTGACGGTGGCAGCGGGCGTCCATGCGTGAGCGCAGTCCGGA
>Ga0335083_10010011_pt1 | contig 11491 bp, 7 predicted proteins | sample Lox_Sample_42_FD_206716 | JGI IMG/M metagenome (GOLD analysis project Ga0335083, IMG submission 206716) | Soil microbial communities from Loxahatchee National Wildlife Refuge, Florida, United States - Lox_Sample_4.2 | ecosystem: Environmental > Terrestrial > Soil > Wetlands | place: USA: Florida... | reverse complement strand
ATCATCAGCGGAGTTTTTCTTTGCTATGCGAAGGAAGCGGAGAAATTCGCGAGAATACTTTTCAATCGGTTGATGAACAGTGAGAAATTCGATATGGCCTCTATTGCTACCGTAACCATACGCAATGTAGTGAAGGGAATTCTTGGCGTTGCTCTGATACAATGCAGTTTGTTAGCGATTGGGTTGGTTGTTGCCGGGGTCCCATATGCGGGCGTGTGGACATTATTGGCATTGATTCTTGCAATCATTCAGGTAGGTGTTACTCCTGTGTCAATCGGAATTATTATTTACATATGGACTACCGGACAAACCCTCACTTCAATCCTGCTAACAATATGGCTTGTTTTGATTGGATTATCTGACAATGTCCTGAAACCGATTTTGATGGGTAAAGGAGCTCCGGTACCAATGCTTGTTGTATTTCTCGGTTCGCTTGGAGGATTCATATTTTCAGGATTTGTCGGTCTCTTCACCGGTGCTGTAATACTTTCCCTGGGATATAAATTATTCGATGTATGGCTGAAAGGAACTGAAATCTGATATAAATTTTTACCGTGAAATCTATAATAAAAAGGGTTGAAAGATTTTGGGCTGAAGACAGAAGTCTTAGTGTACTATTGGTTATCCTGTTGGTGCAAATTTTTTTTGTGATTCAATTCGGGCAGACAAATCTTTTCTGGAAAATAATTTTTTCTGCACTCTATATTTTTCTTTTAGCAGTAGGTCTTTTATACATTACACATACACATAAATTTGCCGTCACCTTATTCCTGGCACTCGCTTCTGCTGTGATGTTGTGTGCGGTTATACTCACAAATGCTGTTTGGGTCGATTTATTGACGGATGTGTTTATTGTGCTTTATTGCTTATTGCTCGGGTGGATTGTACTAATGAGGACATTTAGTGAAGGTCCGATAACCCATCACCGCATATTGGGGTCAATTGTTTCTTATCTCCTGATCGGGCTTGTCTTTTCCAATCTGTATCATATCATTTATTTGTGTGTCGGGAAGGATGCTTTCAGGGGGCTTGGAAGTTCCGATAACAAGGAATTCATGTATTTCAGTATAACTACTTTGGCGACCCTTGGATATGGAGATATCACACCTGCCATTCCTCTGACCAGGTCGTTGTCAAATCTCGAAGGACTCATTGGGCAGCTCTACCCTGCTATTTTAATAACACGCATAGTATCCATGCAAATTGAGTATTATAAAAAAGCCTGATAGAAAATCCATCTCTGCTATCAAATAATTCCTCATTCAGTGGATTGCTTCACCCTGATACTTCATCCCCCTAAAACTTTAAATTTATTTCGACATCATTCAGGGAATTTTCGACGAAATAAAGAATTGAAGGGACGAAAAAAATAGTCCAGTGAATTCGGTTAAAGGGCTGTTTTATATAATAATTTTATACTAATAATTTATGATATGGAATACGATAATGACCGGAAAATTAATCCGACAAACAAATCGGAAATATTCTGTTGGGTCTTGGTAGCATTATTAAATCCGGCAATCAATGCACTAACCTATTTCTGGTTCGACAGAAGAATCTGGATCCTGTTGTTTTTTGTCAGCCTGATTGTTTTTCCCGCTTATGTCTTGTATTCAAGACTGATTATCCCCAAATCATTCTTCTCTCACCGGTATATTGAATTTGCTTTTTTTAGTATCCTGTATTATGTTTTCATGCATGTTTTGCTGATGGGAATCTATGCCTTTATCATGCAGTTCAATCCCCTGCTGATTGAACAATCTTATTTTAGATACAGGCCAAGAGTAATTATCCGGGAGAGCTTATGGATTTTTATCAATATGTTTTTATCGGTAGTGGCTGCATTTGTAAAAAAAGCCTCTGACGAAGAAGAAATTTTAGAAACCCTGCAAAAAGATAACACTACCTATAAATTAAAATATCTCCAATCCCAGTTGAATCCGCATTTTCTGTTTAATACGCTCAACAGTATCTATTCATTGAGCCTGCAGCAATCAGAAAAAACACCGGAGGTGGTTGTAAAACTGGCTGACCTGATGCGGTATCTTGTGTATGAATGTGATGAACCCAGGGTGTTATTGAACAAAGAGATAGAATTCATCAGGAATTATATTGATATCGAAAAGATCAGGTATAAGGCAGATATCCGTTTTACGGTGGAGGGCGAAACTGATGGAATAGTAATCGAACCATTTTTGTTTATATCTTTTATTGAAAACGGTTTTAAACATGCGATGGATGATTCTTATACCAATCCCTTCATTTATATTACTATTAAAGTTGAAGAAAAGCAAATAACCCTGACCGTTATTAACAACACCAATATTGACCTGGAAACCCAGTCAAAAAGAATATTCGGCACGGGCATTAAGAACAGTAGGAACCTCCTGGAAATTTTATATCCCGATGCTTATGATCTCAATATTATTCAGACCGACAAACAGCAACGCCGTGAAAGCATGGTCAGGGTCAAAAATGCAAGGCAGAGGCTGGAAATGCTCTATCCCGATTCTCATACCCTTGACGTAATTTTAGCCAATAATGCATTTACCGTATCATTAATTGTAAAACCCCTCCATTTTGATAAAATGTATCATAGTCGAAGATGAAATACTGGCCCAGCAGGTAATTCAAAATCATTTGCAAAAGACGGAAGGGTTCGAGTTGGTAGCTGTCTGCAATAATGCCGGTGAAGCATTACGTGCCTTAAAAAACCTGGAAGTGGATCTGATATTTTTAGATATCCAGCTTCCGGGCGTTACCGGTCTTAATTTCTTACGCACGCTTCAGGACCCGCCCCTTGTAATTCTCACTACAGCTTACGGAGAATATGCTTTGGAAAGTTATGAATTCAATGTGATCGATTACTTATTAAAGCCTATTTCTCTGGAAAGATTTAAAAAAGCTGTCAATAAAATACGGGATGGCAGATTGTACGCTCAGTCAATCGCTGAAAGAGAGCATGTGTTTTCCGATCATATTTTTATCAAGTGCAATAACAAGTTCTTCAAGGTGAATTTTTCTGAAATCATTTTTGTGGAAGCAATGAAAGATTATCTCAAAATTCATACAAACGAATACAGGCTCGTTACTCATCAAACCATCAGCTATTTTGAAAAAAACTTACCGGCTAATCAATTCATCCGCGTTCATAAATCTTTTATCGTGGCTGTTTCTCATATAAAAAGTATTTACGGTAATTCCATTGAATTGGGACAGGCAACCATCCCTATCGGAAATAGTTATAAAGATGCCGTAATGTACCTGGTGGATAAAAGAACGAGGTGAACCCGGGTTTGAGAAATTCCGGGCCATCTATTTTTTGGGCAATGTAAAGCTGAAGACACTTCCTTTATCTACTTTGCTGGTGATATACAATCTCCCTCCGTTTTTTTGCAGAAACTCTTTGCAAAGCATTAGCCCCAATCCTGTTCCAGCTTCGCTGGATGTACCCTTGGTCGTGTAATAATTATTTTCATTGATTTTACGCATTTGCTCTTCATCGATGCCGATCCCGCTATCCTGAATGGAAATTTCCAGGAAATCATTTTTTTCGCGCATGAAAATTCTCACTTCACCATTTTCCGGTGTAAATTTTATTGCATTGGAAAGAAGGTTACGCACTACCAGATGAATCATATCCTTATCGGCATAGGCCAGAAAATTCCCCTTGATCTGATTTTTGATTTCGATTTGTTTTGAGATTGCCTGCAAATGAAGGATATTAATAACTTCTCCGATCAGCTCTGTAATATTGATATCCTGTGGATGAACAGTTCCAGATTGCATCTGGCTCTTGGCCCATTGCAATAGATTTTCCATTAACCCGGTCGTGTAATTGAGATCATTCACTACGTCTGGAATCATGCCTTTTATTTCTTTCACCGGAAGGTCCTGCTGCTGAATCTGACTGAAAAGATTTCGTAAAGCATACATTGGCGATTTCAGGTCATGTGCGATCACTGAAAATAATTTATTCTTTAAAGAATTCAATTCACTCAATTCTTTTGCCTTTTCCTCTATTTCGGCTTTCTGCTTTTCAATTTTAAGATTTTTGTCCTGGAGTGCCTGATTGGTGGTGAGTATTCCGAACTGGTATAAAGTATTTTCCTTTTTTATCAGGTATAATCCATAAAAAATAAATCCGATGGCGGTAAGCTGGTTGAAGAGATAGAAAAAGAAATTGGTTTTTTGCAATTGGAATGAATAATTCTTGCATATCACAGCGAGTATAAAATAACTGACCATGGAGAGACTTACTGAAAAAAGCATCTGGCTGATTTCCTGTAAAAAGAATACGGAAAGGATCCCATAGAGGATAAAGTACAATTCCACTCCAAGGTTCATTCCCCGCATATAAACAATACTCGTGACCAAAGGATATAAAATAAAATAAGCAATTATGCCTGCTTCAAACTTGTAGTACAGGTTCAGGCATAAGACCAGGAAACTTACCATAGCAGGCAAACAGGCAATCAGGAAAGAACTGACAACGAAATTATCATTATTGAAAAGAAAACTCACTGGGATGATCAATCCGGTAACCAATTGAAAAAAATTAAGCTGATTAAAAATGCTCAGCTTTCTTCTGTCGAGATCATCCATTGTTTTGGTAATGCCGATCGACTTGATATCTTCCAGAAAGTCCTGTGATTTCTGTCCTAATAATCCCATGCCACCGAAAATATTAGCAGACTTGAATTTTGGAAAGAGTGAAGATGATTTTCTTTTGAAAAAGTCCAAAGGCCCGGGCATGCGGGAGGCCTTATTTTTTTCGTTCAATGAGACGGTTCTCGATTGGTTGAACTTCATGGTTCTGCGATTAGGAAATGGACTTTAGAACAAATTAAGAATTTTAATTCATATACTCAAACCTCTAAATGGAAACCCCGCTTTTATTGAATCTCATTCGGAAATGGCTGCAGCGGAGCCAATGTTTCGGGGCTTTTTTCTTCAGTAATTCGGAGCATTTTATTTTTGCATGGTGCTTGCATTTTTCGAAAAAAATTGCAATCTTGTGGTCTCATTCGTACCCAATCTCCCCCAAAAACCAATCTTTCCAATTTTCTACTAGTGATTTATGGCCTTTGTGGGTTTTAATTTTTCCAATCTCCGGAAGAAACAGCCTTTATTTTTCCAATAACTATGTCTTTCAGGATAGTTCCGTTGGTTAACGACGGTTATCATAAAGGTTCAATCAATTTTAATCCTAAAAAGTACTAGAATGAAGACATTTTTACCCGCCATCTCCCTTGTATTAATTCTGGCTATCAGCGTTGTGAGTTCCATTCTTTATTTAAATATGAACTATGTTACTTCCGCCGTTCTTACAATTGTTTGGATTGTAGGAATTACGCTTTGGATTGGAGCAAGAATTAAAAAACAGGAAGAAGCAAGATAATTTTTGCTGCCGACAGAGGTCGGGAAACCTTATCCCTTACCCGCCTGACCCTGAGTCTGGCTGAGTGCATAGAAACTGCGATCAGCAAATTGCGTTTATGTGTTACCGTATACTCCCGGCCCAATTCTCCGGGCCGGGAGTTCATCTTTCCTTTATTGAAGCCATCGCCTTTAAAAATTAATTCGCTTTATTCATAAGTCAGGCGGCTTTACATTTGCATGTCATTAGATTTTCTATGCCAGCAATGAATAAGTTTTTGGTTTTTTTATATCTCAGTTTCTTTCATTTTTCGAACATAGGTAATGCCCAAGTGCTTACTCTCAAAGAAGCTTTACAAACTGCATTGGCCAATTACGGCACCCTGAAGGCAAAAGCAAATTATATAGATGCTTCAAAAGCCCTCGTAAAGGAAAATACAAAGGAATATCTGCCCGATCTGTTTATTACTGCTCAACAGGATTATGGAACGATTAATGGACAAAACGGCCCACAGGCCGGATTGAGAGGCCTGGGGGTTGCTTCAGCGGGCCCTCCTCTTTCTTCCCAAAATTGGAATGCGGCTTTCGGAGCTTTATATGTAGCGAATATTAACTGGGATTTTTTTGCTTTTGGAAAAGCGAAGCAAAAGGTTAAAGTTGCCGAATCGGAAATGATGTTGAATATAAGTGATCTTGAACAGGAGAAATTCCAACATGAAGTGAGAGTTTCAGCAGCTTATCTTAACCTGTTGGCAGCACAGCGAATTATCATATCCCAAAAAAATAATCTTGACCGGGCTATTGCATTGCAAACAGTAGTGATTACGCGGACAAAAAATGGCCTGAATCCCGGAGTAGATTCTTCGCTTGCCAATGCAGAAGTATCCAACGCAAAAATTGCGTTGACCAATGCGATTGACTATGCGCAGGAACAAGGCAGCCTCCTCGCCCAGCTGATGGGAATTAAAACTCCTCCTCGAGATTTTATTCTCGATACTTTTTTTGTGTTGCATATTCCAAAAAATATTTACGATACATCCCAGGTCAATCAGCAGGATCATCCTGTTCTGAAATACTATCAAAACCGTATTGCATCAAGTGATGAGCTGGCTAAATACTATCATACATTTAACTTTCCGACCTTTTCATTATTCGGCATAATACAGGGACGTGGATCAGGTTTTGACTACAGTTATGGTATGCAAAATCAATTTGCCTACTCCCATGGGTATTGGAGTGGAGTCGATCCCACCCGGAGCAATTATCTTATCGGACTTGGAATGATATGGAATTTGACCACTCCGTTGAGAATTCATGAGCAGGTGTCAGCGCAAAAATTCATATCCAGGGGACTGAAGAATGAATATGATCTGGCAAATCAGAATTTAGTTGATCAGCTTGTTTTATCGGATCTGAAAATTAAGAACGCAATTGCAAATTATGTGGAAGCGCCGACACAGGTGAAAGCTGCTCAGGATGGTTATACGCAAAAATCAGTTATGTATAAAAATGGTTTGAGCAATATTGTTGATGTTACGCAGGCATTATTCACTCTGAACCGGGCAGAAACAGACAGGGATATTGCTTATAATAATGTATGGCAGGCCCTTTTGCTGAAAGCCGCAGCTACAGGAGATTTTGGGCTATTTATAAATGAGTTTTGATCGATAGTCATGAAACGTGAATGGTGAGTGGTCAATGGCGGAAAAGTAAAAGATGAAAAGTCAAGCGTCAAACTAGAATGGTGCATAATAAATGGAAAGCCAGGTCGGAAACTTTCTTTTTCCAAACTGTTGGTATAAATTACTCACGACTTACGACTATCGACTGACCATTCACCATTGACGATATTGAAAAAAAATTTAAAGACAATCCATGGGACTGATCAAAAGCGCGCTTAGAAAACCAATTACCGTGCTGGTGTTGGTTGCGGGTTTGTTTTTCTTCGGGATCAATGCAGTCAGAAATATCAAGGTCGATATTTTTCCAAGCCTCAATTTGCCTGTCATCTATCTTTCGCATCCATACGGTGGTTTTACTCCTGCACAAATGGAAGCTTATTTTGGCAAGCAGTATGTCAATATTTTATTGTATGTATCGGGAGTAAAAAGTATAGAAACCAAAAACATACAGGGGCTGACTTTAATCAAACTTACTTTTTATGAAAATACAAATATGGCGCAGGCTGCAGCAGAGGTCTCGGCATTCAGCAATCGCATACAGGCCATATTTCCACCCGGCAATAATCCTCCTTTTATTATACGTTTTGATGCATCCACACTTCCGGTAGGACAGTTAGTTTTAAGCAGTACTACCCGATCGAATAATGAATTGCTGGATATGGCCAATATTTATGTCCGGTCTTCTTTCACATCGATTCCTGGTTTGATTTCACCCGCTCCTTTTGGTGGAAATGTCCGCACTGTAGTGATCAAAGCTGATCCGGAATTATTGCGTGCGCATAATCTTACACCTGATCAATTGGTAGAAGCTCTTCGCCTCAATAATCAATCTGCACCTGCAGGGAATGTAAGAATCGGTGATATCAATTATCTGACACCATCCAACACTACGATCAGGACCATCAAGGATTTTGAAAATATTCCATTATTTAAAAACGGGGTTCAGAATCTTTATCTCAAGGATGTGGCAACAGTTGAAGATGGTGCAGATATTGCTTCGGGCTATGCACTTGTAAATGGTAAACGATCGGTTTATCTGCCTGTAACAAAATCAGCAGATGCATCCACCTGGGAAGTAGTACAGAATTTGAAAAAAGCATTGCCACGTTTTCAGGCTCTCCTGCCTGATGATGTAAAATTATCTTATGAGTTTGATCAATCGGTTTATGTGATCAATGCAGTGAAAAGCCTGATAGCTGAAGGCGCAATCGGAGCGATTCTCACCGGATTGATGGTATTATTATTTCTTGGTGATGTGCGGGGCGCGTTAATCGTGATATTGACAATACCTACTTCTATTATTTCGGGTGTATTATTCCTTTATCTTTTTAATCAGACCATTAATATTATGACCCTGAGCGGACTTGCCCTGGCCATCGGAATATTAGTGGACGAATCCACGGTAACCATTGAAAATATTCACCAGCATCTCGATATGGGCAAACCCAAGGCCCTGGCGGTCTGGGATGCGTGCAAGGAGATTGCATTTCCCAAACTACTCATCCTGCTTTGCATACTGGCGGTTTTCGCACCTGCATTCACCATGAAGGGAATACCCGGCTCATTATTCCTTCCGCTATCAATGGCCATTGGCTTTTCAATGATCACTTCCTACCTGTTGGCGCAGACCTTTGTCCCGATCATGGGTAACTGGCTCATGAAAGGTCATCATGGAAAGGAAATGTCGGATGAAGAGGAATATGAGGCATCAGGATTAAGATTTGCGGGAAAAGATACCTGGGATCAGAAAAAAATGCTTGTCGAGCATAAAACTAACGGTGATGCCAAGTCGAAACGGTTTGAAAAAGTCAGGGACCGGTACCTGCGTTTTATGGGAAGGATTTTCCCTTACCGTAAATCGATAACAGTGGCTTACACCATTCTGACAGTTGGGGCTGTCATATTTTTGCTGACGCATATCGGGCGGGATGTTTTGCCTAAATCAAATACAGGTCAGTTCCAGGTGCGGTTAAGGGCTCCGGATGGAACAAGGATTGAAAGAACAGAACAAAAGCTGATCAAAACCCTGTCGGTTCTGGATGAACTGGTAGGCAAAAAAAATATCAATATCACTTCGGCATTTGTCGGCATGCATCCGCAACAATTTTCAACAAGTCCGCTCTATCTCTTTATGAGTGGCCCGCAGGAAGCTGTATTGCAGGTACAGTTAAATCAAAATTATAAAGAGAACCTGGATGATCTCAAAGAAAGGTTCAGAAAAAAAATGAAGGAAGAACTTCCGGAACTCCAATTATCTTTTGAACCGATTGAACTGACTGATAAAATTCTGAGCCAGGGCTCCCCCACTCCTATTGAAGTGAAAATTTCAGGCAAGAATAAAAAGCTGAATGAAGAATATGCTTTTAAGGTGATTGATAAATTAAAAAAGATCGGTTATCTGCGTGATGTGCAGTTGGGGCAGCCGATCAGGTATCCGGCTATCAGGATAGATATTGACCGGATAAGGGCGGCGCAATTAGGCGTTGACGCATCGGATATTTCCCGTTCTTTGATTGCATCAACCTCCTCTTCCCGTTTCACTGAAAAAAATATATGGATGGATGAAAATATTGGTTTAAGTTATAATGTGCAGGTTGAAGTTCCGGAAAACCAAATGACCAGTATCAATGATATCAATGAAATTCCTGTTTTGAAAAATTCGTCAAGACCTTCACTTGGAGATGTGGCTACCATCAGGCCGGATACAACTTATGGTGAAGCTGATAATATCGGCGCAATACCTGAATTGTCTGTAACTGCGAATCTTCATAAAATGGATCTGGGAGCAGCTACTACAGATGTGAATGCTGCGATTGAATCACTCGGACAATTACCCAAAGGTCTGACCATTGAAACAAGAGGATTGAGCCAGGTATTGACAGAGACATTGAGCAGTTTACAGACCGGATTGATCACAGCAGTAGTGGTTATATTCCTAATGCTGGCTGCCAATTTTCAATCATTCAAAGTTTCCCTGGTCGTATTATCAACCATCTCGGCAGTATTGGTAGGTTCATTATTGTTGTTGAAATTTACAGGATCAACATTGAACCTTCAATCCTATATGGGAATGATCATGTCGGTGGGCGTTTCGATTGCCAATTCTGTATTATTAATCACGAATGCAGAACATTTGCGTATGCACAATGGAGATGCGATAGAATCGGCAAGAGAAGCGGCTGCGCTTCGTATGCGCCCCATATTAATGACGGCCCTCGCGATGGTAGTTGGAATGATACCAATGGCTTCCGGCTTCGGCGAAGGCGGCGATCAGGCATCACCGTTAGGACGCGCCGTGATCGGCGGATTGATCGCTTCCACTTTTGCAACCCTGTTTATATTACCCCTGATATTTTCCTGGGTACAGGGTAAAGCATCAACAGAATCTATATCCCTGGATCCCGAAGACAAAGAAAGTAAACATTATTTACCATCATTGTATGAATCTGAGAACAAATAAATATCATTCAATCCCATATATCTTTTGGAGCATGCTGTTCATGGGTTTTCTATACGGTTGTACTTCTTCTGCAACAAATGCTGAAGACCCTCAGCCGCAAAAAGAAAAACCAGCCCTGCAAATTTTCAGATTGGAAAAACAGTCTTTCACTTCGTCTATCCGTATACCCGGTGAGCTCATCGCATTTGAGCAGGTGGATATCTATGCCAAGGTCAACAGCTTCATAAAAAAATTATATGTCGACGTTGGTTCTGAAGTTACCAGTGGCCAGTTATTAGCTACAACGGAAGCTCCTGAACTAACAGAACAATTGGATGCAGCAGCATCAAAGTTAAAATCCCAGGAAGCAGTTTATTTAGCCAGCAAAGCAAATTACGATCGTTTGTATCAAACAAGCCAGACGCCCGGAACGGTATCTCAGAATGATATTGACCAGGCATTGGCAAAAAAGAATTCAGACTTTGCTCAATTGGAAGCTGCTAAATCAGCCTACAAGGAAATTTCTGATACCAGGGATTATCTTCAGATCCGAGCTCCATTCAGCGGAGTTATCAGTGCGCGTAATGTGAGCACAGGCGCTTATGTCGGCCCATCCGGTAAAGGATCTGAACTTCCTATCTTCACTTTGCAGCAACAAAAAAAATTGCGTTTAGTAATATCAGTACCAGAAGCGTATACAGGCTATATCAACAATAAAGTAAATATTGATTTCACAACCAGGGCTATTCCTCAGGAAAAATTTAAGGCAACAGTTAAACGAATGGCAGGAGCCCTGGATAATAAACTTCGTTCCGAAAGAATAGAAATGGATGTAATCAATGAAGATAAAAAACTACTTCCGGGAATGGTTGCAGAAGTAAGTCTGCCCCTGCCTTCGGCCGACAGTACATTTGTAGTGCCTCAGACAGCAGTAGTAAATTCCACTGAAAAATTATTTGTGATAAAGGTGGCCAATCAGCAGGCAAAATGG
>Ga0335083_10010010_pt1 | contig 11494 bp, 9 predicted proteins | sample Lox_Sample_42_FD_206716 | JGI IMG/M metagenome (GOLD analysis project Ga0335083, IMG submission 206716) | Soil microbial communities from Loxahatchee National Wildlife Refuge, Florida, United States - Lox_Sample_4.2 | ecosystem: Environmental > Terrestrial > Soil > Wetlands | place: USA: Florida... | reverse complement strand
GCTACCTTCAGCGTCGTCACATTGTTGCGATTGATCTGCGCCAGCGGCGAATACCGCATGCCGCCCGCGTCGTGACCGTAATAAGGCCAATCGTCGACAGATGGGCCGACGGCGGCGGACGACTGCGCCCACGATGCTGCTGCGGCAGTGCAGGCAAGACCCGTCAAGAAGAGCCGTGCCAATTTCCGCAGTGCGTCAGTCACAGATTCTCCTCTTCGCTGAAAAAGTGGCAGCAATTGTACCCGCATCTCGGCTGAGAAAAATGGAACGACATCGATTCGCTTGGGAATCTAGCCTGGAGGCCACGAGAGCGAACGTCCCCCGAGCAAGTGGACGTGCAGATGGAACACGGACTGCCCGGCGCCGGGGCCAACGTTCAGAACCGTGCGGTATCCATGCTCGATTTTGCGCTGGCGAGCAATCTCGGCGGCGGCGAGGTGGCAGCGGCCGATGAGTTCCGCATCTTCAGCCTCAGCCTCTTTCAGCCCGGCGAAATGCTTTTTGGGGATGATGAGAACGTGGGTCGGAGCCTTGGGGTCGATGTCCTCGAACGCGAGGACGTAGTCGTCTTCATAAATTTTCTTCGAGGGAATCTCGCCGCGCATGATGCGGCAGAAGAGGCAGTCGGCAGCAGCGTCAGTCATGGCTTGCTAAGTTTCCATCGGATGGCGAGCGAGGTCAAGGGCTGAACTAGTCGAGGCGCACTAGAAATACTGCGCCCTCGGGAGTCTTGGTTTCGGCGGAGAGTTGCTTGGCGCGATCGTGGTCATCATCGAGCACGCGAACTCGCACCCACCAATCTCCGGCGGGACTGTTGAAGCACAAGACCTTGGCCGTCTGATAGCGGCGCTGCAAGTGATCGGCGAGTTTCCTGGCTTCCGGTTCGTGGGGGAATCCGCCGATCTGCACCGCCCATTTTCCGGGCGCGTTTGGAGACGCGCCTGACTGCATTAATTCTACTTTCACTTCGGCGACGCCGGGCTTCCATACTTCGAGCCTCTGGGCGGCGGCGAGGGAAAGATCGAGGACGCGTCCGGGGATGAAGGGTCCGCGGTCGGTGATGCGGACCAGGGCGTGCTGTCCGGTCTTGACGTTGGTAACGCGCACGATCGAGCCGAGCGCGTAGGTACGATGCGCAGCCGTCATCGCGTGCATGTTATAGACTTCCCCGTTCGATCCGCGGCGGTTGTGATACGGAGGACCGTACCAGCTGGCGAGTCCCGTCTCGGTGGCCAGGGGCTTCGCATCGGCGGGAAGAGTCGGTTCAGCGAGGTCGGCCCCAGCTTCCTCGTTAGTGTGTGGGGCAAGCTCTTCTCTCGAGGGCCAGGTCTTTGTGGCCGGTTGAGATTCAGAAGGCTCGGGTGCCGAGGCCGGCGGCGGGGGCGGCGGAACATTCACGTGCGCCTGCTTAGGGTGCCCACAAGCACTCAGGAACAGAATCGTGATGAGAACGATCAGGAACATGACGATGCTGACGAAGCGATCGCGGTAATAGGACGTGCCTATGGATCGAGGAGCTGGTTGCTCTACTTGGGCGGATGGTGCTGCTCCATGTAGTCGGCAAACTCGTTGAGCTTTTGGGAAGCCGTGCGCAGGGCCTTGGTGGAGTGCGTGCGGACGGCGGGAACGACCTCGTCGTTGAGGTACTTGATGAACTCGGGAATCTCTTTTTCCAGGCGCTCGGCGGCGTCGTTGATGGTTTGACTCACACGTGCCGAAGCGTCTTCCACCTTGCGGTTGAAGTCGTTCATGGTGCTCCTCGCGATGATTCGGCGTGAATGAATCCACGCGGTGTTGCGGATTGCCAGGCAGGGCTATTATTTCGTGCCCGAGAGGCGCGGTCAATGAAGAATGACTGAATTCGGTGGTTCCTGCACAGCGGGCGAGCCGCGTGATCAGCGGCTTGCCTGCTGTAGAATGCGGGCTCGAGCGATGAATCTCACAAGAACGGAATCACACGCACAGCGGAGAGAGATGTTTCGCGCCAAACTGCTGGCATGGTATGACACTTATGCGCGCGATTTACCGTGGCGCAAGAGTCAAGACCCGTACCGGGTGTGGCTCTCGGAGATCATGCTGCAGCAGACGCGGGTGGCAGCGGTGATTGGGCATTACCATGAATTTCTGCGGCGGTTCCCGACTGTGGAGAAGTTGGCGCAAGCACGAGAGTCTTCCGTGCTCGCGGCATGGAGTGGTCTGGGATACTACCGGCGTGCGCGTATGCTGCACGCGGCGGCAAAAGTTATAGTTCGCGAGCGCGGCGGAAAGTTCCCGGAGACTACAAAAGGACTGCGCGAACTGCCCGGCGTGGGGCGATATACAGCGGCGGCGATTGCCAGCATCGCCTTTGGTCGGGCGTTCGCGGTCGTCGACGGAAATGTGGAACGGGTGCTGCAGCGGTTTTCGGGGCGGCAACTCGTGGGAGAGGAATTCTGGCAGGCGGCTGAGGGGTTGCTGGATCGCGAACGCCCGGGAGATTTCAATCAAGCAATCATGGAACTTGGGGCGACGGTGTGCACCCCGCGGGCGCCCGCGTGCCTGACTTGTCCGGTGGTGGAGTTGTGCGCGACGCGGGGGGAAATGCCACGTGGCGCTCAGGCGGCGCGCCAGAAGAAACGCGAGATTCACTATGCGCTCGATTGTCGCGACGGCGCGGTGTTGCTGGTGCAGCGCCCGCATGATGAAGCCCTGATGGCGGGAATGTGGGAACTGCCCCAGGTTCGTCGTCCGCGGGGGAACGCCACGCTCGCGTTCACGGTCCGTCATTCGATAACGACCACGGACTACACCGTTCGTGTTTGGCGCAATGGCGCAGCCGTGGATATTCCTGGCAAGATGATCGCGCTGCGCCGCCTCCCGCGGCTCGCCATGACTGGACTCGCGCGCAAGGTTCTTCGTCAGGCTGGTCTGATGACTACGAGCAGGTCGATTGAAGCGCCCCGAGCCTTTGGGTCATCTAATTAAACGAAAGCGGTGACATTGGAATCATGTCAAGGAGAGATGCATGAGCGCATTGGCGGTCGGAGCAAAGGCACCGGAATTTGATTTGAAGACGTTGGACGGAAAGCGCTTCTCGTTGAGTGACGAACTCGCGCACCGGCCGGTGGTGCTCGTGTTTTTCAAGGTGTCGTGCCCGACGTGCCAGTATGCGCTTCCGTTTTACGAAAGGCTGCACAAAGCTTATGGACACAAGGGCGTAACGCTGGTTGGCATTTCGCAAAATGATGCCAAAGAGACTGCCGCATTCAATAAGGATTTCGGCGTGACCTTCCCTGTGTTGCTGGATGATCCGCACTCGTATCCCGCGTCGAATGCCTATGGACTGACCAACGTTCCGACGATCTTCTGGATCGCGCAGGATGGGGAGGTCGAGATTTCAAGCGTGGGCTGGGTCAAGGCGGATTTTGAAGAGATCAACCGCAAGATGGCCGAGGCTGGCAAGATCAGTCCCGCGGTGATGTTCAAGCCAGGCGAAGACATACGGGATTTCCGGGCTGGTTGAGGGTCGAAGAACTAGCCGCCGGTCCGGCGGCCAAAAGCCGGGCTTCGCTCGGCGGACGGGTCAAAGACCCGTCCCCACACAATCAGCGCCTTTCCACACAATCAGAATAAAGAACTCCACCCAGTGGTGGGTGCACTCTCGTGCACCCATTCCCCCACTTCTCATGCAACCGTGGGGGAAGCCGTCCTTTACAATTCTGGCAGACTTCACAAAACAATAGCTTCTTCCAGCGAGCGCCGCTTTGTTGGGGGAGAGACCTATCTATGCAAGGAATGCTGAAAATCAGTTCGGCGTGTCTGGTGGTGTGCGCCAGCCTGCTCGTCTGGGCTGACGGAGCAGGGGCGGGTGGCTCGAAGGGCGCAAAGAGCGCGCCTTCGGTGAAGCTGCCGGGCCCGGCGTTCGTGGCGCTGGAAACCATCACGCCGGAGCACATTCGCTGGCACGTACGCTATCTGTCGCACGATCTGCTGGAAGGACGCGGGACGGGACAGCGCGGCGGCGACATCGCCGCAGAATACATCGCCACACAATTTGCGGAATATGGCCTGAAGCCAGCCGGCGACCACGGCACGTACATGCAGAAAGTGCCGCTGGTCGGGATCACGACCCTGCCGGAAACCACGTTCTCCCTCGTACCCAAGCAGGGCGAAACGATGAATTTGAAGCCGCTCGACGAGTATGTTGCCTACGATCAGACCCAGCAGGCGCAATCGGATGTGGATGCGGACATCGTTTTTGTAGGCTATGGAATTGAGGCGCCGGAGTACGGCTGGGACGACTACAAGGGCCTCGACGTACGCGGCAAAGTTCTGCTCATGCTCGTCAATGAGCCGACTTCAGACGATCCCAAATTCTTCAAGGGAAAGGCTCTGACCTACTACGGGCGGTGGACGTACAAGTTTGAAGAGGCAGCGCGCAAGGGCGCGGTGGGAGTGCTTCTGGTCCACCAGACGCAGATGGCGAGCTATCCGTGGGAAGTGGTACGCAACTCGAACTCCGGCGAGAAGTCCTATCTGAAGCTGGAAGGTCCGGCGCTCAAAGTTGCGTCGTGGGTGCACCTCGATGTGGCGACGCGGCTGGCAGCGGCGTCCGGCATGAATCTCGACAAGATGATGAAAGATGCCCAGACGAAGGAGTTTCATCCCGTGAGTCTGGGAGCGAAGCTCAAAGCGCACATGGTCAGCAAGGTGCGGAATTTCGAATCGAATAACGTGGTCGCTATTCTGCCGGGTGCGGATCACAAGTTGGCGGACGAAGCAGTTCTCTATACCGCACACTACGATCATTTTGGTATTCGTCCTGACATGCCAGGGGACAACATTTTCAACGGCGCCGACGACAATGCGACGGGATGCGGCATTCTCCTCGAACTGGCGCGGGCCTACGGAACAGCCGCGCAGCGGCCACGGCGGTCGATTATCTTCGCCGCAGTCACCGCTGAGGAACAAGGGCTGCTTGGATCGGAGTATCTGGGGAAGCATCCGCCCATTCCGGCGGGAAAGATTGCTCTCGATCTGAATTATGACGATGTGAAGCCGTTGGGGGCGCCCGAAGAAGTTGAAGTCTCCGGGGCAGAGCGCACGGACTTCTATCCCTCCGTGCAAGCGACGGCCAAGGAATTCCGCCTCGCGATTCGTCCGGATGCCCGGCCTGAGGCCGGACACTTCTACCGCTCCGATCATTTCAGCCTGGCGCGGGTGGGCATTCCATCGTTTTCGATTAATGAAGGGATGAAGTACAAGGGACACACAGAAGCTTGGGGACTCGAGCAAGAGCGCGAGTACGTCGAGAAGCATTATCACCAACCCAGCGACGAGTACCATCCGGAGATGGATTTTGTTGGGGACTCGGCGATGGCGCGCTTTGGGTTTGCCCTGGGATGGGAAGCCGCGAGTTCATCCAAGCTGGTGGGCTGGCAGAAGGGCGATGAATTCGAGGCGGCGCGGGCGAAGAGCCAGTAGAGGCAGGCCCAGCAGCCGATCAGAGAATGAAAACCACTGACGACGCTCAGGACATAGAGTCAAGAAGGAAATCAAAATACTGTGCTAGCGTGTGCCTGATCTCTCTTCATCCTCATTGGTCTACTTCGAGAACTTTTCTCAGAATATTTGCAGGCCTTCCGCGGACGCGAGGTTCGCCTGACGTTCGTCGAAGGTCCAGAAAACTTTGGCTCCAAGTTCAACGGCCGCTGCTACATGCAGGCTGTCAAGGGTTCGAATGCCGAGGCGCGGCCCATGTCGGCGCGCAAGGTCCGCGCAAGTGTCCCAAACGCGATCTGGAAGATTGACCTTGAGCCAAACTGCGTCCCCTAGATCGCGGTCGAATTCTCCCTGAACCCGTCGCGCCTCCAGCGCAGTGATCTCCTTCCGAAAGACGTGTTGCGAGAGGGCGTGCATCCATTCTGCGCGGTGCAGGGGTACGACCCAGATCCGCGGTTTTGAGGCCATGCGGCGTTCTGCCTCGAGCGAGTGCCGATCCGGCAGGTAGAGGGAAACAAAGAAACTTGTATCTGCGTAAATGCTCAAAAGCGGCCGCGGTCCTCGATAACGAGGTCAGCACCTGATACGAGTCGTTTTCCAAAGATCTTGAGGCGGCGCTTGGAGAAGTCGGGCCAACGCTCAGGGAGCGACTGCCGCTGCGCCGGAACGATCCGGGCAATCACGTTCTGGCGCTCGCGGAGCTCTACGGTCTGGCCGCTGCTCAACAACTCCTTGAGGCGACGGGTGTTACGCAACTCGCGAATGTTGACGGATGGCATAACCCATTGTGGCACATCATGTGCCACATCGCAAGGAGAGTCTGTATGATGTGCGTGCGACTCCGAACGCTGGCTTCCTAACGCCAACAATCGGCAATGCTTAGAAGCCGGTAACCTAGGTAACTTTAGCCCCCGTCCTCAGCGTGCTAACCTCGACATGTTCGTTTGAAATCAGTGACTTCCGCATCCTTCTGATCCAGGCATGCCGAGAATTCCTATTTTTCGACTGGGCGGAGCGCCGGAGAAACCGGCGCCGCCGAATCTGGCTGCCTCCACGCCCTTCGTCTCCCTTGAGGGGCTCTCGGTGGGCGTCGACAATTTACGCCACGACGTAGTTCTGAGCCCGAAGTTTGTGGAGTTGGGGCGGGCGCAGATCGCGCGGCTCATTGCGCGACACGGCGAGTTGGAGGGATTGCTGTCCGCGGAAGCTCCACAACCCTCGCAGGGTCCGTCGTGGATGAGGAACCAGGCCGGAAGGCCGGCGAAGCCCAAGAATGATCCCGGAGGCTGGAGACCGGCGCTTACCGAGTTGCAGGTCGCCTCGCTCAATCGCGCAAAGAAAGAATTTAAGTTGTCGGTAGATCTGCTGGCGCGGCTTGCGGTCACGAAGTTTGTGCGCACGGAAATGAACCAGCAGTTCTCGCTGGTACTGGAACGATGCCGTGTGCTGCTGAAATCCTACGACAACATGCGCCAGCAAAAGGCGCATGAGTACCGCGAGAAACTGGCAGCGTTCCAGGTGCGGAAGCGCATTATTCTGCGCAAGACCGGACAGGAAATTTTTGAAACCCTGCGCGAGGTGGAGAAGAGCACGCTGGCGCGCACCCGGCGGTCTCTGTTCGGCGAAGAGACCAGCGGCGGCAGTTATTTCACATACCCGCTATTTCTGAACCGCCTGCTGTTTTCCGAAGACGGGCGCGACGACTATCTCTGCGCCGAACACTACGTCATGCTGGGCAATTGGGACCGCGATCCGGACCGCTATGGCCGGATGCGCGAGTTGGTCTCGGGTTTCCTGCGAACGCAATATGGCGAAGAAGTGAGCTCAGAAACGCTCGACTCGTGGATGAACGTCCCCGAGAACGCTCGGGTGCTGGTTGGCACGGGCACGCCGGAAGATTCCGACGAGGGAACGGCGCAACAGGAGCGGCTGGCAGAATGGGTACGGTTGCTGGAAGACGAACACGTGATGGAAAACGTGATCGCCTCGTATCACGTCGTTCCTCTGCTCAGTGAATATGCCCCTCGCATCAATGCGCAGCAGCTGAAAAATGCGCTCATCGACCGGACCGAATGCGACCGGGTCGAGCGCATGATTCAGGAAGGCAGGCTTTCGCCCAACAGCTTATACGCAGCGGTGGCCAAAGTGGCCGCCTGTCGTGGCGCTGAGCGGGCAAAGGTGGCGGCGCGGTTCCTGGGCGATTTTTTCCACTATCACCGCGATCTGCGGCGCCTGGAGGTTCTGAATGCCGCTCTGGATTCCGTCAATCTCGTGAGCAATGAACGCCTGCAGGAACTCTCGCGGGTGAACGGAACCCTCTACGAATTTCTGCTTCCCGAAGAACAAGGGGAAACCGAATCGGATAAAGTACTGCGCCACGTGGTGCTCAAAGCCGACGTGCGCGACTCGACGCGGCTGACCCGCACGATGATGGAGAAGGGGCTGAATCCGGCATCGTATTTCAGCTTGAACTTCTACGATCCGGTCAACAAGCTTCTCGAAAAATACGGCGCGCAGAAGGTGTTCCTGGAAGGGGACGCCATCATTTTGGCGATTCTGGAGCGCGAAGGCGAGCCCGGCCTGGCGGTGAGCCGCATGTGCGTGTTGGCCCGGGAAATCATCGAGATTGTCCGCGGGTATAACGAACTGATGCAGCGCTCAGGAATGCCCGGGCTGGAGTTGGGCTTGGGCATCACCGCGCAAGAGTCCGCGCCGCTCTACCTGATGGATGGCGAGCATCAGATCATGATTTCGGAAGCGCTGAACGAAAGCGACCGTCTCTCCTCGTGCAACAAGCGGGCGCGCAAGGTGATGGAGCCGCAGGCTGGTCCCTTCCATGTGTACGCGTTTCAGGCGGCGGAACTGGACGAGAACGGCAACCCGGAAGACGTGATTCTTAGTTTCAACCTCGGCGGGATCCGCATGAACGAAATGGCCTTCCGTAAGTTGGAGCAGGAGATCACCCTCGAGCCCTTGAAGGTGAAACTGCCCCCGTCACTGGCCTCGTCGGATAAAGGCGAGTACAAGCTGTTCAGTGCCACAGTGCCGGTGGATCGTGACATCTTCCGTAAGATCGTCGTGCGCGAGAGCCGCATCCCTCGCATCGATCCGGCGGACTTTTCCGTCAAGGGGTGGACAGACCGGAACTATTACGAAGTCTGCACCGATCCTGCGATTTACGCCGCGCTGGAAAAACGGAAGGGAGCCGCGCGCTAAGAAAGCGACGAGTTCACGATCCTGCCGAGAGCATTCTCCAAAGAACGAATCCAATACATCTGATCTGTGGCTAGAAGTTGGTTCCCACTCGCGCTGGTCGAAATGGAATCTGGAACGTCGCTTCGACATCCACAGCAGCACCGTTCTTCGTGGCGGGCTGGAATTGCCATTGCTCAATCGCTTGGCTGGCAAATTGGTCGATGCGGTCGTCCACGCCACGAAGGACACGGACATTCCCAACCGTACCATCCGCATGGATCACCGCGTAGAGGACCACTGTACCCGAGACGTTCTCGCGCATCAGTTGCAGCGGATATTTTGGATCGACCTTCCGGGTCGCCATGGGCTGGGATAGATCATCCGCAGCCTTCGCGTCGGAATTGCTGGAGTCATGCCGCCCGGAGTCGTGATTGAGTTCGGCAAAGCGAATGACCCAACTACCGCCGGCTGAGTTCAAGTTCGGCATGTTCAGCGAGACCGAGTAAAACTTGCGGTTGCCGAAAACGGCACGTTCGGCTTCGGAAAGCTTCGCGGAGTCGCCGGGCTGCAGGGGACGCGATGGCGCGCTGGTCACGCGCGGAGGGTTCACGCTCGCCGTCAGATTTGGACTGACGGAATTGACCGAGGGCTTACCCGGTTCGCCCGCGACGGGTGAAGTTTTCGCCGCCGCGCTCCCGACGTAAAGCCCAGATGGAAGATCGCCGCTCCCCTTTCGCGATGATCCTCCGGGTTCCTTGCCACTGCCGCTGCCGTTCACAGCCGGTAAGCCGGACGCTCCGGCATGTCCCTCCGGTGTGGCCGCGAACGCTCCTCGGCGATTTCCTGCAGGCGGATCTGGAGGCGCACCGAGGGTGGGATGCAGGTTCAGAGCAATCACGCGACCGGGCGAACCGAAAGATGCGCCCGGAGCCCCCGCGGCGGACACCGACGGTGGCGGAGCCACGACCTGCGGAGCCGCGCCAACGCCGAACGATCCTGATCCCGAACCCGACAGGGTCCGCTGTGCCGCAACTGGCAGTTGGGGAGCAGGCGCAATCACGGCGCTTTGTCCGATGTTTAGATCGCCGATGGGACGGTTGGATAAGGCCTCGACACTGGGCGGGGGCGCAACCACGCCGGGCTGCGGAGCCTGAAACCCGGCCCCATTCGAGGCCCGCAGGTCTGGCGGCGGAGCGACCACGGAATTCTGCAGCGCGGGCGAACTCCGGCGATGCGTGAGACGCGCCGCATCGGGCGGCGGGGCCAGGGCAGAGTTCTCCATCTGGGGTGCGATCCGGGTGATATCGGCAGCCGGGGTCAAAGGAACAGCGGGAATTTCAAGTTGCGGCTTCTGTGTCTTGTCTGACCAGGCCACGATGTTGGGCAGAGGAACATCATTCTTCAATTTCACCTTGGGCGGCGCGACGATGGTCTGCGAGTGGTTGTCGGCTTCGGGAGGGAGGGAAATGATCGGTTGGCGCGAGAGTTCCGGGTCCGCCTTCCTCGGCTGCGCCGGCTGCGCGTTCCGAGTATCGAGCGGAGGAAGATATTCCGACGCCTGGTAATAAACGACCTGCGAATGGTCGAAGGTTGGCTTCACCTCGACCCGAGGCTGGAGCGCAAAGAAGCGTGTCAATCCGGCCAGCAATCCGAACGCGACGACGTGATAGCCGACTGACTGTAAGAATCGGCTCCACGGAAGCGGCCGCGTCACAAACACGTCAGGCCAGAACGGTGCGGGAGCGGAGCGCAGTTCGAGCGGTGGAAGTTGGGGCGGCGAAACCAGGTCCCGCAAGTTGCCGACGAACACTTCGCTCCACGAGGGCAGCTCGACCAGAAGCCGCGGAACGGGCGCGGACTGCGGGATTTCGCCGAAAGGCCGAACTGCAGTCATCCTACCTATACTAGATGGGGTACAGGTGGTTGGGATAGCCAGAAGGTCATCCGCCGAGCGAATTTCGAATCCGATTCCGGAACCCCGCTCCCGAATTCCCCATTTCCCCGCAAGTCCCTCACAAGAAAGACCGTTTATAATCTTGTGTTTCGGCGTTCCGCCCTATTTTCACTTTAAAGGACATACTTTGCTCGATTTCTTAGGAGATTTACGACGAACTCATATGTGCGGGACGCTTCGCGCGTCCGACGCCGGCAAGAAGGCCGTGCTCATGGGGTGGGTGAACAAGCGCCGCGACCACGGGAGCCTGCTCTTCCTGGATCTGCGGGACCGCACGGGCGTGACCCAGGTTGTGGTCAATGCCGATCGCGACGCGGCGATCCACGAAAAGGCTGGAACGCTGCGCAACGAATACGTTATCGCCGTGACCGGCACTGTGCGGCTGCGCGATGCCAGCACCATCAATCCGAACATGCCCACGGGCGAAGTGGAACTGGTGGCGGAAGAGCTGCGCATTCTGAACGAGTCGAAGCTGCCGCCATTCTTGCCGTCGGATACAGCGCTGACCAACGAAGAGACCAGGCTGAAGTACCGCTACATTGACCTGCGCCGCGATGTGATGCAGTTCAACATTGAGACGCGGCACAAGGTGGCCAAGGCAATCCGCGACTATCTTTCGGGGCAGGGGTTCTTCGAAATCGAAACGCCATTCATGACCCGATCGACGCCGGAGGGCGCACGCGATTATCTGGTACCCAGCCGCGTGCAGCCGGGAACGTTCTATGCCCTGCCGCAGTCGCCGCAAATGTTCAAGCAGATCCTGATGATCTCGGGATTCGACAAGTACTTTCAGATTGTGCGTTGCTTCCGCGACGAAGACCTGCGCGCCGACCGCCAGCCGGAGTTCACCCAGATCGATCTGGA
>Ga0335083_10010008_pt1 | contig 11494 bp, 8 predicted proteins | sample Lox_Sample_42_FD_206716 | JGI IMG/M metagenome (GOLD analysis project Ga0335083, IMG submission 206716) | Soil microbial communities from Loxahatchee National Wildlife Refuge, Florida, United States - Lox_Sample_4.2 | ecosystem: Environmental > Terrestrial > Soil > Wetlands | place: USA: Florida... | reverse complement strand
GGCGAACATGCTGCCCTTGCCTGAGGATTCATAAGTTGACCTGTTCGGCACTGGACAATCGCCTCGACTGTCTTGCGCCTTTAACAAAAGTGAGTCCTGCACCCCCTGTGACCGCATCGCCATTATTACGAAATGGCGCAGTGGTAGGTGTGGCGCCGGGAATAGATCTGGCAGAAATGTTCGAAGCTTTCATGCAAGTGGTTGTGCTGAGCGCCATCTGGCCCACATTCTTAATGGCGATTCGGGCTGGGAAGCAGGAAATTCCAAATATCGAGAAGGAGAATCAATCATGCCGAGGACTGCATTCAAGAATTCTACAAGTGATGGGGTAGTTCGAGGGGTCGTAGCCTCAACGGAAGCCGCATCTAAATTGTTGATGGAGACAGGCGCCAGGGTGAGAGATGTTATGAAGCGCGGTCGTCATACTGCCGAGGGTGTGGTCAACGAAGCGGCATACAGAATCAAGCACTCTCCGTTCGGTTCCGTTGGCGCTGCGTTTGGAGTAGGAACGCTTGCCGGGGTCCTGGCGGGCGTGCTGATTTCGCGAAGTGGAAAAAGATGATTTGAAGTGCCGCCGCTCGTGGGCTTCATGGAATGCGAACTTAATTCGCTAGGACGAAGTCGCTCAACTCGCGTGGGGCCCCGGTTTTATCGCTCGGGAGTAGCGGACTCTGGGTGTCCTAACAGGTCCAAAAAGGGGGAAGAAAACATTATGAGCACGTGCAAGATTCATAGTGTTATGAACTTCGCAGGACTGCTGTTTGCCGTTACCTGCTTGGCTCAATCAGCCGGCGGCGCAGATTCCCCAAAATCGCCTCCATCGGATACGATTACCACCAGTGTTGCGGTTGTGATTACACCTGCAACGGTGCGTGCGAAAAGCGGGAAGTTCGTTAGCGATCTTCACATTCAGGACTTCGAAGTCTATGACAACAACACGTTGCAGAAGGTTACCGCTGACTTACGGGACTCGCCTTTCTCTATAGTCGTTGCAATTCAGCGAAGCTCTGACATGATGGGCTTGCTGCCGAAGGTTCAGCGAATTGGTCCTGTGCTCACCGATCTAGTGGCTGGGCAGGACGCAGAAATCGCCGTGGTTGCTTTCGACCATCGCGTCCAAATCGCGCAGGATTTCACCGGCGACAGCGAGAAAGTGTGCCGGGCGATAGAGCAACTGAAAACGGGAAGCTATAGCCACGCGGCGATCGACGCTGTGATGGAGTCTGTACGGATGCTAAAAACCGCGCCGCGCGACCGACGTCGGATCGTTCTAGTGGTCGCCGAAAAATGGGATAGGGGCAGCCGCGCGAGCTTGCGCGAAGCACTCCTCGAAGCTCAGTTGGCGAACGTTACAATCTACTCGCTTAATGTTTCGACGGCGGCCGCAGAGGTGACGTCCGAACCGAGGCCGCAACCTCCGCCCTCTGTCCCGACTACTGCCCAACACGTGCCGGCAGGCGCATCGCTAACGCCTACTACTATCGACCAAAACTACTATCTCGGTAACTGGGTTCCACTCGTGGAGAACGGCGTCTTTTCGGTCAAGGATGCGTTTACCGGTAGACCGCTCGAGGTGTTCACACGCTTCACTGGAGGCGAAGGATATTCATTCCATGGTCAGAGGAGCCTAGATAAAGCACTCCAGAACCTCACCGAGGACCTGCACAGCCAGTACGTGCTCAGTTACTCGCCCAACAACTTGAATCAGGGCGGATTTCATGAAATTCGCATAGCCGTCAAGCATCAAGGCCTGATAGTTCGGACTCGTCCAGGATATTGGGTCGCGGGCAGACCTGACTAGATCCCTGCGGGCGACATCAGAGATTCAACGCAGGTTGAATTTCTTCATCCTGTAGCGCAATGTGTCGCGACTAATCCTCAACAATCCAGCGGCGCGTGTCTGATTGCCACCAGTTGTTTCCAAAGCCTGCACGAGCAGACGTCGCTCCTGCTCCAGCAATGACATACCTTCGGCTTCAAATAGGTCGAATTTGCCGGCTCCAGTTGACGCAAGCCCGGATTCAGCCCGAACCGCAATTTCCAAACTATCTGGCTGAATGTAGGCCGTTTCCTCAAGTATTATCGCGCGTTCGATCGCGTTGCGCAGCTCACGGACGTTGCCGGGCCAGTCATAAGTCAGCAGCAACCTCTGCGCGCCGGATGAAAGTCCCTCTATTCGCTGCTTGAATTTTGCATTGTAGTGCTCGACAAAGAAGCGGGCCAGGGGCAGTATGTCTTGCGGTCTTTCTCGCAGCGGGGGAACGACTAACTGAATTACGTTGAGCCGATAATACAAATCTGGCCGGAAAGCTCCTAATTTTACCGCCTCACGGACGTTCCTGTTGGTGGCCGCGATGACGCGAATGTCTATGTGGATATCTCGCAGCCCGCCCAACCGCCGGAATGTCTGGTCTTCGAGCACCCTCAATAGCTTGGCTTGCAGCGAGAGCGGCATCTCGCCGATCTCGTCGAGGAACAGAGTGCCTCTATCCGCTAGTTCGAACAGACCGCGCTTTTGTGCCCGAGCGTCCGTGAATGCCCCTTTCTCGTAGCCAAAGAGTTCGCTCTCTAACAGGGTCTCAGGGATTGCAGCGCAGTCGATAGCCAAGAATGGAGCGGATTGTCGTAAGCTCTGATCGTGAAGAGTTTTCGCGATGAGGTCTTTACCGGTCCCGTTTTCGCCCTCGATGAGAATGGAGTTTGCTTCGCTAACGGCCACCTTGCCTACAACATTCAGCAGATCGCGCATGGCCCGTGATTCGGCAATGACTCGGCACAGGCAAACGTCAGGCTCTTCGGTGATTTCTTTGACCGTTGCGACGGTCCCCTCTACAGCATTGACATTATCGCGAAGCTGAACTGTTCGGATAACCACCCTGCAGTGTCGTGGGCAGTTCAAGCCAAGACTGACTGTTCCCGTCGGAAGCGCGAAAGATTGGTCCAAGCCTTGCCGCGTGTCACCATCCTGGTCACAGGTCCTACCTTGGAACAAGTCCTGCCAGTCTTTTCCGACCATCTCCCCGGCCACCAGTCCGAATAAGCGCTCAGCTGCTTTATTGGCGCCAACGATTTGCAAGTTTTTGTCAAAGAGGACAACAGCATCAGATAGCTGATCGAACATCGCCTCTAGAAAGCGGGCCCGCTGGGTGTCAGCAGTCAGTGATTCATCATCGGCTGATGCGACTCTAGCGCGCTCAGCAGACGTATCCTGTTCAGTGGAAATTAAAAACATGGCGAATCCAGTACATGTAGCGGCTGTCGATTTCGGAGCCACGACAACGCTCTTTATCTCCCAGTCTCGGACTCAATGCTGTTGTCATGATTTTGGCAAAATCGCGGTCGCGTGGGGGATTTCCTGCGCTGTACCTTAGCCATGGCCGCGTAACATCCGATCGATTTCATTAGGAGAATCAGGCATCGTTGCGGACGGCCTCGCCTGGTGTCCGAGACATCAGCCGGCTGGCCTCGCTGGAACTTACTGACGAGTGAGGTTTCGGATGTTTTCCAGCTAACCGCTACTTCAGAAATATCAAGTCTCCTGCGTCAAATGACTCTAACGTCTAGCCTTCGATTCATTAATTGCTGCCTCAGACCCTCGAACAAGACGCGTCGCTTTAGTGGCATAAAGTGCATGAATTCCAAGCTGAATTGGCAAGGCCACTGGTACCGGGTAGGCAATGAGGACAAACGTAAGATCAACCTATTATTCAACGTGATGAGGTCCGAACTCTGTCGCTCAGAATCTGATGGTTGCCGGGGGAGTCACGCAATGTGGGGCACGCGGTCTAGCCTAGGTTTGTGATTTGGGCGTTAAGCCCAGTGTCCCACTCGCCGACCCCGAGGGGGGACCAAGACCAGCCCCCCGGAGATCGGCTCAAACAGGTGGTTTCCGTAGACTTCTTCAGCCAACGCACCTGCTTGACGCCTGATGCAAACATCCTTGTGGGTGATTCTTTTTTTTACGCAATTGCCCCACCACGTTTGGCCACGTTCCAACGGGGCCGCGTTCGGACTAGCTTTGATCCAGGCCCAATCGCGAAGAGGAACGACGCGCAGCGGCGGCTCCAGAGCGACCCCAGCCGCAAGCCAGACCCGGCAAGCTGTTATCACACGTCGGGCCATACTGTCAGTGCCGTGGTCCCATCGTTGCCTCCAAGATCCATAGAGCGATCGAAGACGCGCCTTCCAGGCGAAGAGACACACCGGCCTGCCGAAAACACCGCCTAGTTTTACGAAAGCTGAGATGTGGGAAGACGCCTCGCCAGTCGTTGATGAACGTCTTATGGCGTTGAAGTCAAAAACTTTTGCTATCACGAGTTGCTTCGCGCGATCTGTAGATTGGCAGGCTGCATGCTCACTTGATGACGTGAGCTCGAAGCCCCGAAGTCGAATGATTCTGAGTTTGTTGACACTTGCGTACATCGCATTTGGGCCGGGGCTCGCTAGTGAGCGATTTTTGACAAAGGCGACGGACGAATACGAACGGACGTTGCGTGCACTGCGCCAATACCGGACCCTGGCGGCCGAGGACGACGGAGCCGTCCTGCCCGCTACCGAGAAACCAGTGGAACCAGGCGATTACTACGCCGACGTACCTCTTTTAATTCGTCTACTAACCCGGATCGGAGACCTTCCGCCGGCAGCAGTTCCGGACGATTCGGGCTTATATCAAGGCGCGCTAGTGGAGGCAGTCAGAAGGTTTCAATCCCGTCATGGACTTGAACCGGACGGCCGCATCGACGCAGCGACGCTGGAGCAATTGAACACGCCACTCCGGGTCCGTGTTCGCCAGTTGGAATTCGCTTTAGAGCGCTTACGCCGACGCACCTACGATCCTACTCGTCCCTTGATCATTCTGAATCTTCCGGAGTTTCGCTTGCGTGCCTTCGGCGGCACAAACGCTCTTGGGCGCGATCCAGAACTCGACATGAAGGTGGTAGTCGGAGCTCCTGAGCACAGGACTCCGATTTTGGTTTCGCAACTCAACACTGTGATCTTCTGTCCGTACTGGACCGTGCCGGCTAGTATTCAACGTAATGAACTGTTGCCAGAGATCAGAAAAGATGCTACATGGGTTTCGGCAAACCACTTCGAGTTGCTCACTAAGCAGGGTGTAGTAGAGGGGAATCGGGCTGTTTCCGAGCACATGCTATCGGAACTGGACACAGGTGAACTTCTGCTGCGTCAAAAACCGGGGCCGAAGAACACGCTGGGCCTGGTGAAGTTCGAGTTCCCGAATGAATACGGCGTTTATATGCACGACACCTCGGCACCGTGGTTATTTGCCCAGGCACGGCGCGATCTCAGTCACGGCTGTATTCGCGTGGAACAGCCAGAGGACTTAGCGGAGTGGGTTCTCCGTGGGCAAGCCGGTTGGTCGCGCGATCGCATCTTCTCGGCGATGCACGGGACGAAACCTATTTCTGCGAATGTCAAACCGCCGATTCAGGTCGTTACGATGTACTCGACGGCTGTAGTCATGAAGAATGGCGAGGTACACTTTTTCCCGGATATCTATGGTGAGGACGCGGCCCTGGAAAAGGAGCTCGCAATTCATGCGCACACCGTGTCTATCAGCCGCGAACCCGGCCAACGTCCACGTGAAAAGCTGAGGCTGGCAGCGCCGCAGTGAAGGTAGCTGTGAGATGAGTCGGGGCTATGCAGGGTCTTGCATGGCATGGCGAATCGCCCGGTTCAGTTCCTCGCGCGCAGAGGATTTCAGAACGTAACCAACAGCACCGACGGTCTGAGCTTCTCTCCGATAGCAACTAGCGCCGTGCATCGTCAGGAAAATGCACTTGATCTTGGGCAGGAGACCGCGAATCTGCCGGATCGCCTCGATGCCGTTCATTTTGGGCATCGAAATATCTGTTATGATGACGTCCGGTCGGAAGTTGAACGCTGCAGCCACAAGGGAAGGCCCGTCTGAAACCATGTCAACGATCTCGAAGTCCGTCTGCAGCATCTTGTTGACGGTCGCGAGCACATGGAGATCATCATCGGCCAACAAAATTCGAGCTCGCTTCATTGTTTTTAGACATTCCAAATGGTCGCCCACCTGTGCTGTCCTTATGTAAGCATACTGATGCCACGGTGGATACTCCTAAGAATATTAGGTTTTGAATCGTTACGTTGCAACGAGCCCTTCCTGGATAGCATATTTCGTCAATTCCGCGGTCGTGCGAAGCCCCAATTTGTCCATGATCTGATGTTTATGAAAAGCCACTGTCTGGAGTGAAACGTTCAAGACGCTCGCGATCTCCTTGGCGGTCCGCCCTTCTGCCACGAGCTGCAGAATCTCGCGCTGTCGGGAGGTGAGGACAGACTGGGAGCCGGTAAAGCGGCGAGGATGACGCTCGAATTGGTCTACGATCTCCTCGCCGAAGCCGGGGCTGACGTGGATCCGGTTCCGGACGACGTCCTGTACTGCGCCTAACAACTCCTCCCGGGCCGAGGTCTTCAGCAAGTAACCGGAGGCGCCGGCAGCAAGAGCATCCCTAAGGTAATTGAGGTTTGCGTGCATCGTCAAAAACAGAATCTTTGTTTCAGGCTGGTCCTTTTTTATCTGACGCGCTGCGTCGATTCCATTCAACAGCGGCAAGCTGATATCCATGACAACTACTTCCGGTTTCAGCCGGGAGGCAGCTTCTACGAGTGACCTTCCGTCGCTCACAGCACCAACAACATCGCATTCAGTCTCCAACAGTGACTGCAATCCTGCCAGGACAAGCGGATGATCATCGGCCAACAACAGTCGTGGGCGCTTCATTCTATCCCCTTCGAAAGCGGAACGAAGACTTTGACTTCGGTGCCCCGTCCGGGCTGAGAATGGATCGAGAACTCGCCTTGCACCAGCCGCACGCGCTCTTTCATGCTAACGATCCCGAGCCCGCGCTGGAAAAGGTCGGTTTGTGAATCGAAGCCGACCCCTGTGTCGTAAATGCAAAGGTGAAATCCCTCGGGGCTTCCGCTTATCTTTAACCGGACCTGAGTCGCGTGGGCGTGCTTGGAGACATTGTGTAAGGCCTCTTGTGCGACTCGGTACAGGCAGGTAGCCACGTCAACTGGCAGGTTCTTCGGCATGTCCTCCTTTTCAAAAACGACCTCAACTCCCTCTCTGGTTGAAAATTCTTCGCACAGCTCACTCAGAGCCGCGGTTAGCCCGAGATCCTCCAGGATCGCGGGATGCAACTGATGTGAAATCTGACGTACCCCCTCGGCCAACTGTACAATTCGTGTCTGAAGACTACGCAGAGACCCCTTCATTTCCTCTATGGCAGGAGGCGGCGCCAGAACAAGGCTGGCGGTATCGAAGGCCAACAATGCCAGCTTTTGAGTCAAATCGTCATGAAGCTCGCGAGAAATTCTCTTACGCTCCTCTTCCTCAGCGTGGATCAGACGGCCGGCTAAAGCTCGCAGTTCTTGCCGACTCTCTCGAAGCGCGCGTTCGGCTTGCCTACGTTCCGTGATGTTGACGCTGACGGTAGCCCAGCCGGCCGTGGCTCCCTGGGCATCGCAGATGCTAAAAACGTTGTAGATTATCCAGATCGCTTCCCCCGTCTTGAAATGTCTGAAGCGAGTCTCTACCTGGCCTTGGCCGTCGCGCACCACACGCGGGAAAAACTCATGGGTGATGAACGGCTGGTCTTCTAAGAAGAAGTAGTCCTGGACTTTAATCTGGCAAGCTTCCTCGAGATTGCCCAGACCGACTAGGCGAAGGCCCGCAGGGTTGACATAGAACCACCTGAAATCAAGGTCGCACATCCCGATGAATTCCAGGCTCCTGTCAGCCAGGGAGACGAATTTCTGCCGCTCTTGCTCAGCGCGCCTCCTCTCGGTGATGTCCGTGATCGAACTCAGAACCCAGGTTCCCGTTTCGGCTTCGATGGGGTTCAAGCCGATCTCCACAGGAAACTGCGTGCCGTCTTTTCGCCGAGCGTACAGCTCCTGCCCAATTCCCATGGGCCGCGCAGAGGGGCGGGCGAAATATTCCATTCGGAGGCCGGCGTGCTTCTCCCGCAACGACTCCGGCACCAGGGTTTCGATCGACTCTCCAAGAAGTTCCTTGCGTTCATAGCCGAATAGCTTCTCGGTTTTCGAATTCACCAGAACAATCTTGCCGTCGCGGTCCACCATGACCATGCCGCTCGGTGCGGCCTCCACCACCAGTCGAAAGCGCTGCTCCGCCCGCTTGCGCTGGGTGATATCCACGTGTGCTATAACGGCGCCACCCACGGCCCCAGCCAGGGGAGTGACCACCATGTGAAACCATCTCTTTTCGGTGGGCGAATGGCAGAGATACTGCATTTCAAACGACAGCCGCCGGCCAGTCAGCACATCTTGAATTCCGACCAACGCCCTCTGGGAATCGTCGGATCCCTCCAACGCAGCTCGCTTGCACACTTTCAGGTAGTTGGTCCCCGTGTCGAACAGGCCAGGTGGGGGGGCGCCGTTTGCTTGCGCAAAGCGCCGCCAAGCTTCGTTTATCGCTTGGATTTTGCCATCAGCTTTTAAGACCGCGATATTCGCCGGCAGTGAATTCAGGACCGCCCTATTCAAGGCCTCGCTGTCTTTTAGCGCCTGTACCGCCAGTTTACGTTCGGTCACATCCTCAAGAGTCCCAACATATCCCGTAAGCACGCCGCTCTCAGAATAGAGGGGCCCACCCACCGCTCGAATCCAGCGGGTCTGCCCTTGGGCGTTCAGAAGACGGTACTCCCAAGAGGTTCCTCGCTTCACGGCCGCTTGCCATCCCTCGAACACTGTTGCGCGGTCGTCCGGATGCAGCACCTGCATCCAGCCATGCCCGAGGCTCGCGCTGGCGGTGACCCCAGATATTGTGGTCCACATGCGGTTGGTATAGATACAGCGCCCATCCGCATCGGTTTCATAAATCCCCACGGGTGCTTGCTCGCATAGTGTCTCGAACCGGCTGTTGCTCGCGTGCAGTTCCTCTTCCGCCCTTCGTCTCTGCGCCGTGCTCCGAGCGAGCAAAATTTGGCCAATCATGAGACCGCAAGCCGCCAAGAAGACGCTTCCAGCGAAAGCAGCCAGTCCGACCCGCAATCTCGACCGCCTCTCCCGCGAGAATCGTGTAAGTGTACTCTGCTCGTCCTCCTCCATCTCGCTGACGTTCGTGCGAATGGCATTCATGAGTTGCAGACTGCGGCCAGTACGAACTAGCGCACCGGCAGTCTCAGGACCGGCCCTTGTCCGAACATCAATGGCTGCCTGGAGTTCGTCCAACTTCTGATGAACCAGGTAACGGAGCTTTTCGACCTGTTCCTCTTCTCTTCGGTTGTTGTTCACCAGCTTTCGGAGCCGGTCGAATTCATCATCCAGGTCTTTACGCGAGCGCTGGTAGGTTTCGATGTCGCTTGGATCCGTTGTGAGAAGATACTCACGCTCACGGGCTTCAGCATACTCGATATTGGCGAGGACGTCGAGTGCACTTATGACGACGTAGGTGCGCTGCAAGTTTACAAAGGATTGGCGTTCCAGCCGCAAGACTAAGCCGGCAATCCATGCAGTCAGACCAAGTCCGGCGATTCCCAGTCCAAGCCAGGCCATGGTCCAGATGTTTGGAGAAGTGGGTTTGGTGTGTCGCGGCTTTAGTAAACCGCTATGCTCGTCCCCCCGCTTGGCGTTGGGATTCGGAGGATGCCGTACAGTCCTGGCACCCGCTGGTTCGTTTTCTCTGACCACGCCGCTTCCCATCTTCGGGATCTCCGAGGGCAAGATTGCAAAACGCCGCGCTGTCGGTGCTCATATGAGTCGGCATCGCTTCGCGAAACCGCAGAGTGTCTCGCCGGTTGTCGAAGCATCAGGTGCGAAGCCACCAACATTCGAGCACAATTCGGGATTCTGGAACCGCAGGTCCATCGCTGCGCTTCACTCAGTAAGGTTGATGTAGCCCGAGTGTGACGAGGCGCACAAATTGGATCCCCGTCTGGCAGCCCCGGCACAGTACCCCTGGCTTCAGTCGGTGATAGCTCGCGGAACCTACTACGCAGTAGCCGCCGCCGATGCACCGGGTGTCGAAGTGCTTGCCTCGGGCCAGAGTTTTGCCCAACTCGGCAAATATCCGTTCTTTTCGAGTAGCGTCACCAGTACACGATAGGGGTCCCCTAAATCGCTCCATTCGACATCAGACAGCCGAAGGGCTAGCAATCGATCGGTGGCCGCGGAAAGTACCTGCCGCGAAAAATCCGTGGAAGCAATTCGGTTGTACACGGCATCCGGGACTCGGGTTTCTCCGCTGGGCATTGTTACTTGCCATGAATCCAAGACCTGAAGCAAACTCGGGACCGTGACCCGCCCCATTTCCAGAAACACAGCCACGCGCCCTACCATGACGAACGTGTTCCAAAGAGAACCGTCCCTCAAGAGTGCTTCGGCTTGAGACAGTGGCGGCTTTTCGCGAAAGCCTGCCACGTGGAATAATCCGAAATGGCCGCGAATCATTTCTCCCACCTCGATCCAGCCATATTCGACTTCTGGGCTTTTCGGCTCTACTCCCAGAAGCACGATCGATCCCGATTGATGTTCCCCAATCGCGAAGGCCGACTCCAAGGCGGCCGTGAAGGCAATCTCAGGAGAATAGTAATGGTCGCAAGGAAGAATGACTACCATCGCATTTGGATCCGTATGCGCAATGCGCAACAGCGCGGTGAAAATTGCCGGAGCCGTTCCTTTATTGGACGGCTGCACCATTGTTTGAGAAGGCCGATCCGCAAGGCTTGGGAGATAGTACTCCTCGTGCGTGCGCGTGACAGAGTATAGGATCTGCTCTGAGGCCACGCTTCGTTCCGCCCGGTGCCGGGCCTCCTCAAGGAGGGTACGCTCACCGAGAAGCGGGCAAAACTGCTTCGGCCGACATTTTCCCCACACCCATTCCGTTAGTTCTTTCAGCCGGACGCCATCTCCTCCGGCGAGGACGATGCCCCAACGATGCCGTGCGGGGGTTATGGGTACGCTTTGCCGCTTTGGGTCTTCTGCTTGCCGATTCGATTGCATCTGCTGTAGGTATGGTTGCGTTCTCACTGAAATGCGGCCCCACTCCGTTTCCGTTTGGACGATTGGAGGGGTTTTGGACGGAGTGGAGCGCGGTGACACGATAGCGGAGCCGGTTGGATGAATTAGTTCTTGGGTCATCATGCCTTGAGATTAGCAACGTGAAGCGTTGCAATAAACTGGTTCGTTCACTAGTGTTTCATCCGAAAAGCTAAATAGGTTGCTAGGGGCCTTCTTAAGATTCATACGCGACGGATTGGCTCCAAGGCAGCCACATGGCTCGCTAAGAACTGTAAATGAAAGGTATTGAAATCGCCAAAGAAATGAGTTGAAGACGCGAGTTAGTGCCCTTCCGCTCTCACAATCTTTGCAACTCAGCTATCCGTTGCTCCAGCACACGGCTATAAGCTTCAACGGCCCCCGGTGAGTAGCCTGCCGCGCGGAAAGCATCGCGAATCTGTTCTGGCGACAACTGTCCCAG
>Ga0335083_10010006_pt1 | contig 11495 bp, 12 predicted proteins | sample Lox_Sample_42_FD_206716 | JGI IMG/M metagenome (GOLD analysis project Ga0335083, IMG submission 206716) | Soil microbial communities from Loxahatchee National Wildlife Refuge, Florida, United States - Lox_Sample_4.2 | ecosystem: Environmental > Terrestrial > Soil > Wetlands | place: USA... | reverse complement strand
AGAGGCCCGAGTGTGTAGAACGGCGCGCCGAAGCAGTATTCGACCTCCTTGTCGACCTGCTCCTTGATCTTGTCGAGCGGCACGTGGCCCGGGCCTTCGATCATCACCTGCACGTCGCTCTCCCAGGCCTTGGCCGTCAGCTCACCCAGCGTCTTCAACTCGGCGAACTGCGCATCGTCCGAGGCATCGGCGACGCAGCCGGGACGCAGGCCGTCGCCGAGCGAGAAGCTGACATCGTACTTCGCCATCACCTTGACGATGCGGTCAAAATGCTCGTAAAGGAAGTTCTGCTTATGATGATGCGTCATCCATTGCGCCAGAATTGCGCCGCCGCGGCTGACGATCCCGGTGATGCGCTTGGCCACCATCGGGACATATTGAATCAACACGCCAGCATGGATGGTGAAGTAGTCCACACCCTGCTGCGCCTGCCCCTCGATGACTTCAAGGTAGAGGTCGATGTTCAGGTCTTCAAGTTTCTTGACGCGCTGCAGTGCCTCGTAGATCGGAACGGTTCCGATGGGCACCAGAGAGTGCCGCAGGATGGATTCGCGAATCTGCGGAATATTGCCGCCGGTCGAGAGATCCATCACCGTGTCCGCGCCGAATTGCACCGCCATGTGCAGCTTGCGCAGCTCTTCGTCGATGTTCGAGGTCACGGCCGAATTCCCGATGTTCGCGTTCACCTTGCACTTTGAAGCAACACCAATGGCCATTGGCTCTAGTTCGGGATGGTTGATGTTGGCCGGAATGATGAGGCGGCCTGCGGCGATCTCGTCGCGGATCAGCTCAGCGGGAAGATTCTCGCGTTTCGCCACGTAGTCCATCTCTTCGGTGATCCGGCCGCGGCGCGCAAAGTGCATCTGTGAGACGTTCGTGTCTCCGGTGCGTTCGACTTCGGCTTTGCGTTTCGCGATCCATTCCGCCCGAGGCTTCAAAATCTCGCGTGTCGATTGCAGATCTGAATTGTCTTGAAGAGTGCCGTTACCGTTGCCGCTCATATTTACCTCGCAAATGGAAAGGAGTGACTTTCGACTTAGATGATCGATAAATGCAAGAAGAATCCCGAAAAGCGATTATAAACTTCGCCGTGTTTCAATATATGTGACGTGGCTCACCTCGCCCGCCCACGCCCGCAGTAAAATAGTTGGCAGCTATGAAGAGCACAAATCAGGGTACGCGCATCGGCATCGCCATCGTGGTCATTCTTGGCGCCATCGTTTATCTCGCCGTGAGCGGCGTGCAGGCCAACAAGAGTTACTACGTCACCATTCAGGAGTTGCAGGGGATGGGCAACAAGGCCTATACGCGCCATCTGCGCGTCGCGGGGAATGTCCAGCCCGGCTCGATCCAGCACAAGGGCTCCGACGCTGATTTCGTGCTCGTCGAAAATACCCGCACGCTGCGCGTTTCCTACAAGGGCGACGAGCCGCCGCCGGATACCTTTAAGGACAATTCGCAGGCGCTGGCCATCGGCACCTATGGACGCGATGGCGTCTTCCACGCCACGCAGCTCCAGGCCAAGTGCGCGTCGAAGTATGCTCCCGCTCAACCTGGCCAGACTCCCACAGCCACGCCTGCAGCTACGGCGTCGGTTGCCAATCCTCGTTGATGCAGAAATCAGGCTTGTAAACTGATCTCTGCACGATGTCCATCACTGCACAGCTGGAATCCGTCTCGAAGCTCTACGGCACTTTCGCCGCGCTGCGCAAGGTGTCTCTTACGCTCGAATCAGGCCGTTGCTACGTGCTGCTCGGCGAAAATGGCGCCGGCAAGTCTACCCTGCTGCGCATTCTCGCCGGACTGCTGCGGCCTTCGTATGGGACCGCCACGGTATTGGGGACCGCGCCGCACGACGCTCGTGACCGTGTTGGCTACATGAGCCACGCGCCCATGCTCTATGACGAATACACGGCGATGGAAAATCTCAATTATTTCGGCGATCTCTATCGCGAGCGACCATGCCTTGCTCCAGAGGCGGCACTGCGCTCCGTCGGGCTCGATCCGGCTCTACGGCGTCCAGTTGGGCAGTATTCGCAAGGCATGCGGCAACGCGCGTCGCTGGCGCGGGTGCTGCTCTCGCATCCGGACCTCTTGCTGCTTGACGAGCCGTTTTCCAACATGGATATCGGCAGCGCTCACCAGATGCTCGACCTGCTTGCTCAAGTCAAGGGGGAGCAGCGGACGATCGTGCTGACCACGCACCAGCGCGAACTGGCCGAGCCTCTTGCCGATGTCCTGATCACGCTCGTTGCCGGCAGCGTGAACACGTTCGTCGAGAAACCTCAGACTTCCGCTCTGAACATATAAAGCTCAACGTATGAAGACCAACGCAGCCCGCTATCTCGATTCGCTGAACATCCAGTACGAACTGCGCGAGTACGCGCTCGATACCGAGGACTTCTCCGCCGTCCTGGTTGCCGAGAAGGTTGGACTGCCGCCAGAGCAGGTCTTCAAGACGCTGCTCTGCGTCACCAGCGGCAAGGAGCACGTCTTCGCCGTGGTTCCCGGCAATGCTGAACTGGACTTCAAGAAACTCGCGCATGCTGCCGGAGCGCGCAAGGCCGAGATGGTTTCTCTCAAAGAGATCCAGCCGCTCACCGGATACATTCGCGGCGGCGTCACCGTCTTTGGCGCGAAGAAGGACTTCCCTGTCTACGCCGATGAAACGCTCGAGCTTTTCGATGTGATTTCCGTCTCAGCGGGAACACGCGGTACGCAGATCATCCTTTCGCCCGGCGACTACATCCGGGCTTCGCGGGCTAGCCTCGCCGACCTCACGAAGGAGCACACTTCGTGAAGCAGCCTTACTTCGTTACGCACTTCATCAAAGACCTGCGGCTGGAATGGCGGTCGAAAGACGCCATCAACTCGATGCTCTTCTTTGCCCTGCTCGTAGTGGTGCTCTTCAGCCTTGCCTTCGATCCCACGCGCGAGTCTTCGCGACAAATTGCAGGCGGAATCCTGTGCGTGGCGACGATGTTTGCATCGGTATCGGCTCTGAATCAGGCGTGGGCACGGGAGCTGCGCCATCAGGTGCTCGACGCGCAGCGGATGACACCTGCTCCGGCGGCTTCGCTTTTTCTCGGCAAGGTGCTGGCGAATTTTCTGTTTGTCACTGTCGTCGAGGTTATTCTTACCCCGGTCTTCATCATCTTTTACAACCTGCACGCGCTGGGAAACGGCTGGATGCTGGCGCTAGTGCTGCCGTTGGGAACATGGGCGCTGGTGGTGAATGGAACCTTCTTCGCCGCGCTTTCGATCCGCACACGCAACCGCGAACTGCTGCTTCCGCTGATTCTCTTCCCGCTGTTTATTCCCGCGCTGCTGGCGATGGTTCTGGGAGCAAGCGCCATTCTCACCGGCGAATCCGACCCCGGCCTCTGGATCAAGCTACTCGCCGGCTACGACGTCATCTACACGACTATCTGCCTGCTTCTTTTTGAGATCGTACTGCACGCCGAGTAGAGTAAGCCGTCAGCTCTGAGGCGGTTCCTGATAAAGGCCGACTACATTGCCTCCTGGATCGCGGAAGCGCGCCGTAATCTCGGGCGCGTCTGCGCCGATGGGTTGCACAATCTCGCAGCCATTCGCCATCAGGGCATCGACGGCCGCAGCGACGCTGTCCACCCAGATATAGATCATGAAGCCGGGCTGCGCAGCTGGCGGCCGTCCAGTGACCCACGCACCGCTCACCTGCCCGATTGCGTCATCGAAGGCGGTGGCGCCATCTCCACGTTGCCTAACTGTCCAGCCGAAGACCTTGCTGTAGAATGCGGCTGAGCGCGCGACGTCGGTGGCGGGAATCTCAACGTAGCAGATCTTGCCGTTGCCAAGGGTAGGCGGCATGGAAAGCTCCTTCCAATGCGCTACCGTTTTAGCAGGCACTCACCTTTAAAGCAACGGAGTCAACGAGCGAGGCCGCGAAATCGCAGGAGATCGCGGCCTCGATGTTCTGCTCAGCAGCCTTTAAAAGAAATAAATTCTCCAAGCGGAGACGGCAAAACAGGATTGAAGGGCTCGAAGGGATATGACTTCGACGTATCAAAGCCGGCCTTCGTGGCCGCAGTCTTGTCGACGAAAGGCATCAGCGCATCGAGGGCCTGGTCGATCTCGGTCCAGCACAAAGTCCTTTCGTAGCCATTGTTGTTCGGTGGAGCGGCGCTCTCAGCCACTCCCTGCGCGCCGGTGATCGTCTCAATTGGGCCGCCATCCTGCGCAGCCACATCGGGACCGATCACGCGCGCGAGGGTGCGGTGATCGCTTTCGATGCCCATGATGCGCGCCGCGGTTACCCGCAGTTGCGTCGTGCTGAAGTTGCGCACGCCCACCAGATACGCGGCAATGAACGCATCTTCCAGCGTGACCAGAGTGTTGAGCGTGGTTTGTGTGTCGGCAAACATGTCGTGCGGATAAAAAAACGAAGTAAACGGAGTGAATTGATCCGTGACGGACTGCTCCAATAGATAATGCGACATCTCTTCCTGCCGCGCGGCCATCAGGTAGCCCTGATCGTCCGATGGAATGCGCGTGAAGAAGGGTGCAATGTTGATGATGTTGCTGTAGGTGGTGACGGCTAGGGCTTCCGCGATCTGCGCTGCGACAAGAATGTCGCGGTCACGCTTCTTCAGGTAACCGTGGGCGCTGTCCCCCTTTGTGTCTGCGTCTAATTCCTGGCCCGATGCCGCGCCCATGCCGAGCAGCCCGCTGAGAGCTACCGCACTCGTTGCTACTGAAGCGCATTTGAAAAATGATCTTCGTGACATACCTGAGGGTATGGCAGTCTCCTGATCTTTAAGCAGATTCATAATCCAGCTTCCTTGGGAGGGATTTACCTGAGAGTCGAAACGTGCTTTGCTGATCGCGTCCAATTCCCTGGCGTGTGGAGTACGTCCCGCAATCGCCACGTGGATTGCGGCAGATCGCACTTTTTCAGTCAAATCCGGTCATTAGATTGTCATCGGTTTGTCACTCGACCGTTACCCGGAGACGGACGCCTTCGTTTCTTCGAACGCTTCTGAATCCAATTCAAGGTTGTTACATCTGAAAGCAGAGGCAGGAGAACTTAGTCACATGGCTACAGATAAAAAGGTTGCTTTCATTACCGGCGGAAACCGGGGTATTGGCCTGGAAACAGCCCGCCAACTCGCACAAACCGGCGTCAAAGTCGTGATCGGATCGCGCGATCTACAAAAAGGAAAAGCGGCTGCGGATAAGCTTGCTACCGAGGGGCTGGACGTAGAGGCCATCCGCTTCGACATCACCAAGTCAGCCGATTACAAAGAAGCTTACGACTACTTCGACAAGAAATATGGCAAGCTCGACATCCTTATAAACAACGCTGGTATTGCCAGGGAAACCTTCATGGCGGCCAACAACACCAGCACCGTCTCGCAAGAGGTCCTGCGCGAAACATTCAATACGAACTTCTTCGGAACCGTCGAGCTGACGCAGGTGCTTCTCCCACTCATCAAGAAAGCCCCTGACGGTCGCATCGTCAATCTTTCGAGCATTCTCGGATCGCTCACGTTGCATGCCGATCCGAATTCACCCATTTATGCGGCCAAGGTCCTCGCTTACGACGCTTCAAAGGCCGCGTTGAACGCGTTTACCATTCACCTTGCCCATGAATTGAAAGACACCAAGATCAAAGTCAATTCCGCGCACCCCGGCTGGGTGAAGACCGAGATGGGCACCGACGCCGCGCCGATGGAAATCCCCGACGGCGCGAAGACCAGCGTTCAGCTCGCGACGCTCGCTGCCGATGGTCCAAGCGGCGGCTATTTCCACATGGGGCAGCCTCTGCCCTGGTAATGCGTAAAGAGCGCAGGAGTCTACCTCCGTCCCTGCGCTCTTATTTCTGCGCCCGAAGAATCATCACCGGGCAATGAGCATTCCGCATCACTCCTTGCGCAACACTGCCGATCATAAAACTGCCGATTGCGCCGCGGCCATGCGTCCCCATTACGATCATGTCAGCAGGCCAATTCTTGGCCGTTTCTACGATCTTTTTGGCTGGCTTCCCAGTCTCTAAAAACTCCAGCGCAGGCGGCGTCAGGGCTGCGCGTGACTTGAAGTCGTTCAACAGGCTCTTCGCATCCCGCTGCGCATGCGCCAGCCACCATTCCGCCGGCAGCCCAGAATCTGCTGCTGACTGCGTCAAAGCAGGATCTACGACGGTTACAAACGCCACCTCCGCGCCAAGCTGGCGCGCGAGGTCCACACCGGCATCCGCGGCATGCGCCGCAAACGGACTATCATCGACTGCAATCAGCAGCTTCTTGTAACTCACTGTCCCTCCGGAAGCACCATGCTTCACACGAGCTTAGTGAGAAACAGCGATCCAGACCGTGATAACAATCACACAGCCTGCTTGTAATTGAATTCGCTCCGATGGCCAATCTGTTCTACCGCGGGTCAAGAACAGCGAAGTGATCTGCATAGCTGATGAAAATGCTCTGAAAGAGAACCGTCGGCAATACTCCATCGACATCGGGTTTCATTGGAATGTCTTTGCCAGCGGCCACCGGTGTAACAAAAGAAATCTGGCGGTAGGAATGGGTGCCCACCTGGATATTTTGCGGCGGTAGAACAGCAAAAGCCTGCCTTACCTCGTCGGCATTACGATCGTGCTCAGATCTGCCAATAAAGGATACATGCGGCGATTGCACTCCTGACTTGAATATCACCGGCAGGTCGATACCCGAGTCCAATTCAAGAAGCAGTGGCTGGTCTGCAATATCGGGCGCCCGCACCGGTAGGATCAGCGGCTCTCGAAACGGTACATTGCGTTCTGGAAAGGGCGGAGGAGCGAGCGCAATGCGCGCGCCTCTCACCTTCTCCTGCATCGCTTTTGTGTCATCCAGACAGAGAATACCGTGCACGTAGTCGATCAAGAGGTCGTAATGCTCCAGAAAATTCTGACCTAGAATCCCGCGAATCTTGTGGTCGATCTGCCGCACCTGAGTCAGGTCCTGGACGAGCACAAGCGGGTTCTTCATCGAATAGGTCCCCGCCTGCACCAGTTCCAGTTCAGCGTAGGCTGCCTGCGAATAAGCCCCGACACCGGTCACGTGGGTTGCTCCCAGGACCTTTGGATGAAGTTCCGACGCCAGCTGCGCATCAATCGTGGTGATCTGCGCCCCGGTATCCACCACAAAGTCATAAGGCCCTGTCTGGTCCAGCATCACTGGCGCTACAATGAGCGACCGGCCCGCAGAGCGCAGGCGTATACTGGCCACATTTCCCGGGCAGCGTGCTTCGGCGCAAAGCGCGGGGATTATGGCGAAAGCGAGACTCGCCGCTGCGAACCGCTTGAGAGTTGTCATGGAAAGTCACCTCAGCCTGGTTGGCTGGGTGAACTCTCCGCTTGCCGGTCTGCATGGTCATGATCAGCCTCTGATCATTCCCTGAAGGGGGTGTGATGAGTTCATGATGGTACGTAAGTGCCTTGTTTTCAGCTTTGCTGATATTGAAGTCCGAGAGAGCGAGTTCTGCATCGTAAGGGACGGCGAAGTCCTCGCCGTTGAGCCGAAGGCCTTCCGCGTCCTGCTCGTCCTGCTGCGCAACCCGCAAAAACTGATTCCTAAAGAGGCCCTGCTCAACGCCGTCTGGGGCGACACCGCCGTTTCGGAAAACTCCCTCACCCGCAGCATCGCGCTGCTGCGTAAGCTGCTTGGCGACGACACCCACGAGCCGCGCTTCATCGCCACCGTGCCTACGGTTGGTTATCGGTTTCTGTGTGATGTACAGGTTACCGAGGACGGTTTCACTCCCGGCCACAGCGTAAGTGGGCTCAGGGAGTCATCCGCCGAGCCAAAATCGGAAGGCCATCCGACACCCCCGCCTGAAGGAAGCCACAGGCCGGAAATAAGCCGCCTGCTGATTGCACTCGGGGCATGTGTTCTGTTGGCCGGTGCAGGACGGCTTGTCTACAAGAGGTGGCATGGCAATGCTCCAGGGATGCCTGTTCAGCGTGCTCTCACTCGGCTTACATTTGACGAAGGCCTCCAAACCGGAGCCACCTGGTCGCCCGACGGCCGCTACATCGCCTACAGTTCCGACCGGACCGGGAAATTCGACATTTGGGTGCAGCAGGTGAGCGGCGGCAATCCTGTGCAGATCACTAAGGGCCCGGGTCAGAACTGGCAACCGGATTGGTCGCCCGATGGCAAATACATTGTTTATCGCTCCGAGGAGGGAGACGGCGGAATCTTCGTTATCCCGGCTCTTGGGGGCGCGGGACTCGAACGAAAGATCGCATCTTTCGGCTACTATCCCAAGTGGTCGCCGGACAGCTCGCAGGTGTTATTGCAGGCGAATTTTGCCGCGGTTGGTTCCAACCGGTTCTACATAGGTGAACTTGATGGCAGCCCACCCCGCGAAGTCCTGGCCGATTTCGTCGCACAGAATAACCTGTGGCCCGCGTCAGCAACCTGGCATCCTGACGGAAAAAGAATCACCATCTGGGCTGGAGAGTCCCAGCCTGGTCCCAGATTCTCGCCAAGTCCCAGCTTTTGGACGGTGCCAATTTCTGGCGGGCCCGGAACCAAGCTCGAAATTGCACCAGCGGTGCAGAAGGAGCTCGCGAGGGCGTCCGGGCCGGTCGCAGCCGGTGATCAGGGAGGGGACTATCCTTTTTCCTGGTCGCCTTCGGGTAATGCCATCTATTTCGAGCGAAGCTTCAGCGGGGCGAGAAACATTTGGAAGATGACGGTCGATCCCCGAACACTGCGAGCCACCGGAATTGATCGCCTCACCACGGGTCCGGGACCTGATGCAGGACACGCGCTTTCACCCGATGGCAGGCGGCTCGCCTTCACAGCAGAGTCGCATCGGATGCAGACCTGGCTCTTCCCGTTCGACGCCAGAGCTGGCCAGCTCACCGGCAATGGCAAGCCGATTTCTGCGCCCGGAAGGCTGTCGGTGGACCCAACCTTGTCTCGGGACGGCACAAAGGTTGCTTATCTCGTTCCCCACGGCGTGAGCTCCCGAGGTGATGGGGATGTACAAAATGAAGTGTGGCTGAAGTCGCTGGTGGATGGAAGCGAGGTTCCGCTCTTTGCCGACGACGGCTATTCACGTTGGTTGATGCAGTGGTCGCCAGATGGAAAACAACTGGTCTACCAGCGTCGCAAGTTCGGGACCAACCAGCATCAGATCATGCTGTGGTCCAGCCAAAGTCACGACGAACGCCCAGTCACAGGACCCGATGAGACTGTGGGGCCTCCTCTCGATTGGTCCCCGGACGGCAAGTGGCTGTTAACAGACGGAGCAAGTGGAATCTTGTTAGTCCCAGTCACTGCGGCGCCGAATGCGGAAACTGCGGCAAAAAAGATTCTTTCCAGTCCGTCGCACGACCTCTTCCAGCAACACTTTTCTCCCGATGGTAGATGGATAGTTTTCGAGGCGGTCCCGCACTCAACCAACACCAAGTCGGCGATCTACGTAACACCAGTGTCGGGTGGTCCGTGGACCCGCATCACCGACGGCGAGCACTGGTCCGATAAGCCCCGCTGGTCTCCTGATGGCAGGACCATTTATTACGTTTCCGGACTCGGCGGTTTCTTCAATGTCTGGGGGATCCGCTTCGATCCGGCTGCGGGAAAGCCCGTTGGCCAGCCGTTTCAGGTATCGAAATTCGACAGCATGCGTTTGATGATTCCACGGTTTATACCGCCTGTTGGGCTCTCGCTCACCCAGGACAAACTCGTGGTGACCATTGCGCAAGAGTCCGGCAACATCTGGATACTGGACAACGTTGATCGATAACCATATCAGTCTGCGATGGCCTTACTTCGATCCAGGAGTTTTGAACAAGATTCCAATTTGCGAATTAACTGCAAAGAATAATATCCGTTTCAACGAATACTGACCTACTTTCATGCTGAAACGGCTATACCGATATTAGGGACTGAGAAACAAGAAAAATACTCAACTGCCATGCGGCAAGGCAAGATTCGCAGGATTAATACCTTGCGCACAACCTGCTTGAGATCAATACTTTAGCGTCTCAAAAATCTAAATACGCTGTTTTCAAAGACTTGGCTACCCTCCCACCCCTGCGGATCGCCACTGGTCGAAGCTATCCCCAGGCTTTCACCGCCTGCTCGATTGCCGGACCGGCAGCTTGCAGATCGGCGGGCACCATCACCGGGCTGCATTCAATGCTGGCATTGAACGCCAGGAACCACGGCTCGGCGATGGCTGGAATCTGCGAGGCGTCTTTCATGTCGATGATAAGAAGCGCCGTCCGCTTGCCCCCGTCAGCGAGAAAGTAGACAGCTTCCGGCTTTTGTTGTTCGATAATCGTCCCGACCGACTTGAGTCCGTCCTTTTTCGCGCCTGCGTTTCCGGCCTCGACGGGAAAGGAAACTTTGAATAGAAATCGCATACACCCTCCGCTCAGGGAACCTACTCCTGATCTGAGCGGGGAGCAAAGGAATTCTTTCTAGTCTGTCAGGCTAGTCCGAATCTGAGACGCTCACTCGTTGGGCGGGCGTTTCGGAGCCTTCAGGCCGAGCTCTGCCATGGCAATCTGCAGATCGGCCCAGGCTTCCTTCTTCTGCCGCGGATCGCGCAACAGATACGCCGGGTGGTACGTCACGATAAGCTTCGATCCACGCGCCTCATGCACGCGCCCGCGCAGCGCGCTCAAGGGCGCCTTGCCGCCAAGCAGATATGTTGCCGCGGTCGCGCCGAGTGCAACCAGGATTTCCGGTCGGATCACGTTAATCTGCCGGAAGAGGAATTGCAAGCAGGTGTTGGCTTCCACCGGTTCCGGCGTCCGGTTCTGTGGCGGACGGCACTTCACGATGTTAGCGATGTAGACCTGTTCGCGCTGCAGCCCCATCGCGACGATCATGTTGTTCAGCAGCTGCCCCGCGCGGCCTACAAACGGACGGCCCTGCGCATCTTCGTCCGCGCCCGGCCCTTCGCCGACAAACATTAGGCGCGCATTCGGATCGCCCTCGCCAAAGACGATGGTATGCCGCCCGGCAAAGGCCAACGGGCAGCGCGTGCAATCGCCAATGTCTTGCTGGATGGCGCGCAACGCCGCCGGACGCTCGGCGGGAGCAACGTTGGAAGGATCTACGGAAAGGAGATCGTCGACTGGAACTATGGACTGTTTTCTGGGCACGGATTCGTCTGGATTTGTAACCTGAGATGATACGTTTTCGGGAACCTGCGGGACGTCTTCGGAAGAGATGACAGCATCGCCACGGCGATAGAAGTCAAAGATGCCCAGGTCGCGGAAGTAATTGACGCGAGCCGCTAAGGCCTGCTGCTGTTCAGGATCGAGACGAGGCATCGCTTACCGTTCCGCGACAACTTTCTGCGGACGACGCAACGCTATCACCTCTTCGAGGATGCGGTCGGCAAGCTCGCGCTTGCTCATCTCCGGCAACTCGATCGCAGTCTGCTGCGTGAGGAACGTCACAGCGTTGCGATCGGAGTCAAAGCCCACGCCTTCGCGCGAAACATCGTTGAGCACG
>Ga0335083_10010005_pt1 | contig 11495 bp, 8 predicted proteins | sample Lox_Sample_42_FD_206716 | JGI IMG/M metagenome (GOLD analysis project Ga0335083, IMG submission 206716) | Soil microbial communities from Loxahatchee National Wildlife Refuge, Florida, United States - Lox_Sample_4.2 | ecosystem: Environmental > Terrestrial > Soil > Wetlands | place: USA: Florida... | reverse complement strand
TCAAGGTACGGAGCAACGACATCGCGGGCGCGTATTCAGACTATCGCAAGGCGGTAAAGAACGAGCAGCTGGCCGTAGAGAACGAACGCCTGGCGAAAATCCAGCAGAACCGCGCCAAGCTGTTATACGAGGATGGAGCCATCCCCAAGAGCGCGCTGGAAATTGCCGACAACGGGGAGATTGCGGCCCAAACCGCACTGGCAAATGCCCGCATCGATGTAGAAACCGCCTCCGAGCGTCTCAAGTTGCTCGGCTCCGATCCCGATCATCCTTCCGGGATCGTGGAAGTCTACGCGCCGGTGTCGGGCGTGATCACCGACCAACAAATCACCGATCAGTCCGGCGTGCAGGCGCTGACGCCACCAAATCCCTTTACCATTTCAGATATTTCGCACGTGTGGGTGGTGTGCGACGTATATGAAAACAACATGTCGCAGGTGCACCTGGGCGAGTACGCCGATATTCATCTGGTCGCGTATCCTAACCGCGTGTTAAAAGGGCGGATCGGCAACATGCTTCCCATCGTCGATCCCAACACCCGAACCGAGAAAGTACGCCTGGAAGTGGAGAATCCAGGTCTGATGCGGCTGGGCATGTTCGTTACGGCTACGTTCCATGGCGAATCGGCGGAGAAACACGCGACCGTTCCGGCCAGCGCGATTCTGCATTTGCACGATCGCGAATGGGTGTACATGCCGGCGGGCAACGGAAGTTTCCAGCGCGTCGAAGTGGCAGCCGGCAGCATGCTTCCGGGCAACCTGCAGGAAGTGATCTCGGGGATTAAACCAGGCGATCAGGTGATCGCGAACGCGCTGGTGTTTCAGAACACGGTTGAGCAGTAAATGATCCGCAAAGCAGTTGACTTCGCGCTGAATAATCGTTTTCTGGTATTGGCCGCGGCCATCCTGCTGTTCGCCTGGGGCGCGATTTCCTTCCATCAACTTCCGGTGGAAGCTTATCCCGACGTCGCCAACAATTACGTGGACGTGATCACGCAATGGCCGGGCATCTCGGCCGAGCAGATCGAGCAGCAGGTTACCATTCCGCTCGAGATTGCCATGAATGGGATTCCGGGCGTGGCGCATCTACGCTCGTTCTCGATCTTCGGCTTGTCGGATCTCAAGCTGGTCTTCGAAGATGAAACGTCGGACTTCGAAAACCGCGAACGTGTTCTCGAACGTCTCTCACAGGTCTCGCTGCCGCCGGGCGTGACGCCGCAAATGGGTACTGATTGGAGCCCGGTGGGCCAGATCTACTTCTTCACGCTCGAGAACACCAATCCGGCGTACGACGTGATGGAGCTGAAATCCCTTGAAGACTGGGTGGTGGAAAAAAACCTGAAGTCTGTTCCGAACATCGTGGACGTGGCCACCTTCGGCGGCCCAACGCGCGAATACCAGGTTCGCGTGGATCCGAATAAGCTGATCGACTACGGGCTGAATCTGGCGCAAGTGGAACAACAGCTTACCAACAGCAATGCGAATGCGGGCGGGAGCTTCATTCAGGCTGGCATGCAGCAAATCAACGTGCGCGAAGTCGGATTAATCAAGAATGTTCGCGACATCGAAAACACGGTGATCCTGACCAAGAACGGCACCCCGATTCATGTGAAGGACATCGCCGTGGTCGAGCAGGGTCCCAAGATCCGGCTGGGCCAGTTCGCGCGCGCCATTCGCCGCGAGGACGGAAGGATCATCGACGATCCGGACGTGGTCTCGGCGTGGGTGCCGATGCGCAAGGGCGCCGACGCGGAACCGACGCTGGAGGGCCTGCACGCCAAAGTAAAGGAGCTGAACGATCATATTCTGCCGGCCGGCGTGAAGATCGTTCCATTTCTCGATCGCGACGATCTGGTGCACTTCACCACGCATACCGTTCTGCACAATCTGGGCGAAGGCATTTTGCTGGTCGTCATCGTGCTGTTCCTGCTGCTGGGAAACGTGCGCGGGGCGCTGATCGTCGCCTTGACCATTCCGTTCTCGCTGTTATTCGCCGCCACCTGTTTGAAGTTGAAAGCCATTCCAGCGAACCTGCTTTCCTTGGGCGCCCTGGACTTCGGAATGGTGGTGGAAGGCACGGTGGTGATGATTGAAAACATCGTGCGCCATCTCAACTCTCAGAATGGCGAGAGAACGACCATTCAGAAGATTTCCGATGCCGCCCACGAAGTCCAGCGCCCGGTGTTTTATCCCATCCTTCTTATCATCACCGCGTACCTTCCGATATTCACGCTGCAGCGCGTGGAAGGACGGTTGTTCAAACCCATGGCGTGGACGGTGGCGTTTGCGCTTCTGGGAGCCATCCTGTTTTCGCTGATGGTGGCGCCCGCGCTGGCCAGTCTCTTATTTCGAAAAGGCACGCGGGAATGGCACAACCCTGTGATGGCATGGATTACGGCCGGCTATCGCAAGGCGGTGCGCTGGGCCATCCGCTGGCGATACGTCACAGTCGCAGTCGGATTGGCGGGAGTGGGGCTCGCGGCTTTCCTGGCCTTTGGCCCGTTGATCGGCTCTGAGTTTCTTCCGCACTTGGATGAAGGGGCACTGTGGGTGCGCGGCACGCTGGCGCCCAGCACGGGACCGGATGAAGGGATACGGCTCTCCAACCAGGCACGCATCCTGCTGTGCTCCTTTCCCGAGGCCACCGAATGCACCAGCCAGGTGGGCCGGCCCGACGATGGCACCGATACAACCGGCTTCTTCAATACCGAATACTTCGTCGGCTTGAAACCCAAGGAACAATGGCGCAAGGGATTCCACGAGAACAAGGAAGAGTTAATTGCGGCCATGGACCGTGAGTTAGAGAAGCTGCCAGGCGTGACCTGGAGCTTTTCGCAACCCATCGCCGACAACATGGAAGAAGCTGTCAGTGGGGTCAAGGGACAGCTTGCGACTAAGATTTACGGCGACGATCTGAGGATTCTCGAGGACACGGCGGACAACATCGTCAAGATCATGCGCGGAGTGAGAGGTATTGAGGATCTGGGGGTGCTTCGCGTTCTAGGCCAGCCCAACTTGAATGTAACGGTGGATCGGGCGCAGGCGGCTCGCTACCAGATCAACGTGGGAGACGTGCAGGACGCCATCCAGACCGCCGTGGGCGGGAACGCCTTGACGCAGGTCTTGCAGGGCGAGGCTCGCTACGATCTGGTGCTGCGTTATCCGCCGCAATATCGCGGCACCAAGGAAGCCATCGCCAACATTCGATTGCTGGCGCCCACCGGCGAGCGAGTCTCGCTAGCGCAGCTTTGCGACATTCAAGAGCGCGATGGCGCTTCGGAAGTCTACCGGGAAGGAAACCAGCGCTACATCGCCATCAAGTACAGCGTGCGTGGGCGCGATTTGGGCGGCGCGGTGGAAGAAGCCATTCGAAAAGTGGGAGCGCAGGTCAAGTTACCGCGCGGGTATCGAATCGATTGGGAAGGCGAGTATGAAAGCCAAAAGCGCGCTCAGGCCCGGATGGCGATCATCGTGCCGCTGACCGTGCTGCTGATTTTCGTCATTCTCTACATGATGTTCAAGTCGATGAAGTGGGCCATGCTCATTATGGTCACGGTATTGGTGGCCCCCATCGGCGGACTGCTTGCGCTGCTGCTCACGGGGACCAACTTGAGCGTTTCCTCGGGCCTCGGATTCCTGGCGCTGTTCGGCGTGTGCGTGCAGACCGGCGTGATCATGGTGGAATATATCAATCAACTGCGGGCGCGCGGGCACAGTATCCTGGATGCCGCCGCCGAGGGCTCGGTCTTGAAGCTGCGCCCGATCATGATGACCAGCCTGGTAGCCACGCTGGGATTGCTGCCGGCCGCGATGTCGCACGGGATTGGGTCCGATTCGCAGCGGCCGTTCGCCATCGTCATTGTTGGAGGGCTGATCGCGGCCCTGATTCTGAGCATTTTCCTGCTCCCCACCCTGTACGTCTGGATGGCGGGCGAGGGTGACGCGCTTCCGGATGTCCAAGCTGAGGAGTCGGTTTAGTACGGCAGGGTAACTCTGCGCCCGTTTGGTACGTCGGATGCTTAGACCCGTAATAAGAGGACTTTATGTTTGAAGGCTTGTTCCAACCCATGCACCTGCTGATCATCCTAGTGGTCGGCCTATTCCTGTTTGGTCCCAAGAAGTTGCCTGAGCTGGGCAAGGGCCTGGGCGAAGGGATTCGGGGCTTTAAAAAAGCGTTAAATGACGTAACGGACGCGACCAAGGAAGACCCGACCAATAATCAGATCCAGTAGTCACCCCCGACCGAGGACGCGCGCTGCGCTCACTTTAGCAACGCTTTAATGCTCTGCGGCAATTCGAACAGGGAATCCGCGACCGGCTCGTAGCTGACGGACTGAAACGTGAAAGTCTGAGTCGAATCGCCGGTTCGCGAGATTATTTTCGTTGCCACTAGCGGCCCACCGAAGCTTTTGTAATCCTGAAAGAGCGTCATCGTGATAGCGGAAGACGATCGCGCGTCCGATTGAAAACGGTAGCCGGCAAGCAGCCCCGTGCGGACATCGTAAAACTGGTTATTGTCCTTGCCCCAATGCGTCGTGCCGTGCAACCAGTAACACTGGCGCCCATCGAAATCAGTGACGCCCGCGAACTCGAACTTCTGAAAGTAATCGAGCTGGTGAAGGGCGTATTGCAGATCGGCATCGCGGCGGTCGGATTCCACCGGAGTTTCCTTATCGATACTCGCTCCTTGCGGAGTGATGGACCAGGACACGGCTCCGTCAAATCCTGACGTGATCTCGCTGCCGTCGGGCAGGGTGATTTTCTGAAAACTTTTGAACGGCTTGGCGTAAAAGATGAAGGTCGCTTTGCCCTTGAGTCCGGTGGCTTCGATTTCGCCGCGCCGGGTTTCGGACTGTACTTTCTGGATGGCGTCTGCGCCGCCTAGTGCCTGCTGATATTTTTCCAGAACGGCCTCGGCGGTCTTCAGCTGAGCTATCAGCGGGCAACAGGCGATGGCAAGACAGATAACTCCCAGCCGTGCGATTGGCATGGACATTGGACGGACAACTGCGCCAAACGTCACCGTACCCCCCTGGGCACGCCCAGAATCCAGGTGTATACTGGCTGGAATGCTTGGGTAAGCTTCCCATTCGAGGAGGTTCCGATGCGGCCAGTCAGGATCAGCGGGGCAATGGCCCTCGCGGTGTTGTTGGGGACAGCGGGTTCAGCGCAAACGCCCGCCAATCAAAACGATCAAGTGACGTTCACCAAAGACGTCGCACCTATTCTGCAGCGTTCCTGCCAGGCGTGCCACCGGCCCGGGAACATCGCACCTATGTCTCTGCTGACCTATCAGGACGTGCGGCCGTGGGCGCGCGCGATCAAACAGCAGGTAGTCCAGCGCAACATGCCGCCGTGGTATATCGACCGCGCGGTGGGGATCCACAATTTCAAGAATGATCCTTCGCTGAGCGATCTGGAAGTCGCGATGATCTCGAAATGGGCGGATGCTGGCGCGCCGGAAGGGAATCCCGCCGACATGCCCCCGCCGCGTAAATTCGACGACAGCGACCGCTGGCACATCGGCAAGCCCGATATCATCGTCACGCTGAAGAAGGACGTGCTGGTGAAGGCCAAGGCGCCGGATCAGTGGGCGGATCTGCCGACCGAGGATTTGGGGACCAAGATCGATCGCTACATCGCGGCGGTCGAAGTGAAGCCGATCAAAGGGACGCCGGTGGTTCACCACGCGGTGGCGACGATGCAGTTCGAGGACGCGCAGGGCAACGAGCAGCAATCGCTGCTGGAAGAGTACGCGGTAGGCAAGTTTGGCGACGTCTACGCGGAGGGCACGGGCCGGCTGCTTCCCAAGGGCGCGAGAGTCGTGATGAACATGCATCTGCACGCCAACGGAACCGACACGCCCGCCAACGTCGCGGTGGGCATCAAGCTGCATCCGGAGGGCTATGTCCCCAAGCACATCGAGATTTCGCAGCACGTGGGCGACAACGAAGATTTCGTGATTCCGCCCAACACTAAGAACGTGCGAGTGGACGGTTACAGCACGCTGCTGAAGCCGGCGCGCATCACGGCGTTTCAACCGCATCTGCACAACCGCGGCCAAGCTCAGTGCCTGGAACTGATCTATCCACCCGCGCAGAGCGCTGGGCGGGCGCCCAAGGAGACGGTGAGCTGCGTGGACCGCTATCACTTCGATTGGCACATCGTGTATCACTACGAAGAGGATGCGCAGCCGATCGTGCCGGCCGGCACGGTCCTGCACGTGACCTCGTGGTTCGACAATACGGCGGCGAACAAATTCAATCCCGATCCGTCGAATCCGGTGGCGTTCGGGCAGCGGACCATCGACGACATGAGCTTCTCCTGGCTGACGTTCTACTATCTCACCGACGAAGAGTACAAGCAGGCGCTCGAAGAACGTAAGAACAAGCAGAAGAAGCTGAGCGCCACTTTGCAGTAGAGGGTTGGCAACATGAAGCGAGTGAATTTTGCGGGGCTGGCGTTGCTGGCCGCGGCTTTGGCAGCGCCTTGGCTATACGGCCAGCCTCCACGCGTTCTCGATCAACTGCCGGATGAAGACAGCTTCGCGCACGGTGCTGGAAAGACAGTTCAGCCGTTTTTCGAAGGCTGGCAGGCGATGCCGGACGGGCACATCGCGATGTGGTTCGGCTACCTCAATCTCAACTACGAAGAAGAGCCCGACATTGCGATCGGGGCGAACAACAAATTCGATCTGCGCGACGATCTGGGCCAGCCGACGCATTTTTACCCGCGCCGGCATTTGTTCGTTTTCAAAGTGGATCTGCCCAAGGACTGGAGCAAAGAGAAGCACCTGGTCTGGACCGTGACCGTGAATGGTCATGCGAGCTCCGCCAATGGCTGGCTGCAACCGGAGTGGGAAGTGGATGAGGGCGTGATGCAGATGAACATCGGGCCGGGCGGGGCGCCGCCGGTGGATCCACCGAATCTCGCGCCCAAGATCAGCGGCAGCGGCGACCAGAGCGCCGAAGTCGAGAAAGCGATTGCGTTGTCTGTTTCGGCCACCGACGATGGCATTCCGAAGCCGCGTGCACGGGCAAGCGCGGCAGGGACTCCACGTCCGCCACTGCCTCCGGGCGCTACTCCAACTCCGCGCGCGCAACTCGGTTTGCGAATCCGCTGGGAGCTTTATCGGGCTCCGGCCGAGGGCGGGCGCGTCGTATTCGAGCAAGCCAGCAACCGGCCGGTGATGGGCGCGCAAGCGAGCGAGCTGGCGACACAGGCGACATTCAGCGCTCCGGGAGTCTATTGGCTGCGAGCAGTGGCGAGCGACGGGATGTTGGAGACGCCGTACGACGTCAAGATCACGGTGAAGCGCTAGCGAAGGAGCCGGACTTATTTTCCTTCCGGTTCGCCGTTGGCGCCCGGCGCGGAGCTGCCCAGGAACAGCTTGCGGCCGTCGGCGAAACTGAGCGTCTTGCCGACGCCGCGGTTGGAGCCGTCCTTGGCTTGAAATCCCTCGAGCATGATCTCGGATCCCGCCGGCAGCGCGTCTTTGGTGAAGCCAAGCCGCAGCAGAACGTTCGGGCTGCCGCCCTCGATCATCCAACTGGTGACCTTGCCGTCCGGACCTTTGACGTCGATGTGAATCCAGGAGTGCGGATTGATCCAGTCCATTTTCGTGACCGTTCCGCGCAGTTTGATGGGCCGGTTGATGTCGAACTCGGCGGCGAAGGCATGGTGCGGCAGCGCCGGAGCCGCGAAAAGTAAGGCTAGAATGCACGTTAAGCCAAATTTCATTTTGCGCTCGCTTTCGCTGCTTCAGCCGCACGCGCGCCGCTCAAGGTATTCGGCAGCCCCAGATTGCCCTCGTGGCAAGCGTACTCGAAAATCGGGCCGGCGATTTTCGTCAGCGGCTGCTGCGCTGTCCAGGACCGCGTCCAGGTGGATGGATCGTCGACAGTGTACTCGTACAGGATGGTGTCTTCATCGATGCGCGTAAAGCGTTCCACTACGTGCAGATTCCGGGTGGATCCCATGAAGGAAGTCTGGTCGGTGAAATTGGTGGTGTCGACTACCAGCGTGTCGCCGTCCCAATGCCCGCGCGAATCGCCTAGAAACTGCCGGATGCCGGCGGGAAGATGCGGGCTTCCGTCGGTGGGAATCATGCGCGCGTCGTGAATCATCTCTTCCATGATGGCCACGGTTCCGGGGCCTTGTACGATCTGAAGGTTGCTGTTGTAGCCGGAAGACATCATGGGCGGACCCTCGGCCGTCCAGACGATGCAGCGTTCTTGCAGCGGACGATCTTCGTAGCTGTCGAACTCATGACCTTTGCGCATTGCGTTTCGCTCGGCCAATCGCTTCTGTGCTTCCGGCGTCATGGGGGGAATCCGGCCGTCGGGACCGATGATCAAAGAAGTCCTGCGGCTCAGCGCGACCTTGGCCTGAATCACATCCAGGCCGAATTGAGACATGTCGTAGTGAACCGTGGCTTGGGAGCCCAGGCGGTCCCAACTGGTGCGCTCGTTGAATTCGCGCTTGTCCACCGCGGCTGCTTCTTCCGGCGTATAAAATTCCTTGGCCCCGAGTTCCTTAGGGCGCTGCAAGGGAGTGATTGAAGCGTTGGACCAGTAACCCTGAAAATCGGGATGGCCGTCGGGAGTGCGCGGAAGCGTCCAGGGCTTTGCAGGCGCGGTGACTTTTTGAGGCGCCTGGCCAAAGACAGGCGCAGATACCAAAAGGAAGGAAACTGCTAGAAAAGATCCGCCCGCCATACACCCTCCTACTTGGCCGTCTTTTTCCGAAGATGGCCGTACATCAATTCTTCCACAAATTCGACGCACTTGAATTCCAGCAGTTTGACGTGGTCGTCCTGAACCCGGTAAAGCAACATACTCATTTTCCAGGGGCGCGAAAAAACCTTGGGGTCCTCGATGGTGGCCTCGTAACGCATTGTTTCCGGGCTGCGAGGCGTGTAGCGCTCCACCACGTGCAAGGCATCGCTATGGAAATCGCCGGCGCGGTCAAACCAGGTCTGGTCATTCAAGGCGGTCACGTCCACAACCAGCGTGTCGCCCTCCCAACGCCCGTTCGACCATCCCATCCAGCTATCGATGGGCGCTTTCTTAAAGGCATCCATGTTGATGTTGCGCGTCGCGCCAGCGTACTCGTAGGCGAAGAACATGTATTTCTCGGACTGCACGATCTGAAACGGATAGGGCATGTAGGTGGCGCGCGGCACGCCCGGCAGGTAGCAGCGGACCTCGGGGTCAAGGTCGAGGCGGTGCGTGAAATTTTCTTTCTTTTTTGCCGCGGCTTCGGGCAGGTAAGGGATCTGGTCGCCTTCCACGACGCCCAATCCTGGAGGCATCGCGCCCTGGGCGCCCAGTTGAAACAAGGGCCCTGGGCCGGCGCTGTGATCCTGAAGGTCCCAATTCGCCGTGTTGAGGACCTGCCAGATTCCGTTCAGGTCCGGATGGCCGTCCGGCGTGCGCGGCGCGCGATAGGCTGGCGTTTGGGCGCCGGCCGTGATCGCGGCCAAAAGCAGCATAACTGTTCGAGCGCCTTTATCCACGACGGCGATTCTATCAAATCGGAAATCTTCGCGAGCGCCCGAACGTCCCAATATGAGCGATGCAAGTACTTCGCTTGTTCTTAGGATCGTTGGCTGCCATCTCAGCCGTTTCAGCCGCTTCGGAATCGTCCACGGTCAACGTGCAAGTGGGAAACCAGGTGAACACGACGGTGGGCATCCATGGGCATCTGGGAGTGGCGATGTCCACTTCGTTTCAACTGGCCAGCTATAACTACAACTTCTTCAATCTGGCGCCGCAGGGATCGTCGTTGCTGGAAGGGCTTCTGCCGCGGCACACGCGCCTGCAAGTGACCTCTGGCGTCAGCCCGCTGAGCGCTCCGGGCGTATGGAACTTTTCCCAGCTCGACACGCTGCTCGCGCCGATCCAAAACACCGGCGATCACAGCCTGGAGTTCCAACTGGCCGGCGCTCCGGCGTTCATGAACGATTCGAGCGGTCACATCCTGCCGAACGATTTGCTGGGATTCGCCGACCTCAACGCGAATCTGGTTCGCTACTACAACACCGGCGGCTTCGAGGTTTCATCGCAGCATTTTCAGAGCTCCAGTCCGTACCCGGTCACTTGGTGGGGAATTTTTAATGAGCCTAACGGCAATGGGCTGACAGCTCAGCAGTACGTGGATCTTTACAACACTACAGTCCCGGCGATGGCTGCAGCGGACCCCTCCATCAAGTTCGCGGCGCTGGAGCTTTCCGATGTGAACCAGGCGGCCGAGGCGTACATGCCGACCTTTGTCTCGAACGTAACCGCTCCCGTGGATGCATTAGCTACGCATTTCTATTCCACCTGCAATCAAAAGGACACGGACAACTCGCTGTTTCCTACCATCCTCAGCTTTGCGAGCGAAGTCAGCTATATCTATTCACAGCTCGCGACGCGGCCGAGCTTGGCGAACGTGCCGGTCTGGGTGACGGAGAACAATGTCAACGCCGATTACGATCTCGGCAATGGCGTCAGCGCGTGCAATGGGACGCCTTTCGTTCTCGATCCGCGCGGTACGAGTCCATTCTTCGCCGCCTGGCGATCGCTGGTGTTCCAGCTGCTCGGCCAGGCAGGCGCGCAGGCTCTCTATCATTGGTCCTTCTCGAGCAACTCGCAGTATGGCGAGACCGACAGTTCCGGCAACCGCTATCTGAGTTACTGGGTGGATTATTATTTGTCGCACTGGCTGCCGTCGCCGCCTGGTCAGGACATACTGGAAACAACTACTTCGGGTTGCTGTCTCTGGGTTAGCAACATCGGCGGGGTTCTAGGGCTCGACACGCATACGCTGGCGCTGCGCAACGTAGATGGATCGGTGGTGATCCTGATGTCCAACTACGCCGTAGCAAAACCAATGACGGATAATAATGGTCCCGGCCTGGCGCGGACCTTTGCGCTGGATCTTTCGGCCTTGGGGACGTTCGGTTCAGCGACGCTGGTTACGCTGGACGCGTCGACGCCGGCCAGTGGTCCCGTGCTTCAATCGCTGACCCCGTCCGCGCAAATGCAGGTGTCGCTGCCAGGTTACGGCGCGGCGTTATTGCGTCTGGCGAAGGCCGCGCCGGCTCTTGCAGCCAGTGACGTGGTCAATTCGGCCAGTTACGCCTCGGGCGCGGTCGCTCCGGGCGAAATTATCTCCTTGTTCGGGTCCGCGATTGGTCCAGCCACGCCGGCTGCGGGTGAATTTACGAATCCGCGGCTGGTGGCCGATTCATTGCAGGGACTGCACGTGTTCTTTGATGGCGTCCCCGCGCCCGTACTTTATGCTTCGTCGAAACAGGTGAACACGGTGGTTCCGTTTTCGGTGGCAGGCCGCTCCAGCACCCAGCTTCAACTGGAGTATCTCGGCGCGGTCTCGGCGCCAATCGCGCTGCCGGTGACCCCAACAGCAGCAGGAGTCTTCAGCCTGGATGGTTCGGGGCACGGTTCCGCGGCGGTGTTGAACGCCCGCGATGGAAGCATCAACTCCAGCATG
>Ga0335083_10010004_pt1 | contig 11495 bp, 9 predicted proteins | sample Lox_Sample_42_FD_206716 | JGI IMG/M metagenome (GOLD analysis project Ga0335083, IMG submission 206716) | Soil microbial communities from Loxahatchee National Wildlife Refuge, Florida, United States - Lox_Sample_4.2 | ecosystem: Environmental > Terrestrial > Soil > Wetlands | place: USA: Florida... | reverse complement strand
ACCACGGTTTTCTCCAAGACCGGAAAGGGCTTGCTGGAGATCAAGAGCAAGTCCAACCGCCTGGCGAAAGATCAATTCCGGGTTCTGAACCTGGTAGACGGCAGGGCTACGCTTGCCGACCTCGTCGACAAGGGCAGGCTCAGCGAGGTCGAGCTGCGCAAAGTCCTGACCATGCTGTCCGACGGCGGCTTCATCAAGGAGTTCGCCAACCCCGCCAGCGGCGACGCCACCGGAGTGGCTGCGCCTCCCTCGGTAAGCACATCCTCGGTCGACGACCTCGATTTCACGCAAGTTCTCGGGCCGGCCAAACCGGCCGCGCCGGAGCGCCGCCAGCCCGAGCAAAAGCCGCAGCAGGCGGACCAAGGCAAAGCGCGTGCCGAAGCCGCCCGCCGCGCGCAGGAAGAGGAAGCGGCCCGGCGCGCCCGCGCCGAGGCGGAGCGTAAGGCCAAAGAGGAGGAGCTGCGGCGGCAGAAGTTGGAAGCCGAGATCCGCGCGCGCATCGAGGGCGAGGAGCGGGCGAAGGAAGAGGCCGAGCAGCGTGCGAAGGCGGAGGCCGAGCGCAAGGCTCAGGAAGAGGCCGAGCGGAAGGAAAAGATCCGCGCCGAAGCCATGGCGCGCCTGGAGGCCGAACGCCGCGCACGCGAGAAGCAAGAGGCCGAGCAGCGTGCGAAGGAAGAGGCGGAGCGCCGCGCACGGGAAGAGGAGTCGGCACGTAAAGCCAAAGAAGAAGAGTTGTTGCGCCAGAAGGTCGAGGCCGAGATGCGCGCTCGCGTCGAAGCCGAGGAGCGGGCGAAGCAAGAGGCAGAGCGGCGCGCGCGCGAGGAGGAGGAAGCTCGTGCGGCGCGGGCGGAAGCGGAGCGCAAGGCCAAAGAAGACGAAGCGCTGCGCCAGAAGCTGGAAGCGGAGATGCGCGTCCGCGTCGAAGCCGAAGAGCGTGCGAAGGAGGAGGCAGAGCGGCGCGCACGCGAGGAAGAAGCGGCGCGTGCGGCGCGCGCCGAAGCCGACCGCAAGGCGCAACAGGAAGAGGCGCTGCGCCAGAAGCTGGAAGCGGAGATGCGCGCCCGCGTCGAAGCCGGGGAGCGTGCGAAGGAGGAGGCGGAGCGGCGCGCACGCGAGGAAGAAGCGGCGCGTGCCGCACGCGCCGAAGCCGAGCGCAAGGCGCAAGAGGAAGAAACGCTGCGGCAGAAGCTGGAGGCGGAGATGCGCGCTCGCGTCGAAGCCGAAGAGCGCGCGAAGGAGGAAGCGGAACGGCGTGCGCGCGAGGAGGAGGAGGCGCGCGCCGCCAGAGCCGAAGCGGAGCGCAAGGCGAAGGAAGACGAGGCGCTGCGGCAGAAGCTGGAAGCGGAGATGCGCGCTCGTGTCGAAGCCGAAGAGCGCGCGAAAGAGGAGGCGGAACGGCGTGCACGGGAGGAAGAAGCCGCCCGTAAGGCGAAGGAAGAGGCGCTGTTGCGCCAGAAGCTAGAAGCGGAGGTGCGCGCTCGCATCGAAGCCGAGGAGCGTGCGAAACAGGAAGCGGAGCGGCGCGCGCGCGAGGAAGCGGAAGCGCAGCGGGCCAAAGAGCAGGAGGTGCTGCGGCAGAAGCTGGAGGCAGAGATGCGCGCTCGCATCGAAGCCGAAGAGCGGGCGAAAGAGGAGGCGGAGCGGCGCGCGCGCGAGGAGGAGGCGGCCCGCGCGGCTCGCGCCGAGGCGGACCGCAAGGCGCAGGAGCAAGAGCTGCTGCGCCAGAAGCTGGAAGCGGAGATGCGCGCTCGCGTCGAGGCGGAAGAGCGCGCGAGGGAAGAGGCGGACCGGCGCACACGAGAGGAGGAGGCGGCGCGCGCGGCCCGAGCAGAGGCGGATCGCAAGGCCAAGGAAGACGAGCTGCTGCGCCAGAAGCTGGAAGCGGAGATGCGCGCGCGCATCGAGGCCGAAGAACGTGCGAAGCAGGAGGCGGAGCGGCGCGCGCGTGAGGAGGAGGCGGCGCGCGCGGCCCGAGCAGAGGCGGATCGCAAGGCCAAAGAAGACGCGGTGTTGCGCCAAAAGCTGGAAGAGGAGATGCGCGCTCGCATCGAAGCGGAAGCGCGCGCGAAGGAGGAGCGCAGGCGCCGAGAAGAGCAGGCGCGTGCACAGGCCGAGCAACGCTCCGCTGCTTCCCCGACGACGCTGGACTTCACCAGCGTTGGGACATCCGGCTCGAACAGCGCGTCGGAACCGGACGCACGCGCCGGCTCGACCCCGGGCGGGGCCAAGGAAGAGGCGATCCGCAAGGCGATCGAGGAGCAGGCACGCCGCACTCGACTCGAGGAACAGGCTCGCGCGGCAATGGAGCGTGCGGAACAGGAGGCGCGCGAGAAGGCCGCACGCGAGGCTCGCGAGGTGGCAGAGGCTGTCCAACGCGCACGGGTAGAAGCGGAGCAGCGTACGCGCGAAGAAGCTCTCCGCCTGGCACAGCAGGAAAAGGAGCGCCGGGCGCTGTCTCAGCGCAAAAAAAAGTAGCGCGCCGCGCGATTGGAGTCCGCGAGGCCACTGAGAGCGAGCGTTGCCCATCGTGTTGGCAGGTGAAGCGGAACCGCGCTGACCCGGCATTCCTTCTAGCGGAGGAAGCCAGCACAGCGCCATTTCGACGTTCCGGCGGGTCAAGTTGCCGAGATCGATGTGCTGTTCGAGGGTGCCGACGAGGAGGTCCGCGTCGTGGCGGAGGCTACGGTGCAGGAAGCGCCGAGCGCTCCTCTCCGCCAGCTACATGCTCGATCGCGACACAACCGAGAGGCTTGACTGCTTCGAGCGGCAGCGGCACGCGAGACTTCGTGGGGTCGTTTCCTTTCGCTGCGAGCATGGCATGGCATTGTGGCGGCAACCACAAAGACCGGTGGCATGTCTCGCACCGACCGAGGCGCGGGACATGACATCAAGCTCGACCCCGTCGTCGAGCAGACATTCGACCACGCCCAACGAGAACGTGCCCGGCGCCCGGCACGACCAGTCGCGCGACAGCAGCGACCGGATCCTTCCCGAGCCGAGCTTGGGATGCCAAGCAGGCTTTGCGCGCGTGGGAGGGATTGCAGCTACGGACGACGCTTGGTAGGCCACCGGGGACTCGAACCCCGAACCAACGGATTAAGAGTCCGCTGCTCTACCAATTGAGCTAGTGACCCGTCTGGAGAGAGCGCGGATTATACCCGAGGCCACTGCGCTTGGAAGCGCTCCGCGTCATCTCGCGAGGTCGAGCATCCGTCCATAGGCGCGGCTGTAGACGTGGACGGTGCTGTCCGATGCCAACTCCTCTACGCTCACCCAGCGGTACGCACGGTGCTGCTCGAGTGGCAACTCCGGAGGGCGCGACGCGAGCCTGATCTCGTGAGCGAGCACGACGTAGTGCGTGCCGAACCCGGGCTGGCCGGCGAAGTTGTCGGGATACAGGTGCTCGTAGATTCCGATCAGGCGTGCATCAGCGCGCTCCAGCGGCGCACCCAGCTCGGCATCGCTGATCCTGCGGAAGGCCTGATCGAGCAACTCGTCCTTGCGGATGACCCCGCCGGGCACGAACCAGCTGCCCTGCGCGGGGCGATTCTCGCGCAGCCCGAGCAGGACCAACCCAGAAGGATCGCGCGCGATCAGGTCCAGCGACACCAGCGGTGCGTCGCGTACCACGCGCAGGTAATCTTCTCTGGACAGCATAGATCGGCACGCCCCGATGACAGGGGAGATGATAGATCAACGTCGCGAGGTGATCCCACACCGACGCCGAAGAGGACAGGAACCGAGCCCCGCCGGCCGGATCAGCGGCGCCGTATGGCCCCGGGGTTGGTGATGGTGTAGGCGTAGACGATCTGTGGCTTGCCGTCGCGCAGCTCGATCAGGTTCTGCGCTTCGGTGGTCATCGTCACGGTCTGAGCGCCCTCGCGCCAGCTCTCGATGAGCGTGCTGCGCACTTCGGCCTGGGTGCCGCTCGGGGTGATGTCGATCAGCATGTCCTCGCGCCGCAGCGTGTACCCGGAATAGTCGTCCCGATGCCGCTTCGCGATCGCCGCCAGCTCGCGCTTGTGCAGCGTGCGCCGGCCGGTGCGCTTCCCTCGGCGGGTCACGATCTCGATCTGAGCGTCATCGGCGAAGAAGCCCATCATCGCATCCACGTCCAGACGCCGCGCCGCCTGATCCGAGGCAGCCATCATCGCCTGGATCTGCTTCGCGGTGAGTTTGGCTGGAGCGTTGTTTTGCGTCGCGCCGTCGCGAGGTGTCTGGCCCAGGCAGAACGTGTCCGTGTAGCCAACGTTGCCGTGCACGTCGACGCACTTGTGCAGGCTCGCATGTACCGAGCCCAGCGAGCTGACGAGTGCCAGCATGCCTCCGATGACGACAAGCGGGCGGGCGACCCTGCGCGCGCCGTCTCGGCCTGGCAACCGCATCCGCACACTGTGAAAACCGCTCGCCTGCATTCTGCGCGACTCTGATCGGCCGTCCCGATGAGAGCAGTTGCAGCAACGAGCGTACCAAATCCCTGCGGCGTCCTCGGGCTTTTCCGCGGTGTCAGCCCGGCTCTGCCTGGGGCCTAGCTGACGCCGCCGGTTGACGATCGCTAACGATTCGACGCTCGACTACGCACCATGCCCGCCGAGGTAGGCGGCGCGCACTTCCTCGTTGTCGAGCAGCTCGGTAGTGGTGCCCTGGACCGTCAGGCTACCGGTCTCGAGCACGTAGCCCCGGGCGGCGACGGACAGCGCCATGTGGGCATTTTGTTCCACCAACAGGATGGTGGTGCCCAGGGCGTGGATCTCGCGAATGGTGGCGAACAGCTGCTGCACGATCACAGGGGCGAGGCCGAGCGAGGGCTCGTCGAGCAGCAGCAGCTTGGGTCTTGCCATGAGCCCGCGCGCGACGGCGAGCATTTGCTGCTGACCGCCCGACAGCGTCCACCCGAGCGCATTCTCGAAGCGTTTGATGTCCGGAAAGATGCTGAACATCTGCTCCACGTCTTCCGCCATCATCTGTTTGGACAGGTGTCCGCGGCTGGTGGAGCCGAGCATGATGTTCTCTCTCACCGTGAGCCCCGGGAAGATGCGCCGCCCCTCCGGCACGTGGGAGATGCCGGAGCGCACGATTTGCTCCGGAGCCAGCGCGTCGATGCGCCTGCCTTCGAACCAGATCTCGCCGCTAGTCGGCCGGATCAAGCCCGAGATCGTCCGCAGCGTGGTGCTCTTGCCGGCCCCGTTCGCGCCCAGCAGCGTCACGACCTCGCCCTTCTCCACGTGCAGGCTCACGCCGCGCAGCGCCTGGACGCTGCCGTAGGCGCTGGAGACGTTCTTAAGCTCGAGCAGTGGCACCGGTGGGCCCCTCCCCGAGGTAGGCGGCGATCACATCGGGATGGCGCAGCACGTCCTGCGGCGAACCCTCCGCGATCTTCTTGCCAAAGTTGAGCACGGTGATCGTGTCCGACACCTTCTCCACCAGGCCCATGTCATGGTCGATCAGGAAGATCGTGAGGCCGTGACCGCGCAGGCGCTTGAGCAGGGCCACCAGCGCCTGCTTTTCGGTCTGATTCAACCCGGCGCCCGGCTCGTCGAGCAGGAGCAGCTTTGGATGCGCCGCCAGGGCGCGAGCGATCTCCACCAGGCGCTGATGTCCATAGGGAAGGTTGCGCACGATCATCTGCGCGCGGTTGAGAACACCGACGAAATCCAGCGCAGCAAGAGCGCGCGTGACCAGCGCATCGCCGCCGGCCTCCATCGGGTTGTTGTCGCGCTGCCCGCCGACCATGACATTCTCCAGCGCAGTCATGGTTTGGAACAGACGGATGTTCTGGAACGTTCGTCCCATGCCGAGCCCGGCGCGCTCGTGGGGGGTCAACTGCGTGATGTCGGTGCCGTCGAAGTCGATGCGGCCCGCGGTCGGCTTGTAGATGCCGTTGACCACGTTAAGCGAGGTCGTTTTGCCCGAGCCGTTGGGTCCGATCAGTGCGTGCACCGTCCCCGCCTCGACGCGCAGATCGATGCCGTCCACCGCCCGCAGCCCGCCGAAGTGCTTCTGCAGGTTGATGAGGTTGAGGATCGGCCTCCCGCGCTCGGCCTGGATGTCGAAGTTGAGCGCAGGCACGACTTCGACCGTCGGGACCTTCGGCTTGCGGACGCGCTGGAATGCGTTGCGCAGCAGGCCCCAGATGCCCTCGGGCAGGAACACGATGATCAGGATCACGCCCAGCCCGTAGACGGCGAGATACAGGCTCTTAAGGAAGCGCAGCCACTCCGGCAGCAGCACGATCAGGACGGTGCCCAGTGCGGCACCGAAGGGCGACTGCGCCCCGCCCAGCAGCACCGCGGTGAGGAACTCGATGGAGCGCAGGAAACTGAAATTGTCCGGGCTGATGTAGCTGAAGCCGGCGGCGTAGAGCGAGCCGCCGATGCCGCCCAGCACGGCGCTGATCGTGAAGGCGATGACCTTCGTTCGCAGCGTGTGCACGCCGATCGTCTCCGCCGCCAGCTCGTTGTCGCGCACTGCGCGCATGGCGCGCCCGAGCCGCGTGCCGGGTAGCCACCACACGAACCAGATCAGCAGAAACAGCACCACAGCGCAGAACAGCAGATACGCACGCTTGTCCGCGAGCGCCAGGCCGAACAGCGATGGCGGGTTGATGCCTGCGATGCCGTCCGGACCATGGGTCACCGGGATCCAGTTCACCATCACGAGGTCGAAGATCTGCTGGAAGCTGATGGTGATCATGGCGAGGTAGTGCCCGCCCAGGCGCAGCGTGGTCAGCCCGAGCACCAGCCCCGCGATCGCGGCCGCCCCCATGCCGAGCAGCATCGAGATCCAGAATGACACGCCGTGATCGACCGTACCCAGCGCGACGGCGTACGCGCCTACACCGAAGAAGGCGGCTTGCGCCAGGTTGATCTGCCCGGCGTACCCCAGCACCACGACCATGCCCAGGACGGCCATGGCGTAGGTCACCGAGTTCAGGAAAATGTTGAGGACGTAATCGCTGATCGGGAACGCGTACGGCAGCAAGGGCAGCCCGATGGCGAGGATCGCCAGAACCACCAGGCCCCCGGCGTTGTTCTGCAGGCGCAGCGTCGGGCCCGCGTGGGCGGCCGCCGGTGTCATGCCTTTTCCGAGACCTTCTCGCCGAAGATCCCCTGGGGCCGGAGCAACAGCACCAGGAACAGCGCGAGGAACGCGTAGGCGTCCTTGTACGGCACCGAGATGTAGTAGGCCGCGAAGCTCTCGATCACGCCGATGATGAGGCCGCCGACGATGGCGCCGGCCACGTCGCCGAACCCGCCGATGATGGTGGCGGCGAACGCCTTGAGCGCGATGGTCGAGCCCATGCCGATGGAGACGAACAGGATCGGGCCCACCAGGACACCGGCCAAGCCGCCCAGCACCGCGCTGTAGATGAAGGTGATGATGATCATCAGCGACACCGGAATGCCCAGCAGCCGCGCCATGTCCTTGTCCTGAGAGGTGGCTTGCAGCTTCTTGCCGATCAGCGTGTGCTCGAAGAAGAAGTACTGGAATGCGACGGCGAGGATGGTGAACCCGAGGATGACCAGGTATTGGCTGTCCAGGAACACACCGCCGACCGTGATGCCCTCGGAGTGAATCAGCTTGTCCAGCGGGCGCGGCTGCGGATTGAATACCGCCAGCACCGTGTTCTGCAGGAAGATCGATGCGCCCAGCGTGCTGATCAGCACCGGCAGGAACTGGCGGTTGCGCAGCGGGTAGTACACCCCGAAGTTGAACGCGATCCCGATCACGGCCATGACCCCGGCGGCGAGGACGATGGCCAGCCAATAGGGCACGTGGATGCCGATGCCGGGGATGTGCAGGTCGGGGTTGCCCGGGATGCCGACGGTGAACAGCACCATGGCATAGCCGCCGAGCATCGCGAAATCGCCTTGGGCGAAGTTGACGACATTGGTGGCGCGGATGATGAGCACGAAGCCCAGTGCCACCAGCGCATAGATGCTGCCCAGCGCGAGTCCCTGGAACAGCACCTGCAGATTGTTCGACAGCACTTCCACGGCGCTCTATCTCACTAGCGGCGAGCGGCTCGCCCGCGAACTGCGGTGTGGCGAAGGATTACTGCTTCGGGAAGTCGATGTGCTTGATGAATGCGATGTTGCCGTCCTGGTTGCGCACCACGTTGTAGCCGCGCAGCCCGTCGCCGTTGTCGTCGAAGCAATAGGTGCCCTCCACGCCCTTGTACCCGCAGGTGGCGAGGATCTCCTTGCGGATCGCTTCGGGTTGAGTGCTCTTCGCCTTATTGATGGCGTTGGCCAGCACGTGCATGGCGTCGTAGGCCCAGCTCGAATACACGTCGGCGTCGCGCCCGTTCCTGGCTTTGTACTTCTCCGCGTACGCCTTGGCCTGCGGGTTTGCTCCGGGCGTGAAGTCGGCGATGGCGTACACCCCATGCAGCGCCGGGCCCGCGAGCTCGAGCGCCGTGGCTGTGATCACCGAGGGAGACCCCACCCAGGCTGCGGTCACGCCGAGCTGCCGCAACTGCTTGGCGAAGATCCCCACGTCGGGCGAGTTGGTCATGTAGGAGCCGATGATGTCGGCGCCGGATTTCTTGATCGCCAGCACGACGGGAGTGAAGTCCTGCGAGTTGTTGGTGTAGCCCTGCACCAGCACGGGCGTGACCCCCAGCTTGGCAAGCGCGGCCACGAGCGCATCCTTGCCGCCCGTGCCGAAGGCATCCGTGGAATGGATGATCGCCCACTTCTTGAGGTTTAGCGTCTTGACTCCGAAATCCGCGATGACCAGGGAGGAGAAACTGTCGTTGGGACGGCAGCGGAACACCCACTTGTTGTTCACGTGCGTGAGCGAGGGATCGGTGCCGCCGATCATGACCGGCACGCCGGCCTTGGCGATGGTCGGAGAGGCCGCCTGGACCTGCGTGCTGCGGATCGGACCGATGATGGCGTGCATGTCGCCTGCGCTGATGAGCTTGGAGAAGGCGAGCACGGTGCCCGGGTTGGTGCTCTGATTGTCTTCCAGCTTGAGCTCGACCTGCATGCCGAGGATGCCGCCGGCCTGGTTGATTTCCTCGAGGGCGAGGCGTGCGCCATTGACCGTGTAGCTGCCGGCCTCGGCGTTGGGACCGGTGGTCTCGTTGACCAGCCCGATCTTGAAGGTGTCCGCCGCCTGTGCGGCAAACCCGAACGCGGAAGCGGCAATCGCGGCGACGATCAGGCCGCGGAGAGCTCTGCGCATGTACTCCTCCCCGATGACGTTGTTCTAGACACTGCCGCAACGCGACGCGATGCCCGCTCGCGGGGACACCGCCGCAACAGCCACATCCAGCGCTTGCTTGCGACAAAAGCGCCGCTGAGCAGCACTCGCCGTACCCATGGCGGAGCGTGCCTTGCTCGCGGCGCGATTGCCGATCATCCTATGCTGCCCGCCAGGCGCCGTCAACGCCATGTGACACGCGGGCGCAGTCGCCGCGCAGCGGCCGCCCAAAAAATAAGGCCCGGTGTGCGGCCGGGCCCCGATCTGATGCGCAGGCAGTTCGCTACTTCAGGTCGTCTTTGACCGCGTCGAGGCCCGCTTGCGCACACGCGCCGTCCTGCTCGGCGCTGGCGCCGCTCACGCCCACGCTGCCGATTGCCTCACCGCTGGCGGTCTTGATCGGCAGTCCGCCCTCGAAGGTCACGAGGCCCGGGACGAACGCGATGCCGGGGATCTTCTGCGCGATGTCTCCGATCTGCTTGGTCGAGAACGGGAACATGGACGAGGTGTTCGCCTTGAGCTGCGCGACCTCAATGCTCCCGCGGAAAGCGCCGTCCATGCGCTGGAAGTACTTCAAGTTGCCGCCGTCGTCCAGGATGGCGATGTTCATCTTCCAGCCTTCCGCCTTCGCCTTCGCCTCGCACCCAGCGGCGATCTTCTTGGCTGTATCGAGATTCAGCGTGGTCTTCTTGTCCTGGGCGAGCAGAGGCTGGGACGCCAGGGCGAGGCCAGCGGCGAGCAGAACAACACGGATCTTCATGGTCAGTCTCCTCTTGTCGTGGGAACGCCGCTGCAGTGCAGCGGGATGCGCAGGCTAGCATGTTTTCGTTTGGGACTTCATGCCGGAGCGGCGGCGCGCCGCTCCCAGCGAGCGCGAGCCCGCGCTCGGCGGCCCCCGCGTCCGGCTACGGCCGCCGGCGGTGGCGCTTTACTGCAGCCGGCCGCGCGAGTGCGACAATCCGACCGGGTCGAGATAATCGGAGAAGTCGGCTTTCGAGGACAGGCTCGTCTTCATCCGATAGCGGATCAGCAGGTCGAACACCTCCAGCGCCGTGGGACCGGGGAAGTAATAGGCGTCTTCCCGGTAGTACAACACCTCGCCGCCCTGCGCCTTGGCTGCTCTCAGGCGCGTGTCGAGCTGCGGCAGGGTAGTGGGCTCGCCGTTGAGCAGCACGGCCCCCGAGGTGAGGATGGAGATCTTGAGCACGGGGCCGGCTTGCGCGACCCCGGCGAGGAGGAACCAGAGAACGACAACCGCTGCGATTCGAGAACCCATGATGCACCTCATCCGCAATTCACCGCGCATCCCGGCCGCGCAGACCTGCGAAGCCGGCGTTTCCCTCCTCGCCATGGGAGACTCTCGCAATTCACATGCCCGCGCGAACAACCGCTTCGCATACCGGCGGTTCCCCGCCGGAATCCGAGGCCCGGCCCGGACAACTCAGGGCAGCTGGAGTTGAACGGCGTGTGCGATGACCGGCAGCTCGCTGCCATCGTCGAATTCCGCGCCGGCCGCAACGCCGGCCCGCGCGATCTGCTCCACGTCGTCGCTGTATTGGAAGGCCGTGAACAGCGCGCCCAGGGCGTACGAGGCGCCCGAGCCGATGGCCCAGAAGCGCGGGAAGACCTCGATATCCCGGGACGGCGTCACCCCGAAGATGCCGCGGGGACTCGCGATCAGCGCGCTCATTCGCGTGGTCTCGTATGGGTCGTCCGCCTCGGCGCGCGGGTTCATGTGATATTCCTCGCGCAGAATCTTGTGCATCTGGCGCCAGGTTTCGAAGATGTGCTCCGGAGTGTCCAGCTGCACGGTGTCCGGGTAGCGCGAGAAGTAGCTCTGCAGCACGGTGTTGTGCACGGCGTACCCGACGGTTCCGATCCAGCTGTCCTGGAATTGGAAGATCTTGTCCGGGTCGGCGGCGTAATGCGCCTTCTGCTTGATCGAGCCGATCGTAGCCAGCGTGTCGCAAGCGATGCACGCGCGGCCCGCCTTGCGCACCACGACGATGGTCGACATGGGGTTGCTCCCTGGCCTTGTAAACAAGCCGGATAATACGTGTATGCTGGACGGTGCGCGCAGAGCGCGCAGTCGCTGTTGCACGCGTCACCTCGCGTGCGCGGCGGATACGAATAGAGCCTGTCCGGCGCGCGGCCTCTGGATGGTCGCGCGACCGGCGGCGTCGCCGAGGAGACCACATTGGCACCCGTCACATCGCGCCGGGCGGAGCGAGCCCTGGCGTGCGCAGTCTGATATGGAACCCGCGCCGGTGATCGATCGCTTGGTC
>Ga0335083_10010003_pt1 | contig 11495 bp, 9 predicted proteins | sample Lox_Sample_42_FD_206716 | JGI IMG/M metagenome (GOLD analysis project Ga0335083, IMG submission 206716) | Soil microbial communities from Loxahatchee National Wildlife Refuge, Florida, United States - Lox_Sample_4.2 | ecosystem: Environmental > Terrestrial > Soil > Wetlands | place: USA: Florida... | reverse complement strand
CCAGGTGGCGTGCGTCGAGAACATCGCGGGCGAGCGCGAAGTGCCGCGCCATCCGCTCGTCGACCAGACACTCGATGATTGCCTGCACGACGCCATGGATACCGAAGCCTGGCTCGCGCTGCTGCGTCGCATCGAGGCGCGCGAGGTGCGGCTCGTGGTGCGCGAGCTGCCCGCGCCCTCGCCGCTCGCGGCCGAGATTCTCACGGCGCGCCCCTACGCGTTCCTCGACGACGCGCCAATCGAAGAGCGCCGCACACAGGCCGTGCTGTCGCGGCGCTGGAGCGACCCCGAGTCCACCAACGATCTGGGCGCGCTCGACCCCGAAGCGATCGCGAGCGTGCGCGAGGAAGCATGGCCGCAGGCGCGCGACGCCGACGAAATGCACGACGCGCTCACGAGCCTCGGCGCGCTCGCCGAAAGCGAGGCGCGGCGCGAACCGGAATGGCTCGCGTGGCTCGCCGAACTGGCGGCGGCGGGACGCGCAACGCGTCTGCCGATCGCGGAGCATGACGCGTTGTGGGTCGGCATCGAGCGGCTTGCGTGCGTGCAGGCCATCTACCCGCAGGCGCTGTGCGAGCCGCGGCTCACGCCACCGCCCGAGTACGCCCAGGCATGGAGCGAGGAAGCGGCGCTCGTCGAAATCGTGCGCGCGCGCCTTTCGGGCTTAGGGCCTGTCACGGTTGCGCAGGTGGCGCGGCCGCTCGCACTGGAGGCCGGCGTGGCGGCGCTCGCGCTCACGCGGCTCGAAGCCGAGGGCACCGTGATGCGCGGGCGTTTCAGCCCCGAAGCCATGGGCGGCGGGCATGAGCAATGGTGCGAACGCCATCTGCTCGCACGCATCCACCGCTATACGGTGCGCAAGCTCAGGCGCGAAATCGAGCCCGTCGAACGTCACGATTTCATGCGCTTCCTGTTCGAGTGGCAGCGCGTGGCGCCCGGCACGCGGGGCTCGGGCCGCGATGCGCTCGGCGCCGTGCTCGATCAGCTCGAAGGATGGGAAGCGTCCGCGCTCGCGTGGGAAGACGAGATCCTGCCGGCACGCATCGACGACTACACGCCGATGCTGCTCGATGAGCTGTGCCGCTCGGGACGCCTCGCCTGGGCGCGCCTGCCCGCGAGGGCGGCGGCCGCCTCGACGGTGCGCAGCACGCCGGTCGTGCTGCTGTCGCGACGCGAATTGCCACGCTGGATGGCGCTCGTCGAAGTGCCCGATACGGCCGGGCTTTCGACGCGCGCGCGGCGTATCTACGAGGCGCTGCTGCGGCACGGCGCGATGTTCTTCGACGAGCTGGCCGCCGACGCGCATCTGCTCGGTGTCGAACTGGAGAATGCGCTCGGCGAGCTGGTGGCGGCCGGGCTCGTGAACGCGGACAGCTTCGCCGGGCTGCGCGCGCTCGTGAAGCCGGCCGCGCAGCGCAACGCGCATCACGGCCGGCGCAGGCCACGCGGCTTCGCGCCGCTCGTGGGCGGCATGGCCGACGCGGGGCGTTGGGCGCCGCTGCGGCGTGTGGCGTTAGATGAGCCGCAACCCAATCCCGATGCCAATGCCGACGCCGATACCGACGATGCGGCGCTCGTCGAAGCATCATCGACGGCTTCGAATGCGCGCGTCGAGACCGGCTCGAATCCGCCCGCTGCCGTGCCGCCGCGCGCTCAGGCTCAGACGCTGTCGCGTGCAAGGCAGGCCGCCACGACGCGCCGCGTGCTCGCCGACGCGGATCTGCTGGAACACGTCGCCAACGTCCTGTTACGCCGTTATGGCGTGGTCAGTTGGCACCTGCTCGGGCGCGAAGCGCCGTGGCTGCCGCCATGGCGCGACCTGCTGCGCGTGCTGCATCGCATGGAGGCACGCGGTGAAGTGCGCGGCGGCCGCTTCGTCACCGGCATTTCGGGCGAGCAGTTCGCCCTGCCGGAAGCCGTTGCGTTGCTGCGAGACGTACGGCGACGCGCATCGACGGAAAGTGCCGATGGTACGCTCGTCTGCGTGCCGGCCGCCGACCCGCTCAATCTCGTCGGCACGCTCCTGCCCGGAGAGAAGGTGCCGGCGCTAGCCGGAAACCGTATCGCGTTCCGTGACGGCGTGCCTGTCGCAACACTGATCGCCGGGCGCTTCGGCTTTCTCGGCGATTTCGACGAAAGCACGCGCGCCGACTTGCGGCAGCGCCTCGCGAAACCGTGGTGAGGCGCGCGCCGTGCGAGCCGGCGGGGTTGGCTGTTAGTTGCATCTTTGCTCAGGATGGCTGGATCGCTTTGAGCGTGTCGCCGAAATGCCGGCGCACACGCAGGCCGTTCGCCACGACGAGCAGGCTCGCGCCCACGTCCGCGAACACGGCCATCCAGAGCGTGGCCCCGCCCGCCAGCGCGAGCACGAGAAACACCGCCTTGATGCCGAGCGCGAGCGCGATGTTCTGCTTGAGCACGGCGGCGACCTTGCGCGAGAGGCCGATGAACGCGGCGATCTTGCGCGGATCGTCGTCCATGATCGCGACGTCCGCCGTTTCGAGCGCCGTCGCCGTGCCTGCCGCGCCCATCGCGAAGCCGATGTCGGCGCGCGCGAGCGCGGGCGCGTCGTTCACGCCGTCACCGACCATCGCGGTCATGCCGTGCTGCTCTGAGAGGGCTGCGATCGTGTCCTGCTTGTCCTGTGGCAACAGATTGCCGCGGGCGTCGTCAATGCCCAATCGATCGCCAATCGCGCGCGCCGTCGACGCGTTGTCGCCCGTCAGCATGACGGGCGTGACGCCGAGCGAACGCAACGCGCGCACCGCCGGCACGCTTTCGGCGCGCAACGCGTCGGCGACGGCGAACACGGCCACCGCCGCTTGCGGCGCGCACAGAACGATCGCCGTCTTGCCGGCCCGCTCCAGACTCGCCAGTTGCGTTTCCAGCTCGGGCGAACACAAACCGAGTTCCTCCACGAGACGATGGTTGCCGAGGCGCCAAAGCATGCCGTCGATGCGCCCTTGCACGCCGCGCCCGTTGAGCACTGCGAACTGTTCCACGCCGGACAGTCGCGCATGCGGCTGACGCTCGCGCCAGCCGGCAACGAGTGCGCGCGCGACCGGATGCGTGCTCGCATCGTCGAGGCTCGCGGCAATGCGCAGCGCCTCTTGCGGTGAAAGCGGGCCGTCGTCGAGCGCATCCGTGGGGCCTGCCGCGCCGACCTGCGCCGGAACGACCGCCGCGAGTGCGTCGGTCAGTACCGGCTCGCCGCGTGTGAGCGTGCCGGTCTTGTCGAGCGCGACGACCTTCAGCAAGCGGCCGCGTTCGAGCCACACTCCGCCCTTCACGAGCATGCCGTGGCGCGCGGCGGCGGCAAGGCCGCTCACGACCGTCACCGGCGTGGAGACGACGAGCGCGCACGGGCACGCGATCACGAGCAGCACGAGCGCCTTGTAGAGCCAGCCGCCCCACGCGCCGCCGAGCGCGAGCGGGCCGCCAAGCGCAATCGCTACGGCGAGCGCAACCACGGCCGGCGTGTAGTAGCGCGCGAACTGGTCGACGAAGCGCTGCGTGGGCGCGCGCTGCGCCTGCGCCTGCTGCACTGCCGCGGCGATGCGCGCGAGCGTGCTGTCCTGCGCGACAGCGGTGACGAGCGCCTCGACCACGCCATCGACGACGATGCTGCCCGCGTAGAGCGCCGCGCTGGTCTCCTTGTCGACGGGCAGGCTCTCGCCCGTGATCGGCGCCTGGTCGAGCGCCGCGCGGCCCGCGACCACGCGCGCGTCGAGCGGCACGCGCTGGCCGGTGCGCACGCGAATGCGACTGCCGATGGCTACCGCGCCCACTTCGCGCTCGCGCCATTCGCCTTGAGCCGGCGCACCTTCGCCGGCTTGCCAGACTTCCGCGGTCTCGGGCGCGAGCGCGGTCAGCGAGCGAATCGCCTGACGGGCGCGCGCGAGCGAAAGCGCCTCGATTTCCTCTGCGAGGGCGAACAGGAAGACGACCATCGCCGCCTCGGGCCACTTGCCGATCGCAATCGCACCCGCCTGCGCGAGGGACATCAGGAAATAGATGTTGATCGTGAAATTCCGGAGCGCGATCCAGCCTTTGCGCAATGTAGGCAGACCCGCGCAAACGAGTGAGACGACCGCGCAGGCCAGCACTGGCACGCTCGTTTCGTGTCCGGTGCTCCAGGCGAGCACCTCGGCGCCTGCGGCCGCAAAGCCGCTCACGGCGAGCAACAGCTTCTGGCGCAGCGCAAGGCCCGACGACGCCGGCGCGGTGGATTGCACAGAGGCGGCATCGCCCAGAGCACGGGGCGCCATATCGAGCGCACGCAACGCGTCGACGACGGGCTGCGTATCGTCCAGCCGATGATGCACGGTCAACTCGCGCGCGAGCAGGTCGAAGTCGAGGCGCACGACGCCCGGCATCGGTTCGAGCCGGTTGCGGATCAGGCGCTCCTCGGTCGGGCAGTCCATGTTGTCGATCCGCCAGCGCGCGCGGTGCGTGCCTTCGGGGGCCGGATCCGGGCGTCCGGAGCCCCGCGCCGGTGTGGAGGCGTTGGCGTGCGGCGCGCTGTGGCAGCAGGCATTACCGTGGTCGTGGTCGTGCTTGTGGCCGTGGCCGTGGCCATGCGCGCCGGAATGGCCTTTGGCACCGTGGTCATGCGCGTGAGCGCCGCCGCAAGCGTGGCCATGGCTGCGGTGTTCGTCTTCGTGATCATGCTCTTGCTCGTGAGCATGCTGATGGCTGTGCCCGTGCCCCTGAACGCCCTCGCCGGCATGACCGTGAGAGGAACAACCGGCACCGCGACCGCCACCCGCCGCGCATCCCTCGTGGCGCGCGCGCAAGCGCTGCGCAACCGCAAGCCGCGACAAGAAACCCAGATTCATCGCCGATCTCTCCCAAAAGTGACACAATCATTGAACAGCCTGTAGCCACTACAGGGTCAAGTCTTTTGGGGAACCACGATAATGCGAATCGGCGAACTGGCGCGCCTCACGCATTGCGATGTCGAAACGGTGCGCTTTTACGAGCGCGAGGGTCTGCTGGACGAGCCCACGCGCGAAACCAACGGTTACCGCAGCTATACGGCCATCCACGCCGCGCAGCTCAACTTCATCCGCCATTGCCGCTCGCTAGGCATCGGGCTCTCGGACATCCGCATGCTACGCCGCTTCCAGGCCGACCCGAGCCAGCCTTGCGACGAAGTCAACGAGTTGATCGACAACCAGATCTCACGCATTCATCAGCAGATCGAATCGATGCGCGTGCTCGAGCAGCAGCTGCGCACGCTGCGCGAGAGCTGCCACGCCCACCAGGCGAGCAGCGCCAATTGCGGGATCATCAAGAGTCTCCAGCAGCCCATCGACGACGAAAACTGCTCGTGCCATGGCGACGGGCACGCTGCAGTCGATGCGCCACCGTCCACCCACCGCCACTAGAGATACCGCGGGCGCGCCTCACGCGGGGCAACGCGCGGCCCTCGGGCCGTACCTTGCCCCAGCTCGAGAACGCCCTACACCTCCCGGTCAAGGCGCCGCGGCGATCACCTCGGCCACCGTGGCCGTGAGCTTCCTGGCATAGGGCACATGCAGGAACTCGTTCGGACCATGTGCGTTGGACTTCGGGCCGAGCACGCCGCACACCATGAACTGTGACTTCGGGAAGCCCGCCTGCAGCACATTCATGAGCGGAATCGTGCCACCCTGGCCGAGATACGCGCAGTCCGCGCCAAAGTGCGTGCGCGAAGCGGCGTTCAGCGCGCCAGTGAGCCACGGCGCGAGCTCCGGAGCGTTCCAGCCATTGGCCGCGCCCGCGTCCGGCTTGAAGGTGACTTTGGCGTTGTAGGGCGGATCGAGTTCAAGCAACGCTTTCAGTTCCGCCACGGCCTTCGAGGCCTCGACGAGCGGCGGCAGGCGCAGCGACAGCTTGAACGCCGTGCGCGGCCGCAGGACGTTGCCCGCGTCAGCCAGCGCGGGCAGGCCCGCCGCGCCGGTCACCGAAAGCGAAGGCCGCCACGTGGAATCGAGCAGCGCCTGCTGCGGATCCGTGGTGGTGGGCAGCACGCGCCGGCCGTCCTGGCCGCAAGCCCAGGGCATGGTCTTCCAGACGGTTTCGCCGAGGATCTTCGCCGTGGCCTCGACTTCACTCAGGCGCTTCGACGGAATTGCACAATGAAAGCCCTTGGGCAACAGCGTGCCGCTCGCGGCGTCTTCGAGACGCTCGAAGAGCTGGCGCATCACGCGAAAGCTGGACGGTGCGATGCCGCCGTAAGAGCCCGAATGGATGCCCTCTTCCAGCACCTCGACCTCGAGATCGCCGGCCACGAGCCCGCGCAATGATGTGGTGAGCCAGAGCTGATCGTAATTGCCCGCGCCCGAATCGAGACAGACGACAAGGCCCACATTGCCGAGCCGCTCGCGCAGCGCGTCGACATAAGGCAGCAGATCGTAGCTGCCCGATTCCTCGCAGGTTTCGATGAGTCCCACGCAGCGCGGCCGCTCGATGCCTTGCGCGTCGAGCGCGGCCAGTGCGGTGACGCTCGCGTAGATCGCGTAGCCGTCGTCCGCGCCGCCGCGGCCGTACAGGCGGCCATCTTCGAGCTTGGGAGTCCATGGTCCGAGATCGTTGCGCCAGCCCGCGAACTCCGGCTGCTTGTCGAGGTGGCCGTAAAGCACGACCGTCTCGGTGCTGCCCGAGCGCGTGGCGGGCGCTTCGAAGAAGATCACAGGCGTGCGATCCGGCAGACGCACGATCTCCAGCTTCAGGCCGCGCACCGGCTGCTGCTCAGCCCATTTCGCTGCATCCTGGACGACGCGTTCGAGATAGCCGTGCTGCGCCCACTGCGCATCGAACGCCGGACTCTTGGCCGGCACCGCGATGTAGTCGGTCAACGCGGGCACGATCTCGTCATGCCATTTACGTTCGACGAAGGCGCGTAGTTCGTCGTGATCCAGTTGGCGGGTGGCCTCGGACGAATCGGAGATCATGATGTTGGTTCCCTGCGATGAAAACCCCGATGATAGACCCGAACCCCCGCCCGGCGACACCCCCGCCGCGCGGCGTTGGCCTTCCGGCCAAGGGCAGCAGCCATGCGCTCCGCGCTGATCCGCGCGACAATTACGCATTGGGCCTATTCTTTTTCCGGAGAATCAAACATGGTGAGCCGTTCCCTCTTCGAGATCGTCGTTCTCGCAGCGGTTGTCGCGCTCTACTTTCTCCCCGCGCTGATCGCCGACCGGCGCCGGCGTCACGACCTGCTGATCATCGCGCTCTTCAACGCCATGCTCGGCTGGACCGTGCTTGGCTGGCTGCTGGCGCTCTTCTGGTCGCTGCAGCCGAATCCGCCGAAGGATATCGGCGGACAAACGAAGGTGCGCAGCCGTCGGCTCGGCATGCTGCTCTTCTCGCACCGGCTCGACGATCGGGTACACGCGCGCGAAGCACGCGCCGCGAAACGCGAGCGCTAGTCGCACTGATGCTGCCCTCGTCTTGTCCAAACGGCCAACGCCGAAGGCCATGGCGCGCACGCGGCGCCCATGCATGAAATAATCACCCGGAATCAAGCTGTTCTGGCCGCGCTGATGGAAGCTCACGCTATGAAGCCCACGGGCGCGCGCCCAGCCCACACGCAAGCCACTCACGCACTTCCTGCACGGAGCCCCGTCATGCCGCACACCGCCCCGCTGTTCGCCTTTGCCGCCGTTGCACTCGGCATGGCGCTCACGCCCGGACCCAACATGATCTATCTGATCTCCCGTTCGATCTGCCAGGGCCGTAAAGCGGGCCTGATCTCGCTGGGCGGGGTCGCGCTCGGTTTCGTGTTCTATATGCTGTGCGCCGCATTCGGCATTACCGCGTTGCTCATGGCCGTGCCGTTCGCTTACGACGCGCTGCGCCTGGGCGGTGCGGTATACCTGTTCTGGCTCGCGTGGCAAGCGCTCAAGCCGGGCGGCCGCTCGCCCTTTCAGGTTCGCGACCTGCCGGCCGACCGCCCGCGCAAGCTATTCCTGATGGGCTTCGTCACGAATCTGCTGAACCCGAAGATCGCCATTCTGTATTTGTCGCTGCTGCCGCAGTTCATCGACCCGCATCACGGCAGCGTGCTGGCACAGTCCATCGTGCTGGGCAGTATCCAGATTGCGCTTTCGATCAGCGTGAACGCCGCCGTGGCAATGACGGCCGGCACGATCGCGACGTTTCTCGCGGGGCGCCCCGCCTGGCTCATGCTTCAGCGCTGGCTCATGGGCACGGTGCTGGCCGGTCTCGCCGTGCGCATCGCCGCCGAAGGCCAGCGCTAGCGCGAGGCGCGCGGGCCTTCGGAGCGCTGGGCTCCGGGGTCAGAAACGGCCCACGGCGCTGTTGCCGGCCGCGCTGCGCATCTTCACGGATGCAGCGGAAATCGAGCGCGGCTCGGGCTTCACCATATCCTGTGCGAACATGTCCTGACGCAGTTCGCCTTGCTCGTCGAACCACTGGCAGATCAGCCAGTGGCCGCTCGCGAAACCCACCGGACCGGCATACATGACGGTCATACGCGGACCGCCAGACTTCAGGGTGACGACGTCGCCAATTCCGGCCATGGCGGCGCGCAGCGTTTCGGCTACGTCGATGGTCGTATCAAGCATGAAGTTCCCCGATGAAGAAACACACAGAGAAAACCCTGAGCGGGTATTACGCCTCCCGCCTCCACACCGCCCATTTCGCCAATGGGAATACGGCGGCAATTAATAAGTCTGGCAAGACTAACAATTCGATTTAATGCGCGCAAGCGATTTCCATAACCCATATGGAAAACACTGCCATTCAGGGCCTGCCGAAATCGCCATACACTCTCTTCACGCACAAGTTCCGTGGCCCGGCCGTGCATCCGCAGCAAAAGCTACCGGGCATGGACTCCCGAGAAACAGTCTTATTATTTTGAGCGCGCCGGGAAAATTGCCGCAATGCAACTACGATAAATATGGCGCGCCAGCGTCGACATTAACCGCATGGTTCAAAAATCCAGAAGCGGCAGCAGCAGGAGTGGAAACGTTTTCCACTCAGAAAATCGCCCGCTCGTTTTATTTTTCAAGCTGCCCGCTGCTCGGGATCACCGGATCGATTACCGGAAATTAACCGAACGATTTCAAAAAAGCACGCACGTGAAATATGGATGTAACGTTAGTCATATTTGCGGTGCAAACAAAACGCCCCGCCCGGCAACTCCGGGCGGGGCGTCGCGCCAGCCTGCCGCGCTCGCGCGGGCGCTATTCGGAGAACGGCAGCGTCGTCTGCCCTTCGGCGCGCATGCCGAACACGTTGAGCGTCATCGCCACGAGCGCGTAGTAGCCGAGCAGCCCCACGAGGTTGATCGTCGTTTCATGGCCGAAGCGCTCGACGGCGCGCGCGTAGGTCGCGTCGGACACACGCTTTGCGTCATACAACTCGGTCGTGAAAGCGTAGATCAGGGCATCGTCGGGCTCGTCGAACCGGGGCGTCGCACCGGCGCGGATTTGTTCGGCCAGGGCCTCGGGCACGCCCGCCTTCAACGCGATCGGATAGTGGATGTACCACTCGGCCTGAGCCTGCCAACGCGCGGCCGTGACGAGGATCGCCAGTTCGGATAGACGCAGCGACAAGCCTGTCTTGTAGCGGCAGAACGCGCCGAGGCGCTGCGCGTGCTGCGCGAGTTCCGGACTGTGGATCCAGCCCAGAAACGGCCCGTTGAGGTTGCCGCGCGGACCAGAAAGGATCTCGTCCAGCACGGCCTTCTGCTCGGGCGAGGCCTCGGCTGCTTCGAAAGCGGGAAGCCGAGGGGTCGGGTTTTGCGTCATCGATGGACTCCGTTGGTGGTCTAGACCGGTCGCTCACGACCGCTTGCGGCCGCCAGGCGCGACCGACGGTTAGTTGCGCATTAATTACCGCCAGCCAGGCTTACTCTGGGCGCGCCACACCCGTCGCATCGAGTGCACCGTCGATCGCAGCGGCCAGGCGTTCGACGATCGTATCGATGTTCTGCTCCGTGCAGATGAACGGCGGCGCGAGCAGCACATGATCGCCGTTCTTGCCGTCCACGGTGCCCCCCATCGAGTACACCATCAGGCCGCGCGCGAAAGCCTCGCGCTTGATCGCCGCGTGGAGCTTGAGCGCCGGGTCGAACGCCGCCCTCGAGGCGCGGTCCTTCACGAGTTCGACGCCCACGAAGAGGCCTCGGCCACGCACGTCGCCGACATACGGATGCGCCGCGTAGCGCTCGCGCAGCCGCGCGCGCAGTTGCTCGCCGCGCGCGAGCACGTTTTCGAGGAGCTTCTCTTCAGCTATCACGCGCTGCACTTCGAGCGCCGCCGCGCACGCCGTGGCGTGACCAATATACGTGTGGCCGTGCTGGAAATAACCGCTACCGCCCACGATCGCTTCGTAAATGCGCTGGCTCACGAGCGTCGCGCCAATCGGCTGATAGCCCGCGCCCAGCCCCTTCGCGATCGTGAGCAGATCGGGCGCGACGCCGTCCTCCTCACAGGCGAACAGATACCCGGTGCGCCCCATGCCCGACATGATCTCGTCGAGGATCAGCAGCACGCCGTAGCGGTCGCACACCGCGCGAATCTTGCGGAAGTACTCGCGCACGGGCGGCACCGCGCCGGCCGTTGCGCCCACCACGGTTTCTGCAACGAAGGCCGCGACCGTTTCCGGCCCGAGTTCGAGAATCTTTTGCTCGAGCTCTTCGGCGAGGCGCTGCGCGTAGGCCTCGTCGGTCTCGCCCTCGTGGCGCTCGCGGTACGCGTAGCACGGGCTCACGTGATGCGACTCGATCAGGATCGGCAGGAACGGCTCGCGACGCCAGGCATTGCCGCCTATCGCAAGCGCCCCGAGCGTGTTGCCGTGATAGCTCTGGCGGCGCGCGATGAAGTGGCGGCGCGCAAGCTCGCCCTTCTCCACGAAGTACTGGCGCGCGAGCTTGAGCGCGGCCTCAATCGCCTCCGAGCCCCCCGACACGAAGTAGACATGGTCGAGGCCCTTGGGCGCGGCCGCAATGAGGTGATCGGCCAGTTGCTCCGAAGCCTCGGTCGTGAAGAACGAGGTGTGCGCGTAGGGCAACTGTTGCGCCTGGCGCTTGATCGCTTCGATCACGCGCGGGTTGCTGTGGCCGAGGCACGAGACGGCCGCGCCGCCGCTCGCGTCGATGTAGCGCTTGCCCGTGGAATCGATGATTTCGATGCCTTCGCCCGCCACCGCGACGGGCAAGATTTGCTTCGGCATCCGATGGAACACTTTGGTCGGGGACGTATGGGTCCGGGACGCGCTCGTCATGGGTTTCCTCGATGAAGTCCGTGAATGTTCAACTCGTCGCGCTGCCCAAACGACGTGTATTCGAATCGATTTGCAGGCCGAGCACCCTCGCGCCGCCCTGCCAGACGTCGAACGCGACGCCGTCCGGCGTGATGCGCATGCAGGCGGTGGCGAGCGTGTTCTCGTCGTCGGGGTCGTGCGGGTCGTCGCGGAAAATCGGCAGGCCGGCGCCCCCCCGGTCCTGCAGCACCTGCACGAAGGCCGCGCCGTCCGGC
>Ga0335083_10010002_pt1 | contig 11495 bp, 5 predicted proteins | sample Lox_Sample_42_FD_206716 | JGI IMG/M metagenome (GOLD analysis project Ga0335083, IMG submission 206716) | Soil microbial communities from Loxahatchee National Wildlife Refuge, Florida, United States - Lox_Sample_4.2 | ecosystem: Environmental > Terrestrial > Soil > Wetlands | place: USA: Florida... | reverse complement strand
GATTGGCATCTGCTGAACGATCCGTTCCACCATGGGGTCCAGGACCTCGTGCGCGATCTCAACCACCTCTACCGCGGCAGCCCGGCCATGTACGAGCTCGACTGCGAGCCGCAGGGCTTCGAGTGGATCGAGGCCAGCGACAGCGACAATTGCGTGCTGTCGTTCCTGCGCCGCGACCGCACCGGGGAGCGCATCGTCATCGCCGTCTGCAATTTCACGCCTGTGGTCCACCCGGCCTATCGCCTCGGCGTGCCGAAGCCCGGCCGGTATCTCGAGCGCATCAACACCGATTCATCGCTCTACGGCGGCAGCAATGTCGGCAATGCGGGCGGGGTTGCCGCGGCCTCCACCCCGTCCCATGGCCGACCGTATTCGATCGAGATCACGCTGCCGCCGCTGGCGACCGTGATCTTCGAGTGGTGTCCGTAAGCGCCGCCTCCGGCCGCTCGGCGCACAGCAGGGGAATTCGCGCGCATGGCCACGCTGCGCTCACTCGCCAGCCTGGGCACCTTGATGACCCGAGCCTCGCACGCGCGGATCTGGCCCGGGCGGCCCTATCCGCTGGGCGCCACGTGGGACGGCAAGGGCGTCAATTTCGCGCTCTTCTCCTCGCATGCGGAAAAGGTCGAGCTGTGCCTGTTCGACACGAGCGGGGCGCGCGAGATCGACCGCGTGCCGCTTCCCGAGTACACGGACGAGGTGTGGCACGGCTATCTGCCCGATGCCACGCCGGGCACGCTCTATGGCTACCGCGTGTACGGGCCGTACGATCCGCGGCGCGGACACCGGTTCAATCCGCACAAGCTCCTCGTCGACCCCTACGCGAAAGCGCTGGTCGGCACCATCCGGCACTCCGATGCGATCTTCGGGTACCGGCTGGGGGCGGCGCGCGAGGATCTCGCGTTCGACCGGCGCGACAGCGCGCGCGTCATGCCGAAATGCCAGGTGGTGGACCCGTCCTACGCCTGGAGCCAGGACACGCGCCCGGCGACCGCCTGGGCCGAGACGATCGTGTATGAAGCGCATGTGCGCGGATTCACGATGCAGCACCCGCGCCTGCCGCCGCCCTTGCGCGGCACCCTTGCCGGCCTCGCCGCCCAGCCGGTCATCGACTATCTGAAGAGCCTCGGCGTCACGGCAATCGAGCTCCTGCCGGTGCACGCGTTCGTCGACGACCGGCACCTCCTGACCAAGGGCCTGCGCAACTACTGGGGCTACAACACGCTGGGCTTCTTCGCCCCGGAAGCGCGCTACCTCTCGACCGGGGTCATCGCCGAGTTCAAGACGATGGTGGCACGTCTGCACGATGCCGGGATCGAGGTGATCCTCGACGTCGTCTACAACCACACCGCCGAGGGCAATCACCTCGGGCCGACCTTGAGCTTCCGCGGCATCGACAATCTCTCCTACTACCGCCTCGTGCCCGAGGACCGCCGCTACTACGTCAACTACACCGGCACGGGAAACACGCTGAACCTCGCCCATCCGCGCGTGCTGCAGATGGTGCTCGATTCGCTGCACTACTGGGTACAGGAGATGCACGTCGACGGATTCCGCTTCGATCTTGCCGCGACCTTGGGCCGCGACCCCGACGGGTTCACTCCCGGGGCCGGGTTCTTCGACGCGATCCGGCAGGCTCCGGCCCTGCAGAACGTGAAGCTGATCGCCGAACCGTGGGACATCGGTCCGGACGGCTACCGGCTCGGCGGCTTTCCGCCCGGCTGGTCGGAATGGAACGACCGCTTCCGCGACACGCTCCGGCGCTTCTGGCGCGGCGACGAGGGTGCGTTGCCCGAGCTTGCCGCACGCCTGGCGGGCTCGGCGGACCTGTTCGACCGCCACGGCCGCCGGCCGTGGGCCAGCGTCAACTACGTGACGTCGCACGACGGGTTCACCCTGCACGATCTGGTCTCCTACAACGTGAAACACAACGAGGCGAATCTGGAGAACAATCAGGACGGCCAAACCGAAAACCTGAGCTGGAACTGCGGGGTCGAGGGACCGACGGCCGATCCGGAGGTCGCAGCCCTGCGCGCGCGACAGAAGCGCAATTTCTTGTCGACGCTTCTGCTCGCCCAGGGTGTCGCGATGCTGCTGGCCGGTGACGAATCCGGCCGCACCCAGCAGGGAAACAACAACGCCTATTGTCACGACACCCCGCTCGGCTGGCTCGACTGGGAGGCGGCGGAACGCCCGGACAACCGCGAGCTGACGCAGTTCCTGCGCCGCCTGATCGCTCTGCGCCGCGCCCATCCGGTTCTGCACCGCCGCCATTTCCTCCATGGCCGCGACGCCTCGCCCGACGGCATCGCCGACATCGCCTGGTATGCGCCGACCGGCGAAGAGATGAAGCCGGCCCAATGGCAGGACCCGCATGCCCGCTCGGTCGGCCTGTTCCTCAACGGCCGCGCCCGGCCGGACATCGGAAGCGATGGAACGCCCGCCACCGACGCGGCGTTCCTGATCCTGATGAACGCCTTCCACGACACCGTCGACTTCACGCTTCCCGTGCTGCCCACGGGCGCCGGCTGGACGCGGCGGCTCGATACCGGCGAGCCGGCCCTGGCCGATCCCGGCATGCCGCACCCGATGGGCGAGGCCTATGCGCTGCCCGGACGCTCGCTCGTCCTGTTCCAGATGGTCGAGGCGGGGTAGCACGTGCGCTACGCCCACGAGCTGCCCTTCGGGGCGACATGCCTTGGCGACGACCGGGTCCGCTTCCGTCTGTGGGCGCCCTCGCAGAAGAACGTCGGCCTGGTGCTGGACTCCGCAAGCTCGGTCCTGCCCATGCAGGCCGCCGGGAATGGCTGGTTCGAGCTCACGACCGACCGGACGGCTCCCGGCGACCTCTATCGTTACGAGCTCGCCGGCGGACAGCGGGTACCCGATCCCGCCTCGCGGCGGCAACACCACGACGTGCACGGCGCGAGCGTCGTCGTCGATCCGCGCGCGTACGAGTGGCGCCAGGGCGACTGGCGCGGCCGGCCATGGCACGAGGCGGTCCTGTACGAGCTGCACGTCGGCACCTTCTCGCCTTCCGGCGACTTCGCCGGCGTCCGCGACAAGTTGAAGGTGCTGGCGGAGCAGGGCATCACCGCGGTCGAGCTGATGCCGATCGCCGATTTCCCCGGGCGCTGGAACTGGGGTTATGACGGCGTCCTGCCCTATGCGCCCGATGCCAGCTACGGCACGCCGGACGATCTCAAGGCGCTGATCGAAGCCGCGCACGATCTGGGGCTGATGATCTTCCTCGACGTGGTCTACAACCATTTCGGGCCGGACGGAAATTACCTGCATGCCTATGCGCCGCAGTTCTTCACCGAACGGCGCCGCACCCCGTGGGGTGCCGCCATCGACTACGCGCAGCGCCCCGTGCGCGACTTCTTCATCCACAACGCCCTCTACTGGCTCAACGAGTATCGCTTCGACGGGCTACGCTTCGATGCGGTGCATGAGATCGTCGACGACAGCACGCCGACGGTCCTGCAGGAGCTCGCCGAGACGGTGCGGAGTTCGCTCGACTCAGGACGCCACGTCCACCTCGTGCTGGAGAACGACGACAACGCCGCCTCGCTGTTGGTGCGCAACGCGGTCTCGGTGCCGCGCTACTACACGGCGCAATGGAACGACGATTTCCATCACGCCGCGCACGCCGTCGCGACCGGCGAATCCAGCGGCTACTACGCCGACTATGCGGATGCGCCGGTGCGGCGGCTCGGCCGGGCGCTGGCCGAGGGGTTCATCTACCAGGGCGAGCGCTCGGAGTACCGGGATCGCCCGCGCGGCGAGGCGAGCCGGAACCTGCCGCCGGCCGCGTTCGTCGACTTCATCCAAAACCATGATCAGGTCGGCAACCGCGCATTCGGCGACCGCCTGACGGCGCTGGCGCCGCCCGAGGCCGTGGCGGCCCTCCAGGCGGTCTTTCTCCTCGCCCCCGCCGTGCCGCTGCTGTTCATGGGCGAAGAATACGGCGCCACCGAGCCGTTCTGCTTCTTCGCCGATTTCACCGGGCCGCTCGCCGATGCGGTGCGCAACGGCCGGCGCAACGAGTTCGCCCGCTTCGCCGACTTCGCCGATCCCGCCGCGCGCGAGCGCATCCCCGACCCGACCGCGGAGTCGACCTACCGGGCGTCCAAGCTCGACTGGGACAAACGGGCCGAGGCCCGCCATCGCGACTGGGCCGCGCGCACGCGAGCCATCCTGGACGTGCGGCGCCGCGAGATCGCACCCCGCTTCGCGCGCATGTATGGCGGTGCCGCGCACGCAGACTTGGCTGAGCCCGCGCTTCTCTCGGTGCGCTGGGCCCACGACGATGCGACCCTGCAGCTCGTGGCCCAGCTTGCCGGGTCGCCAAGCCAGGCCAGCGATCTGGCCGTCCGCGGGCGTTGCATCTGGAGCACGCACCCGGAGATAGTGCGACACCAGCCTTTGGGCTCGCTGCCACCATGGTTCGTCGGCTGGTTCGTCGACGGCCGCCGCTGATGCGCACCGAGGCGGACTTGCGGGACGAGGCGCTCGGCATCGAGCGGCGCTATCTCGACCAGGCGGGCCATCCGCAAGCCGTGCCGGCGGAGACGCTGGAGGCGTTGCGTGCGGTCCTGGCACCGCCACAAGATCGGCCGGCCGCAGCCATCCTCGATCCGGCGATCGTGGTGCGCGCCGATCGGCCCTTGGCAATTCCGCTGCACGGATCTGCCACTGCGCGATCCGTGCGCTGGGAGATCACCGAGGAAGACGGCACGAAGCACCGCGGGACAGCGCCGGCGCGAGGGCCGAGCGGCCGCCGGCAGTTCGTCGTGCCGATCGCGCTGCCGCTCGGCTACCATCGGCTCGGCGTCGATGACGGCCGACGGGTCACCGCGTCCGAGCTCATCGTAGCGCCCGGCCGCGCCTTCCAGCCGCCCGTGCTGCGCGAGGGCCGCGGGGCCTGGGGCCTTGCGGTCCAGCTTTATGCGCTGCGCTCCGGACATGACTGGGGGATCGGCGACTTCGGCGATCTCGCGCGCCTCGTCGACCGCGCAGCCCCGCTGGGAGCGGCGGCCATCGGCCTCAATCCGCTGCACGCGCTGTTCCCCGACGAGCCGCAGAAAGCGAGTCCGTATTCGCCAAGCAGCCGCCTGTTCCTCAACACGCTCTATCTCGACGTCGAGGCCGTGGCCGATTTCGCCGAATGCGACGAGGCGCGGGTGCGGGCGGGCACGCCGGAGTTCCAGCACTCGCTCTCCGAGCTGCGCGCGGCCGCGCTTGTCGACTATCGCGGTGTCGCGGCGTGCAAGCAGCGCGTCCTGGAGCTCCTCTATCGATCCTTCCGGACGCGCCATCGGGCAAATCCCGAGGACGGCCGCGGCCGCGCCTTCCGCGAGTATCAGCTCGGCACCGGCGCGTCGTTACGCCGCTTCGCCGTCTATCAGGCCCTGCGCGAGGCGCGGTCGGCGAACGACCCTGGCCAGCGGTCCTGGCGCAGCTGGCCCGCCGAGCTGCGCGATCCGCAGTCGCGCGCCGTCGGCGAATTCGCCGAGGCGCATCTCGAGCGCGTCGAATTCCACGAGTATCTGCAATGGCAGGCAGACCTGCAGCTCGCCGCGGCGGCCGAGCGCGGCCAAGCCGCCGGGCTCGGCATCGGCTTGTACCAGGACCTTGCGGTCGGCTTCGATCCGGACGGCGCGGATGCGTGGGCGATGCAGGACGTCCTGGTGCCGGGCTGGAGCATCGGCGCTCCGCCCGATTCCTACAACCTCAACGGCCAGGACTGGGGGCTGCTGCCGCCCGATCCGGGCCGGCTGCGGAACCTGGCGTACCGGCCGTTCGTCGAGATGCTGCGCGCCAATATGCGCCACGCCGGGGCGCTGCGCATCGACCACGTGCTGGGCCTCAAGCGCCTGTTCTGGGTCCCGCACGGCACGCGCCCGAGTGCCGGCGCGTATATCCGCTATCCGTTCGACGATCTGCTGGGCCTGGTGGCCCTCGAAAGCGTCCGCAACCGCTGCCTGGTCGTCGGCGAAGACCTCGGCACGGTGCCCAAGGGGTTCCGCAAGGCGCTGAACGAGCGCGGCATCTTCTCGTACGAGGTGCTCTATTTCGCCCGTGGCCGCGGCGGGTTCCGCACGCCCCGGCAATGGCCGAAGGACGCGCTCGGGGCCGTGTCGACGCACGATCTGCCGCCGCTCGCCGGGTACTGGTCGGGCGCCGACATCGATCTGCGCGACAGCCTGTCCCTCTTTCCCGACAAGGCGCTGGTCGCGCGCGACCGCGCCGACCGTAAAGCGATGCGCCAGGAGCTGGCCGTGGCCCTGCGCCGGGAAGGCCTGCCCGTGAAGGGGGCCGAGGTTCCCGTCGAAGCCGTCCACCGCTTCCTCGCGCGCAGTGCCTCGCGGCTGGTGATGGCCCAGATCGAGGACATGATCGGCCAGGTCGAGCCGGTCAACGTGCCGGGCACCCTGGACCAGCATCCCAACTGGCGGCGCAAGCTCGCCCGCCCGCTCGAGCAGATCTTCGACGATCCCGACATCCTGCGCCGGCTCTCCGTGCTCCACGAGGAGCGCCCGGCCAGCCGTGCTGGGGCAGCGCTCGCCCCACGCGCCACCTACCGGCTGCAGCTGCACAAGGGCTTCACGTTCCGCGATGCCGAGGCGGTCCTGCCGTATCTGCAGGGGATTGGCGTCAGCCACCTCTACCTCTCGCCCATCCTCGAGGCGCAGCCGGGCAGCACGCACGGCTACGACACGACGAGCTTCGAGCGCCTCAACCCCGAGCTCGGCGGCGCCGACGGCTTCGAGGCGCTCGCACGTCGCCTGCGCGAGCTCGGGCTCAAGACCTTGGTGGACTTCGTGCCGAACCACATGGGGATCGGCGGCGCTACGAACACCTGGTGGCTCGACGTCCTGGAATGGGGACCGCAATCGCCGTACGCCCGCAGCTTCGACATCGACTGGCAGCCGCTTACGATGCCCGAGCTCGCGGGCAAGCTGCTGGTGCCGCTGCTGGGCGACGATTACGACACGGTCCTGGCGAAGGGGGAGCTCGCCTTGCGCTTCGACGCAGGCTCGGGAAGCGTCTCGGTCTGGTATTACGGCAGCCGGTTTCCGATCCGCCCCGCCGACTACCCGGCGATCCTCGGCGCGCAAGCGGACGGCGAGGCGCTCGACACGCGGGCTGGGGCCGACGCGCTCAAGCGCCGCCTGTCCGGGCTGGATGCGCAGGCGCTGCAGGCCGCCCCGGACGAATTCGCGCGCCAGCCCGGAGCACTGGCAGCCTTGCTCGACCGGCAGTTCTACCGCCTCGCATCCTGGCGGCGCGCCGGCAGCGGCATCAACTACCGCCGCTTCTTCGACATCAATCAGCTGGCCGCCGTGCGCATCGAGGACCCTGACGTCTTCGCGCGCTGCCACGCGCTCATCGGCCGGCTCATCGGCGAGGACAAGGTGCACGGCCTGCGGCTGGACCACATCGACGGCCTCGCCGATCCGGCCGCCTATGGCCGGCGGCTGCGCCGCTTTGTCGAGCAGAAACGTCAGCCCTCGCGCGCCGCATTTCCGATCGTGGTCGAGAAGATCCTCGCCGCCGGCGAAGAGCTGCCCCGCGACTGGGGCGTGGACGGCACGACCGGCTACGAGTTCACGAACCTGGTGAACGGCTTGTTCGTCGATCCGGCGGGCGCCCGCCCGCTCGACCGGATCTACGCCAAGTTCGTCGGCCACGAGGTGCGATTCGACCGGCTCCTGCACGATTCGAAGCTGCAGGTGATCGACAGCCTGTTCGCGGGCGAGCTCAAATCGCTCGCGGCACTGCTGGCTCGCATCGCCCAGGGCGCACGCCGCACGCGCGGCTGGACGGCCGAGCAGCTGCAACCGGTGCTGCGCGCGGTCGCGGCGCAGTTCCCGGTCTATCGCACCTATGTCAGCGCGCGCGGCGCCTCGGCAGAGGACCGGCGCATCATCGCCGGTGCAGTCTCCGCCGCCCGCCGGCGCGGCAGACAGGATGCGGCACTGGTCGGCTTCGTGCACAAGGCGCTGCTGGCGGAGATCGCCGGGCCGCGGAGCGACGTGTTGCGCTTCGCCCAGCGCTTCCAGCAGTTCACCGCCCCGGTGATGGCGAAGTCGCTCGAGGACACGTCGTTTTATCGCTACGTACGCCTGATATCGCTGAACGAGGTCGGCGGCGATCCGCGCGTGTTCGGCGCGGACGTTTCCGAGTTCCACCGCCATATGGCCGTACGGCAGGAGCAATGGCCGCACTCGCTGCTGGCGACCGCCACGCACGACACCAAGCGCGGCGAGGATGCGCGCGCGCGCCTCAATGTGCTGTCCGAGATTCCCGGACTCTGGGCGCGCCGCGTGGCAAGCTGGCGGCGCCTCAACCGCAAGCTCCGCTCGCGCCTCGATGGGGAGACGGCGCCGTCGCCCAACGACGAGTACCTGATCTACCAGACGCTTCTGGGTGCCTGGCCGAACGTTCTGGTCGAGGGAGGGCAGAAGGAGCTCGGCGAGCGCCTGGGCGCCTATATCGTGAAGGCGACGCGCGAGGCCAAGTGGCGCACGAGCTGGCAGGAGCCCGACCGCAGCTACGAGGACGCATGCCAGCGCTTCATCACGCAGCTGCTGGCCGCCGCCGAGGCGGAGCCGTTCCGCCAGGATTTCGTCGCTTTCCATGCGCTGGTGTCGCGGCTGGGCGCGCTCAACAGCCTGTGCCAGACGGTGCTGAAGCTCACGGTTCCGGGTGTCCCGGACATCTACCAGGGCTGCGACCTCTGGGATCTGAGCCTGGTCGACCCGGACAACCGGCGGCCGGTCGATTTCGGCGCACGGCAACGAGCCCTGGACGAGCTCATGATGGCGGCGCGCGATTCCGAGCCAGGGCTCGTCCACGAGCTCGCGGCGTCATGGCCATCCGGCAAGATCAAGCTGCACGTGACCGCAGCGCTGCTGGCGGCGCGACGCGCGGCACCCGGGCTCTTTGGCGACGGCACCTACGAGCCGCTTGCGGTGCGCGGGCCGGCCGCAGCCCACGTGCTCGCCTTTGCCCGCCGCAGCCGCCGCCAGACGATGATCGTCGCGGTGGGGCGGTTGTTCGCGCGGCTCGCTCCCGCCGCCGACCGCCTGGCGCCGGCGGTGGAGGCCTGGGGGGCCACGAGCATTGCAGCGCCCGGGCGGACAGAGGCCGGCCTGTTCCGCAACCTGCTGACCGGCGCCGTGGCGCCGCCGCCCGTGCGCGGCCGCTTGCTCGCGGCGGACCTGTTCCGCGCCATCCCGGCCGCGGTCCTGATCGCGGAGTCCTGACATGCGGAGAGGCGGGCGGCGGATCGCTCAACCTGCCGCAAAGACTGAAAAATCCCGGCGTCTTGCCGGTCACGCCGGGTCCGCTGTATCAAGTCGTGTGCGCTTGCGTTCCGAGTCGGTCGAATCGGCCGCGACCGTGTTGGAGATCGACGGCCGCAACGTCCCTCTTGCCGTGCGGCGATCGCGGCGCGCGCGCCGCCTCTACCTGCGCGTCGATCCGTCGGCGCCCGCCGACCTCCCCGTCGAGCTGATCCTGCCGCGCGGCGTCGGCCTGGCCGAGGGCCTGCGGTTTGCGCGCGACAAGAGCCATTGGGTGGCGCGCCGCCTTGCGGCCCTGCCGCCGCTGGTCCCGTTCGCCGACGGGTCCACGTTCGATCTGCACGGCGAGGCTCTCGTCATCCGCCATGTCGGCGGCAGTGCCTCCACCCATCGCGACGGTCCGCTCCTCAAGGTCGGCGGTGCTCCGGAGCATCTCCCGCGCCGCGTCCGCGACTGGATCAAGGCGCAGGCGCGCGACACGCTCACCCGCCGCTCGCGCGAGCTGGCCGAGAAGATCAACCGCCAGGTCCGCGCGGTGCGCCTGGGCGATCCGCGCAGCCGCTGGGGCAGCTGCTCGCCGGACGGGCGCCTCGCATATTCCTGGCGCCTGATCTTCGCGCCGCCGTTCGTGCTCGACTACGTGGTCGCGCACGAAGTCGCACACCTCGTGCACCTGAATCATGGCGCGCGGTTCTGGCGGCTGGTGGCGACTCTCGTCGGCGACATCGACGGCCCGCGCGCCTGGCTCAACCGCCACGGCCCGCGCCTACTCAGGCACGGCTGACACAACCCGGGGCAAAACGCCCCGTCAAGCATCGTCGTTGGGGGGACACATGCCTGGATTCATTTCGCTGGTCGGCGCCGCCTTGCTCGCAGCCGGCGCGGGCGTCAGTTTCGTCATCCAACAGGCGGTGAACGCCGATCTGCGCCAGAGCCTCGGCAGCGCCGCCTGGGCGGGGTTCGTGAGCTACCTGCGCGGCACGCTGTGCATGGTGTTGCTCGCCGCCCTTCTTCGCGACCCGATCCCCGCGACGGTCGCGATCACCCGCAGCAACTGGTGGGCATGGAGCGGCGGGCTGTTCGGAGCGGTCTACATCGCAATTTCGATTCTGCTGGTGCCGCGTCTGGGCGCGGCGACAGTCGTGGCTTTGATCGTCGCCGGCCAGATAATCGGCGCCTTGCTGTTCGATCAGTACGGCTGGTTCGGCCTGACCCAACACACGGCCGACATCAAACGCGTGGCCGGGGCCGCCTTGTTGATCGCCGGCGTCATCTTGATGCGCGTGTGATCCCTCGGACCCGACGATCCGCCCTCATGGCGGCGGCGTGGCACCCGGGCGGTTATAGGGATCGAGGTTCAGCAGCGGCTTGTAGGTGGCTGCGGCCGAGGACGGCGGCGGCGGCGATGACGTGCCGCGCGACAGCAGCGAGGTGAGCGTGTCCATGAAGCCCCCCGCACCCGGCAGCGGCTTCGCCGGCTTGCCGCGCTCGGCCTCGGCCATCACGTCGTGCCAGAGATGCGCCGGCAGGCTGCCGCCGGTGACGCGCAGCATCGGGTCGTTGTTGTCGTTGCCGACCCACACGCCGGCCACGTAATCGGCGGTGAAGCCGACGAACCACGCATCGCGGTAGTCCTCGCTCGTCCCGGTCTTGCCGGCGGTCGGCCGGTCGAGCAGTGCTGCCCGTCCGGTCCCCTCCTGCACCACCGCCTGCATGAGATCGGTCATGGCGACCAAGGGCTGGCGCTGGATCACCTGCCCCGGCCCCGAGCCCTCGCGGCGGTAGATCACGTGGCCCGCCGCGTCATGGATTTCGCTGATCGCATAGGGCAGGACGCCAGTGCCGCCGTTGGCAAAGGGCGCGAAGGCCGCCGTCAGCTCGTACAACGTCACTTCGGAGGCACCGAGGGAGGTCGAGAGATCGCGACGCAGCGGCGAGCCGATGCCGAGGCGCTGCGCCACCGCAATGATCCGGTCGATGCCGATCTTCTGCGCGATGCGCACCGCAGTCGTGTTAACCGAGCGCGCAAAGGCATCGCGCACCGTGATCATGCCGTATTGCTGCTCGCGCTCGAAATTGCGCGGGCTCCACTGGCCGATGGTGATGGGCGCGTCGGAGAAACGGTCGTCGGGGCGGATGCCGTACTCCATCGCGGCCAGGTAGTCGAACGCCTTGAACGAC
>Ga0335083_10010001_pt1 | contig 11496 bp, 11 predicted proteins | sample Lox_Sample_42_FD_206716 | JGI IMG/M metagenome (GOLD analysis project Ga0335083, IMG submission 206716) | Soil microbial communities from Loxahatchee National Wildlife Refuge, Florida, United States - Lox_Sample_4.2 | ecosystem: Environmental > Terrestrial > Soil > Wetlands | place: USA... | reverse complement strand
GCGCGCGCCGAGCTCATGACGGCCGTCGCGGTGGTGCCGGCCGGCGGCCGCCTGCTCCTGTGGTCCGGCGACACGCGCAAGGAACTCGAGTGGAAGGAGCTGCAGGACTACCGCGGCGAGCGCGCGCAGCGCGGCGCGGTGCTCAGGCGCGGCTGGCCGCGCAAGATCGAACGCATGGAAGGGCAGGGGAAGACCCCGGCCTGAGCCCGGGCTGCTGCGCCGCGACACCGGCCGGCCCAGGCCGCCGGGGTGCAGCTGATCGTCGGCGCCATCCCGCCCGCGCCGCAGGCGACGTGGAACGGGTGCGTCGAGCGCTGGAACGACCAGGCGCGCCCCGGGAGCCGCATCTACGGCTGCCGGGTGGCCGACGACTACCCGGTGTTCCGCGTCGACGGGCGCGCGGACCCTGCGCTGTTCGCAACCGACGTCGTCCACCCCGCGCCGGGGGCTTGCCGCGGATGAGCGCCGTGCCAGGACCGATGCTGCGCGGCTGGACCCCGACCGCCTGCTGAGGGGCCGCGGAATCTGCTGACTTCCCGCGCCTTTACGCGCTTGCCCCTGCCCAGGGATTGCGAATAGGAATGATTCTCATTTATATTAATCTTCGCAGTTAGATCAGGGCGGGAGTCGAAGAATGTCGAGGGAGGGCTTACTCGCCGCGGCGGGTGCGGGCGTGCTGTCGCTTGCGCTCCTGGCCGGCTGTGGAGGCGGCGACAGTTCCGGCGGCGGCGGCTCGCCGGCGCCACCGGCGCTGTCGCTGAAGGCGCAGGCCGGCAAGGCACTGTTCTTCGACGCCTCGCTCTCGGCCTCCGGGCAGCAGTCCTGCGGGACCTGCCACGTTGCGAGCCGGGCATTCACCGCCAACCCCGCGACCGACCACGGGCTGCCCGTGCCGCTTGGCGGCCGCAACATGGATCTGCCGGGTTTCCGCAATGCACCCTCGCTGGTGTACGCGCGCTTCACCCCGCCGTTCTTCCTGGACGACGGCACCCCCACCGGCGGCTTCTTCCGCGACGGCCGCGCCTCCTCGCTCGCCGAGCAGGCGCAGCAGCCCTTCATCACCGAGTTCGAGATGGCGAACACGGACGCCACGGAGGTGCTGAGCCGCCTGCAGGCCTCCGCCGGCTCGCTCAAGGCCTTCGTCGCCGCCTTCGGCGACGGCGCGCTGCAGGACCCCACCCAGGCGCTGGCCGACATGGGCGATGCGATCGCGGCCTACGAGACCGAGGACGCCGCGTTCGCGCCGTTCAGCAGCAAGTTCGACTACTGGCTCGCCGGCCAGGCGACGCTCAGCGCCGCGGAGACCCGCGGCATCGCGCTGTTCAACAACCCCGCCAAGGGCAACTGCACGGCCTGCCACCCGAGCCAGCGCCAGGGCTACAGCGACCACGCGCTGTTCACCGACTTCACGTACGACAACATCGGCGTGCCGCGCAACTGGAACATCGCCGCGAACTTCCCCAACCCCAAGAGCCCGATCAGCGGCGTGGCGCTCGACTACGTGCCGGCGCAGACCAACGTGCCCGCCGGCGCCGAGTACGCCTACTACGACATGGGCCTGTGCGGCCCGTTCGCCCCGGCCGCCGACGACCCGGGCCCGCGCCCGGACTTCACGCACACCACCACCCTTTGCGGGGTGTTCAAGGTGCCGACGCTGCGCAACGTCGCCCTCACCGCGCCGTACTTCCACAACGGCGTGTTCCCGAGCCTGCACAAGGTGGTGCAGTGGTACGTGACGCGCGACATCAACAACAACACCGGCAACAACCCGACGCCGGTGCCGGCAGGACCGGGCGGCAACCCGTACTTCCCGGTGGGCAGCGCGTACGTGAACCCCGACGGCACGCCCGACCTGTACCAGTACAACGACCTGCCGGTCGACTACAACGCCAACGTCAACGTCGGCGAGATCCCCTACACGCCGCCGACCTTCGCGGGCGGCCAGGCACCGACCCTGAGCGCGTCCGAGATCGACGACCTGGTCGCCTTCCTGTGCACGCTCACCGACGGCTACGACCCGAACAACCCGTCGGCCTACGACGTGCCCGCGCAGTGTGCCGCGGGGGCGCCGTGACCTTGCATCCGTGACTGGTAAACGAAAGCCATCCCCATGAACCGCAACACCCACCGTTCCGCCCCCTGGACACTGGCACTGCTGGCCGCGACCGCCGTAGCGAGCGGCAGCGCGCACGCCGCCGGCGATGACGCCGCGAGCCTCAAGGCGCTGCAGCAGCAGCTGGAGCAGATCCAGGCCCAGCTCAAGGCGCTCGCCGAGGAAAACCGCGCGCTGCGCGAGCACGAGGCCGAGGTCGACCGCAAGCTTGCGACGCTCGGCCCGGCGCCGGCCGGCGCGCCCCAGGTGGCGCAGGCGGCTCCCGCGGTCCCCGCGGCCGGGACTGCCGCACCGCCCGTGGCCAATGCCTCGGCGCTCCCCAGTACTTCGGCGCTGCCGAGCACCGCGGCCCTCGGGCCGAGCGCGAGCGCGACTCCGGGCACGACCGGACCTGGGCTGTTCGGCACCGGGCTGCGGCTGTGGGGCTACGGCGAGATCTACTACACCGATCCCACCAGCGCGCGGCAGGACTCGCAGTTCGACCTGGCACGCGCGGTGTTCGGCATCGGCTACCAGTTCGATGACCGCACCGAGTTCAACTCCGAGTACGAAGTCGAGCACGCGGTCGCCTCCGCCGACGACGTCGGCGAGTTCGAGGTCGAGCAGTTCTACGTCGACCGGCGCCTCAACGACTACGTCAGTGCGCGCGCCGGCCTGTTCCTGATGCCGTTCGGGTTCCTCAACGAGCACCACGAGCCCACCAACTTCTACGGCGTGCAGCGCAACTTCGTCGAGACGCTGATCATCCCCAGCACCTGGCGCGAGGGCGGCCTCAACTTCCACGGCGACACGCCGTTCGGCATCGGCTGGAACGCCGGCGTCACCACCGGCTTCGACCTGTCCAAGTGGGACTTCGCGCCCGAGTTCCCGCCGTACCACACCGCGCTCGACCTCGAGGACGCGGACGTCGCGCCCCTGCAGGCCACGCACCAGGAGCTGGCGCTCGCCAACGGGCGGCACCTGTCGCAGTACCTGGCGCTCAGCTACTACGGCGTGCCCGGGCTCACCCTGGGCGCGGCGGTAAGCACCGGCGATGCGGTGCCGGTGCCCGCACCGCCGAACGCGCCGATCCCGGGCAACCAGCGGGTGACCCTGTGGGAGGCACACGCGCGCTGGACGCCCGGCCCGCTGGACCTGACCGCCCTGTATGCGCGCGGCACCATCAGCAACACCGCGCTCATCAACCAGAGCAACCCCGGCTCCCCGAACCCGATCCCGGCGGCCTTCTACGGCTACTACTTCCAGGGGGCGGTACAGGCCTGGGAGCACGGTGACTACAAGCTCAACCCGTTCGTGCGCTACGAGGTCTACAACATGGGCTCGAAGTACGACGGCACCAGCGGCCCGGTGATCCCGCCCGGGGACGTGCCGCTGTCCTCGGCGCCCGGGGACTATGGCCGCTGGCCGGTGTGGTACGACCGGGTGTGGACGGTGGGTGCGAACTTCTACATCGGCCCGCACCTGGTGTTGAAGACCGACTACCAGTGGTTCCACGAGAACGTGGACTTCAAGCGCTGGGATCTCGGCCTGGGCCTGGCGTTCTAGCGGCGCCCGCGGTGCGCGCCGGGCGCGCTAGCGCTCGGCGCGCAGCACCACTTCCTCGGGCTCGTTGACGAAGTAGCCCTGGATGTACTGCACCCCGATCTGCCACAGCACCGCCATGGTGTTGGCGTCCTCGACGCGCTCGGCGATCGTATGGATGCCGTGCTTGCGCGCGGCCTCCACCAGCAGGCGCACGCGCTGCTGCAGCTGCTCGTCGCCGGCCAGGTCCTGGATGAGCGTGCCGTCGATCTTCACGAAATCCAGCGGCACCGACTCGAGCATCCCGGTGCTGTTGCGCCCGGAGCCGAAGCCCTCGAGCGCGAAGCGGAAGCGCCGCCCGCGCAGCGCGCCGGCGAGCGCGGTGATCTCCGGGACGTGACTGGCGGCGTTCTCCTCGGTCACCTGGAAGCACAGGCGGTGCGGCTCGGCGCGCGAGGTGCGCAGGTGGTTGTCGAGCCACTCGACGAAGGCCGGGTCACGCGCCGTGTCGCGCGACAGGCGCACGAACAGGCACTCGGGCTTCTTCTGCGCGGCGAACGACAGCGAGGCGCCCACCACCCAGCGGTCGATGTTCTTCAAGAGGTCGTTGCGGCCGGCGGCCGCCATGAACTCCGAGGGCAGCACTTCCTTGCCCTGGTGGTCGATCATGCGCACCAGCACGTCGTACATGCCGGGGTCGGCCCCCTGCAGGCTCGCGATCGGCTGCTGCACCAGGCGGAAGCGGTTCTCCATGAGCGCCGCCTTGATGTGCTTCACCCACACCTGGTCGTACGACATGACGCGGCTGTCGTTGTCGGCGCGGTCGGAGATCACGCTCTGGTTGCCGCCGCGCGCGCTGCCCTTGCGGCACGACTCGATGGCGTCCTGGATCACGGCGTCCAGCTGCGGCTCGCCCGGTGAGACTACCGACAGGCCGATGGTGCAGGTGACCGACACGGTCTTGTCGTGCACGCGCATCACGTGGCGCGCGACGCGCGCCAGCATGCGCTCGCTCCAGGCGCCGATGTCGTGCTCGTTGCCGCGCTCGAGCAGGGCGAGGAAGCGCACCCCGCCGAAGCGCCCGGCGATCTCCTTCGGGTGCAGCGAGTCCTTGATGAGGCGGGCCACCTCGGTGAGCACCTCCTCGCTGGCGGTGGCGCCGAGCACGCGCTCGAGCGCGCCGAACTTGTCGATGCGCAGCAGCGCCAGGCAGCGCATGCCCCCAGGGGAGGGGGTGGCGAGGCGCTCGGCCAGCGCCTCGAGCAGCTCGGGGCGGCGCAGCAGGCCCGCCGCCGGCTCCGGCCGCGGGGCCGCCGGCACCGGAGGCGGCACGGGCAGGTGGTACTGGGAGTCGCGCGGGCGCGAGGGCACGACCAGGCGCACGCACGGCTCGCCCTCGTACTGCCCGATCGCGAGGGTCACCTCGATCGGCAGCACCGTGCCATCGCTGAGCAGCGCGTTGGCGCGCAGGGCGTGGTCGCTCCAGCGGCCCTGCAGGCACGCGGCGAGCGCGCCGCGCAGCGCCGCGTGCGTGGATTCCTCGAACAGGTCCATGACCGGCTGGCCGGCAATGCCGTCCTCGACGCCGTAGAGCTCGTGCCAGGCGGGGTTGGCATCGGTGACGATGCCCTCCTGCACCTGGATGATCGCGTCGTTGGAGCGCTGCAGGACCACGTTCAGCTGGGTGCGCGCATCGCTCGCGGACTTCTGGGTCGAGTCCAGGGCGCGCTCGATGCGGAACACGGCCAGCTCGCGCAGCACCACCGCCCGCAGCCGCTCGGGACTGGAGAGGGTGACGACGTCGCGCGCGCCGCGCTCGATGGCGCCCGCGATCAGCGACTCATCGACCGCGGGGGCGAGCAGCAGCAGCGGCACCTGCGGGGAGAGCTGGTCGCGCACCGCGACCACGGGTCCGAGCTCGGCCGGCGTGCCGGCCACTTGCAGCAGCAGTTGCGGGTTGATCTGGGTGAGCGCATCGCCCAGGTCGCGCAGCGCCGGGATCCAGGTGCAGTGCACCGGCTGCCCGGCGCGCCGCAACACGCCGTTGATCGCTTCAACGGGATCGCGCGCGGAGCTGAGCACGATGAGCGGAACGGCGTTCGGCTCGGCCAAGTTGACTCTCCACGTGGTGCGCGACAGCCACGGAGTCTAGCACCGCCGGTGGCGCGGGCCGCGTGAGCGGCTTCGCGGAAAGCCGGCGTGCCGGCGGCCGCTAGCCGAGTCGCTGCGCGCCGAAGGCGCGCAGCAGCGCATCCGCCGCCGCGGGCGGACACAACAGCACGCACTTGGTGAGCGCATCCGCGCGCATGGCGTCCGCCGCGCGCACCGCAACCCAGCGCGCGAACGGCCGCAGGGCCCCGGCGCCGCGGCGGTAGTAGCCGCGGTGGCCCCGCGGGGCATGCGCCTGCCGGTAGTCACTGACCGCGAGTGCGGCCTCGTGCAGCACCACTGGTTGGAGCGGCGCGCGCGGGCAGCGCAGCAACACACTGCGCGCGGCGCCGAAGGCGCGCAGGTCCCCTCCGGCATTGACCAGCCCGCCCGTGCAGCCGGCACCGCGCAGCGCCGCCACGGCACAGTCGACGGCGAAGCCCTTGGCGATGCCGCCGAGGTCGAGGGTCAGCGGCACCGGGCAGCGCGCCCAGGTGCGCGGGCCCTCGCCACGCAGCTCGAGCTGCGCGAGGGTCCCGGGCCGCCCGGGCAGGCACGGATCAAAGGTCCCCGCGCTGTGCTGGTGCAGCTGACCGGCAAAGCGCAGCACCGCCGCTGTCAGCTCCCCGACCTCGACCGGCTCGCCGCGGATGGCCCGGTTCAGGCGGGCCACGTCGCTCGTGGGGGCCTCCGGGTCCATAGCGGCCGCAACGGCCTCGACTTGAGCGAATGCTGCCGCCAGGCCCCGGCGCGCGCCGGCCTCGTCCGCTGCCTCGGCCTCGATCACCACGCTGGTCCCCAGGGCGATGCGCATGCGGCTGAGCCGCCGGGGAGGTGGGAGGTCGGCGGCCGGAAGCGCCTGGGCAGAGGGCATGGGCACCGGGTGCAGACCTTGGGTGGCGGACGGCGCGGAAGACGTTATGGTACAGTAATTAAGAATCATTCTCATTTATTGGGTAGAGTAACCCCGATGGACTCCGACCTGCGCCCGCTCGGCTGGCTGGGGGTGCTGACCGCGCTGGCGGGGGCACCCGCGCCGCTCATCGCCGCGGACTACCTCTCGGTGGAGGACGCGCAGCGGGCGGTGTTTCCCCAGGCCGACCACTTCAGCGAGGTCGCGCTTGCGCTCAACGACGCGCAGCGCGCGCAGGTCCAGGCACTCGCCGGCAGCCAGCCCCCGCACCGCAGCCTGCGCGCCTTCCGGGCGTTCGCCGGGACGCAGCCGGTCGGTTACGTGTTCATCGACGAGGTGATCGGCAAGCAGGACTACATCACCTACGCGGCGGGCATCGATGCCGCCGGCAAGCTCACCCCCATCGAAGTGCTCAGCTACCGCGAGAGCCACGGCGGGGAGGTGCGCAGCGCAGCCTGGCGGCGCCAGTTCGGCGGCCGCGACCAGCTCGGCGAGCTGCGGGTCGCCACCGACATCAAGAACATCGCCGGAGCGACGCTCTCGTGCGAGCACGTCACGCAGGGCGTGCGCTGGCTGATGGCCCTATGGCAGACCGCGCTCAAGCCGTCCGCGAACGGTTAGCGGCCCGCGGCCGCGGCCGGCATCTGCACCCGAGCCCGCGGGAGATCGCCACGCGCGCCGGCGTGCAGGTGCCGATGTCGCGCCGCACCCGCACCAGCATCCTGGCGGTGTGCGCGCTGCTGTGGCTGTCGGGCGCCCTGTGGCTGCTCGCGCACTACGCCTTTCCGGCGCACAACGAGTTCGGTGCGCTGCCGAACCCGGCGGAGGCGCCACTCATGCGCATCCACGGGCTGGTGGCGGTGCTCGCGGTGTTCCTGTTCGGCTGGGTCGGATCCGGCCACATCCGCGCGCGCTGGTCGGCGGCCGCCAACCGGCTCTCGGGCCTGTGGCTGCTCGGCTTCGCGACGCTGCTGGTGCTCACCGGCTACGCGCTTTACTACAGCACCGGCGGCTTGCATGCCGGCGCAGCCCTTGCTCACCAGTTGCTGGGCCTCGTCGCCATCGCCGCGGCACTCATGCACTGGCGCCGCATCCGTTCCGGGCGCTGAAGAGCCCGCGCAACTGGCGGCCCCGGAGCGATGCCGCTATCATACGCGGCCCTTTGAGCCGGCCGTTTTCCTCACGGCCTTCGAACCGGAAAAACTGCAAATGGCCAGCTACACCACCAGCGAGATCCGCGGGGGCATGAAACTCCTGCTCGACGGCGACCCGTACGCCGTGATCGAGAACGAGTTCGTCAAGCCCGGCAAGGGCCAGGCGTTCAACCGCATCAAGGTGCGCAACCTCAAGACCGGCCGCACCATCGAGCGCACCTTCCGCTCCGGTGAGTCGCTCGAGGCGGCCGACGTGGTCGACACCGACATGCAGTATCTCTACCAGGACGGCGACTTCTGGCACTTCATGGTGCCGGAGAGCTTCGAGCAGTACACCGCCGGCAAGTCCGCGGTGGGCGAGGCCGCGCAGTGGCTCAAGGACGGCGTGGTGTGCGTCGTGACGCTGTGGAATGGCGTGCCGCTGGTGGTGACCCCGCCGCCGCACATCGAGCTGAAGATCGTGGAGACCGACCCCGGCCTGCGCGGCGACACCGCCACCGGTGGCCAGAAGCCTGCCAAGCTCGAGACCGGCGCCGTGGTGCGCGTGCCGCTCTTCATCAACGAGGGCGAGCTCATCCGCATCGACACGCGTACCGGCGAGTACATCTCGCGCGCCAAGCAGTAAACGCCCGCCCCGGGCGGCGCGTTATCACCCACGGTTCGCCGGCCTCACCGCCGGGTGCTACCCTCCTGGAGGATAGCCCCACGGGGCCGTGTGCATTTCTTACCAGGGAAAGGGAGAATCGCATGTCCGCCCGAGTTACGCGACTGCTGCTGGCCGCAGCGCTGCTGGTCTCGCCGGCCTGTTTCGCCCAGTACTACAGCTACGGCTACGACCCGGACGCGCTGCCGGTGCGCTGGCACGTCATGGGCGGGGTGAGCGTCCCGGCCGGCAGCACCGGCGACATTCTGCAGACTGGCGGCCACGTGGGCGTCGGCGTGAGCTTCCAGCAGCCGCGCAGCCCGCTGTCGCTGCGCATCGACCTGGACTACGCCCGCAACAACGCGACCCGCGAGCTGCAGAACGAAGGCTCCTCGGACACCGGGCTGCAGATCACCGGGGGCTGGGCCGACCTGGTCTCCCTCACCGCCAACGCCGAGTTCCGCGTGCCACTCACCCCGACGATGCACGCCTACCTGGTCGGCGGTGTGGGCGGGTACTACACGCGCATCTCGCTCACCGAGTACGGCTACGGCTACGTGTGCAGCCCGTGGTGGAACTACTGCTACATCGCCGGCGGCGACTACGTGGTCGACCAGCACGACACCACCAAGTTCGGCTGGAATGCCGGCGCCGGCCTCGGCTTCCGCCTCGGCAACGGCATGCAGCTGTTCGTCGAGGCGCGCTACAACGCCATCCAGTTCCAGCAGAACCTGACCTACATCCCGGTGACGGTCGGGGTGCGCTTCTAGGCGGCCGGGGCGCGCGCCGCCGCCAGCGATGCGGCGCGCGCGCCGCGCACGCCGTCGAGCGCGTAGACCGCCAGCGCCACCCAGATCAGGACGAAGCCCGCGGCGCGCGCCCCGGCGAAGGGCTCGTGGAACACCCAGACGCCGCACAGCAGCTGCAGGGTCGGGCCGATGTACTGCAGCACGCCCACGGTCGAGTAGGGCAGCAGGCGCGCCGCCACCGCGAACAGGAACAGGGGCACCGCGGTGACCAGCCCCGCGCCCACCAGGAGCGCGCTGATGTCCGCACCGGCGTGCCCGAAGGCCGCGCTGCCCGCGGCCTCGCACCACACGAGGTAGCCGAGCGCCACCGGCAGCAGCAGCACCGTCTCGGTCGCGAGCCCGGGGAGGGCCTCCACGCTGATCACCTTGCGCACCAGGCCGTAGAGCGAAAAGCTCACCGCCAGGCACAGCGCGATCCACGGCAGGTGCCCGGCCTCGTAGGTGAGGTAGCCGACGCCGAGGGCGGCGAGCGCCACCGCGAGCCACTGCACGCGGTTGAGCCGCTCGTGCAGCACGAAAATGCCGAGCACCACGTTGATCAGTGGGTTGATGTAGTAGCCGAGGCTGCAGTCGACCACGTGTCCGTGGGTGACGCCCCACACGTACACCAGCCAGTTGCCGCTGATCAGGAGCGCGGTGAGCAGCAGCCGCGACAGCAGCGCCGGCTGGCGGAAGATCGGCCTGAGGCCGGCCAGCTCCGAGCGCAGCAGCATCCAGGCGAGGATGAACGCGCACGACCAGACGATGCGGTGCGCGATGATCTGCTGCGAGGGCACGGCGCGCAGCGGGTGCAGGTAGAGCGGGAACAGCCCCCAGATCGTGAACGCCAGCGCCCCGGCGCCGAGGCCGCGCGCGGACAGGCGCGCCGTCATGCCCGCGCCGCGCCGCAGGCAGCGAGGAACACCGCCGCCAGCGCCTCGATCCCGGCGGCGTCCGCGGCCCCGAAGCGCGCCACCTGCGGGCTGTCGATGTCGAGCACCCCCAGCAGCTCGCCGCCGACCACCAGCGGCACCACGATCTCCGAGCGCGAGGCCGCATCGCAGGCGATGTGCCCGGGGAAGGCGTGCACGTCGGCCACCACCACGGTGCGGCGCGTGGCGGCGGCCGTGCCGCACACGCCGCGGCCGAGCGCGATGCGCACGCAGGCAGGCTTGCCCTGGAACGGGCCGACCACCAGCTCCCCGCCCCTGAGCAGGTAGAACCCCGCCCAGTTGACCTGCGGCAGCGCCCGGTAGAGCAGGGCGGCGGTGTTGGCGGCATTCGCGATCAGGTCGGTCTCGCCGGCGAGCAGGCCCCCGAGCTCCTGCGCCAGGCGGCGATAGTCGGCGGCCGGGTCGCTGAAATCGTAGCGGGCGGTGGCGTGGCTCATGAGGGGGCGCATTCTAGCCGCTCGGCTGGCTGCCCAACGAGCGTGCGCGCGCTAGGCCTCCCGGGTCGGGAACGTCAGCACTTCCTCGATGCGGGAGGCGCCGGCGGCGAGCATCAGCACCCGGTCGAACCCGAGCGCGACCCCGCAGCAGTCCGGCAGGCCGTGGGCGAGAGCCGCCAGCAGCCGTTCGTCCAGCGGATGTACCGCAAGGCCGCGGCGGCGGCGCTCGGCCTGGTCGGCCTCGAAGCGCGCCCGCTGCTCGGACGCCGCGGCCAGCTCATGGAAGCCATTGGCGAGCTCGATCCCCCGGCAGTAGAGCTCGAAGCGCTGCGCCGCGCGCGGGTCGTGCGGGTCCAGGCGCGCCAGGGCCGCCTGGCTGGCAGGGTAGCCGTGCACGCAGGTGAGGGCCTGCGCGCCGAGCTGCGGGCCGATCACCGTACCCATGAGGAGCTCGAGGCACTCGTCGCGGTCCGCGGGCGCGGCCGTGAACCCCGCGCTGCGTGCCGCCCGCTCCAGCTGCGCGGTCGCGGCGCTGAACGGGTCGACCCGCAGGGTGCGCAGGAATGCCTCGCGATAGCTCAGCCGTTCCCCGGCAAGCTGCGCGGCCGCCGGCCCGATGAGCTCGCGCACCAGCGCCTCGACCTCGTCCATGAGCTGCCCGAGCGTGAAGCCGATGCGGTACCACTCGATGAGCGTGAACTCGCTGTTGTGAACCGCGCCGCTCTCGAAGCCACGCGCCACGTGGCAGATCTGGTAGATGTCCCCGGAGCCGGCGGCCAGCAGGCGCTTCATGGCGTACTCCGGCGAGGTGTGCAGGAAGTACTGG
>Ga0335083_10010000_pt1 | contig 11496 bp, 9 predicted proteins | sample Lox_Sample_42_FD_206716 | JGI IMG/M metagenome (GOLD analysis project Ga0335083, IMG submission 206716) | Soil microbial communities from Loxahatchee National Wildlife Refuge, Florida, United States - Lox_Sample_4.2 | ecosystem: Environmental > Terrestrial > Soil > Wetlands | place: USA: Florida... | reverse complement strand
GACCCGCCCACACTGGAACGTCGTCAGCGCCCGCCTCCTCCCCGGGGCCGCGCAGCAACGCGTTCCTCCGACCGTCTTCGCTCCGGCCACACCGCCGCATGTCGCATGGTGTGCGCCGGTTTTTTTGTCCCCCGTGACCTGAGAGAAAGGAAGGCCCGGATGCTCCATCTCGACACGGGCAACACCGGCTTCATGATACTCTGTTCGAGTCTCGTGATGCTGATGACGCCCGGCCTCGCGTTCTTCTACGGCGGCCTGGTGGGCCGCAAGAACGTGCTGGCCATCATGATCCAGAGCTTCGTCTCGATGGGATGGACGACGGTGCTCTGGTGGATCTGCGGATTCTCGCTGTGCTTCTCCGGCAGCTACCACGCGGGGACAGACTACTTCGGGATCCTGGGCAACCTCGACTGGGCCTTCCTGCGCGGTATCACGCTCAACACCCCCTCCCCGAACGACACGATCCCGATGATCGTGTTCTGCGCCTACCAGATGATGTTCGCCATCATCACGCCGGCGCTCATCACGGGGGCCTTCACGAACCGCGTGACGTTCAAGGCGTACTTCCTGTTCCTCACCGGCTGGCTGCTGTTCGTCTACTTCCCGTTCGTCCACATGGTCTGGGGCGGCGGCATCCTGCAGCAGTGGGGCGTGCTCGACTTCGCCGGCGGCATCGTGGTGCACAACATCGCCGGCATGGCGGCCCTGGCCTCGGTGATCTACCTCGGCAGGCGCCACGTCATGGACCGCGGCCCGCACTCGATCCCGCTCGTGGCCCTCGGCACCGGGCTCCTGTGGTTCGGCTGGTACGGGTTCAACGCGGGCAGCGAGTTCCGGGTGGACTCGACCACCGCGGTCGCGTTCCTGAACACCGACGTGGCGGCGTCGTTCGGCGCCGTGGCCTGGCTGTTCGTGGACTGGCTGTTCGGCAAGAAGCCGCACTTCATCGGCCTGCTGACCGGGGCGGTCGCCGCCCTCGCGACGGTGACGCCGGCGGCCGGCTACGTCTCGCCGGCCACCGCCGTGCTGATCGGCTGCGTGTCCGGCATCGTCTGCTACTTCGCCGTGTCCCTGAAGAACCGCATCGGCTGGGACGACGCGCTCGACGTCTGGGGCGTGCACGGCGTCGGCGGCCTCCTCGGCATCATCATGCTGGGGATCTTCGCCACCACGGCGTTCAACCCGCACAGCACGGACGGCCTCCTCGCGGGGAACGGCGCGTTCTTCGTCAAGGAGCTGGTGGCCGTGGTGGTCTCGTCGGTGTGGGCGTTCGTCTTCACCTACGCGATGCTGGCCATCATCAACCGCCTGACGCCGGTCCACGTGTCCGACAAGGTGGAGGAGATCGGCCTCGACGAGTCGCTGCACGGCGAGAAGGCCTATCTCGACGCGGCGGACTGAGGGACGGCGTCCGATGCGTGCCTTGCGCATCCTCGCGGCCGGGGCGGGTCTCGTCCTGCCCCGGCTGCTCGCCGGCCAGGCGCCGCCGGCGAGCCCGGAGCCGGGGCACCAGGCCATCGAGTTCCACGGCCTGGTGTCCACGAGCTTCTCCTACAACCTCAACGAGCCGCCGTCGCGCACCAACCAGCTGCGCGTGTTCGACTACGACGACGACGACTTCCGGATCGACCTCGTGGAGCTGGTCGTCCGGCGCCCCGCCTCCGGCCCCGGCGACTTCGCCTCGCGCGGCATGTTCCGCGATTCGACCGGGGAAGGCCAGGACTTCGACGTGCACCAGGCGTTCGTGAGCTGGGTCGCGCCGCTCGGCTCGGGCCTCCATCTCGACGCCGGCAAGTTCGTCACCGGTCTGGGCTACGAGGTGATCGAGGGCTACGACGGGTGGAACGACGACGCCACGCACTCGTTCCTGTTCGGCTACGCGATCCCGTTCACCCACACCGGCGTGCGCGCCGCGTACAGCTTCACGCCCGCCCTCTCGGCCATGCTGATGGTCGCCAACGGGTGGGACGACGTCGAGGACAACAACCGCGGGAAGACGGTCCACGCGCAGCTCGGCGTGACGCCGTCCGCGCGGCTCTCGTTCTATCTCAACGGCATCGCGGGTCCCGAGCAGAACGACGACGACGTCCACTTCCGGGACGTGCTGGACGTGGATGCCACGTGGAAGGCGACGGACCGCGTGACCGCGGGCTTGAACGGCGACTGGGGCCGGGAGACCAACGCGGCGCCCCTCGGCCGGATGGCGGTGTGGCGGGGCGCGGCGCTCTACCTCGGGGTGGCGGCGAACGCGTGGTTCTCGCTCCACGCGCGGACGGAGGTGTTCGACGACCGGGACGGCGCCCGAACCGGCACCGCGCAGACGCTGTGGGAGGTCACGCTGACGCCCGAGATCCGGCTCGGCCCGAGCGTGGTAGTGCGCGGCGACCTGAGGCTGGACCGGTCGAGTCGGAGCGTGTTCGAATCGCGCACCGGCCCGGCCGCGAGCCAACCGACGGCGTCGCTCAACGTGCTGTGCCATTTCTGAGGTCCGGCCGTGTCTACAGCCCCACCGTCCTCATCCACTCCTCCGCAATCGCCCCGTGCCCGGCTGGCGTCGGGTGCACGCCGTCCGACGCCCAGTAGGCCGCCGGGGCTCGCGCGGTGAGGCGGTCGAACATCGCCTGCAATGCCACGAAGGTCGCCCCGGCGCGCTCGGCGACGCGCGCGGCCGCGGCGCGCCGCTGGTCGAACTCGGGAAACCAGGCGTCCGTCACGGCGCCCGTCCGGAGCGCGAACGGCTCGAGCACGACGATGCGCACGCCGGGCAGCGCGCGCCGCGTGCGGTCCAGCAGGGCCGCATAGCCGGCCTCGTACTCCTCGATCGTTCCCGCGTACCGCCCCATCAGCTTGTGCCACAGGTCGTTCACGCCGATCAGGATGCTGAGCACGTCCGGCTTCAGGTCGAGCGTGTCCGGCTGCCAGCGGGCGTCGAGGTCCGGGACCGTGTTGCCGCTGACGCCGCGGTCGAAGATGCGGTACCCGGCCTCCGGCCGGCTCGAGAGCAGACGCGCCGCCACCAGCAGCGGGTAGCCGGTCCCCAGTGCCGCAGCGACGTTGGGCTCCGCCACGCCGCGGTCCCGCCCGCAGTCGGTGATCGAGTCGCCCTGGAACAGCACCGTCGTGCCCGCCGCCTGGCGGCCCGCCCGCGCCGGCCACAGCCCGGCCGGCGCCATCGCGAGCGCGGCCGCGCTGCCGGTCGCCGCCACGAATTCGCGCCGCGAGATCCGGTCGTTGCCGTCGTGCATCGCGCGTCCCCCGTTGAGCGCAGGCACGGAATCCTTCCCGAGCCCGCCGAAACCGCAAGGCGGCGGGCCGGCGGACGCCCGCGCAGCCTGGTTCCCTCGTCCGATGAGTCGGGTTACACTCCGCGCCAAGCCGTGGGACGCCGGACCGGACGGACCGTGTCATCCAGACGGGTCGCTGGACGCCAATTCAGGAGAGGCACGATGGGCCGGAAGAAGATCGAACTGACCATCACTCAACGACGGAAGATGGTCGAGGTGGTGGCTCGGAAAATGACCGAGCAGGCGAGCACGGACGACTGGAAGGACGCGTACTTGGACAAGATGATGAAGTTGATCGATGAGAACATGGGGAATGACGAGTTGGCCGAGCAATTCCATAAGGCAGAGAATACGTAGGAGCCAACGGGGCGCCTCGGGCGAGCGGCCAAGGGTTGCGACGGAGCGCCGCCGTAGCGACGTTTAACGCCCTGACGGACCGAGACGTCGAAGGTCAGGGAGTTCCGCCCGGAGAGGTGGCCGAGAGGCTGAAGGCGGCGGTTTGCTAAACCGTTTAACGGGCTAATACCTGTTACGAGGGTTCGAATCCCTCCCTCTCCGTTGGTGTTCCGCGTTCGACGCGCTCCATCCCCGACCGGCACCCTGAAGGCCGGAGGGGCCCAGAGGAAGGCCAATGCCTGACGCCGCCCCCCCCTCCCCGGCCAAGCCGGGTACCGACTTCATCCGCGACATCATCAAGGCCGACGCTGTCTCCGGCAAGCACGGGGGCCGGGTGCACACCCGCTTCCCGCCGGAGCCCAACGGCTACCTGCACATCGGCCACGCCAAGAGCATCCACATCAACTTCGGCCTCGCGCGCGAGTTCGGCGGCCTGTGCAACCTGCGCTTCGACGACACCAACCCCGCCGCCGAAGACGTCGAGTACGTGGACGCGATCCAGGACGACGTCCGCTGGCTGGGCTTCGACTGGCAGGACCGCTGCTACTACGCGTCCGACTACTTCGAGCGGCTGTACGGGTACGCCGAGTACCTGATCGAGCACGGCCACGCGTACGTGGACGACCTGACGACCGAGCAGATCGGCCAGTACCGCGGCACGCTGACCGAGCCGGGCAAGCCGAGTCCGCGGCGCGAACGCCCGGCGGCCGAGAGCCTCGAGCTGTTCCGCGCGATGCGCGCCGGGAAGTTCACCGACGGCGCCTGCGTGCTGCGGGCGAAGATCGACATGGCGTCGCCGAACATGAACATGCGCGACCCCGTCCTCTACCGGATCAAGCGCGAGTCGCACCACCGCACCGGCGACGCCTGGTGCATCTACCCGATGTACGACTACGCGCACCCGGTCTCGGACGCGATCGAGGGCATCACGCACTCGATCTGCACGCTCGAGTTCGAGGACCACCGCCCGTTCTACGACTGGGTGCTGGAGCACCTGCCGGACCTGCCGCACCCGCAGCAGATCGAGTTCGCGCGGCTGAACCTCTCGCACACGCTGATGAGCAAGCGGAAACTCCTCGACCTCGTGGAGCAGAAGATCGTCTCCGGCTGGGACGACCCGCGGCTGCCGACGCTCGCCGGGCTCCGGCGCCGCGGCTACACGCCCGAGGCCATCCGCGCCTTCGCCGAGACCATCGGCGTCGCCAAGCGCGACAGCACCGTCTCCTCCGCGCTGCTCGAGTACTGCCTGCGCGAAGACCTCAACAAGCGGGCGCGGCGGGTGATGGCGGTGCTGCGGCCCCTCAAGGTCGTGATCGAGAACTATCCGGAAGGCCGGGTGGAGTGGTTCGACGCGGAGAACAATCCCGAGGACCCCGCGGCCGGCACGCGGAAGCTCCCCTTCTCCCGCGAGATCTGGATCGAGCGCGACGACTTCCGTGAGGACCCGCCGAAGAAGTTCTTCCGCCTCTCGCCGGGGAGGGAGATCCGGCTGAAGTTCGCCTACTACGTCACCTGCACCGGCGTGATCAAGGACCCGATGAGCGGCGAGGTGACGGAGCTGCGCTGCACCCACGACCCCGCGTCGGCCGGCGGGACAACCACCGACGGCCGCAAGGTGCTCGGCACGTCGCACTGGGTGTCCGCGTCGCACTGCCTCGACGCCGAAGTGCGGCTCTACGACCGGCTGTTCCTGGGCGAGGACCCGGCGGCCGAGCTCGCGCACAAGCGCTACGCCGACGTGCTGAACCCCGCGTCGCTGGAAGTGCTCACCGGCTGCAAGGTGGAGCCGTCGCTGTCCGAGGCGACGCCGGAGGAGCCGCTGCAGTTCCTCCGGACCGGCTACTTCGTCCGCGACCGGGTGGACGGCCGCGACCGGCTGGTCTTCAATCGCGCCGTGACGCTGCGCGACACCTGGGCCAAGATCGAGAAGGCGGGCGCGCCGGGTCCGTCCCAGCCGTGATCCGCGTCCGTTTCGCCCCGTCCCCCACCGGCAGCCTGCACGTCGGGGGAGCGCGCACCGCGCTCTTCAACTGGCTGTTCGTGCAGCACGCGCGGACGCACGGCCCGGACCGCGACGCCGCGTTCGTCCTCCGCATCGAGGACACCGACAAGCAGCGCTCCACGGACGAGTTCACGCAGGTCATCCTCGACGGGATGACGTGGCTCGGCCTGACCTGGGACGAGGGGCCGGTCTTCCAGGGCGCCGGCCTCGCCCGCCACCAGGCCGACGCGCGCCGCCTGCTCGACGAGGGGAAGGCGTATCTCGCCGACGGGGCCATCCGCTTCCGCGTGAGCCACGAGGAAGTGGCCTGGGACGACGCGGTCCACGGCCCGATCAGCTTCCACGGGAAGGACCTCGAGGACTTCGTCATCCTCCGCGCCGACGGAACGCCGGTCTACAACTTCGCGGTGGTCTCCGACGACATCGCGATGCGGATCACGCACGTCTTCCGCGGCGACGACCACATCTCCAACACGCCGAAGCAGATCCTGCTCTACCGCGCCTTCGGCGCGAGCGTGCCCGTCTTCGGCCACGTGCCGATGATCCTCGGCACCGACGGCAAGAAGTTGAGCAAGCGCCACGGCGCCACCGCCGTGGCCGACTACCAGCACCAGGGCATCCTGCCGCGCGCGATGGCGAACTTCCTCGCGCTCCTGGGCTGGAGCCCGGGCGGCGACCGCGAGCTGTTCTTCGACCTCGCCGAGCTGGTCGAGGCGTTCACGTTCGAGGGCGTGCTGGCGAAGGCCGCGGTGTTCGATCCGGCGAAGCTGGAGTGGATGAACGCCGAGCACCTGCGCGCGCTCGGCGCGGAGCGGGTGGCAGGCTTGATCGGCGACGCGCTGGCCGGCGTCGAGCCGGCGCGCGCCGTGGCGCTGATCGCGGCGGTGCTGCCGCGCGCGCGCACGACGCTGGACGTGGCGCACCGCGCGCGCCTGCGCGCGGGCCTCGACCCGGTGGTGTTCGACGAGAAGGCGACGGACTACATCGCCAAGGACCCAGCCGCCTACGGCGCGGCGCTCGACGACGCGGCCACGGCGCTGGCGGCAGTGACGGACTGGACACCCGCCCCGCTCGAGGCGGTGTTCCGTCAGCTGGCCGAGACCAAGGGCGTGAAGTTGGGCGTGGTGATGCAGCCGGTGAGAATCGCCCTGACCGGATCCACGGTCTCCGAGACCGTGAACGAGCTGCTGGCGGTGGTGGGGCGCGACCTCTCCCTCGAACGGATCAAGGCCGCCGCCAGCCGAGCCGGCACCAGCCCCCCCCACAGCCCCGGCCTAACGCCTCACTAACGCCGACGCACTAGACTGGGAAATGCGGATTTCGCAGGGCTGGTGCTCCTGCGTTCCGCGGAACCGTCGCTTTCCCGGCTCCGGCGCCGTGCCCGGGTCGGCGCTGCGAGTCCCAGGAGCCACCGATGCGCCATCCAGCCGCCAATCGAATCCGTGCACTCCCCCTGCTCGCGGTCGCGACCCTGCTCACCGCAGGGCCGCTGCGCGCACAGGGTCCCGAGTCGGACAACCGCAAGAACCTGCGGGTCACGCGTTACACGATGGACGTGCGGATCACGGAGGACTTCACGGCCGGACTCACCCTGACGGTCAGGGCGACGCTCGCGCTCGTCGCCGAGGCGAACGTGGGTCCCTCGCTGCGCTTCGGCCTCGCCAAGAAGCTCACGGTGGATTCCGGCCGCTGGGGCACGGGGGAGCCGGCGCACGTCTCGAAGACCGGAAACAGCGAGCTCATGACGGTGGACGCGCCGCACGCGCTCCAGGCGGGCGATACGGCCACGCTGACTCTCTTCTATCACGGCGGCGGGATAGACCGCTTCGCCAACATGTTCTTCATAGACCCGGCAGACGACTGGTACCCCGCCAACCACGAGGGTCCGCGCACGGCCGCGTTCGACGTCACGTTCCACAGCCCGGCGCGCTACCCCCTCATCAGCATCGGGGCGCTCACCGACTCCTCGCGCGCGGGCAACGTGCTCACCACCCACTGGGTGACGGAGCGCCCGACGCCGTTCGCCACCTTCAACCTCGGGCTCTTCGAGCGCTACCACGCGGAGGACCCTGGCGCCTACCCGGTGGACGTGCTCTTCTCGGAGGAAGCGCATCAGGCCGTCCGGCAGCTGGCCGCCGAAGAGGGGTTCTTCCTGCTCGAGCAGACCCAGAAGCCGCAGCACGTGGCGGACGACGTCACGAACGCGTTGAAGTTCTTCACCTATCTCTTCGGGCCGAGCCCCTTCTCGCACTTCTACGTCACCGAGATCCCGTACCCGGAGGGCGTCTCGTTCCCCGGTCTCATCGACTTCTCATTCGAGACGTTCCAGAGAACCGCGCTGGACGGGTTCGACGAATACTTCCGCGCGCACGAGATCGCGCACCAGTGGTGGGGCAACGGCGTCCTGCCCGCCTCGCATCGCGAGTGGTGGCTCGCGGAGGGATTCGCGTCGTTCTCGGGGATCTGGTACGTGCAGGCCGAGCGGAAGCGGAGCGACGAGTATTTCCACTTCCTCGACCAGTACAGGTCGGACATCCGCGACGTCGGCCGGGACGCCGGGGCGATCATCGACGCGACGAAAGCGACGACGGAGCCGGGGGGCCACCGCGTCATGATCTACGAGAAGGGCGCCTGGGTCCTCAACATGCTGCGGGTCCTGATGCTCGACCTGCGGACCATGAGCGACGACCGGTTCATCGCCACCCTGAAGGACTTCTACCAGACCTACAACGGCAGCGACGCCTCGACCGAGAACTTTCAGCGCGTCGTGGAGGAGCACGTCGGTGCTCCGATGGACTGGTTCTTCGACGAGTGGGTGCGCGGCACCGCGATCCCGACTTACCACGTGGCCTGGACCAGTGAAGCGCAGCCCGACGGCAGGTTCCGCGTTCGGCTGCGGGTCCGCCAGGAGGGCGTGGACTCGACATTCCAGATGCCGGTGCTCGTTTCGGCCGACCTCGGCGGCGGTCGCACGGCCCGCTTCCGCGTGAACGTGCGCGGCGGCCAGGCGGAGTACCAGAGCCCGCTCCTGCCCGCACAGGCGCAGAGCGTCACCTTCAACGACCTGCATGGGACGCTGGCGGAGGTGAGGACCGAGCGCTGGTGAGGCGGCTCAGCTCCGCGCGGGAGCGGGGAGCTTCCAGACCTCCCGCAGGAACGCCTCGCAGAGGCCTTCCTTGATGAAGATCTCCACCGCCTCGGCCGTGGAGCGGCGGTCCATGCCCCACAGGCTCGCCCGCTTCTCGTCCGCGTCCCACTTGCCCTGGATGAACGCGCGCTCGCCGCGCTTGACGAGCATCGGCAGGTCGCCCGCGAGCGTCGCGGCGAGGGCGTTGACGCCGGGCCCGCCGACCGCGATGGCGGGACAGAGGTGGAAGATGCGGTTCTGCGCGAACCAGGCGTCCGATACGACGAGGCCGCCGCGGAACGGCTTTCCCTCCCCGCGCCGGTCGATCTCCGCCTTCAGCCGGTAGGCCAGCGGCCGGTCGTTCATCTCGGCGGGCACCTCGATGCCCGTCACGACCAGCACGGTGTCGTCGGTGTCGACCAGCTTCACGGCTGGGATGGCTGCGGCTGCGGCGCGCCCGACTGCGGCTGTGGCTGAGGCTGCTGGTGCTGCTGCTGCTCCTCGTGCTCCTTCTCCTTGCGCGCCCGGATCTCCTTGACCGCCTCGCGGAAGTCGTCCAGCGCCTGCGCGCGCGCGGCGGCCCGCAGGATGTCGGCCCGCATCGCCATGTACGCCTGGTTCGCGCGCGCCTGGTCGATGTTGCCCTGCGGGGTCGAGAGGAAGGCCAGCACGGCCGTGGGGATGGTGATGTCGCCGAGGTGCAGGCCCTTCGAGTCGATGCCGTACGTCTTGCCGCCCACGTTGAAGGTCCAGGGCTTGGACACGTACGGGTTGGCGTTGGCGTCGGGCAGCGGGTTCCTCTCCATCGAGTCCGCCAGCTGCTGCATCCGCACCGCCACGGCCGAGTCCAGGTGGATCTCGCGCGAGGCGGTCGATTGCTGGCCGGTGACCGGGTCCACCCACAGCTTCCCGTCGCCGAGCTGCGGCGTGTAGTTCTGGACGCCCCGCACGCCGCGGCCGCCGCGCGCGCCGCGCGCGGCCAGGTTCGTCGTGTCGCGGCCGCCGGCGCCGACGTGCAGCACCGCCGATCCGGTGTCCACCGGCGGGGCCACGATCAGCGGGACCACGGGCGCCGGGATGCCGGCCGCGCGGGCGGGCTGCTCGCTCTGGCCCGCGCCGTTGCCGCGCCCGCGCTGCCGCGGCGCCGTGGGTTCCAGGAGCACGATCTGCCGCGGCAGCCGGCCCTCGGGCTCGGCGCCGATGGCCAGCAGGCGGCCGGCGCTCTGCAGGTGCCACGACATGCTCGACTCGATCATCGCGCCGAGCACGACGACGTGCGCCGCCACGGAGGCGAAGAGCCACCAGCGGGGCCAGCTGCGGCCCGGTGGCAGCGTGAACGATCTACGCTCTCGCAAGCACCCGTCCCATGCGCTCCGCCGCTTCGGCGAGCCGCTCCTCGCCCACCGTGAGCGCGATGCGGAAGTATCCCTCGCCGGACGCGCCGAAGCCGCTGCCCGCCATCACCACGACGCCCTCTTCCTCGAGCGCCGTCCGCTGGAACTCCGCCGACTTCATCCCCTCCGGGAGCGGCACCCAGAGGTACAGCGTCGCCTTGGGGCTCTCGACCTCGAAGCCCGCCGCGGTCATCGCGCGCACGGCGGCGTCGCGCCGCGCGCTGAAGCGCGCCGTCACCTCGCGCACGACCTGCTCGGCGTGGTCGAGCAGGGCCGCGCCGGCCTTCTGCACGGCGAGGAACGGCCCCGTGTCGTGGTACGACTTGACCGTCGTCAGCGCCTGGATCAGCTCGCGGTTCCCGACCGCCCAGCCGAGGCGCCAGCCGGTCACCGTGAACGACTTCGAGCACGAGTGGAACTCGACCGCGACCTCGCGCGCCCCCTCGATCTCGAAGATGCTCGGCGCGCGATAACCGTCGTACGTGATCTCCACGTACGGGTTGTCGAAGGCCAGCGCGATGCCGTACTCGCGGCACACCGCCACCGTCCGCTCCAGGTACTCGCGCGGCGCCACGGCGGCCGTGGGGTTGTTCGGATAGTTCAGGTACACGAGGCTGATGCGCCGCAGCACGCTCTTGGGCAGCTCGCCCAGCTCGACGAGGAAGTCCGCCTCGCGCCTGAGCGGCGCGATCCGCGCCTCGGCGCCCGACGCGATCGCGCCGCCGATGTAGCACTGGTAGCCCGGCTCCGGCACGATCACGACGTCGCCGGGGTCCGTGGTGGCCAGCGCGAAGTGCGCCAAACCCTCCTTCGAGCCGATCAGCGGCAGCACCTCCGCCATCGGGTCGAACGCCGTGCCGAAGCGGCGCTGGTGGTAGCGCGCCACCGCCTCGCGGAACGCGGGCAGGCCGAGCTGGAAGCCGTACTTGCTCATCGCCGGGTCCCGCAGCGCCTCCGCCAGCGCCTCGGACGCGAGCGCGGGCGGCGGCTCGACCGGATCGCCGGCGCCCACGTCGATCACGTCCACGCCCGCGGCGATCAGCTCCCGCTTGCGGCGGGGAATGCTGGCCAGGGGATAGCCGGGGAACTGCGCGACACGCTTCGCGATGTGCACCGCCTCGACCCCCCGCTTCGATCCGAGGTTGGCCCGGGACGCCGGCGGTTCGCTGATGCCGCCCACCGCCAGCGGGGTGATACCCCGCGCTCCAGCAAATGTACGCCGACGGCGCCCACGGCCCAACTCCGCGGCCTCCGCGCGCTTGCGCCGGTGCCTGCAAATGCTGCATCTTGCCT
>Ga0335083_10009996_pt1 | contig 11498 bp, 6 predicted proteins | sample Lox_Sample_42_FD_206716 | JGI IMG/M metagenome (GOLD analysis project Ga0335083, IMG submission 206716) | Soil microbial communities from Loxahatchee National Wildlife Refuge, Florida, United States - Lox_Sample_4.2 | ecosystem: Environmental > Terrestrial > Soil > Wetlands | place: USA: Florida... | reverse complement strand
CGGCCGCCAGTGGCGCCGCCGCCGCCACCGCTGCCGCCGATGAGGCACAGCAGGCCCGGCAGATGGAACAGAAGGCCCAGGCCGACATCCAGGCCGCCCAGCAGCAGGCCGCCGCCGCACGCGCCGCCGCCGAGAAGGCGGCGGACACCGGCGCCGAATGACGCAGGCGGGCACGCCGGATTTCACCGGTACCGGCGCGGCACTGGCCGCGCTGGTGGTGTTCGGCATCGCCTATGCGCTGGTGATCGCCGAGGAATTCATCCAGCTGCGCAAGTCCAAGCCGGTGGTCGTGGCGGCCGGCCTCATCTGGGTACTGGTGGCAGTGGCCGCGCGCGCGCGCGGCGGCCTCGACGTGGCGGCAGCGCTGGAGGACAACCTCGGCGAGTACGCCGGGCTGCTGCTGTTCCTGCTCGCCGCGATGACCTACGTGAACGTGCTCGACGAGCGCAATGTGTTCGCGATGCTGCGCTCGCGCATGGTGGCCGCCGGCTACTCGCTGCGCATGGTCTTCTGGCTCACGGGCCTGCTGGCTTTCTGCCTCTCACCGGTGCTGGACAACCTCACCACGGCGCTGGTGCTGGGCGCGGTGGTGCTGGCGGTGGGGCGCGGCGAACCGCGCTTCCTGGTGCCGGCTTGCGTCAACCTGGTGGTCGCGGCCAACGCCGGCGGAGCCTTCAGCCCGTTCGGCGACATCACCACGCTGATGGTGTGGCAGGAAGGCCTGGTGAAGTTCCACCAGTTCTTTGTGCTGTTCCTGCCGGCGCTGGCGAACTGGCTGGTGCCGGCGCTGTGCCTGCAGTTCGCCGTGCCGCGGGCGCAGCCGCAGCCCGAGCGCGGGCAGGCGCGCATGAAACAGGGCGGGGGCATCGTCATCGCGCTGTTCGCGCTGACCATCGCCGGCACCGTGGTGCTGCACCAGGGGCTGCACCTGCCGGCCTTCCTCGGCATGATGAGCGGCCTCGGCCTGCTGATGCTGTACGGCTACCTGATCCAGCGCCGCGAACGGTCTTTCGACCTGTTCGCGCACGTGCGGCGCGTGGAGTGGGACACGCTGCTGTTCTTCTATGGCGTGATGCTGTGCCTCGGCGGGCTCGCGGCGCTGGGCTATCTCGCGCTGCTGTCGCAGCACTCCTATGCGGCCTTCGGTCCGTCGGCCACCAACATCGGCGTGGGCGTGGCCTCGGCCATCATCGACAACATCCCCATCATGTTCGCGGTGCTGACCATGCATCCGCAGATGAGCCACGGCCAGTGGCTGCTGGTCACGCTCACCGCCGGCGTCGGCGGCTCGCTGCTTTCGGTCGGCTCGGCGGCCGGTGTGGCGCTGATGGGGGAGGCGCGCGGTGTCTACACCTTCATGGCGCACCTGAAATGGATCTGGGCCGTGGCGCTGGGCTATGTCGCCTCGGTGTGGCTGCACATGCTGGTCAACGGCGCGCTGTTCTAGCCGGCCGGCGCGCCAGCACCCCATCGCCGCGGATTTCCGCTTCGAACCCCGCCTTCGCCAGCCGCTTCTGCACCTCCCTTGGCAGGTTGCGCCCGCGGCTCACCTTGTTTGGCGTTCCCGTGTAGTGGAACAGTAGCCCCTGCGGCGCCAGCACGCGCGCCAGCTCCTCGTAGAACGCCAGCGAGTACAGCTCCCCGGCGATGCCGAAGCGCGGCGGATCGTGCAGCACGGCGCCGAAGCCGTGCGCCGGAAGTTTGCCGATTTCCTGCGCCACGTCCGCGTGGTTCAGGGCCAGCCGCGAGTCGCGCCGTGGCGACCAGGGATTCACCGCGCGCAGCCACAGCACGGCGGCGCTCTTCTCGAAGGACAGCACTTCGCTCGCCTGTTCCACCAGGCACCAGTGCGCGAAATAGCCCAGGCCGCCGCAGCAATCCAGCACGCGCCGCCCGCGCGGCTCGACCAGCGCCACCTTCTCGCGCGCATCCTCGAACGGCGATCGCTGCGCGGTGGGCAGCATCTTGATGCCGTCGATCTCGAAGGTCGGCGGCCCCCAGTCCGTGGGCACCAGCTTGTACAGGCCGGCATCGAAGCGCGCGAGGGGTTCGAACTGCCGTCCGTTCCAGCCATAGACCGTGCGTTCCTTCAGTTCCACCGGATAGGGGTAGCGCGTCTTCTGCCACGACCAGGCCTCGCGTCCCGGCTCCACGGTGGCGACGCTGCGGCCCAGATCCAGCGACAATGCCAGCCGCGGTTCGCCCCGTTCCCGGGCAGCTGCCAGTTTGTGGAGCAGCGGCAGGGTGAGCAGCGGCAGTGTTGGGGCGGCCTCAGCCATGCCCGCACCATATTGCGGCAGGGTGAAGACGGCAAGGCACGGTTCTTGCTCCTTCTGACAACTGCCATGAGATTCGGAACCGAAGACTACCAGCCGCACGATGTCTTCGATGAGCTGGTGGATGCCGACGGCAGCCCGCGGCCGCCCGCGCGCGCGCTGTGCGAATACCTCGCCACGCTGGATGCCGGCGAGATGCGCCAGCGCCGGCAGGCCATCGAGGCGGCCATCGTCACCATGGGCATTTCGTTCACCACCTACAATGACGGGCAGAATATCGATCGCGCGTGGCCTTTCGATCCCATACCGCGAGTGATGGCCGAGAGCGAATGGCGCCGCATCGATGCCGGCCTGCGGCAACGCCTGACCGCACTGAACCTGTTCATCGACGACCTGTACAACGCGCAGAAGATCGTCAAGGACGGCGTATTTCCCGCCGAGCTGCTGGCCGGCTCGCGCAATTTCCGGAAAGCATGCCGGGGCATCTCGCCCCGTTTTGGGGTGTGGGCCAACATCTGCGGCACCGATCTGGTGCGCGACCGCGACGGCACCGTGTACGTGCTGGAGGACAACCTGCGCGTGCCCTCGGGTGTGTCGTACATGCTCGAGAACCGCATGCTGATGAAATCCGTGTTCCCGGAGGTCTTCGGCGCCAGCCACATCCTGCCGGTGGATGGCTATACCGCGGCGCTGTACGACATGCTGGCCGCGCTGTCGCCGCGCCTGGAGGATCGCCCCGTCATCGTGCTGCTGACGCCGGGCATCTTCAACTCCGCGTATTTCGAGCACAGCTATCTCGCGCAGCAGACCGGCGCGCAGCTGGCGCAGGGCTCGGACCTGCTGGTGGGCTCGGACGACGTGGTCTACATGAAGACCATCGCCGGCCTCAGGCGCGTGGACGTGATCTACCGCCGCATCGACGACGACTTCCTCGATCCCGAAGCCTTCCGCGGCGATTCGGTGCTGGGTGTGCCCGGGCTGATGCGCGCCTGGGCCAAGGGCAATGTGGCCATCGCCAATGCGCCCGGTGCCGGCGTGGCCGATGACAAGGTGGTCTACACCTACGTGCCGAAGATCATCAAGTACTACCTCGACCAGGATCCCATCCTGCCGAACGTGCCCAGCTACCAGTGCAATGACGAGAAGGAGCGCGAGTTCGTGCTGGCGAACCTGGACAAGCTGGTGGTGAAGCCGGCCAATGAATCCGGCGGCTATGGCCTGCTGATCGGCCCGCGCTCCACCGAACCGGAGCGCCAGGCCTGCGCCGGACACGTGCGCGCCGATCCGCGCAGCTGGATGGCGCAGCCCATGCTGATGCTCTCTACCGCGCCGACCTGGGCCGGGGATTCCATCGCGCCGCGGCACCTGGACATGCGGCCCTTCATCCTGCAGTCGCGCGGCCTGTACGTGACCACCGGCGGCCTCACGCGCGTGGCCATGCGCGAGGGCTCGCTGGTGGTGAACAGCTCGCAGGGGGGTGGGAGTAAGGATACCTGGATCGTGGGTGACGCATGATGGATCATTGCCCTCAATCCAGGCACTGCGGTGCGGCGGAGGCCTGAATGCTGTCGCGCGCGGCCGAATCGCTCTACTGGATGGCGCGCTACCTGGAGCGCGCCGAGAACACCGCGCGCCTGATCAATGCCACGCAGCAGCTGCTGCTGGACCTGCCGCGCGGGGCCTCCTTCGGCTGGGACGCGCTGACGCGCATCGTGGGCCTGGACAAGCTGTTCCAGCAGAACTACGCCGAGCCGGACGAGGCCAGCGTGGTGGATTTCCTGCTCAACTCGCAGCGCAACCCCGGCTCCATCCAGAGCTGCATCCGCTTCGCGCGCGAGAACTGCCGCGTGATGCGCGACGTGCTGCCGCGCGACCTGTGGGAGCGCGTGAACTCGCTGTTCCTTGCCTCGCGCCGCTATTCGCAGCCGGGCCTCACGCGCCGCGACCGCCGCGACATGCTGCAGGAGCTGATCTACGACCGCCAGTCGGTGACCGGCGTGCTGGCCTCATGCATGAGCCACGACGTGGCCTGGCAGTTCATCGGCCTGGGCGAGCACATCGAGCGCGCCGACATGTCCACGCGCATCCTGGATATCCAGTCGGCGGTGCTGCTGCCGCAGCAGCACCAGCAGCAGGGCCCCGCCGAGCCCGCGCATGCGCTGCTGTGGGTGGGCGTGCTCAATTCGCTGTCGGCGCTGCAGATGTATCGCCGCCACGCGGCCAGCGCCGGCGCCGGCGATGGCGGCATCACCGGCGACAGCGTGCTGCGCTACCTGATCTGCGACCCGCACTTCCCGCGCTCGGTGATGTTCTGCCTGGATGCGCTGGAAACGCACCTGGCCGAGCTGCCGCACAACCTCGATCCGCTGCGCGCGCTGCGCATCGCGCAGCGCCGCACCGACCGCGCCACCGCCGAGGACCTGGGTCCGGGCCGGCGCCACGATTTCCTCGACGCCATCCAGGGCGATCTGGCGCAGATCCACGACGCCGTGGCGCGCGAATACTTCCACCTGCACCAGCGCGAAGCCGCGCTGGGCGTGGCGGTTTAGCCGGCGCGAACCGGGAGTTCCATGTCCATCCACGTCGCGCTGAATCACGTCACGCACTACCGCTATGACCGGCTGGTGCACCTCGGGCCGCAGGTGGTGCGGCTGCGGCCGGCGCCGCACAGCCGCACGCGCATCCTGTCGTATTCCATGCGCGTGGTGCCGGAGAAGCACTTCCTCAACTGGCAGCAGGATCCGCAGTCGAACTACCTCGCGCGGCTGGTGTTCCCGGAGCCCACGCGCGAGTTCCGCGTCGAGGTGGACCTGGTCGCCGAGATGGCGGTGCTGAACCCCTTCGATTTCTTCATCGAGGAATACGCGCAGCAATATCCGTTCGGCTACAAACCCGAGGAGAAGCACGAGCTCGCGCCCTTCCTCGAGGCCACCGCCGACGGCGAGCACTTCGCCGACTACGTGATGTCCATCGATACCGCGCCGCGCCGGACCATCGACTTCCTGGTGGACCTGAACCAGCGCGTGCAGAAAGACATCCGCTACCTGATCCGCATGGAGCCCGGCGTGCAGACGCCGGAGGAGACGCTGGTCAATGGCTGCGGCTCGTGCCGCGACAGCGGCTGGCTGCTGGTGCAGCTGCTGCGGCACATGGGCTTCGCGGCGCGCTTCGTCTCCGGCTATCTCATCCAGCTGAAGGCCGACGTGAAGTCGCTGGATGGGCCTTCGGGCACCGAGCAGGATTTCACCGACCTGCATGCCTGGTGCGAGGTGTACCTGCCCGGCGCCGGCTGGATCGGCCTGGATCCGACCTCCGGCCTGCTGGCCGGCGAGGGCCATATTCCACTGGCCTGTTCGCCCGAGCCCGGCTCGGCCGCGCCCATCACCGGCGCGCTGGATGAATGCGAGGTCGAGTTCAGCCATTCGATGAGCGTGGCGCGCGTCTGGGAGGCTCCGCGCGTCACGCTCCCTTACAGCGAGGAGCAGTGGGCCCGCATCGAATCGCTGGGCGCGAGCATCGACGAAAAACTCAAGGCCGGCGACGTGCGCCTCACGCAGGGCGGCGAGCCCACCTTCGTGTCCGTGGACGACCGCGACGGCGCCGAGTGGAACACCGAGGCCATGGGCCCGAACAAGCGGCGCCTCTCCGAGGAGCTGCTGCTGAAGCTCAAGGCGCGCTATGCGCCGCAGGGCCTGCTGCACTACGGTCAGGGCAAGTGGTATCCCGGCGAGCAGCTGCCGCGCTGGTCATTGAACGCTTTCTGGCGCCGTGACGGCGAGCCGCTGTGGTCCGATCCCGAGTTGTTCGCCAGGAGCTGGGTATCCAACGGCGCCAACACGCGGCGCGCCGAGGATTTCCTCGTCGAGGTGGCCGACCGGCTTGGCGTCAGCGCGCGGCACATGTTCCCCGCGTTCGAGGATGTCCTGTACTACCTGTGGCGCGAACGGCGCCTGCCGGGCAACGTGGATCCGTTCGAGTCGAAGCTCGAGGATCCGCTCGAGCGCCAGCGCCTGCGCAAGGTGTTCGCGCAGGGGCTGGATAGCGTGGTCGGCTACGCATTGCCGGTGGCGCGCCCGTTTGCCGGCGCGCCCTGGCAGAGTGGCCCGTGGTTCCTGCGCGATGAGCGCTGCTATCTCGTGCCCGGCGATTCGCCGCTGGGCTATCGCCTGCCACTGGATTCGCAGCCCTGGACTTCCAGCACCGACTACCCGTGGATCCACATGCCGGACCAGACGCAGCAGTTCCCGCCGCTGCCGCCATACCGCGTGCTGCAGCAGTCGCTGGGCCGGCCGGTGGGCGCGCGCGATGCGGCGGCCGCCGCGGAGCTGGCCGGTGCCGGCGGCACCGGCGCGCGCGCCGCGGTGCTGGAGCGCCTGAAGAAGCTGCTGCCGCTGACGACGAAGAAGCCGGTTGCACAGCAATCCGCCGCGTGGATCACGCGTACCGCGCTGTGCGCCGAACCGCGCGATGGCCGGCTGCACCTGTTCATGCCGCCGGTGAGCTCGCTGGAGGATTACCTGGAGCTGGTGGCCGCCATCGAGGCCACCGCCGTCTCGCAGAAGATGCCCGTGGTGCTGGAAGGCAGCGAGCCGCCGCGCGACCCGCGGCTGAAGCTGCTGCGCGTCACGCCCGATCCGGGCGTCATCGAGGTGAACATCCATCCGGCCGCGGACTGGGCCGAGCTTTCCGCGCAGACGCAGTTCCTGTACCAGGCCGCGCACGAGACGCGCCTTTCCACCGAGAAATTCGCGCTGGACGGCAAGCACCAGGGCACCGGTGGCGGCAACCACTTCGTGCTGGGCGGCGCGACCACCAACGACTCCCCGTTCCTGCGCCGGCCCGACGTGCTGGCCAGCATGATCGCCTACTGGCACAACCATCCCTCGCTGTCCTATCTCTTCTCCGGCCAGTTCATCGGCCCCACCAGCCAGGCGCCGCGCGTGGACGAGGCGCGCAATGACGCGGTGTACGAGCTCGAGATCGCGATGAAGGAGCTGCGGCGCCTGCAGGGCCTCGGCTGGCTCGAAGGCTCGCCCTGGCAGGTGGACCGCGCGCTGCGCAATATCCTGGTGGACGTCACCGGCAACACGCACCGCGCCGAGTTCTGCATCGACAAGCTGTACACGCCCGAGGGCGGGGCAGGGCGGCTGGGCCTGCTGGAACTGCGTGCCTTCGAGATGCCGCCGCATGCGCGCATGAGCCTGGTGCAGCAGCTGCTGCTGCGCGGGTTGATCGCGCGGTTCTGGCAGCAGCCCTACCAGCCGCGGCAGCTGGCGCGCTGGGGCACCGAGCTGCACGACCGCTTCCTGCTGCCGCACTTCGTGCAGGATGATTTCCGCGACGTGCTCGCCGAGCTGGGCGAGAGCGGCTTGCCGATGCAGGAAGAATGGTTCGCGCCGCACCTGGAATTCCGCTTCCCCAAACTTGGCGATTTCACCGTGCGCAACATCGACGTGGAACTGCGCGGCGCGCTGGAGCCTTGGCATGTGCTGGGCGAGCAGGGCGCCCCCGGCGGCACCGCGCGTTACGTGGATTCCTCGCTGGAACGCCTGCAGGTGAAGGTGCGCGGCATGACGGGCACGCGCCACGTGCTCACCGCCAATGGCGTGACGCTGCCGCTGCATCCCACCGGAACCGTGGGCGAATACGTGGCCGGCGTGCGCTATCGCGCCTGGTGGCTGCCCACCAACCTGCATCCCTCCATCGGCGTGCACGCGCCGCTGACCTTCGACCTGGTGGACACCTGGATGGACCGCTCCATGGGCGGCGCGCGCTACCACGTGGCGCATCCCGGCGGGCGGAATTATGTGACCTTCCCCGTCAATGCCTACGAGGCCGAGGCGCGGCGGCTGGCGCGCTTCTTCCGCATGGGCCATACGCCTGGCGGCGTCAAGCCCGTGCCGCCCCAGCAAAATCCTGATCATCCGCTGACGCTGGATTTGCGCCAGGTCGGCACCGTGTAGACTGGCCGGCCAATGTCGCTGAGCTATCCCAATCCGGACGGCCGTTTCGACGAGCTGTTCGCCACGCCCGGCGAGCCGCGGCCCACCTGGGCGCGGCTGTATTCGGCCATTTCCGAGGCTTCCGCCGGCGCCATCCACGAGATGCGCGAGGCCGCCGAGCAGCAGATCCGCGACAGCGGCGTCACCTACAACGTGTATGCTGACCCCAAGGGCCAGGACCGGCCCTGGGACCTGGACGTGCTGCCGCTCATCCTCGATGCGCAGGAATGGGCGCAGATCGAGGCCGGCATCGCGCAGCGCGCGCAGGTGCTGAACGCCCTGCTCGCCGATCTCTACGGCCCGCAGACGCTGATGCGCGAGGGACTGATTCCCTCGCGCCTGATCCACGGGCACAGCAGCTTCCTGCGGCCGGTACATGGGGCGAAACTGCCCGGCGGCATCCACCTGCATGTCTATGGCGCGGATCTGGTGCGTTCGCCCGACGGGCGCTGGTGGGTGATGGCCGACCGCACGCAGGCTGTTTCCGGCGCGGGCTATGCGCTGGAGAACCGCCTCATCGTCTCGCGCACCTTCCCGCAGCTGTACAAGGACCTGCGCGTGCAGCACCTGGCGCGCTTCTTCGCCACCATGCGCGATTCGCTGCTGCACTTCGCGCCCAAGGGCGATGGCGCGCCGCTGGTGGTGCTGCTGACGCCCGGCCCGTGGAACGAAACCTATTTCGAGCACACGCTGCTGTCGCGCTATCTCGGCTTTCCCCTCGTCGAGGGCGGCGACCTCACCGTTCGCGACGGCCGCGTCTGGCTGAAGACCATCGGTGGCCTGAAGCGCGTGCACGCCATCCTGCGCCGCCAGGATGGCTCGTTCTGCGATCCGCTGGAACTGCGCAGCGATTCGGCCCTCGGCGTTTCCGGCCTCACCGAGTGCGCGCGCCGCGGCAGCGTGCTGATCGCCAACGCACTCGGCTCCGGCGTGCTGGAATCCGGCGCGCTGCTGGGCTTTTTGCCGCTGATCGCCGAGCGCCTCACCGGCCAGGAACTGCTGATGCCCTCGGTGGGCACCTGGTGGTGCGGCGAGCCCGCCGCACTGCGCGACGCGCTGACGCGCATCGAGCGGCTGGTGTTCAAGCCCGCCGATCCCGCGCGGCCCTTCGACGTGATCTTCGGCCAGGACCTGGACGAGCCGGGCGTCGCCGAATTCCGCGCGCGCCTCGAAGCCAGCCCCGAATCCTTCATCGCGCAGGAACTGGTGCAGATGTCGCAGGCGCCCATCCTGGCGCGCGACGAAGGCCAGCGCGTCGAGCCTCGCTGCGTGGGTCTGCGCGTGTTCGCCGTGGCCACGCCCGCCGGCTACACCGTGATGCCCGGGGGACTGACGCGCGTGGCCGGCAGCGCCAGCGCGCGCGTGGTCACCATGCAGCGCGGCGGCGGCTCGAAGGATACCTGGGTGCGATCCTCCGGCCACGTGGATGCCAGCTTCTCGCTGCTGCGCACGACCGTGACCACCGCGGACCTCGTGCGCACGCCCGCCGGCCTGCCGTCGCGCCTGGCCGAGAACCTCTACTGGCTGGGCCGCTACGCCGAACGCTGCGACGACATGGCCCGCCTGCTGCGCCTGGCGCTCAGCCTGCGCCTGCAGGACAGCGAGGACGAGGAAAACGCGCAGCTGCCGCTCACCGAGCTCGCCTTCGAGACCGGCCTCATCCGCCACGACGAGGACGACGACGCCTTCGACGCCGACGAAGCGCTGCTCGACGCCGCGCTGTCGCCCGAGCACGCTGGCGGACTGCCCGCAAACCTCAAGTCCATGCAGCAGGTGGCCTTCCACCTGCGCGAGCGCATGTCCACCGACAACTGGCGCATCCTCAACAACATCCTGCAGGAGCTGCCCGCGCGCGAGGAACAGGACATCACCGCCGCGCTTGAATGGCTCGATACCCTGATCACGCGGCTGATGACCCTTTCCGGCTTCGCGCTCGACGGCATGACCCGCGACGTGGCCTGGCGCTTCATGTCCATCGGCCGGCGCATGGAGCGCCTGATCTTCCAGTGCGCCGCCGTGCAATGCGCCTTCCTGCATGATGGTTCCGCGGGCCTGTCGTGGCTGCTGCGCCTCGCCGATTCCATCGTCACCTACCGCGCCCGCTACATGACCAGCCCCGAATGGCTGCCCGTGCTCGACCTCATCGTGCTCGACGCCAGCAACCCCCGCTCCGTGATGTTCAGTGCGCGCGGCGTCCTGCAATACCTCGACGTGCTCGAGCAGACCCACGGGCCCTGCGGCGCCGAGCTGTTCCGCGGCCACGTGCGCTTCCTCGAAAGCATGGACCGCGGCGCGCATCTCTCGCCCGACAGCAAGGCCCTGCGCGACGCCATCAGCGGCCTGCGCGGCGCCGCGCTCGATTTGAACGACCGCCTCACCCAGCGCTTCTTCAATGTGGGCCGCGCGCCCGCCTGGGCCACTTCGGTGCGCGCCTGATGAGCGCGCCCGCGCCCATCCGCTACCGCGTCGTCCACGAGACGACCTATGCCTATTCCTCGCAGGTCAGCAGCAGCCGCCAGATCGCCCATCTCACGCCGCGCGAAACCTCCTGGCAGCACGTGGTCTCCCATGGCCTTTCCGCCGACCCCGCCGCTACCGAGCGTAACGAAGGCGTGGACTACTTCGGCAACAAGTTCGTGAGCTTTCTTGTCGAAGAGCCCCACAACGAGCTCATCGTGCGCGCCGAATCCGAAGTCATCGTCGCCAGCCAGCGCATCGACGCCGCGACCACATCGCCCCGCTGGGAAGAATCCGTCGTCGAACGCGGCGCCTGGTCCCCGGGCCTCGATCTCGAGATCGAGCAATACCGCGTGCCATCCCCCACCATCCCGCTGCTGCCCAAGGCCCGCGCCTACGCGGCCCCCAGCTTCCCCGCCGGCCGCCCCTGGCTCGAAGCCCTGCTCGACCTCACCGTGCGCATCAAGAAGGAATTCGTCTACGACACCGAAGCCACCACCGTCGACACCGGCGTCTTCAAGGTACTCGACGAGCGCCGCGGCGTCTGCCAGGACTACGCCCACCTGATGCTTTCTTCGCTGCGCAGCCTCGGCATCGCCGCCCGCTATGTGAGCGGCTACATATTGAATCGCCCCCGCGCCGACGGCACCCGCCTCACCGGCGCCGACGCCTCCCACGCCTGGGTCGCCGCCCACTGCCCCGGCCTCGGCTGGGTGGCCTTCGACCCCACCAACGGCAAACTCGCCGACCAGGAATTCGTCAC
>Ga0335083_10009995_pt1 | contig 11498 bp, 9 predicted proteins | sample Lox_Sample_42_FD_206716 | JGI IMG/M metagenome (GOLD analysis project Ga0335083, IMG submission 206716) | Soil microbial communities from Loxahatchee National Wildlife Refuge, Florida, United States - Lox_Sample_4.2 | ecosystem: Environmental > Terrestrial > Soil > Wetlands | place: USA: Florida... | reverse complement strand
GATGATCTCCGGGATGTCCAGGGGCTCGCCGTCGATGGTGCCGTGCACCCAGGCCGACACCAGGTCGTCGCGCGGGTCATCCCGCCGGGCCTCGATCAGCTGGTAAAAGGCGGTGGCGAATTCGGTGATGGCCGCGGGTGACCCGGTGGGCTGGCGGGGGTCGTCGTCCCGGAACCCGGCCGCGCTCATCGTCCGCTCGGACCATTCCATGCACTTCGGCCAGTGCTCCCGGTCGAAGCCGAGCAGCTCGGCGATGACCATCGCGGGCAGTGGCGCGGCGATGTCGCGGACCACCTCGGTGCGCTCCTGGGCCAGCGCCGCGCTGAGCAAGCCGGCCACGATGTCCCGTACCCGGTCCTCGTGCCGCCGCACGGCCCGGGGGGAGAACCGGCCAGACAGCAGCTTGCGCTGCTGCTGGTGCCGGGGGTCGTCCCGGTTGATCATCGAGGCGCTCATCTCGATGAGCGGCCGGCTGCCGCGGCCCGAGCTGTACCGGGCGGCGTCGCGCTCGATGGCCAGCACGTCCCGGAACCGGGAGATGGCCCAGATCTGGTTGACCGGGTCCCAGTAGGCCGGCGCCTGATCCCGCAGCCAGGTATAGGCCGGGCCGGGGTCGCCGGCGTACAGGTCCGGCTCGAGGATATTGAGCGGGGCGCCAGAAATGAGGGTCACGGGACGGGCTCCGCTCCGCGCAATCAGGAATGGCCTGGAGGCGCCAATACCTCCATTCCGGGATCTTAAGGCAACTGCCCGTGCCGGGCCAGCGTGACCGCGGTCAGCCGCCCGGCGGCGCCGGGCTCAGCGGACGCTCTTGATCCGCCACACCCCGATCGAGGCGGCGATGGACACCACGGCGGTCGCCCCGAACAGGGCCGGGTAGCCGGCCAGCGCGACCAGGGGGGCCGCGATGAGCGCCCCGATGGCCCACGGGCAGACGATGGCGATGTTGATGATGCCGAGGTCCTTGGCCCGGTCGTCGGCGTTCGGCAGCACCTGGGTGATCAGCGCCTGGTCGACCGCGATGTAGGCGCCGTAGCCCAGCCCGTACAGGAACGCCGCGGCCAGCGCGGACGGCCAGGTCTCCCAGAACGTCAGCAGCAGCGCGGCCGCCGCCATCAGCAGCCCGGACACGGTGACCATCATCTTGCGGCGGCCCCGGCGGTCGGAGATGACCCCGCCGATGATCGCGGCCAGCACCACGCACACGGTGTAGATCAGGATCAGGATCAGCAGGCCGTCCGCCGCGGTCTGGCCGGGGAACAGCCGGGCGTAGTGCACCGCGTCGCGCAGGAAGTACAGCAGGTACAGCGTGCCCATGGCGATGGCCAGGCTGGCCAGGCAGCGGGTCAGCCAGGCCCAGCCGAAGTCGGGGTACTGGCGCGGGCTGAGCCAGTAGGCCGCCGCCACCTTGCGCCAGGAGAACGGCTCCCGGTGCTCGGGCGGCAGCGGGGGGTCCGGGGTGAACAGCACGAACGGCAGGGCCAGCGCCACCATCAGCACGGCCAGCAGGATGTACCCGCTAACCAGGTTCTGGCCGAGCACGTCGACCACCAGGACGGTGCCCAGCACCAGGCCGACCGCGATCGGCATGCCGATCCAGCCGGCCACCGTGGCCCGCTGCCGGACCGGCACGTGGTCGGGGACGGCCGCGCTCAGCGTGGCGTACTCGCCGTTCTGGAACGCGCTGAACAGGAACCAGAACAGGCCTACGAGGACCACGGTGCCCGCCGCGGCCAGCAGCCCCAGGAACGCCGCGGCCAGCAGGACCATGGCCAGCGTCCACCGGTGCCGGCGGCCGCTGAACCGGCCCACCCGCCGGCCATGGGCGGTGCGGTCGGACAGCGCGCCGACGATCGGGGTGGCCAGCGCGGAGGCGATGGCCCCGGTCCCGGTGACCACGCCTAGGGCGATGATCTTGTGCTTGGGCGTGATGTCCTGCAGCTGCAGCGCCAGCATGACCTGCTGCGGGGTCTGGTTGGCCATCCACATGCCCAGGCTGGCCAGGGTCAGGCCGGTGATCCAGCGGTACTTGACGTGCTGGGTCGGCTCGGCCAGGGCGGCCGGCTGAACGTCCGGCTGGCCGATCGTCTGATCGCTCATCACACCTCCGCGGCTAGCGGCTTCGCTGCCGGCGCGGCCAGGATTCTGTCGCGACGTCGCCGCCTGGCTGGATCATGACGCAACCCGGTGGTATCTGGTACCGGGTGAACGGGGAAAATCTAGTCATGTCGATCGCCATCTCTGAAGAACACCGCGCTCTCGCCGGGACCGTCGCCGGTTTCCTGGCCGACCAGCAGTCCCGTGCGGAGGCCCGCAGCCTACTCGATGCCGCGACCGACGGGCTGCCCTCGTTCTGGTCCGGGCTGGCCGGTCTCGGCCTGCTGGGCCTGCATATCCCGGAAGAACTGGGCGGCTCCGGCTTTGGGCTGGCCGAGACGCTGGTCGTGACCGAGCAGCTGGGCCGCCACCTGGCTCCCGGGCCGTTCGTCCCCACCGTGATCACCAGCGCGGTGCTGGCCGCGGCCGGGCACGGCGAGCTGCAGAAGCGGCTGCTGCCCGGGCTGGCCGACGGCACCGTGATCGGCGCGGCCTCGCTCGGCAACCACGAACAGCGCGGCCAGGTGCGGCAGGCCGATGGGACCGCGACCGGGCCGGCCGGTGTGGTGATCAGCGGCCATCTGGCCGACGTGCTGCTGGTCCCGGCGGGCGAGGACGTGCTGGTCATCGAGCGGGCGGCGGGCGGGGTCCAGGCCGAGGTACCGGCCAACCTGGACCAGAGCCGGCGGGCCGCCCGGGTCACTCTGGACGCGGCGCCCGTCACCGTGCTGCCCGGCGCGCGCCGGGTGCTGACCGACGTGGCCCGGGCGGTGTTCGCCGCCGAGGCGGCGGGCCTGGCCGCCGAGACCACCGAGCAGGCGGCCGGGTACGCCAAGGTCCGCGAGCAGTTCGGCCGCCCGATCGCCACGTTCCAGGCGGTCAAGCATCACTGTGCGAACATGCTGGTGGCGGCGGAGCTGGCCGTCGCGGCCACCTGGGACGCGGGCCGGGCCGGGCTGGGCGGCGGTGACCAGTTCAGCTACACGGCGGCCATCGCGGCCGCTCTGGCCGTGCCCGCCGCGGTCGGCGACGCCAGCCTCAGCATCCAGGTCCACGGCGGGATCGGCTTCACCTGGGAGCACGACGCCCACCTGTACCTGCGCCGGGCCGCGGCCATCGCCGCGGTGCTGTCCGCCGAGGAGGCCGCGATCGAGGTCACCGACCTGGTCCGGCGGGGCGTGCGCCGGGCGGCCGCGATCGACCTGCCCGCCGAGGCGGAGCCGATCCGGGCCGCGATCGGGCCCGAGGTGGCCCGGCTGAGCGGCCTGGACGGCGACGCGCGCAAGCAGGCCCTGATCGACTCCGGCTACGCCATGCCGTACTGGCCCAAGCCGTGGGGGCGGGACGCGGCCGCCCTCGAGCAACTGGTGATCGAGCAGGAATTCGCCAAGGCCGGCATCAAGCGGCCCAGCCTCGGCATCACCAGCTGGATCATCCTGACCCTGATCCAGCACGCCAGCGCGGACCAGGTGGACCGCTGGGTCCGCCCGGCGCTCAACCAGGACGTGACCTGGTGCCAGCTGTTCAGCGAGCCGGGCGCCGGGTCGGACGCGGCCGGCATCAGGACCAGGGCCACCAGGGTGGACGGAGGGTGGCGGATCAACGGCCAGAAGGTCTGGACCAGCGGCGCTCACGTGGCCGACTTCGGCCTGGCCACGGTGCGGACCAATCCGGACGCGCCCAAGCACCAGGGCATCACGATGATGGTGATCGACATGCACGGGCCCGGCGTCTCGGTCCGGCCGCTGAAGATGCCCAGCGGGGACTCGGACTTCAACGAGGTCTTCTTCGACGACGTGTTCGTGCCCGATGCCGACGTGGTCGGGCCGGTGGACGGTGGCTGGACCGTGGCCCGGGCCACGCTGGGTAACGAGAGCGTCAGCATCGGCGGCGGCGACGGCGGGATGGCCATGCCGCCCAGCGCGTTCATCGCCCCGTTCGACGCGCACCAGGAGCGGCTGTCCGGCGGGGCCGGGCGGGTCGGCAGGCAGATCGCCCGTACCCACACGATGGGGGTGCTGAACCAGCGCAGCGCGTACCGCGCGGTGGCCGGCGGCGGCCCCGGGCCGGAAGGCAACATCACCAAGCTGCTGCTGTCCGAGCTGGGCCATGAGACGGCCGCGATCATGGCCGAGCTGGCCGGGCCGGACGCGGCGTTCCTGGACGGCCCGGGCGGGCTGGCGGCCGCGCTGACGCTGATGCACCGGGCCATGTCGATCGCGGGCGGCACGTCGGAGATCAAGCGGAACCAGATCGCCGAACGTATCCTCGGCCTGCCCCGTGACCCGCTGATCAAGTAGGCGGGCATCATAGGCGGGTGCAACTGTTCTCCTTCGAAGGCCACCAGCCCACGATCAGCCCGTCCGCCTGGATCGCGCCCACCGCCACCATCGTCGGCGACGTGACCGTCGAGGACGAGGCGTCCGTCTGGTACGGCGCCGTCCTGCGGGCCGACTTCGGCCCGATCATCGTGCGCCGCGGCGCCAACGTGCAGGACGGCTCGGTGCTGCACGGCGGCGCCGACCCGGTCACCGAGGTCGGCCCGGGGGCCACCATCGGGCACCTGTGCGTGGTGCACGGCGCCGTCATCGGCGAAGAGGCGCTGATCGGTAACGGCGCGACCGTGCTCGACGGGGTGCGGATCGGCCGCCGGGCCCTGGTCGCGGCGGGCGCCACCGTGCCGCCCGGGACGACCGTGCCGGACGGCATGATCGCGGTCGGCGTCCCGGCCAGGGTGGCCGGGGAGGTCAAGGGCGGCGCGAAGCTGTGGGTGGACCACAACCCCGAGCTGTACCGGGCCCTGGCCCGCCGCCACGCCGCCACCGTCCAGCCGGTCAGGCCGGCCGCAGGCGGCGGGTGAAGCCGGGGCCACACTGATCAAAACATAGATTCCCGATCTAGTTAATAGGATTTGGTTATCGTGCGGTCGGGGATTCGTATTGGACGCTTCGCGGCGGCCCTCCGCATGCTGGTCACGAAAGGGTCTCACCGAGAGGACACCGCCGTGACCACCACCGAAAGCACCCCTGCGCAGCTCGACGGGGCCGGCCTGGACGACCCGATCGGCATCGCAGAACGCCTGCGCGACGAGTTCCGGGTCGGCGCCGCGGAACGCGACCGCGACCGGTCGTTCCCCTACGAGCAGTGTGCCGCGTTCCGCGCCTCCGGCCTGCTCGGACTCATGGTCCCCCGGGAGTACGGCGGCTACGGCGGCGACTTCCTGACGCTGATGAAGGTGGTGATCGCCATCTCGGCCGGCGACTCCAACATCGGCCAGATGTACCAGCTGCACACCGGCGGCATCCGGCTGCTGCAGGAGTTCGCCGGCCCGGCCGTGCAGGCCAGGTGGCTGCCCCGGTTCAGCCGCGAGCTGTGGATCACCAACGCCTACTCCGAGGTCGGCACCAAGAGCGTCAACGACTTCAACACCACGGTGCGCCGGGACGGCGACGGCTGGCGGCTGAACGGCCGGAAGTTCTACTGCACCGGCAGCCTGGCCGGGGACATCACGTTCGGCCCGTGCCGGGTGGACGGCAGCGACGAGGTGCGGGTGTTCTACACGCCGACCGACGCGGCCGGGGTGATCATCCATGACGACTGGTCCGGGTTCGGCCAGCGGACCACGGCCAGCGGCACGACGGAGTTCCACGATGTATGGATCCCCGACGAGCTGTGCCTGGGCAGCCCGGACACCGAGGGTGGCGGGGGTGGCGCGGTCACCTCGCTGAACTACCAGGCCGTGCACACCGGCGTGTTCGTCGGCATCGCCAAGAACGCGCTCGACGACGCGGTCGAGTTCGTGCAGACCCGGGCGCGCAAGTGGTACGAGAGCCCAGCCGACCGGGCCAGCAACGACCTGTACACCCAGCTCCGGGTGGGCGAGATGAAGACGGCCGTGGACGCGGCCGAACTGCTCTCGCTGCGCGCCGCGCAGCTGTGCGACCAGGCCGTCGAGCACCCGGGCGACGAGCGCATCCGGGGCGAGGCGTCCGTGGTCACCGGTCAGGCCCGGGAGGCGGCCGCCGAAGCCGCCATGTTCGCCGGGTCCACCCTGTTCAAGGTGTGCGGCGCGGGCAGCGTGCTGGAGAAGTACGGCTTCGACCGGCACTGGCGCAACGCCCGCACGCTGTCGCTGCACAACCCGCTCGACTTCAAGTCGATGCACGCCGGCGACTTCCTGCTCAACGGCAACCTGCCGCCGGTCGACTCGTACAACTAGGGAGCCCCGATGTCAGCTGTGGGTCTGATGTTCGTGGGGGCGGTGCTGTTCGTCAACGGCCTGCTCCTGCTGGGCCGGATCGACTCCAAAGGGGCGGCCACGTTCAACTTGTTCGTCGGCGCGCTCCAGGTCGCGATCCCGTTCTACCTGATCGCGACCGCCCCGAACACGAGCGACATCCTGCTCGACTCCGGGATCTTCCTGTTCGGGTTCACCTACCTGTACGTGGGGATCAGCAACCTGGCCGGCCAGCCGGCCACCGGGCTCGGCTGGTACTCGGCCTGGGTGGCCATCATGGCCACCACGTTCGGCATCACCAACATCGTCAAGTTCCATGATCCGACGATCGGCCTGCTGTGGCTGCAATGGGCCGTGCTGTGGGCGCTGTTCTTCGTGGTGCTCGCGCTGGGCAAGGACCGGCTCACGCCACTGACCGGCTGGCTGACGCTGATCCTGTCGTTCACCACCTGCACCATCCCGGGCTTCCTGCTGCTGCTCGGCGAGTGGGGCCGGGTGCCAGCCTGGCTGGTCCTGGTGGTCATCGCGGCCACGGTGGCCGTGCTGCTGCCCATCGCCGGCCGGACCCTGCGGCCGGCCCCGCAGGCGGCGGACCAGGCCGAGACCGGCGTGCCGGTCTCGGTGCCCTGAGCGGCCTGCCGCCCGCGAGACAGACTGGGCCCGGCGGGGGACGTCCCCCGCCGGGCCCAGTCCGCTACATGGTCAGCCGCGGTAGGGGTTCCTGATCGGCCGGGTGTTGGTCCACCTGATGGACAGGTAGGTGTCGCTCAGCTGGTAGCTGGCCTCGGCGGGCAGGCCGTCGCGGGCCGGGGTGGCCGGGTGGATCGAGGCGGTCTCCAGCACCCTGGACTTACCGGCGTCGAGCACCACGATCCTGGTCGGCGTGACCGCCAGGATCCGGTAGTGGTTGAAGCCGAGAAAGACGAAGACCCCCGTCAGCGCGGCGAGCCACTGGCTGGCCGTCTGGGCGCCGATCACCGCCCGCTACAACGGCCAGCAGCCCATCCGTAATGGCCCAGGCACTGCCTGGCTTTGGCGGGTGATGGCGGCTAGCCGGTAGCCGCGCATTGCAGTCAGCCTGCCCGCCGGACGCCGGCTAGCCGTGATGCCCGGCGGCCCGCTGCCGTGTGACGCTGGACCAACCTGAGCGATGGGAGGCCAGCATGGAACACGCGGACTGGCTGCACGCGGGATTCGACGCGGCGCAGGCCCGCTTCCTCATGCTGACGGCTATCACGCATCACCGGTTCGGCTCACAGGCCTGGGGTGCGGACGCGGTGCGAAGCCTGCATGCTGAGCTGGGCGAGATCGAAGCGGCCGCCCTGCATGCCTTCGCCTCCGGCCCGCGGCCGGGCCCGGGCCAGTAGCGCGGCTCGCGCCGGGTGCGGTAAGGACCGGACCGTGCACCGGGGCCGGCACCGCTCGACCAGGTCCTGGGCCACGTGCCGCCAGATGTCGAGGCCGTGGTGCCGGATGGGCACGCCGAAGCTCTGCGCGTAGACCTCCAGCCGGGGCACGGCGGTGCCCAGCACGTCGTAGCCGAGGCCTTCAAGCACCTCCCGGGCGTCGGTGGTGGAGTGGGCCCGGGTGATGCAGCGGTTCAGCAGGATGGACGAGCGTGGCGGCTTATCACGGACCGTGCCCACGTCGGTGATCTCCTCGCGCACCGGCGTCGTCCGGTTGATCTCGATCGGCGTCGGCCCGCACGGGATCAGGATCTCGTCCGCGTACCGCATCGCCGACCGGGCGATGCTGGCGTGGTCCTCCAGTTGCGGCGTGTCTATGATCACCACGTCGTCCGCCCGGGCGATCTCCGGCACACGCCGGTGCAGCTCGCGGGACGGCAGCGCGACGATCCGGAACGGGAACGCCGCCTGGGACAGCGACAGGCGTGGATACATGGCGGCCAGATCCGACCACTCGAGGGCGCTCCCCGATGGATCGGCGTCCACCAGGAGCACACTGTTACCCGCTTGTGCGAAAACGTGTGCCAGCCAGACCGCCGAGGTAGTCTTCCCCGTGCCCGGCTTCAAGTTAGCCAGGGCGAGACTCAGCCCCGTCATCCAGGCATTATCGCAGCGTCCGAGGCCTTTCGGTAGACAGGGGCCGGTCTGGATTGCTGAGCTAAGTAGTGCAGTACTTACTGCGTCACTGCAATACTGCTATAAGTCGCGGTCTCAGGCCTGGCGTGCCGGGGCGTTCCAGTGCACCTCGAGGTTGCGCACCAGCGCCGGGCTCAGGTGGCAGCGGGCCTGTTCCACCGAGAACGCCGCCATGTACTCGCGGAACACGTCGAGCGGCTCCTGGCCGGCCCGCAGCGTGCACCGGTTGGCGGCCGCGTTGACCAGCCCCGAGCTGGTCAGCGCCTCGATACGGGCGGCCACCGCACGGTCCATGCCGGCCGGCTCCACCACCTCGTCGCACAGCATGCCGGCGTCCGGCGCACCGGCCACCCACTCCCGCCCGGACAGGATGGCCTGCCTGGCAGCCCGGTCACCGACGAAGCGGGGCAGCCGCAGGTTGGACGCCCCGGGGATGATCCCCTCGTTCCGCGCGGGCAGGAAGAACCGTGACCCACCGGTCGCGATCACATGGTCCATGACGTGCAGCAACTGGCAGGCGCCGCCGACCGCGAACCGCTCGACCGCGGCGATCCACAGCTTCTCCACGGTGCCCTCCGGATTGGTATCCGGGCGCCCGGTCAGCCCGGTGCCCGGACCGGCGGGCGACCCGTCCGGCCCGGGCGGGACCAGGCCGCGGTAGATCTTGTGCACGTAGCCGAGGTCGCGCACCAGGTAGAACAGGAAGTCGAGCTGCCCGTGGTACAGCCGGGTGAGGTTGAGGCCGGAGCCGAACACCCGCACCCCGGGGTAGCGGGGATGCTCCACGACGCCGCCCCGGATGACGCCGATGTCGATGTCCGGATCGAGCAGGATCAGGTCCACCGCGCACTCGGTCGGGCCCAGCGTGACGTCGTCTTCCGCGTTGAGGCGCCGCGGGTTGCGCAGTTCCAGCACGCCCGCCCGGCCGTGCCGGGTGACCTGGACCGGGCCGAGGTCCACCGCGCCGGCCGCGCGCAGCTCGCCGAGCCGGTCGATGGCCTCGGGCAGCGGGCGGAGCATCGCGCCGATCAGGTGCCGCCCGGCTTCCGGCCGGGCCAGCATGTGCCCCACCAGCAGGCCCTGGGCGAACTCGACGCCCTCCTTCGCGGGCAGCGGCCGTGATCGCTCGGCGGCCAGGTCCGCGGCGTCCGGCACCAGGCCGGGCACCCGGGCGGCGGCCGCGCCGAGCAGCCCGGCCAGCCGTAGTGACCGGGTCCGGCCGCCGGTCAGCACGTCATACAGCCCGGCCGCGTGCACCCGCAGGAAGCTGTCCCGGGCGCCGTCCATGGCCGTCACCAGCACGTCGCGGGCGGCCTGCTCGTCAGCCGAGCGGCGCGCCCGGTCCGGCAGCCGGCTGCTGAGCGACCGCCCGGCCGCCAGGAACTGGCTGAGCGCGGCGGCCGCCGCGTCCAGCGGGCCGCGCGGGTCGGGCACCGCCGCGGTCCAGGCCGCCGCCTCGGCGGCGGGCAGCCCGGCCCGGCCGAGCAGCTCATCCGGAACCGGCGTCGCCGTCATCTGGCCATCATCCCTGGCTCGCCGCCGGCCCGGAAGTGTATCTATCCGGCTGGGCCCGGCTCTGATCCGATAGCGGGCCGGCTGACGAGGGGGACAGCCGGCCTCAGGTCCCCCGGGGACAGGGGAAGAACATCTTCCCGTCCAGGTCGACGTCGAACTTGACCGCGCTGAAGCCATAGGGCGGCCGGTAGACCGCCGCGCAGAACGCCGCGAAGGACCGCCGGCCGGCGCACTTCTGGCTGGTTTGCCCGGGATCGCACACGTAATGGTCGGCCGCGTACTCGGCCTCGCCGACCCATTTGCCGGTGGGCTGGCGGGCGGTCCGGTCGGTGCTGAAGTCGTCCCAGCCGCACGGGGTCGCCCCATTCGGGCCAGCACCGTGCGGGCCAGTACCGTGCAGCCCGGTGCAGGTGATGCCGTACTGGCTGCTGCCGCGCAGCTGCGCGGCAGTGCACATCTTGTAGACGTAGCACTCCTCGACCACCGCGCCGTCCGTGTACCGGCGGCCCCACCAGGACAGGTACGGCGAGTTCTTCCACAGAACGGTCATCCCGTACCGGTGCACCTCGTTGAACGCCCAGGCCAGGTAGTTCTGCGCGTCGCCCGGGGTGAGCTGGAACCCGGTGGTGGACGGGGGGTCGAAGCTGTCGATGTCGTCCAGTTCCACCGCGTCGAAGCCCTTACGGGCGCACATCGCGATCCGCTCGCGCAGCATCGGCTCCAGCGCCCGCAGCTGGCGGAAGTCCACCCAGCGTTCCTCGGGGTAGCCGTAGTACACCTTGCCCAGCGTGGCCGCGGGGAAGTACCCACCCCACGGCGACGGGCTGCCGTCCGGCCGGTAGTCCTCCCAGGCCAGGTCCAGGTAGCAGACCGTACGCGGGTGCGGCAGCGTGGCCGCCTGCCAGCGGGTCTCGATCGCGTGCACCTCGGCCCGGGTGGTCAGGAACCCGTCGATGTCGTAGATGTCCACCGCGCGCTTGCCGGTCCGCTGCAGCGGGGTGACCCGGCCGATCTGCCAGTCCCAGCGCATCGGGTGATGGTTGGCGGCCAGGTGCGGCGGGTACCAGCAGTGGCCCTGGCAGGCCACCGGCGCGGGCAGCGGCACCACCCGCCAGCGGAACCGCACCGTGCTGGCGCCGGCCCGGTTGGCCGTCCGCACCGCCACCTGATGCGGGCCGGGCCGGAGCAGACCGGTGTAGAACACCCGGCGGCTGGGCAGCGCCCGCCACCGGCCGAGGTCTACCCGATACTGCTGGTCCGGCCGCCCATCCGCCGAGTTGTAATGCATCACGCCCAGCTGGAAGTACTCGGCGTCCGAGCCGGTGACGTGCTCAGGGGTGCCGTTGATGAACGCTGCCGCCGGGGCCCGGTGCCGTGGGTAGGCGCGCACCGGCGCGGTCGCCAGCCGGCTGACCGAGCGGCGGATGACCTTGAACGTGAACGTGGCCGGGTGGGTCTCCACCACCTCGGCCGCGGTCTCGGTGACCCGCAGCCGCCGGCCGGTGTCCGGGTGCCCGGGCCGGTACTGCCGGGCCGCGAACGGGGTC
>Ga0335083_10009992_pt1 | contig 11505 bp, 12 predicted proteins | sample Lox_Sample_42_FD_206716 | JGI IMG/M metagenome (GOLD analysis project Ga0335083, IMG submission 206716) | Soil microbial communities from Loxahatchee National Wildlife Refuge, Florida, United States - Lox_Sample_4.2 | ecosystem: Environmental > Terrestrial > Soil > Wetlands | place: USA... | reverse complement strand
CAACCGGCACATCATCCTGTGCACGAACGGCATGTTCATCAAGAAGCGGCTGCACGAGTTCAAGCCGGACAAGCGCTTCTATTTCAATGTCCATCTGGACGGGATGGAGAAGAATCACGATATCGCTGTGGAGCGCGATGGAGTTTTCCGCGACGCCATCGAAGGCATCAAAGCAGCGAAGGCGGCCGGGTTTCTGGTCTGCACCAACACCACCGTCTACAAAGAGACGGACATGGCGGAGATCGAGGAGCTGTTCGAATACTTGAAGCAGTTCAACGTCGATGGTCACCAGATCTCTCCGGCGTACGGGTATTCTGCGGTGAACGATCGCGAGATTTTCCTGACGAAGGAGGACGTACACCAGAAATTCCGCGATTTCGACCGCATCGCGAAGAAGTACAACGTGCGGCAGACGCCGGTGTACATGGAGTTTCTGAAGGGCGAGCGCGAATTGCCGTGCACGGCCTGGGGGAATCCGACCTACAACATCAAGGGCTGGAAAGGCCCGTGCTACCTGATCACCGACGGCCACTACAAGGCGTTCGAGGATCTGATGACGCAGACCCCCTGGGACAGCTACGGTCCGGGAAACGATCCGCGGTGCGAGCACTGCATGATGCATTGCGGCTTCGAACCATCGGCGGCGTACGGCATCAACGCGAAGTTCACCGATAACTTCAAGACGCTGATGTGGATGCTGCGGTGATGTGTAGGGCAGGCTGGCAGCCTGAGGCGGACTGTCAGTCCGCCTGCCGCAGCGGGCGGTTTGTGCACGCAATGCCGACGCCTCTTCATCTCGCAACTCATTCCTGCGCCCGGACAGGGGGACTGCCGGTCCCCCGCAGGCTGCCAGGCTGCCCTACAAAGGTATGAAACCCGCACTGGTTACCGGAGCCTCCGGATTCCTCGGCTGGCATGTTGCCCGCGTGTTGATCAAGCGCGGGTACGGCGTACGGGCGCTGGTGCGGGAAACGAGCCGTGTGGACGACCTCGAGGTGGAGCCCGTTACCGGTGATTTGCGCGATCCGAAATCGGTGAAGAGGGCCGTGGATGGCTGCGGGCTGGTCTTTCACGTCGCGGCCGACTACCGGCTGTGGGCGGCGGACCCGCGGGAGTTGTACGCGTCGAACGTGGACGGCACGCGAAACGTGATGGAAGCCGCGCGGAACGCGGGAGTCGAGAGAATCGTCTACACCAGTACGGTGGGCTGCATCGGCGTTCCGGACGGGGGCATTGGGGATGAGGACCAGCCGGTTTCGCTCGAAGACATGACCGGCGCCTACAAGCGCTCGAAGTTTCTGGCGGAGCGGGCCGTGCTGGAGTATGCGCGAGCCGGGCTGCCGGTGGTGATTGTAAACCCAACGGCCCCGGTCGGCGATCACGATGTGAAGCCCACGCCTACGGGAAAGATCGTGGTGGATTATCTGAAGGGCGCCATGCCGGCGTACATCGACACGGGGTTGAACGTGGTGGACGTCAGGGATACCGCGGAGGGCCATCTGCTGGCGTGCGAACGCGGGCGGGTGGGCGAGCGCTACATTCTGGGGTCGGAGAATCTGACGCTGGGAGAGATTCTTCAAAGACTGGCCGCGATCACCGGCCGGCAGGCCCCCAAGCTGCGGCTGCCGTATGCGATGGCATATCTGGCCGGCGCGTGCAGTACGGCCTGGGCCGGCGTCACCAAGTCACCCCCGCGGGTACCGCTGGACGCGGTGCGAATGGCGCGCAAGAAGATGTGGGTTTCGCACGAGAAGGCCACTCGCGAACTGGGGTTTCAACCGGGTCCGGCATCGGTGGCCCTGAAGCATGCGGTGGCGTGGTTTCTGCAGCGTGGCTCTGTCGTACCCGCGCCGGCGGCGTACGCGCATCCATGAGGATTCTGGTTGTGGCATCGGACCGGATGGAGTTTCCTGGAATCCTAGCGCAGGCGAAGGCAACGTCGGAGGTGAAGACCTCTTTGCGTTGGGCGCGCGCGGCGAACGTGCGCGGCAATGAGATGCTGTTGGCGGCGAATGGCGTGGGTGTGTCCCGGGCAGCGGCGGCGGTTGACCAGGCGTTACAAGTATTTCCCGCCGAAGCCGTGGTTAGTACAGGATTTTGCGGGGCTTTGCGCAAGGAAATTTCCGTAGCCGACCTGGTGGTCGCCTCGGCTGTGATGGGTGGGGGCAAGCAGCACGCCACCTGGCCATTGGCCAATCCCCGGATGGGTGGGGCGTCGGTGCACCGGGGGGTTGTATCGACGGTGGACCACGTCGTCCAGACGGCGGAAGAGAAGGGGCGGCTGGCGGCGGAGGGAGCCACCGCAGTCGAGATGGAGGCTGCCGGCGTGGCGGAGCGGGCCTCGGCGCATGGGCTCCCGTTTTCCTGCGTAAAGGCAGTTACGGACCTGGCGTCGGAAACATTGGTGAACGACTACAACCGGGCTCTGCGCGAGGACGGCTACTTCGATACAATTATCCTTTTGCGGGGAACTCTGCGCCATCCGTTGGTCCGGATCCGTGAACTGCTCCGGCTAAGAGAGCGGTGTGTCCAGGCAGCGGGGACGTTGGGAGAGTTTTTTGCCGATTTGCGATTCTGAACTCAGTATAATTCCGGATACGATGCAGGCGGCGGTTTATCGCGGCCAGAGCGTCGTCAACGTGGAGGAGATACCCACCCCGGCAATCCAGCCGGGTGAGATTTTGATCCGCGTGGAGGCGTGCGGAATTTGTCATACCGATCTGAAAAAGATCGAGCATAACCTGCTCGATCCGCCCCGCGTCTATGGGCATGAAACGGCGGGGGTGGTGGCAGCGGCCGGGCGCGGTGTCACGAAATTTCAGCCCGGGGACCGAGTGGTCGCGTTTCACCATGTTCCATGCCTCAAGTGCTTTTACTGCCAGCGGAAGAACTACGCCCAGTGCCAGGTTTACAAGAGGGTTGGGATCACTGCGGGATTCGAGCCGGCGGGCGGGGGATTTGCGCAATATGTCCGCGTGATGGATTGGATTGTGGACCGGGGGGTGGAGAGAATTCCCGATCACATTTCCTTCGAGCGGGCGACCCTGGTAGAGCCGCTAAACACTTGTTTGAAGGCGGTGGCGCAGTGCGATCCGCAACCGGGGGAGTTCGTCACCATCCTGGGGCAGGGCCCCATCGGACTGATGTTCACCATGCTGGTGCGGCGTAAGGGGGCGCGGATCGGGGTTTCGGACATGATTCCGGAGCGGCGCGAGATCGCCTTGCGTTGCGGCGCCGAACTGGCATGGGACCCGAGCGAGTTTAACGTGGCCGCCGAGACCAAGCGGCTCACCGAAGGTCGCGGCGCGGACCTGGTTATCGTGGCGGCTTCGGTGCCGGGGATCGTGGAGCGGGCAATCGCCTGTTCCCGGCCGGGGGCGCGGATTCTTTTGTTCGCGCAGACCTCGACTACCGAGCGGATTGAGGCATGCGGGGCCGATATCTGTGTTGGTGAACGGACGCTTTTCGGGTGTTATAGTGCTTCTGTAGACCTGCAAAAAGAGTCGGCAGACCTTGTGTTTGGCGGCGAGTTGCCGGTGGAGGAACTGATTTCCCATCGCCTGCCGCTTGGAAAAATCCGGACCGGGATTGATTTGGCGTTGCATCCTGGACCTAAATCATTGAAAATTATAGTTCAGCCACATAGAGGTGGACCTAGTGAATAGCCACATGATGGCTGCCGTGCTCTATGGCAAGGAACACTTGCAAGTGGAGCCGGTTGCCGTTCCGACAATCGAAAGCGGAGACATCCTGGTTCGTGTCAAGGTGGCGCTGACTTGCGGCACCGATGTAAAGGTATTCCGGCGTGGATATCACGCGCGCATGATCGTTCCCCCAGCGGTTTTCGGGCATGAGCTGGCGGGTGACGTGGTCGCGGTCGGCGAGGATGTAACGCGTTTTGCCGTTGGGGATCGAGTCGTAGCCGCCAATTCCGCACCATGCGATAAGTGTTACTTCTGCCGTAGGAGTCTGCAGAATCTTTGCGAAGATCTCCTCTTCAACAATGGGGCGTACGCCGAGTACATCCGGATTCCGGCGCGCATCGTCGAGAAGAATACCTACCCGATTCCGGCCCACGTCGACTATCGGGATGCGGCGCTCATTGAGCCGCTGGCCTGCGTGGTACGCGGTTTCGAGGAATCCAATCCTCGCGAGGGCGACACAATCGCCATCATGGGGCTGGGGCCGATCGGCCTGATGTTCGTAAAACTGGCGAAATTATACAACTGCCGGGTGATCGCGGTGGGCCGCCGCCCGCAGCAACTGGAGCGGGCCGCCGCTATGGGCGCCGACGACCTGGTGCTGTGCCACGACGAGTCCGATCCCGTAGCCATCGTCCGTAACCTGACCCACAGACGCGGCGTGGATATTGCGATTGAAGCGGTAGGTAAGCCCCAAACCTGGGAGTGGGCGGTCAACATGGTGCGGCGCGGCGGCACGGTCAATTTCTTCGGCGGTTGCCCCAACGACAGCAAGGTGAACCTGGATACCGCTCTGCTGCACTATTCCGAAATCACCTGCAAGGCCAGTTTCCATCACACACCGGCGTATATTCAGAAGGCGCTCGACCTGGTTTGCGCCGGCCACATCACGGCCGGTTTCTTCGTGAACAAGGAAGAGCCGCTGGCGAACCTGCTGGAAGTGATGCGTCACCTGATGAGCCACAACGGCCATCTGAAGACAGCGATTATTCCCTAGCTGTCAGCCGTCAGCCGTCAGCTATCAGCTCGTCCGGCTGTAAGCTAGAAGCTGATCGCGGAAAGCTGAGAGCTTTTTGTGACCGACTTTTTTTTACAGCCTGTAGACTTTGTGCGGTCCAACCAGGTCCTGCAGCGGACCTGGACCGAATCGGATGCGCTTGCCTATACCCGCTGGCTGGCGACGCATCACTACGAGAATTTTCATGTGGTCAGCTTCCTGCTGCCGAAGCGTCTGCACCAGGATTTCTATAACGTTTACGCCTACTGCCGCTGGGCGGACGATCTGGGAGACGAAATCGGCGACCAAGCCGAGAGCCTGCGTTTGCTGGGCTGGTGGCGCGAGGAATTGGAAGCAATGTACCAGGGGCAGGCGAAGCATCCCGTGTTCGTCGCCTTGGGGCCGACCGTGCGGCGGCACGGGATTCCCGCGGATCCGTTTCACGATCTGATCACGGCATTTATTCAGGATCAGACCACCACGCGCTACGCCGACTGGGAGGGCGTGTTCGGCTACTGCCGCAATTCGGCCAATCCGGTGGGCCGCCTGGTGCTGTATCTGGGCGGGTACTCGGACGAGGAACGGCAGCGGCTGTCGGACGCCACCTGCACGGCTCTGCAACTCGCCAACTTCTGGCAGGATGTGACGGTGGATGCGTTGAAGGACCGGGTCTATCTGCCGCTGGACCTGCTGGCGCGGCACGGCTACACGGTGGAAGAGATGTTCGCGCGGAAATTCCGGCCGGCTTTTGCGGCGGTAATGCGGGACGCGGTGGAAGTGGCGCGCCGGCTGTTTCTGGAAGGGCTGCCGCTGATCGGGATGGTGGACCGGCGCCTGGCGCTGGATCTCGATCTGTTCAGCCGCGGCGGTTTGCGCGTGCTGGAGAAGATCGAGCGGCAGGGGTACGACGTGCTGCGCTCGCGCCCCGCGGTCTCGAAGACCGATCGTGTGCGATTGTTGCTGGGGTCGCTGGCGCGCGCGGCTTTCTCGCGAGCGGCGTGATGAACGAGGTCGACCGCTCCTACGAATATTGCCGCCGGGTCGCGCGGTCGCGGGCCAAGAATTTCTACTACTCGTTCCTCTTGCTCACCCGCCAGCAGCGCAAAGCGATGTGCGCGATCTACGCATTCATGCGGCGCTGCGACGACTTAAGCGACGAACCCGGCGCTTCGCGGGAAGCACTGGAGCAGTGGCGCGGCGAACTGGCGCAATCGCTGGATGGGTGCATGGCGGCGCACCCCCTCTGGCCGGCGTTTTGCCACACGGTGAGGCGCTTCGGAATTCCTCAGGAATACTTCCACGAGATGATCGACGGCGTGGTGAGCGATCTGGAGCCGCGGCGCTTCCTGACCTTCGCCGAGCTCTACCGGTATTGCTACCAGGTGGCGTCGGTGGTGGGCCTGACTTGTATCCACATCTTCGGCTTCGACACGAAAACGGCGCTGCCGTTGGCCGAGAAGTGCGGCGTGGCGTTCCAGTTGACCAACATTTTGCGCGACGTTCGCGAGGATCTGGAGCGCGGACGGATTTATCTTCCGGGCGAAGATCTGGAACGGTTCCAGGTGACGGAGGCCGATTTGCAGACGGGCGCGCGCGCCATCCGGGAAAAGCCGGCATTGCTGGAAATGCTGCGGTTCGAAGCCGGGCGGGCGCGGAAATACTACGAGGAATCGCGTCCGCTGCTGGATTTGATCCACCCGCGCAGCCGCCGATCCCTGTGGGCGCTGATCGCCATCTATTCCAACCTGCTGGAACGGATCGAAACCAAGGGATTCGACGTGTTTAGCCGGCGGGTGCGATTATCGGGTCTGGAGAAATCCTGGATCGTGTTACGGGCGCTAACCGGGTAAGGAGCGCGTACCGGCGATCACAAGCCTTCGACATCGCCGGGAATTTTTCCGGTCTACGCATGATCTCCCTCCACGAGGTGACGACACAATGCGTAACAAGTTGCTCCTTTCGACCGCCGCAATCCTGCCGATACTGATCATCGGCGCCCTGGCGCAGCAGCCGGCGCAAGATGCTCCTTCCGGTTTCAATACTCCACTGGTTGTTTCCAAGCCGGGCTCACAGAGCACGAGCAACGGGATCATGGAACCACAGGGCCCTCCAACCGGGCCCCGGTATCAAATCAGGCTCATCTGGCGCGGATCGGCGGTGGCTGCCGGGGATTGGCCGGGCTTACGCAGATCGTCGTGTTTGGGATCGAAGCGGCGGATGAGCTGATTGATTTTGAGGGAGGCCTCCCAGATGTCCCAGAGGAGCCGGCAGCGCGCGCACCCGTTCGCGATACCAGCCTGTCCATCGACGGGCGGATTGTAGTTTTTGTGCTTGCTGCAGCGGCCTTCGAATTTCCTTGCTCGGATCTTCAAGCAGACCCCAACCTCTACACCTTAGCAAATGGCGGGTCTGGAGAAAACGGGCACGATTCGAGGAAAGCTAGGCCTTGTCGATGAGTTTTTCGGCTTCCTTCTCCGGCTCGGCCTTCATGGCCGCCTTGAAGTTGCGGATGCCTTCACCCAAGCCCTTGGCTACCTCGGGGATTTTCTTGCCGCCGAAGAGCAGTACCGCAACTCCAAGAATCACAAGAAGTTCCGGCATTCCGATGGTTTCAAACATAAAGTCTCTCTAACCTACTGACGCTACTAGTCTAACCCACGTTACTCCCGGATGTCGCGGATTCGGAAAATCCGGTGTCCGGCCGAATTCCCTCGAGTTGCCGCCTTTATACTATGAGGTCCCGTATCGATTTACAAATCTGGGGGAAGCGATGCCATGGAATATCTGATCGGGGTTCCGGTTGGTGAATACACATTGCGGGCGATGCTGGGCCAAGGGGCCTTTGCCCAGGTATTTGAAGGCATCCACCGGCGGACGGATGAGCGCCGGGCGTTCAAAGTGGCGCGTCGGGAAATAGCCCGAGGGCCGCACGAAACCGTGCCGGAGTGGTCGACGGTCGCCCTGGTGGACATGACCGGCGCCATCGGGCGCACCAAGGTGGATCCCGAAATCGTTTTGCGGAAACAGTTCGATGTCCTGAAGCTGGCGGGGCCGCCGGTATTTCCCCAAGTGGATGCGCTGGTCGAGGTGAATGGCGCGGCCGCGATCCAGATGGAGGTTGTGGAAGGCCGCACGCTGTATGATCTGCTGAAGGGCGCCGTGCCGGAGGATCTGCCGCTGGCGCTGGCCCAGGTGCTCGCACGTTTGGGAGACTGCGGCAGTTCACATGGCGATCTCAAGCCCTCGAATATCGTGTGGACCGGCGATCGCGTGGTGCTCGTCGATCCGGGTTTCTTTGGGAACCTGCCTTCGCCGGCCGGGTTCCTGGAACACGTCACGATCACCACTCCGGCTTATTATCCGCTGCGCCAACCGGACGACATGATGGCGTACGGGCTGATCCTGGTGGAGATCGTCACCGGGCAGAATCCGTTGCGGACGCGCGCGGAACTGGAAAACGGCCTGGTGGATCGGGGTCTGCGGGAACGGATCGAACGCCTGCATTGCGGCAATAACTACTTTTTCGACGGCATCTCCGCGTTCAACCCGCGGACGGCGCTGGGAGAAACGCTGGCGCGATCGCCGCTGGCTCCAATCATCGGACAGTGCCTCGGCTTGAAGCTCGGCAGCGAACTGTCGGAAGGCCCGAAGTATCCGGATTTCGCTGCCGTGGTCGCGGATCTGAAGAAGCTGGCCCATCCGTTACTGGCCACCAATGCTCCGCCCGCTGTGTGGTGTTTCGAGTGCGGCAATCCGATGGCGGCTGGAAATCGCTGCGGGAATTGCGGGGCGCGGCGCGAGGCCCCGGATTGTCCGAAGTGCGGGCGGCCGGTGAGCCGGGCGCTGAATCAGGCGGTTCCAAGTTATGGATTCCCGGCGTGGACGGGCATTCGCGACCGTCAAGCCTGGAATGCCGGCTGGAGCGAGCGATGCGCGGAATGCAATTTCGAATTCGCCGCGAAAATCCAGGGGAAGACCGGCCATTCTCCGCTTCCGGGCGGGCCGGAGTCGGGCGCGGCCAGCACTCTCGAGATCCGTGGCGGAGAAAGCGTCCACATGGTGTGCGACTTCTGGGATCACCAGCCGGTCGTGGAGGTTCGGGTGAAGCGCGCGGTGGCGGCGAATGCCGGTCTGCGAGGTCTGCCGGAGGAATCGTCGATCCTGATGACGGTGGAAGAGTGGAGAATCGTTCTGGATAAGCTCCAAGTTGAATTGCGGCCGTTGCTGGAACGGCGGGCGTGGTCGCGGGACACGACGTGAAAAGCCACCAGCCGTCAGTGCAGCGCGCGGATCGATGGAGGTGGCGCGTTGCGCGAGGAATTACTGCCTCGACGGACTGCGAAACTGATTGCTGACGGCTGTACGGTACAATCCTGGTGAATGCCGTCGCAGCAGCGGGTGAATTGGGCCAGGTTCCGCGTGACTTGCGTCATCGGAGTGTCCTGGCTGATTCTGCTGACGTTGTTCTACCTGTTGACCGGTGGGACATTCCTGTCGCAGAAGGTCCCGGTCTATCTCTATATGCCGGATGGCGAAGGGCTGGAAGCGGAAGCGCCGGTACGCGTGGACGGGGTGGATGTCGGCGAAGTTAAGATGGTAAGGCTCTCGGGGTCGCCGGATCGCAACCGCGCGGTGCGAGTCGTTATGGAAATCGATCGCGCGCGGATCAGCCGGATTCCCGCCAACTCGGAAGCCGAAATCAGCTCCGACTCGCTGATCGGAGATAAATTCGTGGATGTCACCAGTCATCCGGCGGACAAGCCGATCGAGCCAGGCGGCGAAATCAAACTGAAACAGACCACCGATCTGATGAAGGCGATCGATATCCTCGACCTGGAAAGGCAGTTGCGGCAGGTGGACGCGGTGTTGCAGGATCTGGAAGCGGGGCGCGGCGATTTCGGTCAATTCCTGCGAACCCGGACGGTATACGACAACCTGGTGAAACGGATTGCCGAAATTGAAACCGATATTCGCGCGGCGGTGGCGGCAACCACGAATGTCGGACACGTTCTGTACAAGGACGAACTGTATCGCGGCCTGCTGGATTCGGTGGCGACGGTGGACCTGACGCTGGCCCAGTTGGAATCGGGTCAAGGCGAAGCCGGCCGTTTTCTGCGAGATCCCGCGGAATTCGAACAGTGGCGGGCGCGGATCGCGGACCTGCGGAAATCCGTGAAGGATTTACAGGCGCAGCCGTTGATCACCTCCGACACCCTGTATCCGCAGTGGAATCGGAGCCTGGAGAGCATGATTCAGAGCGTCGACGAACTGAATGCCAATCCGATGTTCAACACTTCGGAGATGTACGACAGAGTGTTGGGCGCGGCGTTGGAGATTCAGAACAGCGTACGCGACTTCCGGGAGCATCCGCAGAAGTATTTGCGAATCGCGTTCTGAGAGCGGGGCTGCCGCGCCGGACTCATCCCGGCGCTGGTGGCCGCCAGCCAACCCGGCAACGCGCCGGCACGGGTGTCGGCGCGGCGGGCGGGAGTGCTCGCGGCACGGCTTATAGCCAGCCTTTTTGGCGCGCCAGGCGGGCGGCTTCGGTGCGGTTGGCGGCGCCGAGTTTGCTGATGGCTTCGGAGAGGTAGTTTCGTACGGTTCCCTCGGACAATTCCAGGCGCGCGGCGATTTCGGCGCTGGAAGCGCCCTCGCCGGCAAAGCGCAGCACCTGGCGCTCGCGATCGGTAAGCGGGTCGGCCTCCGTCCAGGCTTCCGCCGCCAGTTCGGGATCGACCACGCGGCTCCCGGCGCGGATGCGGCGGATGGCGTTGGCCAGAGTGGAAGCCGGCGCGTCCTTGAGCAGGTAGCCGGAAACGCCGCTGTCGAGAGCGCGCCGCAGATAGCCGGGGCGGGCGAAGGTGGTCAGGATGACGACGCGAACCGGCAATTTGCGGCGCTTGATTTCCGCCGCCAGTTCCAGGCCGGTGATTTCGGGCATTTCGATATCGGTGAGCAGCACGTCGGGGATGGCGCGAAGCACCATTTGGAGCGCTTCGCGGCCGTCGCGCGCCTCGCCGGAAATCTCGATATCGTCCTCGGTGGCAAGCAACGCCGCGAGGGCGCCGCGAACCATGGCCTGGTCTTCGGCGATGACGACGCGAATACTCATACAGGCACCCGGACTCGCAGCGAGGTGCCGTGGGAACCGTCACACTGCACGGCGCCGCCGATGGCTTCGACGCGCTCCCGCATGCCTTTCAGGCCCGAGCCTTCCACCATGGCGCCGCCGCGGCCGTCGTCGGAAACTTCCAGCTCGCAGTATTGGCCGGTGCCGCGTAGCGTGAGGCGGCATATGGACGCCTGGGCGTGGCGAACGACATTGGTGACTCCTTCGCGTAAAGCCAGGGCGAAGACAGTTTCCTGCGCCGGCGTCAGCGTGGGAGGTTCTACCTCGGCTTCCAACTGCACGCCGGCGGCTTCCAGCGCGGTGCGGGCGTTGTGCAACTCGCCCTGGATTCCGGCCAGGCGGTAGCCGCGGACAGCGGCGCGAACCTGCGTGAGCGCCTCGCGGGAAATCGACTCGACTTCGCGAATCTCGTTCCGCGCTCGGGCCAGGTCGCGGTCGAATAGTTTCGACGCCAATTCACTCTTGAGCACGATGACGGAGAGCGTGTGGCCCAGCAGATCGTGCAGGTCGCGCGCGATGCGCTCACGTTCCGCGACGCGGGCGAGGTGTTCCACCTCTTCCTGCGCGCGCAGGAGCTTCAGTGTGAGGCCGCGCCGGTAGAGTTGTTGGATGACCACCGATCCGATGAGCGCCGAAAAGACCATCGCCGAAATCCAGCATTCCGGCGAGAAGTGGAG
>Ga0335083_10009990_pt1 | contig 11506 bp, 21 predicted proteins | sample Lox_Sample_42_FD_206716 | JGI IMG/M metagenome (GOLD analysis project Ga0335083, IMG submission 206716) | Soil microbial communities from Loxahatchee National Wildlife Refuge, Florida, United States - Lox_Sample_4.2 | ecosystem: Environmental > Terrestrial > Soil > Wetlands | place: USA... | reverse complement strand
TTTGACTGTTTTTTGGCACAGAGTTTGACAGATTACAAGCGAGAGATTACAAGGAGGCATCGAACTATCCGGCCATTCCGGATGGTTCATCCACCAACTGCCGGAGCCCTTATGAGCGATTTTAAACCAACCCTCTGCATCGACTTTGACGGCGTGATCCACAGCTATGAGAAGGGCTGGCAGGACGGCGTGATCTACGGAACGGTTGTTCCTGGCTTCTTTGAGTGGGTCGAGCGTGTCCGCGATAAGTTTAAGCTTGTCATCTATTCGAGCCGATCCAAGGATGATGCTGGCATCGCCGCCATGGGCCTTTGGTTCCACGAACAGCGCAATGCCTGGATCAAATCTGGTGGTGAGCGCAACCACACGGAGCCGCTTACGATGGAGTTCGCCAACGAAAAGCCGGCCGCATGGCTGACCATTGACGATAGGGCAATCTGCTTCACTGGCGATTGGAACGCGCCCGAATTGCAGCCCGATGCCATGCGCTCGTTCAAGCCTTGGAACGCAAAGACTGCCTGAGTCCACCAACCGCCCGAAAGGTCAAAAATGAGCGACGTAATGGCCGAAATGCCGCGCTACCAGTCCCACAAAAAGGTGTGGGCGCTGAAAATCAAAGCCCTTCGCTTTGTCGAAGCTGGCGGCGCAATCATCACCCCAGAAGAGAGCGGATACGCGCCGTTCCCGGTGGATGACGCCTACATTCAGAAACACGGCCCGCAAGAGGGTGGATACTATGTGGTCTACGATGACGGCTATAAGTCGTGGTCGCCGGCCGACGCTTTCGAGAGCGGCTATATCCGCCTTTATTGAGTCCACCAACTGCCCGGAGCCTGATTGTCCCCATAGCTCAGATGGAAAGAGCAAGGAGCTTCTACCTCCTGTGTCGGCAGTTCGAGTCTGCCTGGGGACACCAAGAGGAGGGGGGGGGTAGTCGTCCGTGACATGCCGATTCCCGCGTTGGCGGGAAGACCTGCCGGCCGTGGAGGGGCGAAAGCCCACGGGTAGCTATAGGCGCGGTGTAGTGGCGCTACACAAACAGGAAACTACGGGCGAGTCCTGGATTAATGCCCGACCAGAATTCAACAAACCCCGCCGGAGTAGCCCATGATTCCCCTTCGTATTGCTGGCGCTGACCGCATCATGGTTGCTCCGCCAGGCCAAGAGAACGAAGTGCGCGATCTGCACATCAAAACCTTTGACGGCTGCTCAGTCTCCCGCTGGGAGCCGACGCCGCAAGAGCTTGAGATTTTGAATGCAGGAGGCAGCGTCGAATTGTGGGTTCTTGGCAGGCAGCCGCCTGTGATGCTGCTCGCCCAGCCACACGTTGAATTTACCGAATCCACCCAACCCCCACCCTATGAACGCCACCACAAAAGCCCGGAGCGATCCGGGTTTTCTTGTTTCTTGGCTACGCTGCCAGGATTCTCCGCACGCTAGACCGGCCAATACCCAGACGCCGGGCAATCTCAGACGGCCCCAGCCCCTCCCCGCGCAAAACCCAAACCTCGCCAGCCTTCGCCCGTGCCGTCGGCTTGCGCCCCTTGTATTTGCCCGCAGCGTGAGCCTTGGCGATCCCCTCGCGCTGCCGCTCCAGCATCAAAGCCCGCTCAAACTCAGCTATGGCCCCCAGCATCGTCAGCATGAGCCTATCCGTGGGCCGCTGCGTATCCAGCGGCACACCACCCATGGACAGCACGCGCAGGCCGATCTGCCGCGACTCTAGCTGCGTGATGATCCCCAGCAAATCCGACACGCTGCGCGCCAGCCGGTCAGGCTTCGTCACCACCAGCACATCGCCATCACGCATATAAGCCAGTGCCTCAACCAGCCGCGGGCGCGTGGCCACCGTAGCGCTCGCCTGCTCCGAAAACAGCCTCTCGCATCCCGCCGCGCATAAATCCCGCTCCTGGGCCGCAAGCCCCGCCTCTTGCTCCGCCGTGCTTGTCCGCGCATACCCTATGAGCATCCAGAACCCCCCATCGCGCCAATAGGCCCTAAGCCGTTGCGGTCGTTCCGCGCCAAAATGTAAACGCGACCTTTTGGCGCGGCGGTAGGGCTATCCCGGACCGGAAAACGCCTTGCGCCACAAGGGCGGGGCCTATTGGCCATTTTTTTTCCGGGAAATTTCGCGTTGGGGAGGAATTTTTTTCACACCCCTTTGACCCAATCGCCGCGGCCAGGCGCGCGCGGGCGGCTGCGCGGATGCGGACGTCCAGGCGCGGTGGTGCGCGCACCTTCGCGTGAGCGCATGCCCGCCCCCGCCCTAGCGCGCCAGCGCGTCTACGCCCACGCCTGCGCAAGCGCCGCCGAGCACTAACAAACCCCGTCATCGCAATTCAGATGAATTCCGACGAAAAAGTTTCTATCCCCCTGTTGACATACGCCGCACCATGCGGCACAAGGCGGCACGCAACGGCAATCGCGCCGATGCAACGGAGATAGACCGATGGACGAAAAAGCCCCCACCTACATTGTGATCGACCGCCAGACCAAGGCTATCATGGGCCGGTATGCCACGCTAAAGCGCGCCAGCAGCCGGGCCAACAAGCTCGATCTGGCCTATGGTGCCGTTCGCTACACGGTTCGCCGCGCCCAGGCCGGGGAATAATCATGGCTCGCATCCAAACCCTCTGCGAGTTTCTGGCTGACAACGGCGGCCTGCGCGCGTTCCGTAACCAGCGCGATACGGTTGGCGCGTCTGATTTGCGCGCTATCGGAGCCGCCGAATGGCACAAGGCCAAGCCGTTCCGTCGCAAGCTGGTGCACATCGATTCCGGCATGTGCCCCGATGACGCCGCGCTGGCCGCATTTGAGGCTGGCTATTTCCCCGGCCTCACCTGCCGCCCTGAAATTCAGGACTTGATCGACGCGATTGATGCGGAGCTGGCCGGCAAGCCGGTCTACACGGCCCCGGATTCCCGCATGCTCTATGAGCAGGAAATGGCCGCATATGACCGCGAAGAGACGATGGACGCGCTATATGACCTTACCGCCGTGCCGGTTGCCCAGGACGTTCCTGGCCGCGTCATCCCGCCCTATAGCGAGATCGTAACCGGCGCTTGCGGTGAGGTGGTGTACCTCTATGAGGCCATGTTCATCACCAAAAAAGGCCGCGAGGGCAAAAGCTTCTACGCCAAGGCATTCCGGGCCGGCGAGAAGCGCCACGCTTGGCACCATGTGTATCCGACGCATGAGGCGCGCATGGATGCCGTTAACGAATTTCTGGCCGAAAATATGGAGATGGCGTGATGATTAATGGCAGCGCCGCTCACCTGGAGCCTTTCGCCCTGGATGGAAACGATCCCCTCGCGCGCGCGTTAGAGCGTATCGATACGCAGATGGATAATAAGCCCACCACCCTCTTCCCCCTCCATATCGACCGCAAGCCCAGCAAGCTTTCCCGCATTGCTGAGCCGACCTTTATGGATTGGCTTGACTCCAATCCGGCATGAAAAAAGTTTTTCAACCCCGATTGACGCCGCACAATGCGGCGTATATAACCAAATCACGCCCTGGCAATCAGGCCAAGGCAACGGAGATACCGAGATGACCTTCAAGCTTGAAAACTACGCCGCGTCCGCCATCGAAGCCGCCCTGTATAACGCGGGACGCAAGACCGAGGGCGGCGAGACGTTCAAGGCCGCCCAGCCGGCCGACGCGCTGGCTTTTATCGCGCGCGTTGAAGCCTACTTGGTGAACATGGCCGAGCTTTGCGAGACGAACCGCATGGAGGGATCGGCCGGCAACTGCACCACGCTTGCGCGTCAGGCGCGGATCATCCTTGGCACAGCCACGGCCGATGACATCGCGAGGGATGCACCTTGAGCCGCCACCGACACGGGCGCCACCACGGCGCCCGCCACGCCCTGCATATTGTCCTGGAAATTTTTCACATTTTTCTGCATCTGGCCGCTTGATATGCGCCGCAAGGTGCGGCATAACAAATCACACGGAACGGCGATTTGGCCGACCGAACGGAGATAGACCGATGACCCACCGCATTTATGAATTTTTTGGCGCGACTTCTGGCAAGGTTTCGCGTGGCGACTTCTCGAATTCTGACGCCGCTTTGGCGCAGATCAATGAGCGCAGCAAGTTTGTCTTTGCTGAGGAAGACGCTGACCATCCCGGTTTTTGGGACGTGTATGCCGATGGTCGCCTGTTCACCATCGAGCCTGTCGCCGCCTGAAACCAAAAGCCGGGGGCAACCCCGGCGCAACATGGAGAGTGACAATGAAAAACTTTGAAGAAACCGCCGCCGCTGCTGAATTTATCGCCACCGCCGACAGCCGCGAGACTGATAAGAAAATCATGGAGGCGTGTGTGTTTTTTGCCTCCAACGTTGATGAAGCGGAAGCCAACTGGCGCGGAGATTTTGGCGGCCGGTGTGACCTGCTTTGCATCTGGGAACATGTCACCAGTAACGGCAATCTCGACGCTGCAGATTTTTGCTGGGGCGCTTCTGGCTCCAAATGGTGGCCAGTCGATAGCTATGAAGCCTGACCACCGTGTGGCCGGGAGCGCACCGACGCGCCTGGCATCATGGCCGCCAGGCCAAACCCAAGAAAGGAAAATGACATGGCGATGACCCGCGAAGAATACGCCCGCGATCATGCGGAGGGGCGCGCTAGGCAGCGCGGCTGTCAGTGTGGCGGCGACATGCCGGGGCGTTGTCCGGGACCGGACGCCTGCCCAATGGCATGCGGACAAGAAGAGGAGGACGATGAATGAAAAAGCGCAGTGACCCCCGCACGCCAGCCGAGTGCCTGGAAGTCCTGGGATGGAGCGCGCGGCGCTTCTCCCGCGAGGCTGGCGCGGATGATCGCACTGTACGCCGCTGGCTGGATGGCACGGCGGACATGCCGGCGGCTTTGGTTGAGTGGCTAGACGGGCTAGCCACGCGCCGGGAAGCGATGCCGCCCGCTGTTCGGCGCTGGCTTGATAGCTGGGACCGTTTCGCCCAGGAAACCCCTGCCCCGCCCTGGCGTGTGCGCAACCGCGCGGAATCCAGGGCATGAACGCCTTTAGGGAAGCCGTCGACGCCGCAGGGTTGAGCCTGGGCGCCGCCGCCCGCTGGTTGGGCTGCAACAGGCGCACGGTGGAACGGTGGTATAGCGGGACAAACCAAGACTGCCCGCCGCAGGTCATCGCTTGGGCTCAGGCCGTTGCGGAAGAAGTGGCGAGCGTTCCGGTGGTGGAGTGGCGAAAAAGCCGAATGCCTTAGAAGCCGATTAGAAGCCCGCTGGCAGCGTTTTGAAATTTTCCGCCCAATCGTAGCGGACAGCCACCAAAACTCCGCTGGCGGGCTTACTGCTATCGCCGCGAGGAACGTTAGCTGCGCTTCGCGGAACGCTTTGTCATCCGCCCCTTGCTCTTCACGAATCGCCCGGTTTTGGCATGGCGCGCGGGTTGTCGGCCGGTGGAGGACGGCGAGGCCGTAGCGCCGTCATCGCGCATGCCGCCAGATGTGGTTTTTGCCATGGTAATCTCCTTTCCCCGTGACCATCACGGGGCACGAAATTCATAGCAAAATTCACGGCAAATCAGAAGAAAAACAATCAACCGTGGAAAAATGATGGTAAATGTCTAGCGGTTTATGTTTCCAAAACGGAACGCCTGCAATTTCTTGATGGCTAATGCCAGCATTGCATACAAAAACCCCCGGTCTTGCGCGGCACACAAGAACCGGGGGCTTTCCATCTACCAACGATAGAAAAGTTTCACGGCAGGTCCCTTTTGTATCCCATTCGTTAAAGCCCGCGCAAGGCCTGATTTTATCAGGAGCCAAGCGCTATGGATGCCAAGAATTATAGTCCCCGGCCTGACCAGGCCCCCAAACCTCTACCGTTCACAAAAACCTGCAACATCGAGGTCGCATCCGATGATGGGGACTTCGTTGAGGGGCTGCTGATCGGGGGCGCTCTATCTGTGGTGTTCGGCAAGCCAGAGGCAGGAAAGACCTTCTGGGCGCTTGACCTTGCCATGCACGTTGCCAGCGGCGTGCGGTGGAATGACCGAGAGGTTGACAGAGGCGGCGTGCTTTATCTGGCCTTGGAAGGCGGAACTGGCATCGACAAGCGAATCTGCGCCTGGAACCAGCACCACCAGACGGGCGGCGTGGAGATTCCCGCCGCCGTGGTCAAGGCCCCTCTGAACCTATGGAGCAGTGAGGGGCAGTACGAGGATGTGATAGCGACCGCCAAGCAGATGCTGCTGGATATGGGCCTGGCCGTTCGGCTTATCGTGGTTGATACCCTGGCCCGCGCCTTGGCGGGCGGCAACGAGAGCGCCAGCGAGGACATGGGCGGGTTGATTGCCGTGGCCGATGCGATCCGGGCAGAGACGGGAGCCCATATCATGTTTATCCATCATCCCGGCAAGGACAGCTCACGCGGCGCGCGGGGATGGTCTGGGCTGCTGGGTGCGGTGGATACCGAAATCGAGGTTATCTCAGACGATTCAGGCCGCCGGGCGGTGGTGACGAAGCAGAAAGACCTGCAGGGCGGTGACGTGTTCCCGTTCCGGCTAGAGCCGGTGAAGCTGGGCACAAATCGACGCGGCAAGCCCATAACCTCATGCGTGGTGATGACGGCGGCGCCGGAAAGCGCTGCAGCGAAAAACCCGGCAAGAAGGCTTACCGGGGCAAGCCAATGCGCCTACCTGGCGCTGCAGTTCGTGATTGCGTCAGATGGGGCTGTAAGTGGGTATTCGTGCCTCCCCCCGAAGGTAAGGGCGGCAACAGAGGCGCAATGGCGGCAAGCGTTTTATGGGCGCTACCCGGCTGATACCCCAAAGGCGAAGCGGTCGGCATTTGGCCGGGCCGTAAAGGAGCTTCTGTACTCTGGGGCGGGACGCCCCATCGTCGCCATGAACAATGGGTACGTGTGGCTTACGGAGAACGAAACAGCGCCCCATGACCCGCCCCATAACGCCCCATAACGCCCCATGACGCCCCACCGATCCTCACACTAAGCGCCCCATAACGCCCCACCACCCTATGGGGTGGGGCGGGATGGGGCGTTTTGGGATGGGGCGCATGGAAACGGGACCGATTTGGAAAATTTCTTTGAAGGGATCACAAAATGGCAACTCTGAAGCTCACCAACCCCCCGAATCTGCCGGCCGAGCTGAAGGCCAAGATCGCGGCATTGCACACCTCAAAACCTGCTGACCATCCACCGGCACCGAACCGGGCAAAAAAGCCCCTGCTCAGAGGACGGCATCTGATGCGGGTGGAAGCAGAGCTGCGCCGGCAATTCCCCGGCGTGTTCCGCGCCCAGCCCCAGCCGCTTGCACGGGGAACGCTGGAGGCACTGGCCTTCCTGACCGGCGACCGCCTGACCTGGGACGAGGTGGCGGGATATCTGGGCAATTTCACCCAGCGTCTGGGGTACACGATGGCGCTTGCTCGCGGCGGCGAGCGGGTGAGCGTGACCGGCGAGGCGGCGGGAATGGTGGCTATTGGGCATAGGCGCGCGGCCTGCCGAATCCTGGCCCGGCGCAAGATCATGACGGCCGAAGTAAAGGCGCTTCAGAAAGAAATTGAGGCGTTATGGGAAAAGGGGCGTGACGGCGACGGGAAAAATCCTGTAATATGACCCGAACGCGCTATTTGTCCTGAAGCCAAGCCCCCTGGCTATTTTTGGCCTTGAAGTTTCTTCCGGACAGTTTTCCCTCAGGGTATTTGTGTGGTGTTACGGCTGGCAGGCGCGGGAGCGTCGTGGCAGCGTCTGCGTTTCCTGTCAGGTAGTTTGGAGGCGTTGCGGTTTCGTTTTTGGCTGCTTCGCGTTTTGCTGCGCGTCTTTGCTGCATGATGACCCTCCCTTTTCGGCCGCTTTCGCGCAGCATTTCGCGGATGGCGGCCTTTTGCGCGGCAGCGCCGGCATGGGCGGTGGCGAGGCGTGGCAGGATTTCGTCTAGTGCCGCCATGACTTCGGCCTTGATTGGTGCCCATGTGCTTCCGCCCAGCTTGGCGAGTTGGGCGGCGCGGGCTGGGGTGAATTTTTCCAGCTCTGCCCCGCCGGCCCAGAACAGCCCGCAGATTGTGATGACGGCGCGATAGACTGGGCCGGATGCTGCTTTCAGGGGTTTGGCATCCAGGACCATTTCGACCGGAAAGCCGAGTGGCTTTGCCCTACTGGTTGGCTTCTTTTCCATGCGGGTAAAATAGTCCAAAACTTTTGCCTGGAGGCAAAAATGTTCAGATTTTTGGTAATTATTGCCGTTATGCTGCCGTTTCCGTGCTTTTCCAAGAGCGCTTTGCAGAACTGGGCGGCTTCCAGGCAGGGCGAGATTTCCGCCGAATGTGATGCCGTGAAGGTTCAGGGGGAAGGCGGTTTTCAGCAATTTGCGAACATAACTCACCTCTCTGGCGGCTCGGCCGATGACGTTTTGAGGCTGGATTTTGCCAATATTCGAGAGCAGGACAGGTTTGCTGATATGTCGGCGAAGGCGCTGGACGATATGGGCGACCCTACCGGCCTTGATGCGCTGCTGAACCATACAGATGGCGGCGAAACCGAGATGCAGCGATTTGGGGATATGGTCTTTCGGTCCTGCATGGCGGGCGATCTTTCTGATTAGCTTTCGCCAAGAAAAAACCAAGGTCACTATAGGCCTTACATCTGGTAGGCACCTAAAGTCTATCCAGTAGATACCAAATAGATACCAGCCCGCTACCCAGAGTCTACCAGATTGACTCCCTGCGCCTATGCAATATGGTCCCTCTAAGTAACCAGAGGTAGGGAGGTATCAATGGCAACCATCGTGTTTGCATCGAGCAAGGGCGGCGCGGGGAAAACCACAGCGGCGGTGACGCTGGCGTTTGTGACAAGCCACCACGGCACGCCGACGACCATCATCGACGGCGACCCGAACCGGCCAATCGCCAGATGGGCCGAGCGGTTTCCGGCAGGCGTTCCGCAGAACCTGCGGATTATCGAGGCGCTGGGCGACGGCGTGATGGAGGCGATTGACGGCGCCGCCACGCCGCTGACCATCGTGGACCTGGAGGGGTCAAAGAATGCGGAGGTATCCGTGGGCATTGGGCGGGCTGATCTTGTCCTGATTCCGCTGGCCGGCTCTCGCCTGGACGCGGACGAGGCGACGGCGGTCATCCGGGTGGTGAAGCGCCAGGAAGCGGCGTTTCGCCGATCAATCCCATTCCGACTGATGTTCACCCGCATGTCGCCCGCCATCATGGACCGCCAGGCGCGGGACATCTACGCGCAATTCAAGGCGGCGGGGATTCCGATGCTGGAGCAGCCGCTTTATGAGCGGGCGGCTTATCGGGCGCCGTTCCACGTTGGCCTGGGCCTGTACCAGCTCAAGGAGACCGACGCGCGCAATCCCGTGGCGGCGGTTGAGAACGCGGAGGCGGTCGCGGCGGAGATTCGGGGTGTGTTGGCGGGAGCAGCGAATGTCTGACGGGAAGCGGCTTGATTTGGGATTTGATGACCTGGCGCCTGGACCGGCGCACAAGCCGGACCACCAAGCGGCACGCGCGGCTGGTGAGGCAGAGGGATTCACCGCGCGCATCGCCGCTCCGGCATCACCCCGCCAGCCAAAGGCCCAGCTTAATCTCAAGGTGCCCCCTGAGTTCGCGGACGCCTTCATGATCGCCTATCGCGAGGAAGCGCTGCGGGACCGGGCGATCCGCAGCGCTGGTGAGTTCCTTGAAAAAATCTTCGCCGACTGGCAAAAGCGTCACGCCCGGCGGCCTTGAAAACCGCCGGGGGTTCATCACGCTGCCTCTGCAACCTCCGGCCTCTCGCCGGCAATCGCGGCGGCCAAGCGCTCCTCAAGGCTCTCAATCACGTCCGGGTACGACCCGGCATATTCGCCTATGGCTGGCCCGTTGGCCACGCGCAGGGCGCGCAGAACCTCCGGTGAGGCAGATTCGATAGGCCTGTCCCACCACGCGGCCCAAGCTTGGATTGACGGGAACGGCAAAACCTTGCCGTCCGTGCGTGTGACGTGAAAGGCCATGGCTGGCGCGGCGCTGGATCGCATGATGTCCATGATGGCCTCGCCGTGCTGGACGGTAATCATGTCGCCATCGCGAAACGCTTCGGCCAGGTCTTTCTCGATCTTGAACGGCGCGCGGTGCCGGATCACGCCCTTGCCATCCTCGGGGGTGAGCGTCAGGCCTACCGTCATATCGTAAATGAATTCGGGGTGGATGACCGGCTGCCAGCCGATTTTTTTGATCTCCATGCCTTTTTTCTCGGTCATCTCCCGCGCGCGGCAGGAGAAGATGATCGGGATGCGGCGCTGGAGCAGGCGGTACAGCATGGCCTGGCGGTCAAGGCTGGGCTTTTTCCTGGCCGGGTAATCCATCGCGATGGCCTTGCTCTCGTCGCCCCGGCACATGCGCTCGACCTCCTGGCGGTGCCAATCGCGGTAGCCACCGGGCCCGACATGGATCATGCTCATGGAATCCACCACCAGCGCGCCATAGCCATCGGCCTCTGCGGCCTCGGCGGCCTCGGCGATCAGGGACGGCGTGAACGGCGGCTGCATCACGTCCATGTCAAACTCATGGTGGCGGCGCAGGTTCGCCATGCGCCCGCTCTCGGTGTCAAGCACGGCGATCTTGCCGCGCGGGCCAACCATGCCGCGGGCCAGCAGGAGGGAGGAAAAACTCTTGCCGGTGTTGGTGCCGCCCGCCACCATCACGAAGATGGGCGGCTGGACATTGACGGGGGGACGGAATGAAAATGCCATTTATGCGACTCCCTGGTGTGCGTGAACGATGTTGCCTGCGGCGGCATGGGTTGCGGCGATCTCGGCCATAATCTCGCGCTCCTCGTGGTTGCGGATTGCCCAAACAGGCGCGGCGACGTGGAAGGTCTTGGGCATGTAGCCAGGCCACGACCTAGCGCTCATGCAATGCTTCCAGGTCTGCACGGCGCGCTCCACCTGCGAGCTGGCAATCTTGCGCAGGGACAGGTCAGGAGAGAGAACCGAGACGCCATGGGGGGCGTCGAATTCGATCACTATGAACAGCATGGGCGGCGGCGTGATGCCATGCAGCGCTTTGAATCCGCGGGCATAGAAGGCATCCTGAAATGCGTATTCCTCGACCACCCTGCGCTGCCAATCCTCCGGCGCGGCGCTCAGCCCGGTCCCCTTTAGATCGACCAGCGGCAGGCGCAAATCATCAAGCTTCCAATCCACCATGGAGCGGAACCACGTCTCGCCCTCCTGCCAGACCATGACCTGCTCAGCCTTGCCGGGCTGAAAAAGCAAGCGCGCATCCTCATGCTCCTCGATCCGGCCCCGGATGATCTTCACCGCGTCTTGCATCTCATCGAGCTTGCGAGCCAGGATAGGGGTCTTGCCCGCCGCAAGCGCCTCATCGCGCGCCACCTGGGCGGCCTTGGTGCGGAAGTCGTCGGCATAGACCGGGACCACGTCGCCGCCCTTGCCCAGCAGCAGGGCGTGCAGCACCGTGCCATCGCGCATCGCCGCGCTCGGAGCGCCGCCGCCCTGCCCGCCAAGG
>Ga0335083_10009989_pt1 | contig 11506 bp, 6 predicted proteins | sample Lox_Sample_42_FD_206716 | JGI IMG/M metagenome (GOLD analysis project Ga0335083, IMG submission 206716) | Soil microbial communities from Loxahatchee National Wildlife Refuge, Florida, United States - Lox_Sample_4.2 | ecosystem: Environmental > Terrestrial > Soil > Wetlands | place: USA: Florida... | reverse complement strand
TCGGCATGGACTACCTGCGGCTGGCACTTGAGCGGTCTAAGGATGTCGATGAGGCAATTGACGTGCTGACGTCGCTTCTGCGTGAGCACGGTCAAGGCGGTAATTGTGGCTTTCGGCGCAAACTCAGCTACCACAACTCATACATTCTTGCCGACCCGCGCGGTGCGAGCGTGTTGGAAACGGTCGATCGAGAATGGGTAGTCAGACCGATCCAAGGCCACGGCGCAATTTCCAATGCAATGACCATCGGAGCAGATTTCGCGCTTGCGAGCCCGACATTGCGACCGCGAGCAATCGAGGCGGGGATCTACGACGATGATGGCTTACCTTTCGCATTTGATGCTGTCTTTCAGGATCAGGCGAATGCAGCGTCCGGCCGTTTCCGCCACCGCAGGGCAATGGACCTTCTAAGTCTTAGGAATGGCAGTCTTCAGATATCGGACATGTTCAAGATCTTACGCGATCACGAGGAGGGGCTTCCGCTGCCGGGGAGGTCATCAGGTCCACGAATTTGTACTCATACTCAGGAAAGCCCACTCGGGCAGACGACGGCATCTTGGGCAGCGTCGCTGGTCCCTGGGAGGGCTGTGCACTGGGTCACGGGAACTGCCGCCCCTTGCACTGGGCTTTTCAAGCCTGTTGTTCTCGCTGCTGGTCTACCAGCTCAGGCACCGCCAGGCGCCTCTGAAGACGCGGTGTCACTCTGGTGGCGGCACGAGCAACTGCGACGACACCTTGATAAGGCAGGGCAGGGCATGCGGGATGGGTTCTATGAAGAGCGAGATTCACTTGAAGCGATCTTCCTGAGAAGGATGATGGAGTGTCCCGAGGACGCGGATGACGGATCTCACGCAGAAATTCGTAGAGTCGTCGACGACTGCTGGCTCGAAGGACTTGCGTTCGAAGACAGGTGGCACGCGCGTTTGGCAACGACTGATTGTCGCTCACCGACAGCGACCGAAACCACTTAGGAGCGACGGCGCGAGCATGAGGCGCAATTCCCTGACCTGGCTGCTCAGTGTCTGTAGCCTATTATTCGTGGGCCGGCCCATCGCAATATTAGCTGCGGAGCCTCTGTCGCAAGGCTTTCGCGCCGACTCGGACCTCGGTAAACGCTGTCTCGCGTTGGGAACGGCGGACCTCTCGGGAATCGTAGACGCTCCCGCCCAGGTTACGTCCGCAATCATGGTCGCCGGCAATTCCGATGTGCCCGCTTACTGCAAAGTAGTGGGCTACGTTGCATCTGAGGTAGGCCTCGAGATCGCGCTCCCGATGGCGTGGAATGGCAAGTTCATGGAAGGGGGATCGGGCGGACACGGGGGCATGCTGGAGAAACTCTTCGCGTGGAGCTGTGGTGCCGGTGTGCGGAGAGGGTATGCCTGCATCATTTCTGACATGGGTCACACGGGCAGCGGTACCGACGGGCTGTGGGCGGAACACAATCTTCAGGCCAAGCTCGATTGGGGTTACCGGGCCACCCACGTGGCCGCGGTCGCTGGTAAGGCGATAACTGCGCGGTTCTATGGACACCCACCGAGTCACTCCTACTATGCGGGATGTTCGACCGGGGGCCGTCAGGGGTTGCAGGAGGTACAGCGCTTCCCCTGGGACTTCGACGGTGTGATCGCGGGCGCGCCGCCAGTCAATCTCTCTACCCTGTACATGACATTCGCCTGGGGCGTGCGCTCGAGCCACGATGCAAGCGGAAACCCTCTGCTGGGCGATCGCGAGCTCAAGCTGCTCACCTCTGCAGCCGTCAAGAAATGTGATATAGGCGACGGTGCCAGGGACGGAATCATCGGCGATCCGCTTGACTGCAGCTTTGATCCTGCCGACCTCGCCTGCCGCGCAGGAACAAGTGGCGACTGTCTCACTCCCCAGCAGATCCAAGCGGCCAGGAAGCTCTATGCGGGGCCCATGACGTCAGCAGGCGAGAAGCTGTCTCCCGGGGGGCCGCTACCCGGCTCGGAAGACGGCCCTTGGCGTGACTACTATCTCGGCACGGTAGCTCACGGCCCCTACGCGGAGCTCTTTGCCGAGAGTGGTTTCAGGTACCTCTTTTTCTGGCCGGCGCCGGGTGAGACCTGGAAGATCAAGGATTTCGATTTCGACCGCGACTATCGACGCATGGGACTCATGGAGGCTCTGGTCGATGCCAGCAATCCGGACTTGCGCAAGTTCAAGGCCACAGGGGGCAGACTCCTGGTTTATCAGGGGTTGAACGATCTCTCCGTCCTTCCTCGGTCCACCATCGACTATTATGAGACTGTTGAGCGCACGATGGGTGGACGCGAGGCCACCCAATCCTTCTTCCGCCTCTTTCTGCTGCCGGGCGTCGAGCACTGCGGTTCGGGACCCGGCGCGGACGTCGTCGATTACTTGAGCTACCTGGAGGATTGGGTAGAGAGAGACCGTCCCCCGGCTGAACTGCTCGCAGCACACCTGAAGGATCGCGGCGACTTGATGCATGCCCCGCAGTTCCCTCTGGATCCGCAAACTGTTGCCTTCACGCGGCCGGTCTATCCGTATCCGACGAGGGCGGTCTACAAGGGCCGCGGCGATCCCAATAGCGCCTCGAGCTTTGCTCCCAGGTAGCGCCTCGCCGGTTGCGTCAGCGTCACGGCGCGGTGAGCGCCGTCCTTTGGAGAACCATCGGCGCGTGTGACTGATGAACGTCCAGCCTGAATCGGCGCCTGCAGACCAGACCTACCGACGGCTGGTGGGGCGGCTCATCCCCTTCCTGATGTTGTGCTACATCATCGCCTATATCGATAGGATCAACGTCGGCTTTGCGAAACTTGAGATGTCGGCGGATTTAGGGTTCACCGAGACCGCCTACGGACTCGGGGCAGGTGTCTTTTTCCTGGGCTATATCCTCTTCCCAGTGCCCAGCAACCTCCTGCTGTGCCGCTTCGGTGCGAGGCAGTGGATCGGTTTGCTGCTAATCACATGGGGCGTGATTTCTGGCTCCATGTTGTTCGTCACTACGTCGACTCAGTTTTTCACGCTGCGCTTTCTCCTCGGTGCGGCCGAGTCCGGCTTCTATCCTGGCATCGTTCTCTACCTCACCCAGTGGTTTCCGAACAGGAGGAGAGCGCACGCGCTGGCTCTATTTCAGTCGGCGATCGCGATCGCAGGAATCGTGGGCGGACCCCTGTCGGGCTGGATCCTCGATAGCTTGCAGGACTACCGTCATCTCCGCGGCTGGCAATGGTTATTTCTGATCGAAGCACTGCCAGCGGTGCTCGCAGGCGTCACGGCTATTTTCTATCTCGACAATCAGATTGAACAGGCACGCTGGCTGACGCCCGAACAGAAGGCTCGGCTGATCCAGGATCTGGCGCATGACGAGGAGGCGAGAACGCGCGTGCCGCACCGAGCCGTAGTTGCCGACAGGCGCGTCTGGGGGCTGGGTGTTGTCGTCTTCGGCCTTGCCATGGGAATCTACGCAATCAGCTTCTGGATGCCGACGCTTTTGCGTGAGTCGGGCGTGCGGTCCACCTCGGAAATCGGCTGGCTCTCGGCTATCCCCAACCTCGCCGCGGCAGTGGGCATGGTACTCATTGCCCGTCGCTCTGACAGACGCAGTGAACGACGCTGGCATGTGGCCGTGCCGGCGCTTCTAGGTGTCGTGGGCCTGCTCGGCAGCGTGGCTTTTTCTCATCAAATCGTCCTGGTTGTGGTGTCTCTGGCGCTCGCGGCGGTTGGCGTTATGAGTGCGCTACCGGTGCAATGGAGCTTCCTGACCGCCTTTCTCGGCGGATCCAGTGCCGCCGTTGCAGTCGGCCTCGTCAATTCCGTGGGCAACCTGGGTGGCGTCGTAAGTCCCGCGCTGATCGGATGGCTCAAGGATCGTACCCAAAGCCTGGATGCGGGGCTGTACGCAATCGCTGCCTGCGTGGCGCTGTCCGCCGTAATCGCTTTGAGCTACCCGGCCCGGCTCGTAGATCGGTAGTTGCGGGATGCCTCAGCCAATGCGGATATTGCGGCGTCTGATGCGGAACGGCTCGGCACCAGGCCCACGCCGCCTCTGTCCACTGATGCCTCGCTGACCGCCCCATTCTCAAAGAAGAATAAGAATTCTTACGGTCCGGACTGATCCCAAATAAGACGATTGGGCCGGCTCTTTCCACCCCCTCCCTTTCAGGCCAGTCAATGTGCCCTCCGCAGACCGGCGAAGTTACTGTCAGCGAGCCCGGAAAGCATTAATGTCCGCGTCTATGGATGAGCCGCTGGAGCAATGGTTCGCGCGCGAAATCCTGAGCCATGAGGCGGCTCTCGTGCGCTACCTCCGCCAGCGCTGGCGGGACCGCGACGAGGTCCATGATCTGCGCCAGGAGGTGTACATCCGTGTCTATGAGGCGGCTGCCCGAGCGCGTCCTCACTCGCCGAAGGCCTTTCTTTTCACGACTGCCCGACATCTCCTGGCCGATCGCATCCGCCGCGAGCGCGTGGTGTCCATCGAATCACGGGGGGATCTGGAGGCGCTCGACGTCATGATGGACGAGATTTCGCCCGAACACAGCGCGATCGCGAATGAGGAGCTCAAGCGACTGGCACGCGCCTACCTGCGGCTGCCGCCGCGCTGTCGAGAGGTCCTATGGCTGCGTCGCGTAGAGGATTTGCCGCAGAGGAAGGTCGCCGAGCAGCTGGATATTGCGGAAGGGATGGTGGAGAAGCACCTGGCAAAGGCCATGCAGCGCCTCGCTGACGCGCTCTTTGGGCACGGGCGTCATTTCAAGCGACGCAAGTCATCTGAACGGCGGAGGGACGACGATGTCACACAGCCGACAGATTGAGTCGGAAGCTGCTGCCTGGCTCGCCCGCCGCGAGGGCGGCGCGCCGTGGTCCGCCGATGATGAGGCGGCGCTCGCCGCGTGGCGTGCCGCGTCCACCGCGCACCAGGTGGCTTTGATTCGCCTGGAAGCCGCCTGGAAGGAGAGCGCGCGCCTCAAGGCCCTGGGAGCCGGGATTCCGGCGGGCGCCAGTCCCGATCCTGAGCAGCTACGGCGGTCCATTTTCCTCGGGCGAGGTCGCTTCGAGAGCGCGCGCGCAGTGATCCCACCGGGCCGTTCCCTCGTGCCGCATGGGCTCCGCGGGCGCCGCCGCGGCATCCTTGCCCTGGCCTCGCGGCGGCTATGGGTGAGCGCGAGCGCCGCAAGCGTGCTCATCGCAGCTCTCCTCACGGCGGGGTGGTTCCTCCGCTCCGGTGGCACGGATTACCGCACGGCCGTCGGAGCCCTCAAGACCGTGCACCTTGCCGACGGCTCCGAGGTTACCTTGAACACCGACACGGATCTCACGGTCCTGCTGACGCAAGGTGAACGACACGTCGACCTGAGACGCGGAGAGGCATTCTTCCAGGTTGCCAAAGACCCGACGCGGCCCTTCGTCGTACAGGCGGCCGGTGAGCGCGTGGTGGCGGTCGGAACGGAGTTCTCCGTGCGTCGCGAGGGGCAGAACCTGCAGGTGATCGTCACCGATGGGAAGGTCCGGCTCGAGGGGCAGGGGAGCCGAGGTCCGGATGCGCCCGTAGCTTTCGTTCCCGCAGGGCACGCCGCGCGCGTGGTCGCCTCCGAGGTGCTGGTGAAGCCCGAGGCGCCTGCGGAGGGTGAGGCGGCTTTGAGTTGGCGGCGCGGCTATCTCATTTTTCACGACACCTCGATCGCGGACGCCGTCGCCGAGTTCAACCGCTACAGCACCAGGAAGATCGTGATCGAGGACCCCGCCATCGGCTCCATTCGCATCGGCGGGAATTTTCGCTCCACGAGCTCTGAGGCATTCCTGCGGCTTCTCTCGGATGGATTTCCGGTGCGGGTTGACGATCGCGGCGATGAAGTTTTTCTGACACGCCCGTAGCCGACGGGAGGAACCACCGACTCCACTCGTCCCGCTTATTGCCGGTCAAAGAGCCGGCTTAAGGGGATAAGCATGCTCAAAGGTCTTCTCGTGCGCCTGACGCTCATTGCGTTCCTGGGATCGATATCGTTCGCCGCGCATGCGATCGCGGATCCGGGCGTTCAGGTGAACGTGCCGGCGGGCGATCTCGGGTCAGCTCTTGCGACACTCGCCAAGCAGTCCGGAGTTGAATTTGTCTACCAGGTTGATCAGGTGCGGGGGGTGCACACGGGTGGGGTCAGGGGGACCTACAGCCCCCACGATGCGGTGCAGTTGCTTCTGAAGGGCACGCCGCTGGAGGTTCGTACGGACCCCTCCGGTGCCATGCTGATTGCGCCGCCGCGGGCCATGACCACCTCACAAGAGAAGAATGGCGGCGAGCCCGCCCAGGAGGGCCAGAAAAGCGACTCCTTTCTCGTGGCTCAGGCAGCTACGGGACAAGATCAAGGCGCTTCTTCCGTAGAAGCCCAGACCGATAAGTCTGCGAAAGAGACGGGAGAGAAGAAGGACCAACTCCAGCAGATCGTTGTGACCGGTTCTCACCTGGCGACGTCGCAAGGGACGCAACCAGTCGAAACGTATACTCGAGAAGACATTGAAAGAACGGGCCTGTCAGATGTCGCTGACTTTCTTAGCACATTGCCTCAGGTGTCTGTGAACTCCAGTGATAGTTACTATGGATCGAAGCTAGGGATCGCCGGCGCGACGACGGTTCAACTGCACGGCATGCCGATCGGAACCACGCTGGTGCTCATCAACGGACGGCGCGTGGAAACGTCCGGGAGCCTGTCGGAAAGCGACGCGTTCGATCTCAGTACGATACCGGTAGCGGCAATTGAACGAATTGAAATCGTCCCGGCAGGCGCGTCAGCCGTCTACGGCTCCGATGCCATCGCAGGCGTCGTCAACATCATCCTCAAAACGGATTTTACAGGGGCGGAAATTGATGGCAAATACAGCTGGGCCAAGGATCTTCCTCAGTGGGACAGCAGCATCGCACTCGGAAAAGAGTGGGATAAGGCCTCAATATCGCTGATCGGAACATTCCTCAATCGAGGCACCCTCGATGGGTTCGACCGATCCTTCAGCGCAAGCTCCGACTTTACGGCTCAGGGAGGATCCGACGCGAGATACCCGATCTGCAATCCAGGCAACGTTTACTTTCCAAACGGCTATACGATTAACGGCCAGGTCGTTTATCAGGCCGCGGTTCCCCAAGGGTATAAGGGTACGCCGACCGTTCAGGAATTCGCAGGGACTGCCGGAACCCAGAACCTGTGCAGCGTTTTTCCCTACGCTTCCACCGTGCCTCAGATGAAACGGGAGGGCGCCTTCCTCTCCGGGCACTACGATCTGACATCCGACCTTCAGGTTTTCGCCGAAGTCCTCTACTCGCACTACGACGCGGTACTGGCATCATTTCCGAACTTCCTCTACTTCACGGACGTTCCAGCATCAAACGCATATAACCCGTTCGGTGAGGACGTCGATGTGACGTATCTGATCACCGGCAGTCCTTACGTCGATACCACTCATTCAGCTCTGTTCCGTCCGGTGCTCGGGATACGCGGGTCCTTCGGTCAAAGCTGGACATGGGAAGTGACGGGGTTGAGGTCTCAGGACCGCACGTCGAGCATTACCCCCTATGTCTACGCGACACCGGCGTTAAGTGCCGCGCTAAGCTCGTCGAATCCGGCGACAGCCCTCAATCCCTTCGGCTCCGGGGCTCCTGCCTCGCAGCAACTGCTGCAAACGTTGTACTCACCGGACAGAGTGGACTGGAACGGACAGCTGACAAGCGCAACCGCGTTTGCGCGAGGTGACCTCTTCGCCCTTCCTGCCGGCCCGGCGCAGCTTGTGCTGGGCAGCGAGTTCGATCACAGCTCGGTGAATTCGATCGAGGCTGGAATTTTGCCCTTCGCTTCCTATGGACGCGAAAGCTACGCGGTATTTGGCGAGACGCATATCCCGATAATTTCAGGCGCGTCACGAGGGCAGCAGTACGGCGACTACTTAAGCCTTACCGCAGCGGGTCGGTACGATCATTTCAGTGACTTTGGCGGGAAGGGCACCCCGCAGGTCGGTTTGGTCTGGCAGCCTGTCCGCGGACTCATGGTCAAGGGCAACTACAGTCAAGCCTTTAAGGCCCCCACACTCGTATCTCTCTTCGAGCCACAGATTTCCGAGCCGAACTATCCCGTTGTGATCAACGGAGTGAATACCACGGTCACGGAGATCGTTGGTGGCAACCCAAATCTCAAAGCGGAAACCTCAACCTCGCACACATTCAGCCTCAGTTATTCGGGTGACGACATTCCCGGTCTGAAGGCTTCTGTCACGAATTGGGAAGTGGACCTCAAGAACGATATTCAATCTATCGGAGTTCAGACCATCATCGATAACGCAGACTTGTTCCCGCAGTACATCACCCGATCTGCCGACGGGACGATCACGGAAGTTAACGCCACGTGGGTCAACTTCGGCGAGATTCGCATCGGGGGAGCGGATTCTGCCGTCTCCTATGGATTTCCGACCGCGATTGGAACCTGGACTCCGTCTTTGCAGGCCACGACCATTTACCACTATACGAGCGCGCTGGCTCCTGGCTCACCTGAAGTAAGCGTCAACGGTCATGCGCAGGACAGTGGCGTGTGGGCGCCGCACTGGAAGGGCACCGTTGCCCTGCAGTGGGCATGGGGTCCGCTGGCGGCGGGGATAGATGGGCGCTATGTCGGGCCTTATCAGGATTACGACCGTGCGGCCTATATCGGGAATTTCTGGCTGTCCGACCTCAACTTTCACTATTCACTGAACGGGCGCCTTAATCGCACCGCGGATGCGTATATAGATGCGGGCGTACGCAACTTGCTCAACCGAGAGCCCCAATTCTCAAACTTTTCGGGGGGCATCCTGGGATACGACCCGACGCAATCCGACTACATCGGTCGGCTGATGTACGTAAAGGTCGGCCTAAAGCTGTGAGTTCCGCTCCTGGTGCGCGCTCCGGCACGCCGGCAGCTCGACAGGCGGTCCCGATGCGAGAACGGAGAATTCCAGCCGCAAGCTTCAAGCATCTCGCGCGGGGGATCGCGCTCCTTGTCATGTCGGCGACGGCGATGGCTAGCCGGCCGGTGACGATTCGAGATGTGATCGAAATGTCAACGGTATCGCGGAACTCGCAGCAGTCCACCCTGACATACAACGCACCTGTGTCAGAGGACTCTGTCGGGCTGCGGTCGCCCGATGGAAAGCGATTCGCGCTCGTGACGCAGAGGGGTGACCTTGCCACCGATGCCAACGAATATACCTTGTCGCTCTTCACGCCGACGCCTACCGGCGCCGACGGAGGTCCGGAAGCAGTCGCATCGATGCGGTCCACGTCAAACCGTCCGGCAATCCAGCGCCTCCAGTGGCTCGACAACGGATCGCTCGCATTTCTAGGGGAGCGCGAACACGAAACGCAGCAGCTGTTTCGGATTAGCACTGCGACGCATCAATTGGAGCAACTGACGTCCTTTGCCACCAACGTCAGCTACTACGCCTTTTCGGGGGACCGGAGAGAGGTCTTTGTCATTACGGAAGTAAAGGACAATCCACTATCTCTGACAAACGTGCGTGCCAGGGAGATTTTGGTCGAGGATCAAGCGCTCACGGACCTATTGACGGGGAGCAGCGGCTTCAGCAGTTTTCGTGATGGAGCGTTATATGAAATAGGTCTGCGCGACGGTCAGACGCACAAGATCGAGGTTTCCGGTGGCTTAGGAATACCGATCCTCTGGCCTTCCCCGGACGGCCGATACCTTCTGGTCGAGTCTTGGCATAAGGGCCCCTTGCCGCAGACGTGGACGGAGTACACCAACGCGCGGATCGCATCGGCAATACGGTCGAAGCGCGGGACAACGGTTACTTCATGGGTGGCGCAGTTGACGCTGGTCGATTGCCGCAGCAGAACCGAGGTTCCCTTTGTTGCAGCGCCTGTAGACAGTCGAGTCGAGGCAATCTGGGCGCAGGACGGAAGGTCGGTCTTACTATCCAAAACGCTTCTTCCGCTCGATGTCGAGGATGATGCGATGCGGAGGCAGCGGCTGGAGTCGCAGTACGTCGTCAAGGTTGACATCGCGAGCGGCAAAATACAGGTGGTGGCGCGGGGCTCCTTTCATATCCTAAGGTGGGACCAGAACAGCAGGGAAATCGTATTGGCGTCGACCGACGTGGGGAAGGATGGTTTGGTCGACAGCGTCTACCTCGAGGGCCGGAACGGCTGGGTCCGGGACCCGCAGGTGCGCAGAGAGGTCGGCGAAATCGACGCCTATCCCAGAGTTGAACTCCGCGATGGTCCAAACGATCCCCCGAAACTGTTCTATGCCGTATCGAAGTCCTCTGCGAAGCTCATTTGGGATCTCAATCCGCGTTTCGATGACCTGGCTTTTGCCCCAGTTGAGCAGTTCACTTTTAGTACGAAGGACCTGCGAAGAGTCCGGGCGGAGCTGTACACGCCCGTCAGCTTTGCCTCTGGCAAGAAGTACCCGCTGGTCATTCAGACACACGGATCGGGCTCACTCCGATTTACCATCGATGGTCCGGGGCCAACTGCGTTTGCCGCGCAGCCGCTCGCCAGCCGTGGGTTTCTAGTCGTGACGCTTCCCGAGGACTATCCGCTGACGGGTAAGCCGGATGAAGTGCCTGAAGCATTGGCGGACATGGAGGGAGTTGTCGCACATTTAAGCTCCCTAAACGTGCTCGATCCAAACAGAATCGGAATTATCGGATGGAGCCGAACAGGCTTCCATGTCGCGGAGGCGCTCACGCGCCCCTCAATTCACTTCGCCGCGGCGACCATGAATGACTTCTGGGATGCCGGCTACTTCAGTTATGTGGCTTTTCTCAATCAGCCAATGTATGGCGATCTTCTGGAGGCAATTAACGGAGGGGCAATGCCGTACGGGAAAGGGCTTTCCGAATGGCTGCGCCTCTCCCCCGATTTCAAACTGGACAAGGTGGAGACGCCGGTATGGATGTCAGTGCACAGCGAACCTTCATCGCTGTTTACAGCGTGGGAATGGTTTGTTGGTTTGCGACGCTTGAACAAGCCGGTAGAGCTCATCTACATGGACGATGGTGCACATTCCTTGGTGCGCCCGGCCCAGCGCGAAGTGTCACTTGAAGGGAATCTCGACTGGTTTAGCTTCTGGCTGCAGGGCTTCGAGGATCCTGATCCGGCAAAAGCGCACCAGTATCGACGCTGGGAAAAGCTGTGCGATCAGCAGTTGGCGCAGAAGCTCCCGTTTCCGTCGTACTGTGTGAGCACGATGCGCCAATGATGCGATCTGGGCGGCCGTGGCGCCGGCCGCGGGTCGGCGCTGTCGCGCTGGCGGCGATCTTGCTCGGTGTGGCGCGCGCACCGGTCAGCTACGCGTCGAGCGTATTGTTGATTTCCGTTGACGGCCTGCGGGCCGATGCAGTGACTCGTGCGGCCAAGCAAGGCCTGAAGGTCCCTGTGCTGGGCCGCTTCCTGACAAATGGTAGCTATGCCGAAGGGGTGGTCGGCGTCACCCCGACCGTGACCTATCCCAGCCATACCACACTCGTGACAGGGGTCGCGCCCGCC
>Ga0335083_10009986_pt1 | contig 11509 bp, 7 predicted proteins | sample Lox_Sample_42_FD_206716 | JGI IMG/M metagenome (GOLD analysis project Ga0335083, IMG submission 206716) | Soil microbial communities from Loxahatchee National Wildlife Refuge, Florida, United States - Lox_Sample_4.2 | ecosystem: Environmental > Terrestrial > Soil > Wetlands | place: USA: Florida... | reverse complement strand
TCGCGGTCGGGGTTGTAGCTGAAGTTGGCCGGATTCCCGATGGCGTTGAAGCCCGCGCTCTGCCGGTGTCCGCCCTGTAGCACGAAGCGCCACGGGCCGGACGTTGCCGACGCTCCGCCCGAGAAGAGACTCGTAGCATAATTTCCGTAGCCTGCAGTAGCGTTGGCGGCGAACCCGCCCGATGTAGCGTTGCGCGTGAATACCTGAATCACGCCGCCGATCGCGTCCGCCCCGTAAAGGCTTGCCGCCGGCCCGCGCAGAATTTCGATGTGGTCGATGAGATCGAGCGGTATCGCCTCAAGCGGCGGCGTGCCGCTCGACGACGAGCCGACGCGAAGGCCATCGATCAGCACCAGCGTCTGATTGCTGTTGGCGCCCCGCAGAAAGGCACCGCTCGTGGAACCTGGCGGCCCGTTGGCGACAATTTGAACGCCGGGCTGACGCTGCAACAGCTCGGCAAGGCTCTGCGCGCCGGCCCGCGCAATCTCGTCGGGACCGATCCAGGTCACGTCCGCGATGAGAGCGGTAAGCGGCTGCGGCGAGCGCGAAGCTGTGACGACGACGGGATCGAGGACGGCCGCATTCGGCGCGACCTGGGCCTGACTGCATGGAATCGACAACACGAGCGCGACGGCGAGGAGGCCGGCGCAACAGCTCCTGGAAAGCAAGACCACGACGATTCTCCGCGTTGACCGTGCATCCCCGCACGGGGGTGAATCGAAAACGCGGCGCGCGAAGCATGAAGCGCCGGACGCAGGCCGGTCTCCGGGCTCGTCAGCTTGGGTGGCGTCTTTACTCACCCCGGCCCGCCCGCCTTCCCATCCCGCGAGGGACAGTGGCTTCGTGGACGTCCGTGCTGAGCTACCGTTGCGGGGGCAGCGCCGGCTTGGCCGCGGCGTGTTTCCGCGCGGCGTGACCGGCTTCCCGTTTCATCCGCCGCTCGATCGACGCGACGCGGCGGACACCTGCTGTGCGGCGATTATAGCCCCGTCAAAGGCGGCGACGCGCCCGCCGCCGGGCTGCTATAATCCTCGCCCCTTCGACTCGCTCCACATAGGGGTTTCCCCGCTCCACCCGTGACCGGCAAGCTGTACATCCGCACCTTTGGCTGCCAGATGAACGAGTACGACTCGGCGAAGATGGCGGATGTGCTGCGGGACGCCGAAGGGCTCGAGCCGACCGATCGGCCCGAGCTCGCGGACGTTATCCTATTCAACACCTGCTCGGTGCGCGAGAAAGCGCAGGAGCGCGTGTTCCACGATCTGGGGCGCGTGCGCGCCCTGAAAAAATCGAACCCCGGGCTGATCATCGGCGTGGGCGGTTGCGTGGCAAGCCAGGAAGGCGCGACGATCGCGCAGCGCGCACCCTTCGTCGACGTGGTGTTCGGGCCGCAGACTCTGCACCGGCTTCCCGATCTGATCGCGCGGCGGCGCGCGACCGGCCGGCCTCAGATCGACGTAAGCTTCCCCGAGATCGAGAAGTTCGACCACCTGCCGCCGGCGCGCGTCGAAGGTGCGAGCGCATTCGTCTCGATCATGGAGGGCTGCAGCAAGTACTGCACGTTCTGCGTGGTTCCGTACACGCGCGGCGAGGAAGTTTCGCGGCCGTTCGAAGACGTTTTGACCGAGGTGGCTGATCTCGCCGATCAGGGCGTGAAGGAGGTGACGCTCCTCGGGCAGAACGTCAACGCCTATCGCGGGCGGATGAAGTCCGATGGCGCAGACGAAGAGATTGCCGATTTCGCGACGCTCCTTGAATATGTCGCCGAGATCCCGGGGATCGAGCGCATCCGCTTCATGACCTCGCACCCCAAGGAGATGAGCGCCCGGCTCATCGATGCCTACGAGAAGGTGCCGAAGCTCGTCTCCCAGATCCATCTTCCGGTGCAGTCGGGATCCGACCGCGTGCTGGCGGCGATGAAGCGCGGCTACACCGTGCTCGAGTACAAGTCGATCGTGCGGCGGCTGCGCGCGGTGCGCCCGCAGCTCTCGCTCTCGACGGACCTCATCGTCGGCTTTCCGGGCGAGAGCGATGGCGATTTCGAGCAGACCATGAGGCTCGTCGACGAAGTCGATTTCGACGGCTCGTTCAGTTTCGTTTACAGCGCGCGCCCCGGAACGCCGGCGGCGGAGTTCCCCGATCAGGTTCCGGGGACGACCGCGCAGGCCCGGCTCGGGCGCCTACAGGCCGCCATCGAAGCCCGCTATCGCGCGCACAGCGAGCGCATGGTCGGCTTGGCCGAGCGTGTGCTGGTCACCGGGCAGGCCGCGCGGGGAACGGCGGAGCTCGCGGGCCGCACCGAGAACAATCGCGTGATCAACTTCCGCGGCGATGCGGCGCTGATCGGTTCCTACGTCGAGGTCTGGGTGAGCGCCGCGCTTGCGCATTCGCTCCGCGGTGAACTCCGGTGCAGCTAGGCTGTCTTTGTCGCGGCCCTTTTTCGCCGCGACTTGCTGCCATTTGTTTCGAGGATGACGAGGTATGACGATGCACGATCTGTCCACGCTTGCCCCCCACTTCTCGCGGCGACGCACGGCATGCGCGATCGCGGCCGCTTTCACGCTTGCCGGCTGCGCCAGCCTGCCTGACGGGAAGGCGCCCGAGGCCGCAGCGGCGCAGGCGGCTGCGACCGTGGCCGCGCAGGCGAGCGCGGCGCCCGCGCCGGCCCCTGCCGCGCCCGGTGCAGCGCCGGCGGCAAGCACGCCCACTGTCGCCGCCGCAGCCGCCGCCGCGCAGGCCGCAGCCGCCGCCGCGCAGTCGTCCAAACCGTTCGCGGAAGTGATCAAGGATGCCAAGGAGCATCCCGGGCTGTTTCCGCTCTGGACCAAGGACGACAAGGTCTGGATCGAGCTCAAGCCCGAGCAGTTCGACACACCATTCTTCTTTTCCGTCAACTTGAGCCGCGGACTGGGTGAACGGTTCATTTTCGGCGGCTTGATGGGCGGAAGCCATCTCGTCGAGTTCCACCGCGTGGGCAACAACGTGCAGCTGCTGGCGAAGAACGTCGAATACTTCGCGAGCCTCGGCAAGCCGCAGCAGCGCGCGGTCTCCGAGGCGTTCAGCGACAGTCTGCTCGGCTCGGTTCCGGTCGCGAGCCAGCCGCATCCTGAGCGCAAGAGCGTGCTGATCGAGGCGAACGCGCTGCTGCTCACCGACATCCCCGGCGGCAACGGCCTGCTCGAGCGGACCTACCGTCAATCGTACGGCTTCGACGCTCGCAACTCGAGCATCACCAAGAGCCGCGCTACCATGGACCTCGACGCCTTCGAAGTGAGCGCGCATTACTCGCTCGCGCGCGTCTCGCCGCCGCCGGTCAGCCCCGGCTCGACGCCGTACACGCCGCCCCCGGCAACCGTGCCCGACGTGCGCAGCCTCTTCCTCGGCTTCTACTACAACTTCGCCAAGCTTCCCGACGTGCCGATGCAGCCGCGCAAGGCCGACGATCGCGTCGGGTACTTCATGACCACGCGCTACGACTTCGCCGACGAGCGCAAGATCACGCCGCGCGTCAATTACATCAACCGCTGGCGGCTGGAGAAGAAGGATCCCGACGCGGAGCTTTCCGAGCCGAAGCAACCGATCGTGTTCTGGCTCGACCGCAACATTCCCGAGGAGTATCGCGCGACGATCATCGCCGGCGTGCTCGAATGGAACAAGGCCTTCGAGAAGATCGGCTTCAAGAACGCGATCGAGGCGAAGGTCCAGCCCGACGACGCCGATTTCGACACGCTCGACGCGCGCCACGCCTCGATTCGCTGGATGACGACCGCGCGGCCGCTCTTCGGCGGCATCGGCCCGTCGCAGGTCGACCCACGCACGGGCGAGATTCTCGACGCGGACATCGGGATCGATCCGGTGCGGCTGCGCAACCGCCGCTATCAGCGCGTCGAGCAGGTGCCCGATCCATCGACCATCCCGGGACTGCTCAACCATCCCGAGATGCTCTGCCAGCGCGCCGACTTCGCCGCGCAGGAAATGGATTTCGCACTCGACGTGCTCGAAGCGCGCGGCGAGATCGATCCCGACAGCCCGGAGGCGGAGCAGTTCGTACTCGACGATCTGAAGGACGTGGTGATGCACGAGGTCGGCCACACGCTCGGCCTGCGCCACAACTTCCGTGCCTCCACCGTCTACAGCCAGAGGCAGCTCGACGACCCGGTGTTTACCGCCGCCAACGGTATCGCCGGCTCGGTGATGGAGTACAACGCGATGAACATCGCGCTCAAAGGCGAGCGCCAGGGCGCGTACGGCATGAAGACGCTTGGGCCGTACGACTACTGGGCGATCGAGTACGGCTATCGCGAGGTTCCCGCGGACAAGGAGGATACCGAGCTCAAGCGCATCGCCGGGCGGAGCAGCGAGGCGCTGCTCGCCTACGCCACCGACGAGGACAATGCCTTCTCGATCGACCCTGAAGCCAACCAGGGCGACATCGGCAACGATCCGCTCGACTTCGCACGCCGCCGCATCATCCTCGTGCAGGAGATGTGGGATCGCTGGCAGTCGAAGAAGCTCAAGCCTGACGAGAACTACGCCGTGTACCGGCGCGTCGTCGAACGGGGACTGATCGCGATGACCGGCACCTCGACCAACGTCGCCAAGTACATCGGCGGCGTCACCACCCTGCGCGACCACGTGGGGAGCCCGCGCGCGCCGCTCACCCCGGTCGACCCGGTCAAGCAGCGCGAGGCGCTCAAGATCATCGCCAACGGGCTCTTCTCGGCCGACAGCTTCCGCTTCAAACCGGAGTTCATGCGCCGCGTGCAGGTCGACTGGATGGATCGCAACGACACCTACGATCTCGGGCTGTCCACGCCCGACGTCGACTATTCGCTCAACACCCAGGTGCTCAATGCCCAACGCAAGGTGCTGAACCAGCTCATGAGCGACTCGGTCGCGCAGCGCATCCTGGACAGCCAGCTGAAAGTCGATGATCCGCGCAAGGCACTGCACCTCGACGACGTGTACGACACGCTCAAGGTCGCGATCTGGAGCGAGCTCAAGACCGGACGCGAAATCACGCCGCTGCGCCGCAATCTGCAGCGCGAATACGTGGCGCGCGTCGCAGGCGGATTGCTCCGGCCCGGCGGATCGATGCCGGCCGACGCGCGTTCGCTCCTGCGCGAGCAGGCGAAGGAATTGCGCCGGGACATCGCTGCGGCTCAGGGCAAGTCCGGGTATTCCAAGGAGACGCGGGCGCACCTCGCCGAGGCGCTGACCCAGCTCGACGAGGCCTTGAAGGCGCCGATCGTCCGCCAGGGCGTCTAGAGGACGCGCGAAGGGAGGCGTAGCGCAGCTTGGCAGCATCCGAGGGCAGTCGCGGCACCAGAGGCGGCCGGCGCGGGGAGATCACGATCTCGCTCGCGCCGCTCGACAACCGTGCGCTTGCCAACCTCTGCGGTCCGGTCGACGCCAATCTGCGTCAGATCGAAGCCGCGTACGACGTCGCAATCGCGCGCCGTGGCGCGACGTTCACGTTGCGCGGAGCGCCATCGCAGGCCGAGCAGGCCGGTTCCGCGCTGCAGCGCTTTTACGCGCGTGCGGACGAACCGCTCACCGTCGATGACATCCAGCTCGGCTTGATCGAGTTTGGAGCGCAGCGCGGCGTGCCTGCAGCGCCCGACGAAGCGCTGCAGCTTCGCACGCGCCGCGCCGATCTGCACGGACGGACGCCCAACCAGATCGCCTATCTCAAGAACATCCAGGAGCATGACGTCACCTTCGGCATCGGGCCGGCGGGCACCGGCAAGACCTACCTCGCGGTCGCCTGCGCCGTCGACGCGCTGGAGCGCGACGCGGTCAAGCGCATCGTTCTCGTGCGCCCGGCCGTGGAAGCCGGCGAGCGGCTGGGCTTCCTCCCGGGAGACTTCGCGCAGAAGGTCGATCCCTATCTGCGCCCCCTCTACGACGCGCTCTACGATCTCATGGGCTTCGACCGAACCGCGAAATCATTCGAGCGCAACACGATCGAGATAGCGCCGCTCGCCTACATGCGCGGGCGCACGCTCAATCATTCGTTCATCATCCTCGACGAAGCGCAGAACACGACACCCGAGCAGATGAAAATGTTCCTCACGCGCATCGGCTTCGGCACCAAGGCGGTCGTCACCGGCGACGTGACGCAGATCGACCTCGCCCGCGGCCAGAAGAGCGGGCTCATCGAGGCGCGGCGCGTGCTCGACGACGTGCGCGGCATCGCCTTCACCGACTTCACCAGCGCCGACGTAGTGCGCAATCCGCTGGTGCAGAAGATCGTCAACGCGTACGAGACCCACACCCGGAGCGCGCGCGTCGACGCCCCCGACGCCGGCCGCCAGGGCGGGCGCTGAGCGCTTCATCGCGATGCAGAAGCGCCGACGCGCGCGGCTCGCGCTCACCGTGCAGTACGCGGTCGAGGATGACGACCTGCCTGCCCCGGCGTTGCTGCGGCGCTGGGCGCGGGCCGCGCTCGGGCGCGATGCCGCGGTCACCCTGCGCTTCGTCGGCGAAGCCGAAGGACGCGCGCTCAACCGCCGCTATTGCCGGCGTGACCGCCCGACTAACGTGCTCGCGTTCGTGTACCATGAAGGGCGTGGGACGCATGCGATCGACGGCGACGTCGTGCTCTGCGTTCCGGTCTTGCGGCGCGAAGCCGGGGAGCAAGGCAAGGTGCTGGCGGCCCATAGCGCGCATCTCGTCGTCCACGCGATGCTCCACCTCCAGGGTTACGATCACTCGCAGGCCGCCGAAGCGGCGCGGATGGAAGCGCGTGAGACTGCCATACTTGCCCGCCTCGGCTTCCCCGATCCCTACGCCGTGAAGGCGAGCATTCGCCGGTGGGGCTCGCGGCGAGCGTCGCGATGAGCCAAGACGCTCCCGGCCGGCAAGCGCCGCGCCCGACGCTGCTGGAGCGTCTCTCCGCATTCCTTATCCGCGAGCCGGAGGACCGCGAGGAGCTGCTTGCGCTCCTCCACGGCGCGTTCGAGCATCGCTTGCTCGACGCCGACGCGCTTTCCATCATCGAGGGCGCGCTCCAGGTCTCCGAGATGACCGTGCGCGACGTTATGATCCCGCGTGCACAGATGGACGTCGTGTCCATCGACGACGATCCGGCACAGTTCATTCCCTTCGTCATGGAAACGCGCCACTCGCGCTTTCCGGTGATCGGCGAGAACAAGGACGACGTGGTCGGGATCCTTCTCGCCAAGGAGCTTCTCAATTACTACGCGAGTCCCGAATCGTTCAATCTGCGCGACACGCTACGGCCGGCAGTGTTCGTGCCCGAGTCGAAGCGGCTCAACGTGCTGCTGCGCGACTTTCGCGCCAACCGCAACCACATCGCCATCGTCGTCGACGAGTATGGCGGGGTTTCCGGGTTGGTGACGATCGAGGACGTGCTCGAGCAGATCGTCGGCGACATCGAGGACGAGTACGATTTCGACGAGGCCGAGGACAACATCATCCCGGAGGCGAACGGCCGCTTCCGCGTCAAGGCGCAGACCGAGATCGTCGACTTCAACGAGACGCTGAAGGCGGACTTCGCCCACGAGGAGTTTCAGACCGTCGGGGGCCTCGTGCTCCAGGCGTTCGGCCGGCTTCCGAAGCGCGGCGAAGCGACGACGATCGACAGCTTCCGCTTCCGCGTCGTTCGCGCCGACAGCCGCCGCATCTACACGCTCGAGGTCGAGCGGCTGACGCCCGAACCCGAGAAAGAATCGAGCACGGGCGAGACCTGATGCCGGCCACGCCATTCGTCGTAGCGGCACTGCTGCTCGGCGTGGCGACCGTGTTCGGCTTTGCACCGTTCGGTTTCTGGGAGCTGCCGGCGCTCACGCTCGCGGCGCTCTTCCTGCTGTGGCGGCAATCCGCTTCACCGCGCGTCGCGGCCTGGATCGGCTTTGCGTTCGGTGCCGGGTTGTTCGGCGTGGGCACGTCGTGGGTGTACATCGCGCTGGCGCTCTTTGGCGGCATGCAGGGCGTCCTGGCGGGACTCGCAACCTTCGCCTTCTGCGCCTATCTCGCGCTCTTCCCTGCACTTACCGGCTGGGCGAGCGCGCGACTCGCACCGAAGTCGTCGAACGCCAGGCTCGTCGCGGCGGCCGCGTGCTGGACGCTGGCCGAATGGCTGCGCAGCTGGCTCTTCTCGGGTTTTCCCTGGCTTTCGGTCGGCTATGCGCAAGTGCAGATGCCGCTGGGCGGCTATGCGCCGCTCGGCGGCGTTTTCCTGGTGAGCCTCACGGTGGCGGCGTCGGCCGCGCTCGTCGCTAGCGCGGTGGGATATCTGCGCTCGGGCTTGCGAGGGGGCGCGGCGGTCGCAGCGGCTGCGCTTGCCGCGGTCTGGCTCGCCGGCTTCGCGCTGCGCGCGATCGAATGGAGTCGTCCGGATGGCGCGCCGGTCACCGTGAGCCTGATCCAGGGAAACATTCCCGAGGACGTGAAGTTCGAATCCTCGTATCGCGACGAGACGCTCTCGACTTACGCCGAGCTGGTCGCGCAAGCCAAGGGCCGGCTCATCGTTCTGCCCGAGTCGGCGTTGCCGATGTTCGCCGACGAGGTTCCGGTCGACTACGTCGCGAAACTGCGTAGCGCGGCACAGGAGCGCGGCGGCGATCTCCTGCTTGGACTCTTTTTCTTCGAGCCGCGCAAGCCGGGCGAGGACGAGGACCGCTACTTCAACAGCGTGGTGAGCATCGGCGAGGCAACGACGCAGCGCTACAGCAAGCGACACCTGGTCCCGTTCGGCGAAACGATCCCGGCGAAGCCGGTTTTCGGCTGGTTCATTCGCCGCGTGCTGTCGATACCGCTTGCCGACCAGACGCCGGGGCCTGCCCAACAGGCGCCCTTCAAGGTGGCGGGACAGCGCGTTGCCGTGAACATCTGTTATGAAGACGCCTTCGGGAGCGAGCTCCTGTACGCGCTCCCGGAAGCCACGCTGCTGGTCAATGTCACCAACGACGCCTGGTATGGCCGCTCGCTCGCCGCGGAGCAGCACGAGCAAATTGCCGCCATGCGCGCGCTCGAAACATCGCGCCCGATGCTTCGCGCGACCAACACCGGCATCACCTCGATCATCGATCACCACGGGATCGAGCTGGGGCGGCTGCCGTGGTTCACTCGCGGCGTGCTGGAAGGCGCGATCGCCGGCCGCAGCGGCAGCACACCCTACGTGCGCTTCGGCGATTTTCCGGCCGTCGTCCTCGCGCTCCTGCTGGCAGGCGCCGCTGCGCTTGCCTCCCGCAAGTGGCGTGGCGCGCCGCTCATCCAGTAAGATCGGGCTCGTTTGTGCTTCTCGGCCGTCCGATGCTCACTTTTCAGCAGGTCATCGCCACGCTCCAGGATTACTGGGGCGGGAGAGGATGCGCGCTGCTGCAGCCCTACGACATCGAGGTTGGAGCAGGAACCTCGCATACTGCCACCTTCCTGCGTGCGCTCGGACCCGAGCCGTGGCGTGCGGCCTACGTGCAGCCGTCGCGCCGGCCGAAGGATGGGCGGTATGGCGAAAACCCCAACCGCCTGCACCAGCACCACCAGTTTCAGGTCGTGCTCAAGCCCTCGCCCGCCGACATCCTCGAGGTCTACCTCGGCTCGCTCAAAGCGCTCGGGCTCGACCTCAAGCAGAACGACGTGCGCTTCGTCGAAGACGACTGGGAGAATCCGACGCTCGGAGCCTGGGGGCTCGGCTGGGAAGTGTGGCTGAACGGCATGGAGATCACGCAGTTCACCTATTTCCAGCAGGTCGGGAGCCTCGATTGCGACCCGATCACCGGCGAAATCACCTACGGTCTCGAACGCCTCTCGATGTATCTGCAGGACGTGGAATCGGTGTTCGATCTGCAGTACGTCGAGGGAATATCGTATCGCGACGTCTTCTTCCAGAACGAAGTCGAGCAATCGAAGTACGCTTTCGACGAATCGAGCGTGCCGAAGCTCTTCGAGCAGTTCGCGCTCTTCGAGGCGGAAGCAAAGCGGCTGCTCGAAGCGAAGCTCCCGCTGCCGGGTTACGAGATGATCCTAAAGGCAGCGCACAGCTTCAATCTGCTCGACGCGCGCGGCGCCATCTCGGTCACCGAGCGCGCGGGCTACATCGGCCGGATCCGCACCCTGTCGCGCCTGGTCGCGCAGGCCTACGTCGATTCGCGCGAAGCGCTCGGCTTCCCGATGCTGCCCCCCGAGCAGCGGAGAGCAGCGTGAGCGCGACGCTCCTGCTCGAGCTCGTCACCGAAGAGCTGCCGCCCAAGGCGCTGAAGCAGCTCTCGGAAGCCTTCACGCAGGAGCTCGCCGCGGGGCTCAAACGCCGCGATTTTCTGGCGTCCGGCAGCGTTGCGACCGCGTATGCGACGCCGCGCCGGCTGGCTGTAACCGTGAGCGACGTCCGCGCCATAGCGCCCGACAAACCCTTCAAGGAGAAGCTTCTGCCGGTGAGCGTAGCCTTCGACGCGAAAGGCAATCCGACGCCGGCGCTCATCGGCAAGCTGAAAGCAAAAAATCTCTCGCACCTCGATCCCAAATCGTTGCCGCGCGAACACGACGGCAAGGTCGAGGTGCTCGTCTACGCCGACATCGCCAAGGGCGGGCCGCTCGTGAACGCCCTTCAGAGCGCGCTCGAAGAGGCGATCGAGAAGCTGCCGATCCCCAAGGTGATGAGTTACGCGGGGGCGGGCGGCTATTACAATGACCAGAAATTCATAAGGCCGGCACACAGCCTGATCGCGCTGCACGGCCCGGACATCCTGCCTGTCCGGGCTCTCGGGCTGCGTGCGGGGAATCTGACCGACGGTCACCGCTTTCTCAGCCGGGCCGGGATCGAGATCGCCAACGCGGGCGCCTACGCCCCAACGCTGGAAGCCGAAGGCAAGGTGTGCCCGAGCTTCGCCGCGCGCCGCGCGCGAATCGTCGACGAGCTCTCCGCCGCGGCGGCCGGCGCGACCGTGCTAATGCCGGAAGCGCTGCTGAACGAGGTGACCGCGCTGGTCGAATGGCCGAAGGTTTACACCGGAGGATTCGCCGCCTCGTTCCTCGAAGTGCCGCACGAATGCCTGATCCTGACCATGCAGCACAACCAGCGCTACTTCGCGCTGGCAGGTTCCGACGGGAAGCTGCAGAACCGGTTTCTGCTGGTGAGCAACATCGACACGCGCGAGCCCGAAGCGATCATTCGCGGCAACGAGCGCGTGCTGCGCGCGCGGCTTGCCGACGCCAAGTTTTTCTTCGACCAGGACCGCAGAGAGCGTCTCGAATCGCGCATCGCGAAGCTCGCCGGCATCGTCTACCATCACAGGCTTGGCAGCCAGGAACAACGCGTCCTCCGGCTGCGGGTCCTTGCGCGCCAGATCGCCGGTGCGATCGGAGCGGACGCGGCGCTGGCGGAGCGCGCCGCGCTCCTCGCCAAGGCGGATCTCGTCACCGGCATGGTCGGCGAGTTCCCGGAGCTGCAGGGCACGATGGGACGCTACTACGCGCAGCACGACGGCGAGCCGGGCGCCGTGGCGGACGCGATCGCGCAGCATTACTGGCCGCGCTACGCAGGAGA
>Ga0335083_10009983_pt1 | contig 11510 bp, 11 predicted proteins | sample Lox_Sample_42_FD_206716 | JGI IMG/M metagenome (GOLD analysis project Ga0335083, IMG submission 206716) | Soil microbial communities from Loxahatchee National Wildlife Refuge, Florida, United States - Lox_Sample_4.2 | ecosystem: Environmental > Terrestrial > Soil > Wetlands | place: USA... | reverse complement strand
ATCCCGTGGCAAGCCGCGAGGATTGCGTGGCATCGCGCTCCACAGTGATCTTCTCGTCCAGCGCATAGGCCAGCAGCCGCTGTTCGCCGATCGGGAAGCCCGACAGACGCGCATCGCCGACATAGGCGACCGAACCGTCCTTGCCGCGTTCATAGATCGTGAGGATGCCTGGCGGCAGACCGGTGTCGCCGTCATTGGTGAGCCGCACCGCCGCCATCGGATTGCGCTGCGACGAATCGGACTGGAAGAGCGCCAGCCGCTGGCCCGGCAGCTCGCGATCGATCATGGGGATCGAGAGTGTGCGGCCGTTGGCTACGTTCACGGAGCGTGGGAACTTGAACACGACCTGTGTTGCGGCGTCCGTCGCCTGGATCTGCTCCGGATTGCCTGCCATCGGCATGGATGCTCCTGCGGGAAGTCCCATGATCGTGGATTTGGGGAGGGGCGGCGCGGCCGCTGGCGCAGGAGGAGGCGGCGATGAAAAAGTCGAGTCGGCGCGCTTGACGTTCTGTGCCTCGACGCCGCCGCGATCGATATAGGGATTGAGCCGTCCGGCGACTTCGACGGGCACTTCCGGCCGCGAGACGTAGTAGGCCTCGTAGAGCGCCTGGTGGAAGGCGATCGGCCGGCCGGAGACGAGCGTCAATTCGACATCCTTCCAGTCCTGGCCGCTCATATTCTCGACCGTCGCCCAGCCCTGCAGCGCAACCTTCGGCGCCTGGCCGTCGGCCGGCAGGGTCAAGCGATACGAGGCCTTCCAGACCGGCACGGTCACGATGTAGGCGACGCGGATCGTCCGCTTGCCCTGTCCACGCGCTGAAAGATCGAGCGTGCGAGACTCCCTGGCGCGGTTGGCCTGGATGGCAAGCAGCGCCTTGGCGATCTTGTCACGCAGCGCCGAATCGGTGAACTGGAGATCCTCGGCGTCTTCGAGGATGAACTGCTCTAGCCCGTGGTCGGTAAACAACGCCACGCGGGTGCGCTTGCCGATGCCCTTGCCGTCCGTTGAAGTCACCTGCTCCTCAGCGACGGAGACGATGCGACCGACCATGGCTCGGGAGCCGCGGACGGAAACTTCCGCGCCCTTCAGCGCGCCCAGCAGGTCGGCCGGCGATTCAAGCGCGCTCTGATCGAATGGAAGGTCCTTGAAGGCCTGACGGAGTGGCTCCTTGCCCGGCAGGCTGAGGCCGCCGACGCCGCCCTTGTCGTCGTAGACGACCAGGCTTTTCAGCACATCGTCGACCTGGTCGAGCGAGACGGTGAGCTTCAGGGTGGCATCGCCGTCGACCTGCGCTTCGTACTCGAAATAGCCGAGGCCGCCGGAGGACAGCATCACGCGTTTCAGCGCGAGCTCCTGGGCGAAGGCGAACGACGGCAGGCCGACGAAAGCCAGGACGGCCAATATCAGAAGACGTGGCATGGAGCCTCCCCGCGATAGTCCGCGAAGCCTGCGCACGGACTGTGACACGACCGCGGCAACCGTGGGGAGAATCTGCGGGAGCTTACGCGAGCGCGTCCTTCAGGGCCTCGAACGGCAGCAGCACGCATTCGTGCCGCGACTTGTGGCTGGCGACCGGCTCGAAGGCATCGAACGGGTCATGTGCCTTGCCGGCTTCGCGGCCGATCGCGCGCTCGGCCTCGTGCCGATACTGGGCGATGCCAGCCGCATCCTTGCCCACGGCGACCGACGCCAGAGCCGCGGCCGAGGCCTGGCAAAGAAGGCAGCCACGGACCTGATGGCCGATCTCGGCAATCCTGCCCTGCCCGTCCAGCGTCACGTCGACGATCACGCGGTCGCCGCACAGGGGATTGTCGCGCCGCGCGGTCTTGGTTGGCGCCGCGAGCTTGCCCGCGCCCGTCTTGGACTTGGCGAGGGCGACGATCTTTTCCTGATAGAGCTGGTCGTTCATCGGAGCGTCTTGGCCGCGTGCGTGACACCCGCCAGCAGAGCGTCGATGTCGGTGTTGTCGTTGTAGGGCGCGATCGAGACGCGCGTCGTGCCGTCGAGATCGAAGCGGTCCATCAGCGGCTGCGCGCAATGATGGCCGGCGCGCACCGCGACACCGAAGGAGTCGAGCGTTTGCGCCACGTCGTGCGGATGCACGCCGTCCAGCATGAAGGACACGACGGGATAGCGGTTCTGCAACGACGCCGGACCCAGGATCTGCGTGCCGTCGATCTTCTGCAGACCATCCAGCACGCGCTGCACCAGGCCCATCTCGTGATCGTGCGCGGTCGTCCAATCGAGTGCAGTCATCCAGTCGCAGGCCATGCCGAGCCCGATCGCCGGACCGATCGGCGGCGTGCCGGCCTCGAACCGGCGCGGGGCCGGCGCCCAGGTCGTCTCGGCGAGCGTCACCCGGCCGATCATCGAGCCGCCGCCCATGAACGGCGGCATGGCGTCGAGCAGCTCGGGCCTGGCCCACAGCACGCCGACACCGTTCGGCCCGTAGGCCTTGTGGCCGGCGAAGACGTAGAAATCGATGCCCAGCGTCTTGAGGTCGACGGGCCCATGCGGCGCGCGCTGGGCGCCGTCGAGCATGACCTTGGCGCCGACCGTCTTTGCCGCTTCGACGACCCTGCGCACATCGAGCAGCGCGCCAGTGACGTTGGACACGTGCGCGAGCGAAAGCAGCTTCGTCCTGGGGGTGAGCAGCTTCGGCAGGGCCTCGAGATCGATCTGGCCGTCGGTCGTGACCGGCAGCATGTCGAGCTCGATGCCGCTCCGCTGGCGCAGGAGCTGCCAGGGCACGATGTTGGAATGGTGCTCCAGCTCCGACAGCAGGATGCGGTCGCCCGGCTTCAGAAGCTGGCCGTAGGAATAGGCCACGAGATTGATCGCCGCCGTGCAGCCGCCGGTGAAGACGATCTCCATGGGTTGCACGCCCAGGAAGCTGGCGACGGCGACGCGGGCGTTTTCATAGGACTCGGTCGCCCGCTCGGCCAGGCGATGCACGCCGCGCAGCACATTGGCGCGGCCGGTGGTCTCGTAGGTGCGCACGGCGTCGATCACGGCAAGCGGCGTCTGGGCCGAGGCGCCGTTGTCCAGATAGTGGATCGGCCGGTCGTCGATGATCTCCGAGAGGATGGGAAACTGGCGCCGGACTTGGGCGACGTCGAAGGTCATGCGTCTTGCTCTTCCGGACCGAGCGCTTCTAAGGCGGAGGTTACTCCGCCGCTCGCGCCCATGATCTTGAGCGCGCAGGATGCGCGCGGTCCATAAGGCATGAGCGTCGTCATCGGGTACGCGCCCGCCAGGCGGCCAGCGCCTCGGGCGTGTCGATGTCGGTGATCGCAGCCTCGCCCGCCATCTCGACCTCGCAGACGAGATCGGCATGCTCGCCGATCAAGTGCTTGGCGCCGGTGTCGCCCGCGACCTTGGCGATTTCCGCGAAGAAACGGCGATCCCACAGGACGGGATTGCCGCGCTTGCCGTTCACCGTGGGCACGCAGATCGAACGGCCCTCGACGGGACTGAAGGCCGCCATCAGCCGGTCAAGCAGGCCCGCGTTCACGCCCGGCATGTCGCCGAGCTGCACGATCGCGGCATCGACATCCTTGTCGAGCGCGGCGATGCCGGTGCGCACCGAGGTGCTGAGGCCGTCGGCGAAGTCGGGATTGGTGACGTAGCGCAGCCGACCGGTCGGCACGGCAGCGGAGATTGCCGCCCTCACCTGCTCGGCCATGTGGCCCAGCACGACCACGACCTCAACCGCCTGCGAGGCGAGTGCCGCCTTCACCGCATGCACGACCAATGGCTGGCCTTCGGCGTCGGCAAGAAGCTTGTTCGGGCCGCCCATGCGCGTCGAGCGGCCGGCCGCCAGCACCAGCACGGCGGTGCGCGGCGCATGCTGCGGTCCGGCATCGTCGCTTGCATCCTCATCGCGAGGCTGCGGGCGCGTGGCGATCTCGGCCAGCAGGCCGCCCGCGCCCAGGCGCACGAGCTCGGCGCGCCCGACCGGCAGCCCGGCGGCGAGCCGCTCCAGCACCATGTCGAAGCCGTTGTACTTGGGCGACTTGGCGCATCCCGGCAGGCCCAGTACCGGCTTGCCGTCGATCTCGCCGGTCAGCAGCAGGTTGCCCGGATCGACCGGCATGCCGAAATGGATGACCGTGCCGCCCGCCTGCTCGATGCCGGCAGGCACGACGTCCTTGCGGTCGACGATCGCGGAGGCGCCGGCGACCAGATAGATGTCGCAGCCCTCGCCCTTCAGCTCCTCGAGCGCCGCCGCGATCTCGTCGGCGTCATGGCCGCAGCGTCGTTCGCTGACCAGCGTGCTGCCGAGCGACGTCAATCGGTTGGTGGTCGTGGCGACGGCCTTGTCGAGTGCCTTGTCGCGCGTGCCGGGGAGCTTGGTCTGCACCAGGCCGGCGCGCATCGCCTTGAAGGGCGCGACCGAGACCAGCGGCTGGTTCGCCGACTTCGCGACTTCGAGCGCGCGAGCGATGGCGTCGCGCGGTGCGGCGTAGGGAATGATCTTCACCGTCGCCACCATTTGGCGTGGCGTGACGCGCGCATAGGGTGCGAGGGTCGCGACGGTCACCGATTCGTCGACCTCGTTCATGGCATCGATGCGTTCGTGATCGATGACCGCGAGCCCCGCTTCGCGCGCAAAATGATTGCAGCGGCCCGTGAAAGGCGCGGTGACCTCGATCCCGCCGCCGGCCAGCGCCCTGGCGAGCGTGGCCGCAGCTTCGTCCTCGTGCATGTCCGCAGGCTCGAGGCGTGCCGCGATGATGCTTTGCGCTCCCGCGGCCTTCAGCCGGGCAACGTCGTCGCCCGAGAGGATGCGGCCCTTGGAGAAGTTGATTCCGTTCGCGCGCCAACTGTGCCCAAGAATGGCACCGCTTGCCTCGTCGATCGGAGTCTCGCCGAATTTCACGCGGCGGCGACCTTCGGCGCGGAAAGCGCTTCCAGGCGGCGGGCGCGGACCTCGACGATCTGGCCCAGGATCGACACGGCGATCTCCGCCGGCGACTTGGCGCCGATATTGAGGCCGACCGGCCCGTGCACGCGCGCGAACATCTCGTCGGTGATGCCGACCTCGGCCAGACGCTCCTTGCGCTTGGCGTGGGTGCGGCGGCTGCCCAGCGCGCCGATATAGAAGGCGTCGGACTTCAGCGCCGATTCGAGCGCGGGATCGTCGAGCTTGGGATCGTGGGTGAGCGTCACGACGGCGGTGGACACATCGAGGCCCATCGCCTGGAAGGCCTCATCCGCCCAGTCCTGGATGACCTTCACGCCGGGGAAGCGCTGCGAGGTCGCCCAGGCGCCGCGGGGGTCGACGACGGTGACGTCGAACTCGAGCATGGTCGCCATCGGCGCAAGCGTCTGCGCGATGTGCACGGCGCCCACGATGATCAGCCGCGGCGGCGGCACATAGACGTTCAGGAAGATCTTCTGGCCACCGACATCGATCGTCTCGCTCTTGCCGGTCTCCATCGCCCGGCGCGCGGCCGACACGATGGCCTGGTCGGTGCCGAGCGTGCCCTTGGTGCTGTCGAGATAGATCAGGCCCTCGGCCGCGTCGCTGAGGCGCGTGGCGAGAGTAACCGACCGGCGCTTGGCGCGCGCCTCCTGGAGGGCGGCGAGGGTCTCGGCCTGCATGGCTCAGTTCACCTTCTCGACGAAAACCTGCACCTTGCCGCCGCAGGCCAATCCGACATCCCAGGCCTGCTCGTCGGTGACGCCGAAGTCGAGCAGGCGTGGCTTGCCGTCCTTGATGGCGTCGAGCGCTTCCTTGACAACGGCGCCTTCGATGCAGCCGCCGGACACGGAGCCCACCATCGCGCCCGTGTCATCGACGCCGAGCTGGCTGCCGACGGGGCGCGGTGAGGAACCCCAGGTGGTGATCACGGTGGCCACGGCCACGCCCTTACCGGCGGCTTTCCATTTGCCGACCTGATCCAGAACTTCCAATGCGTCGCTCATGGTCTCTACTCCTTGCGCAGATCGGTCTGCCAGTCGGCCAACCGCTTGTCCGCGCGATGAACGTGACTGTCTAAAGCGGCGATCAGCCCGGCCAGGCTTTCGAGATTGTGCACCGGACGGAATTCGTCGACATGCGGCAGCATCGCCTTGTTGCCCTGAGATTTGGGTTCGTAGGCCCCATACCTCAAGAGCGGGTTGAGCCAGATCAGGCGGCTACAGGATTTGTGCAGGCGCTCCATCTCCTCCGCCAGCCCGGCCGCGCCCTCGCGGTCCAGCCCGTCGGTGATCAACAATACCACGGCCCCCTGCCCCAGCACGCGGCGCGACCACTTGTTATTGAACTCGTGGAGCGCCTGGCCGATTCGGGTGCCGCCCGACCAATCTTCCACCTGCGCCGAGGCTTTGGCCAGCGCTATATCTACGTCCCTATAACGAAGCGCCCGCGTCACGTTGCTGAGGCGCGTGCCGAAGGTGAAGCAGAAAACCCTGTCGCGATCGTTGGTAATGGCGTGCATGAAATGCAGGAACATGCGCGTGTAGCGGGCCATCGAGCCTGAGATGTCGCACAGGATCACCAGAGGCGGCGGACGCAGGCGCGGCTCGCGTTTGCGCAATTCGATCAGGCCTTCCGGCCGTAGGGCCCGGCGCAGCGAGGCGCGGAAATCGACGCGTGGACCACGGCGCGCGGACCGATGGCGCCGCGTGCGCCGCTCCGGCACCGGCAGGCGCATGCGCGCGATGGCACGCAAGGCTTCGTCTATCTCGGCCTGGCTCATCTGCTCGAAGTCGCGATGCTGCAGCACCTCGCGGTCGGAGACGGTGAAGGTCGCCTCGATCTCTACTTCCGGCGGCTCGTCACTCTCGGGAGCTTCGCCACGGCCGGGCTGCAAGGCCTCCTGCAGACGTCGGCTGACTTGCTTGCGCTGATCGGGCTCGGCCGGAACGGTCACCTGCGGCAGCAGCATCTCCATCATTTTCTCGAGGAGACGCGGATTGCGCCAATAGACGTGGAAGGCTTGGTCGAAGATCTCGCGCTGATCGCGGCGGTTCACGAAGACCGAGTGGAGCGTCCAGTAGAAGTCCTCACGCTTGCGCAGGCCCGCGGCTTCCACGGCTTCGACGGCACGCAACACCTGCCCCGGCCCGACCCGGAGGCCCGCCGTGCGCAAGGTGCGGGCGAAATGGACGATGTTGGTGGCGAGCTTGTCCATGCTAGCCCGTCTTCTTGCCTTCCTCTTGCGGACCGCGAGCCTCCGGCTCGCTCAGGCTCATGAGCGAGCCGGAGGCTCGCGGTCCAAAAGAGCATGACGCGGGCACCACCTTCAACCCAGCGGCTGAGCCGCGATGTCGGACTTCACCTTGCGCAGGATCTCCGCCGCTTCGGTGCCTTGAAGTCGCTGGATGTCGTCCTGGTACTTCAGCAGCACGCCCAAGGTGTCGTTGATCGTGCGCGGATCGAGGTCGAGCGTGTTGAGCTCCGAGAGCGCGGTCGCCCAGTCGATCGATTCGGCAACGCCCGGCGCCTTGAAGAGGTCGAGCTTGCGCAGCTCCTGGACGAAGCCCACGACCTGCCTCGACAGGCGCTCACTCGCACCAGGCGCCTTGACCTTGAGGATCTCGAGCTCGCGCTTCAGGTCAGGATAGTCGACCCAGTGGTAGAAGCAGCGCCGCTTCAGCGCGTCGTGGATCTCGCGCGTGCGGTTCGAGGTGATGATGACGATGGGAGTCTCGGCGGCCTTCACCGTGCCGAGTTCAGGGATCGTCACCTGGAAGTCCGACAGCACTTCGAGCAGGTAGGCCTCGAACGGCTCGTCCGTGCGATCGAGCTCGTCGATCAGCAGGATGGGCGCGCCGCCGGCCTGCGGTTGCAGCGCCTCGAGCAGCGGACGGCGGATCAAAAAGCGCTCGTCGAAGATGTTCGATTCGAGCTCGCCGCGATCGTGCACGCCCTGCGCTTCCGCCAGACGAATCTCGATCATCTGCCGCGAATAGTTCCACTCGTAGACGGCAGAATTGACGTCGAGGCCTTCGTAGCACTGCAGGCGGATCAACGGCCGCTTCAAGGTCGCGGCCAGCACCTTGGCGATCTCGGTCTTGCCGACGCCCGCCTCGCCTTCGCAGAACAGTGGCCGGCCGAGCTTCAGCGCCAGATAGAGCACCGTGGCCAGGCTGCGGTCGGCGATGTAGTCGCCCTTCTTCAGGAGATCGACGGTGGCGTCGATGGACGCGGGTTTTTCGGATTGCATGCTCGTCCGATATGATGGGAAAACAACGGCAATTCAAGCGTTTGGGAGGTAACCATGGCGGAGGGCATGTTCAAGGGACGAACCGCCGTCGTCACCGGCGGCGCCCGCGGCATCGGCCTCGCCTGCGCCGCCAAGATCGCCTCGGGCGGCGGGCGGATCGCGCTGTGGGACCGCGATATGGACCGCGCCAGGCAATCCGCCGCATCGCTGGGCGATGCGATCGCCGTTCAAGTCGACGTGACCAGCGACGGCTCGATCGCCGAGGCGCTGGCCAAGACCGAGAAAGACATGGCCGCGCCCGACATCCTGGTGGCGAGCGCCGGCATCACCGGCCCGAACGCCACCGTCGTGCAATACCCGATCGATGCCTGGAAGCAGGTGATCGACATCAACCTGACGGGCGTCTTCCTCAGCAATCGCGCCGTCGCGGGCGGCATGGCCAAGCGCGGCTGGGGACGCATCGTCAACATCGCCTCGGTCGCGGGCAAGGAAGGCAATCCCAACGCCTCGGCCTACTCCGCCTCCAAGGCGGGCGTGATCGGGCTCACCAAGTCGCTTGGCAAGGAACTTGCGACCACAGGCGTGCTGGTCAACTGCGTGGCGCCGGCGGTGGTGAAGACGGAGCTGTTCAGCCAGATGACTGAACAGCACATCCAGTACATGCTCTCGAAGATCCCGATGAATCGCTTCGGCGAAGTCGAGGAAGTGGCCGAGATGGTGGCGTGGCTCGCCTCGCCGCTCTGCACCTTCGCGACGGGCGCGGCGTTCGATCTCTCCGGCGGAAGGGCGACCTACTGATGAGCAAGCTGCACGACCTGACGCTGACGGAGCTGGCGGCCGGCCTCTCCGCCAAGAAGTTCTCCTCGCGCGAGATCGTTCACGCGCTGCTGGCCCGCATCGACAAGGCGGGCGGCAAGCTGCACGCCTTCACCGAGGTCTATGGCAAGGAAGCCGTGTCCCTCGCCGACGCCGCCGACACCGCGCGCGCCTCGGGCTTCCCGCTCGGGCCGCTGCACGGGCTGCCCGTCGCCTACAAGGATCTCTGCGACATCAAGGGCAGGATCGGCACCGGCGGCTCCAAGATGTGGGAGAAGCGCATTGCGACGGAGACCTCGAATACGGTCGAGCGGCTGACGGCTGCGGGCATGATCCCGCTCGGCAAGCTGCACATGGTCGAGTTTGCCTTCGGCGGCTGGGGCACCAATCCGCTGATGGGCGCACCGTGGAATCCCTGGGATCTCAAGACCCATCGTGTGCCTGGCGGCTCGTCGAGCGGCACCGGCGTGGCCGTGGCGGCGCGGCTCACGCCCGCCGGCATCGGCAGCGACACCGGCGGCTCGGTGCGCATTCCTTGCGCCTTCAACGGTCTGGTCGGCCTCAAGGTCACGTTCGGCCGCATCGGCCTGCACGGTACGATGCTCTTGAGCTGGACACTCGATTCGATCGGGCCGATGGCGCGTTCGGTCGAGGATTGCGCGCTGATGCTGAACGCGCTGGCCGCACCCGATCCGCGCGATCCGACAACGCTCAGCCAGCCGCTCGAGGATTTCGCCGCGGCGGTCAGGGGCGGCTCGATCGAGGGCATGCGCTTGGCACTTCCCGACACCAAGCAGCTGCCCGACTTCGTGCATCCCGACGTCGTGCAGAGCTGGCAGACGGCCGCGCGGACCTTCGAAAGCCTCGGCGCGACGATCGAGGCCGTGCGCCTGCCTAGCTGGTTCTTTGAGCTGGGACCGTCGGCCGGCATCATCTCGACCTCCGAGATGTTCTCGCTGCATCGCGGCTGGATCGAGGACATGTCCAAGGCGATCGGCCCGGGCGTGCGGGCACGCGCGCTCGCCGGCAAGAACTTCCCGACCAGCGCCTACGCGGCCGAGCTGCGGCGTATGCATCAGCTTCGCGCGGAGTTCGATGAGTGGATGCATCCCTACGATGCGCTGCTGCTGCCCGGCGTGCCGATGCCCGCGATCCCGCTGTCGGAGGTCGACGAGACGTCGCCCATCGCGGCACACCTGACGCGGCCGGGCAATTATCTCGGCCTCTGCGCGCTTTCCATGCCCAGCGGCCAGTCGGGCGGATTGCCCCTCGGTATCCAGATCGTGGGCAAGCCTTACGCCGAGGGTGACGTGCTCAAGCTCGGCAAGGCCTTTCAGGACGCGACCGACTTCCACAAGCGCGCGCCGGACCTGTCGAGCCTCGGCCTCTAGCGCTGCGGCATGCCCTGCGGGACGACGGTCGCCACGATCGAGGCGTCGAGCGCTTCGTAATCGTGATAGCCGATCGTCTGATAGAGCTCGGCGCGGGTCTGCATGTCGCCGATCATGTTCTGCGTGCCGCCGTCGCGCTTGATCGCGGCGTAGAGCCTGGCCTGCGCCTTGTTGGCGACCCTCATGGCTGACACGGGCCAGATCACCATCTTGTAGCCCATTGCCTCGAATTCGCTCGCCGTGAAGAACGGCGTGCGGCCGAACTCGGTCATGTTGGCGAGCAATGGCACGCCGGGCATCGCCTTGGCGAAGGTGCGGAACATCTCGGCGTTGACCAGCGCCTCGGGAAAGATCGCATCGGCGCCCGCTTCGAGATAGCGCTTGGCGCGCGCCACGGCGCCATCCATGCCCTCGCTCGCCGCGGCATCGGTGCGGGCGATGATGCAGAGATGACGTCGCGCCTTGGCCGCGCCCGCAATCTTGGCCGCCATGTCGTGCGGATCGGCGAGCTTCTTGTCGTTCAGATGGCCGCACTTCTTCGGTAGCAGCTGATCTTCGATATGGACCGCGGCGGCGCCGGCATCCTCGAAGCTGCGCACCATGTGCATCACGTTGAGCGCCTCGCCGTAGCCGGTATCGCCGTCCACCAGCAGCGGCAAGGCGGACGCACGGGCGATCTGGCGGATGAAGAAGCTCACTTCGTCCACCGTGATCACGCCGAGATCGGGCAGGCCCATGCTCGCGGTCATTGCCGCGCCGGAAAGGTACAGCCCCTCGAACCCTGCCGCCTTCGCCTGCAGCGCCGCCATGCCGTTATGCGCACCAGGCAACTGCACGATGCCTGGCCGTGCCAGCAGCGCGCGAAACCGCTCCCCTGCCGGCGTGGAGGGGTACTCGGCCCCGACGAGATAGGTCATGCGAACCTCCTCACGCCGCCCTGTGGGCGAGCGGAACGAATGTCAGATCCTCCGGCCCGGTGTAGTTGGCGGTCGGGCGGATGATCTTGCCGTCGATGCGCTGCTCGATCACGTGCGCGCTCCAGCCCGAAGTGCGGGAGATCACGAACAGCGGCGTGAACATCGCCGTCGGCACACCCATCAGGTGGTAGCTGACGGCGCTGAACCA
>Ga0335083_10009982_pt1 | contig 11510 bp, 10 predicted proteins | sample Lox_Sample_42_FD_206716 | JGI IMG/M metagenome (GOLD analysis project Ga0335083, IMG submission 206716) | Soil microbial communities from Loxahatchee National Wildlife Refuge, Florida, United States - Lox_Sample_4.2 | ecosystem: Environmental > Terrestrial > Soil > Wetlands | place: USA... | reverse complement strand
CCTGCATGAGTGATCCCTCCTGATAGCTTCACGCTCGATGCCATCCAGTCAATGAGCCAATGCGGGGCATGTCCAAGACCTGTTTCACATAACGCGATGCAAATGAGGCATCACTGCAGTTCAGTGTCGTTATTTGTGACTAGCCAGCCAGCGTCGGTGACTACACTTGGCGCATGACCGACTCGGCCTCGCCGCTGATAGACCTCGACCTGCGCCTAGTGGGGTACTTCGTGGCGGTGGCCGAGCACCGGCATTTCGGCCGCGCGGCTGCCGCGGTGCGGGTGGCACAGCCTTCGTTGAGCCGGCAGATCCGACGTCTGGAGCAGCAGTTAGGCGTGCGGCTTTTGGACCGCACGCCCCAGGGCACCCGGCTCACCGAAGCCGGCGAGGTGTTCCTGCCCCGGGCCAGGGCACTGCTGCGCTCCGCCACCCAAGCCGCCGCGCAAGCCCGGGCCGCTGCGCAGCCCAGCCGCATCACCATCGGCTACACCTCGGGCTTGATCGTCACCCCGGCGGTGCGCGAGTTACGCCGCGAACACCCGGACGCCGACGTGCACACATTGCACCTGGACTGGAATCAACCGCGGGAGGCGTTGCTCGAGCATCGGGTCGATGCGGTGGTGACTCGGCTGCCGTTTGCGACCGACCAACTGCACGTGACGATCCTCTACGACGAGCCCAGGGTGCTGGTGGTAGCCCTGGATCATCGTCTGGCCGGTAGACAATCGGTCACCATCGACGACATTGCCGATGAACCGATGCCGCGGGTGCGCCACTCCGATCCGGCCTGGAGCGCGTTCTGGCGCATCGACCCCCGGCCCGACGGGCGACGGGCACCCGACGGCCCGTTCATCGACGCGCTGGAAGACAAGTTCGAATTCATCGCCGCCGGGCAAGCGGTGGCCATAACGGCCGGCTTTCGCGGCAACAGCTTGCGGCCCGATATCACCACGGTGCCCCTGGAAGGTGTCGAACCCAGCCACGTCGTATTGGCAAGCCGCGCAGGGGATCGCAGCCGGCTGGTGGCGGCTTTCCGCAAGCTCGCCGAAGCCCACCTCACCGGTCCGGATCGGTTGGGGTAGAACGCCTTTCTGTCGGCCAACTGGCGTTCAGGTTTGTCGCAGCCACCAGCGGTCTCGGCGCTCAGGGAGGTCTTTTCGGCGATCTTGTCGATCCTCGTCCGCGCCGGGGTCGCGCAGCGTTGCCACGCTCGGGCGATCAACGGGGTCCTTCTCCAGGCAGGCAGCGACGACCGGGGCCAGCCTTGACGGCACACCCTCGAGGTCAGGGGCGGTGTATCTGATGTTGTGCAGCACGGCCAAAACATGGCCACCGTAGAACGGCGGGTGCCCCGAGGAGGCAAAGACCAGCACCGAGCCCAGCGCGAAGACGTCCGAGGCTGCGGTGAGTTCGGCTGCGCCGCTTGCTTGTTCGGGCGACATGTACTCCGGAGAGCCCAACACGGCGCCGTAGCTGGTGATCCGAAAATCGTCGAGCGCGCGGGCGATGCCGAAGTCGATTACCCGTGGTCCGTCGGCGGCCAGGATGATGTTCGACGGTTTGAGGTCGCGGTGGATGACCCCGGCGTGGTGGATCGCCGTCAGCGCCTCGGCCAGCCCGACCATCACCATTGCGGCCATTTCCGCCGACAACGGTCCGTTGTCCTCGACCGCGTCCTCCAATGTCGGTCCGTCGATGTAAGCCGTTGCCAGCCAAGGGACCGCCGCCTCCGGTTCGGCGTCGACGATGGGCGCGTTGAAGAAGCCACCGACCGCCTTGGCGTTGTCGACTTCGCGTCGAAACCTTTCCCGGAACGCGCGTTGGTGGGCGAGATGGGGATGCACCAGCTTGACCGCGGCGAGCCTGCCGCTGGGCAACCTGCCCAGGAACACCATTCCCATTCCGCCGCCGCCCAACCGGCCGAGCAGCGTGAACGGCCCGACAGAGCGGGGATCTTCGACTTCGAGTGGTGCGAGCGATTCCATGGCACCGCTCACGTGACCGGGGCCGACACGTAGACCTGCCCGGACGCGTCTTCAATTGCGACAGAAGCGATTTCGTCCGTACGCAGACTGGTGGTGGCGCGTCGGGACGAACCGCCGCCGGCCATCGCCCATTGATCGATTTGATGGCGGACGCCGTCACGGCCGACGACGATCAATCGCACCGCGACGCCCGCCGGAATACCGGATACCTGCGCGCTGACCTCGCTACCGCTCCCCTGCGGGTTGAGGGTGACGGTCAGCCGTGCCCCAGTATGGGGATCAACGGCGGTCGCCGAACGGCTGGATGGCGGTGCCGTGACGCTGCTTGGTGGTAGGCCCGTGCTGGGGTGAGCAGCCGTATCGTGTTTCTGCCCCAGGATCGTTGACCCGAAAACCGTGACTCCAAGCGCCACTGCGGCGGCCGCCGCACCCGCGCCGATGTAACGTCCGCGTCGCCCGCGACTGCTCGGCACCGGTCCCGCGGGACCGGCCGGGCCGCCGGGCGGCGCTGACCAGGAGCCCGGCGGTGGCGGGGCGGCGGATGGCATCGGCCAGGCGGAGGGTGGCCGTGGCGGGGCGGCCGATTGCGGCGGAGCGGGCGGGAAGGCGGATTGCATTGGCGGAGCCGCGGATCGCACAGGCGGCGAGGCTATCTCCGGTGCTGCGCCATAGCCGAACGACGTTGCCGAGTCGTCCGCAATCGGCGACGGCGCCGGGGGTGCTGGGCTTCCCACCCGTCCCGAGTCGGCGGAAACGATCGGCCCGCTTCCCGTGTGCGCGGCCGATCCCGGCGCGGATGGGTCAGCTCTCCGACCGCGCGTGGACGCAAGGATCCGCGCATAGTGAATGGCGTACGGCGACAGGCCGGGTTCGGGTTCGACCCAGTCGGCCGGCAACTCGACCGACTGAATGACCTCACGCGGCGCTGCGACCGCACGCGTCGGCGCGTTGCTCACCGCGACGAACGCCGTCAACCGGCTCAGCGCGCCGAACCGCAGCGACATCGATACGATCAACTGCTCCAGCCCCGTGGCTTCCTCGATCGGGCAGCGCAGATACCGGCGCTGCAGGTCGGCGAGGAACGCCCTGGCCCACAGCTGCGTCAAGGCCCGCCCGCCGACTGGAATCGCATTCACCCGTGAGGCCCACGGCCGCCCGTCGGCCCCGGTGCCGGACACGACCACGCTCCCGTTCGGACTGCCCCGGAACCGGCCGGTGATCACCGTCGAGGCACCGGAGAAGATCTCTGGCGGTCGAGCCGGCGATATTGTGTTGTGAATCAGCTCAATTCCGTCGCCGACCAGTCCGAGATTGGTCAACAACGCCGGCCCCAACAGCCGGCGCAGAGTCGGCGTCAGGTCGTCGAGCGCATCGTCACTTTGGGCCAGCAGCACCTGTCCGCGGCCCGCGGCGGCCAGCTGTCGAAGCAGACCGGCATTGACCGTCGCCCCGATGCCGACCGCATGGATAAGGACAGCAGCACCGCGCGGCCCGAATTGGGCGGCGATCTGGTCTTCGTTGCCCACCTGTCCGGCGGTGATAACGACCAGGATTGACGGCCGTCGCGGATCAGTAAGCAGTCCGGCCGCGGCTTCGAGCGCCGATAGCAGTCGGGGATCGCCGGCCGCGGCTGTAGCGAACAGATGTTCAATCGCGCGAAACCGGTTGCGCTCGGTCGCCTCCACCAGACCGGCTGCGTCCCAGTCGGGGTGGGTGACCCCGTCGGCGAATGCCAGGACGGTGAATTGGTCTGCGGGCGTGAGGGTATCGATGATGCGGGTCGCGGCCCGGCGGGCGGCGGGAAGACGCCAGCCCGACATCGACGCCGATGCATCAACGACAACGACGACATTGCGCCCGGCGACGGGCCCTGGCTCAAGGGTGGGTGGCAGCAGGGTCAAGGCGAAGGTGCCCTCCCGCCCGTCGCTGTCGACACAGGTCAATAACGACAGCGAGGGTTGACGATGCGCGGCCGTGCGGATCCGAAGCACCAGATCCCGATCGAGCCGTTGCCCGGGCAATGCCTCGATCCGTATGGTCGTGCCGGGCTCGTAGCGTGCAGCCGATCTCCTCGATGGCGTACGCGCCGGCGGCCACGGTGATCGAAACCGCAAGTCGGACCGTGCCCGCGGACTGGACCGGTGGCACAATCCGGGACGCATCGGGCACCAGGTCGGTGTCCTCGGCGGTGCCGGCACCGACCGGAGCACCCGATAATCGGGCACCCGGTATGTGGCGTGGCGCAACGACCAGCGGGAAGCGGAAAAAGACCTGTCCATCGGCGTACGTCAGTCGCGCGTGCAGGGTCAGCCTGACTTCCACGCGCTCATTGGGAGCGATCGTGCCCACCCTGATCGTGACGACGTCCTCCCGTTCCTGTTCGAGAATGGCTGAGGCGGCCTGTTTGTCGCGACTGGCCGCGTAGGTGTCGCGAGCTTCGGCCCGCTCCATCAACCAACCGTCGATCACCGTGGATCCGGTCCGGACCTGCAAAGAGCTCACCGCCCCCAGTTCGGGGACCGGGAACACGTAGGTCGCCGCGACCGGGTGTGTGCCGTCGTTGCAGAACGTGGCGCGAAGATCGACCGACGCCGCCAGCGCCGCGATGTCAGCGTGTAACTGCACATCTTCGAGCGGCAAGTCCCCGCGCTGAGACGACAGACGTCCAAACGCGGGATCGGTAGCCAGCCGCGGCGGCGCGACCGCATCGAAGACCGGCGTATGCATCACACCAGCCCCTTCCCCAATGCGGTCACCGCGCCACTCGCGTATCGGCAATGCCAGTGTGACACAGCACACATGAAACCGATCGCCGAAAGGAGCGGGCCCGGTTATCGTGCTGACTGCCCAAAAGGCCACCGCTTCCCGCGGCTTGGTTTGCTCATCGCGTTACTGCGCTCGTCGTCGTCGAAGGCTGATCTACCCGAAGCTCGCAACCGGCTCACGTGGCTGCCCATGCTCGCCATCGCGGCCGGGGTGGCCCCCGGTGCGAATGTCAACGCAGCCCCGTGCGGGATGCCCAGCCGTCCGGCTTCGGCGACCGCGTCGAAGTTGGCGCCCAGGAAAACGAATTCCCAGGCATAACGCTCGCGCTGCTGCCGCACCAGCTCGCGGACCCCATCGCGCGACCATTCGCGGCTGGCGTTCTCCAGGCCGTCGGTGATGATGACGATGATTACCTTGCCGGGGCGATCCTGTTCCGGTCGGCCGGCGATCCCGGCGCCAACATCGGTGACGAACCTGCCCATTGCGTCGAGCAACGCGGTCGTATTCCGAGGCACCAGCGTGTATTTCGGAACTTCGGCGATATCGCGCAGTGTCCACACCTGCTCGTAGACATCATCGAACTGGGCCAGGCTCACCTGGGCCGCGCCGGGCTGCTCGGCCTGGGCGACGAGGAAGTTCGCCAATGCGGGTTCCATGTCGCTCTTCAGGCCCTGCATCGAGCCGGACCGGTCCACTAATACGCCGATAAGGGTGAGATCGGGATTGGTCATTTGAATTACTCCTCTTCCGGGTTGGCTGGTGGTTAGGCGAGTGCGGGTCGCACCAACCAGCATCCGGTCCGATCTCCGGAAATTCTCAGAACGAGCAATTCATCGAGCGCAAGGTTTAATCGCCGTGCTCGTCCAGCTTGGGCGGCGGCCGGTACTGCGGCTCATAGCCAGATACGTGGATCGGATTGCCGACCAGCCGGTAATCCCCTGCCTGCACAACGACTTCCGGGGTCACCTCGAGCGCTTCGGGCAGCGTCCTGACCGCTGCCGCCGGTACCCCCAGCGGACGCAGTCGCCGTTCCCAGCCGAGGGCGGTGTCGGTCGCCAGCGCAGCTGTGACGGCTGCGAGGACCTCGTCGCGGCTCGCCACCCGTTGCGTCATCGTCTCGAAACCATCGATATTCGCCTCGACGGCGAAGGATTTCCAGAAGCCGTCGTGCGTGATGAACAGGGCCAGGTAGCCGTCGGCGGTCGGGAAGAGCTGCGCTGGAACGTAATACGAGTGGGCCCCGTATGGCCGTCGCTGCGGCTCGGTACCGCTGTTGAGGTAGGCCGAGGCGTGGTAGTTGAGCTGGGACAGCATGACGTCGCGCAGCGACACGTCCACTTGCCCGCCCTCACCCGACACGATCTTGGCCAAAAGTCCGAGCGCCGCTGACATTCCGGTGGAGTTGTCGGCCGAGGAGTAGCCCGGCAGGGTCGGTGGGCCGTCCGGCTCGCCGGTCAGTGCGGCGGTACCCACGGCCGCCTGGACCACGTAGTCGAAAGCCGGATCGTCGCCGCCGTACAGCCCGAAACCGGTGATCGCCACGCAGACGATCCGCTCGTTCCAGCGTCGCAGTGCCTCGTAGGTGAGTCCCAGCCGGCGGATGGCCGACGGTTTCAGGTTCACCAGCAGCGCCTGCGATTCTGCCGCCAGCTCGCCGAGGCGCTGTTGTCCCGCATCGGAATTCAGGTCCAGACAGATGCTGGACTTGTTGCGGTTGAGGCTGGCGAAGTAGGTGTCCCCGACGCTGCGGGAGATTTCGCCGCCAGCCGGCTCGATCTTGATGACCTCGGCGCCGAGATCGGCCAGCAGCATGGTGGCATAGGGTCCGGCCAGCATGGTGCCGACCTCGAGGATCCGAATTCCGGCGAGCGGGCCGGTGCTTGTCACCGCAGTTCCGTTGCGAGCTCGGCGATCATCTCGCGGGTACGGCGTTTGGACGCCACCAGCTCGTCACGGTTGTCACCGATCGGCAGTAGCCGCACCGACAGATCCGTCACCCCGGCATCGGCGAAGCGGCGCATGCGCGCCAGAATCTGCTCCGGGTCACCGGCCGCACACAGATCGCCGACATCGCGGGCATCGCCGCGTTCGAGCAGCCGCTGGTAGTTGGGAGACACCTCGGCCTCGCCCAGGATGCGGTTGGCCCGCTCCTTGGCCTCATCGACTTGCGACGGCGCACAAAGGCATACCGGTATACCCGCGACGATGCGCGGTGCGGGACGCCCGGCATCCGCGGCGGCTTTGGTGACCTTCGGCGCGATGTGATCTCCGATCGCGCGCTCGTCGGCCATCCACAGCACGGTACCGTCGGCGAGTTCACCGGCAAGCTGCAGCATCACCGGCCCCAGCGCCGCGACCAGGACGGGCATGGGTGTGTCGGCTCCGATCGCCGTCGGATTGTGCACCGTGAACGAATCATTCTCGACGTCAACCGATCCCGGCCCGGCGATAGCGGCGTTGAGCACCTGCAGATAGTCACGGGTGTAGGCGGCCGGCTTCTCATACGGCAACCCGAGCATGTCCCGGATGATCCAGTGGTGCGACGGGCCGACGCCCAGCGCCAGCCGCCCACCCGCCACCGCATGCGTCGAAAGCGCTTGGCGGGCAAGGGCAATAGGATGCTGGGCTTGCAGCGGCACCACCGCTGTTCCCAGTTCGATGCGTGAGCTGTGGGCAGCCATCAGCGCCACCATGGTCAAACAGTCGAAGTCGTTGGGCACCTGTGGCATCCACGCAGTGTCCAGACCCGCGGATTCGGCCCATTGGATATCGGAGGCCAGCTTGGCCACCTTGCGGGCCATATCGCCACGCTCGGCGCCGATCATCACTCCGATGCGCACTGTGTTTCCTTTGCAGCAGTGTCCTTCGGTATCAATTCCGCCGTGCCGGTGAGGGCACGGATGTCGTGCACCAGAACATCGAGCGGCGTCCCGGTGGGAAACACCGCGGCGGCACCGGCTTCCAATAGCTTGGGCACGTCGGCGTGCGGGATGGTGCCCCCGACGACGACGGCGATGTCGGCGGCGTCGGCCGCGCGTAACGCCTCGATGGTGCGTACGGTGAGCCCCAGGTGGGCGCCGGACAGGATGCTCAGGCCGACCACGGCCACGTCTTCCTGAACGGCGATCGAGGCGATGTCTTCGATGCGCTGCCGGATCCCGGTGTAAATGACCTCGAATCCGGCGTCGCGCAGGGTGCGTGCGACGATCTTGGCGCCGCGGTCGTGCCCGTCGAGACCGGGCTTGGCGACCAGGATCCGAACGGCCATTAAAACACCACCGGTTGCTGGAATTCGCCCCACACCGCTTTCAGGGCGGAAACCATCTCGCCGACCGTGCAATACGCGTTGGCGCAGTCGATCAGCTTGTGCATCAGGTTGTCGGTCCCTTCAGCACTGCGGGAGAGCGCGGCCAGGCTGGATTGCACTGCGCCGCTGTCCCTTTCGGCCTTGACCTTGGAGAGCCGCTTGAGCTGCAGATCACGGCCCTCGGCGTCGAGTTCGTAGGTGATGACATCCGGCGCCGGTTCCTCGGAGACGAACCGATTGACCCCGACCACCGGGCGGGTCCCGGCCTCGATGTCCTGATGCATCTTGAAGGCTTCGTCGGCGATCAGGCCCTGCAGGTACCCGTCCTCGATCGCGCTGACCATCCCGCCATGGCGCTCAAGGTCATCCATGATCTCGATGATGCCGGCCTCGGTGGCGTCGGTGAGTGCCTCCACGAAGTACGAGCCGCCCAGCGGGTCGGCGACGCGCGCCACGCCGGTTTCGTGGGCCAGGATCTGTTGGGTGCGCAGCGCCAGCGTGGTGGACTCCTCGGTGGGCAGCGCGAACGGCTCGTCCCAAGCCGCGGTGAACATCGACTGCACACCACCCAGCACCGCCGCCATCGCCTCGTAGGCCACCCGCACCAGGTTGTTCTGCGCCTGCGGGGCGTACAGCGACGCACCGCCACACACACAGCCGAAGCGGAACATCGACGCCTTGTCCGTCTTCGCACTGTAGCGTTCCCGCACGATCGTCGCCCAACGCCTGCGCCCCGCACGGTATTTGGCGATCTCTTCGAAGAAATCGCCGTGGGTATAGAAGAAGAACGAGATCTGCGGCGCGAACTGGTCGATCGTCATGCGGCCGCGTTCCACGACGGTGTCGCAATAGGTGACACCGTCGGCGAGGGTGAACGCCATCTCCTGCACCGCGGTAGCCCCGGCGTCGCGGAAGTGCGCACCGGCCACCGAGATGGCGTTGAATTTGGGGACCTCGGCCGCGCAGAACTCGATGGTGTCGGCGATCAGCCGCAACGACGGCTCCGGCGGCCAGATCCAGGTTCCACGGGAGGCGTACTCCTTGAGGATGTCGTTCTGGATGGTCCCGGTGAGCTTGGCCCGCGGTATCCCTTTTCGCTCGGCGGCCGCCACGTAGAAGGCGAGCAGGATCGCCGCCGTGCCGTTGATCGTCATGCTCGTGCTGAGCTTGTCCAGCGGAATACCGTCGAACAGGATCTCGAAGTCGGCCAGCGTGTCCACCGCGACGCCGACGCGGCCGACTTCCTCGCTGACCTCGGGATCGTCGGAGTCGAACCCGCATTGGGTGGGCAGATCGAGCGCCACCGACAACCCCGTCCCACCCTGTTCCAGCAGGTAGCGGTAGCGGCGATTGGATTCCTCGGCGGTACCGAAGCCGGAGTACTGCCGGAATGTCCATAACTTGCCGCGGTAGCCGGACGCGAAGTTTCCCCGGGTGAAGGGAAACTCTCCCGGCGGCGGAGGCTCGGTCTTGCGATCCGCCGGGCCGTACACCGGAGCGAGCGGGATGCCCGACGATGTCTGAGGTGCATTATCCATCAGTGAATAACGTACTTGCAAAAAAAGAGAATGCCAATACCGTATCGCTGACCTGGTCAAACACCACATTGCGCCCAGTGCGATAGCCCTTAGGCTGCTACCGACGACGATGGGAGGTCGACATGCCGGTTCCGAAACCATCAGAAGCGGACATCGACGCCGCTGCCAAGCACTTCGGTTTCCAGTTCGACGCGCACGCCCGCCGGGATTTCACGGCGGCGGTCGGGGCCACGCTGATTTCCTACGACGTGGTCGAACAGCTCTACGACCAGCTCGCTCGACCGGGGGTCCCCGAGCGTGCCTACCGATTTCCGGCACCGGCCGAGAATCCACTTGGAGCCTGGTATGTCACCGCCGAGATCGCCTCCGGCGCCCAGGGCCCGTTGTCGGGCCGGCGTGTGGCGATCAAGGACAGCATCGCGGTCGCCGGGATTCCGCTGACGAACGGATCGCGGGCGATGGAGGGTTTCATCCCCAGCCGCGACGCCACCGTCGTCGAGCGCCTTTTGGACGCCGGCGCGATCATCGCCGGCAAGAGCGTCTGCGAAGACCTGTGCTGCTCGGGGTCGAGCTTCACCTCGGCCAGCGGACCGGTGCGCAACCCGTGGGACATCACCCGCGAGACGGGTGGCTCGTCCAGCGGCAGTGCCGCGCTGGTTGCCGCCGGTCAGGTCGAACTCGCCGTCGGCGGCGATCAAGGCGGATCGGTGCGCATCCCCGCGTCACTATGCGGCATCGTCGGGCTCAAACCGACGCACGGGGTGGTCCCCTACACCGGAGCGTTCCCGGTCGAGCGCACGATCGATCACCTCGGTCCGATGACGCGCACCGTCGCCGATGCCGCGCTACTGCTCACCGTGCTCGCCGGGCCCGACGGCTGCGACCCGCGCCAGCGCCCTGAGGCACCCGCGGTCGACTATCGGGCCGCGCTCACCGGCGACGTGGCCGGGCTGCGGGTGGGCGTTCTCACCGAGGGCTTCGGGCAGTCCGGCGCGCTGCCGGAGGTCGACGAGTTGGTCCGGTCTGCGGCACAACGGTTCACCGAGATCGGCTGCACCGTAGCCGAAGTCAGCGTGCCCTGGCACCGTAAGGCAGTTCATGTCTTCGGCGTCATCTTCACCGAAGGCGCCACCTACCAGATGCTGGACGGCAACGGTTACGGGCTCGGCGCGGAGGGACTCTACGACCCAGAACTTATGGCGCACTTCGCAAGTCAGCGAGCCGTCACGGCCGATCGACTCGCCAGTGTCGTCAAGGTTACGGCGCTGGGCGGCCACTACGGCCTGACGCGGTTTGGCGGCGCATCCTATGCGAAGGCACGCAATCTGCTGCCGCACGTGCGCGCCGCCTACGACGCCGCGCTCGGCCAGTACGACGTACTGGTCATGCCTACCGTGCCCGGCACCGCCGCCCCATTACCGGCGGGCGACCCCGCCGATATCGCGCTACTCCCACTCACGATCGGCAAGGCGTTCAACACCGCCCCCATCAACATCACCGGACATCCGGCGATCTCGGTGCCCGCCGGGCTTGTCGATGGCCTACCCGCCGGAATGATGATCGTGGGCAAGCGATTCGACGATGTCACCGTGTTGCGGGTCGCCGACGCCTTCGAGGCCCTGTGCGGGGGGTTCCCGACTCCATAGCGCGAGCCGGACTTTCAGCGCAGAATGCGGCTATGACAGACGCGACTGGCCCGGTGTCTCGGCGCTACGAGGAGTTGCCGGTGGTTGGGGGGTTGTTGCGGCGCCAGCGACACGAGGCCGAGCGGGTCGGGCGCGATCGTCGAACGACTCGACATCGACGCCGTCGTGGCCCGCCTCGACATGAACGAGGTTGTGGCCAGAATCGGCTTCCCGAAGTTGACCGACCAGGTGCTCGAGGACATCGACCTGCCCAAGGCGATCGTGCAGG
>Ga0335083_10009980_pt1 | contig 11510 bp, 10 predicted proteins | sample Lox_Sample_42_FD_206716 | JGI IMG/M metagenome (GOLD analysis project Ga0335083, IMG submission 206716) | Soil microbial communities from Loxahatchee National Wildlife Refuge, Florida, United States - Lox_Sample_4.2 | ecosystem: Environmental > Terrestrial > Soil > Wetlands | place: USA... | reverse complement strand
CTCGGGGTGGCGGCGGATCGGGTGAACATCAAGGCCACCACGACCGAGAAGCTCGGGTTTCTCGGTCGTGCCGAAGGGATCGCGGCACAGGCGGTGGTGCTGCTCCTGGACGAGTGAGCGCTCCAGCCGCGCTCATGTCCACCTCCGATCCTGCCGGCGGACCGCCGCATCCGCTGCCGGTCCCGGAAACCTGGCGGCGCTGCGCACTCGAGCCGCCGTGCGCCACGGGGGCCTGCCTGGCCGAGGGCGTGTTGCGCGCGCAGCCGGAGGATTTCCAGGTCGAGGAGGTGTTGGGTTTCGCGCCTTCCGGTTCCGGAGCGCACGTCCTGCTCGAGGTGCGCAAGCGCGATGCCAACACGCAGTGGGTGGCACGCGAGCTGGCCAGACTGTGCGGCTGTCGTCCCGGCGATGTCGGATTCGCAGGACTGAAGGACAGGCACGCGGTGGCCACCCAGTGGTTCAGCGTGCCCCGCTCGAAGCTCGGTCCGGAGGAATGGCGCCGGGTGCAGGCGCCCGCCTTCGAGATCCTCGAGGCTCACGCCCACGGTCGCAAGCTGCCGCGCGGTGCCCTGGCCGGCAACCGCTTCGTCATCCGGGTACGCGGTGTGCTGCCCGCCGATGCGGCGCAGGCGGCGGTTCTTGCGGAGAGCATCGCGGCGCGGTTGGCGCATCTGCGCCGTCACGGCGTTCCCAACTATTTCGGTGTGCAGCGATTCGGACGCGACGGGGGCAATCTGGCCCGGCTGCAGCAACAGCCGCTGAAGCTGCATCAGCCCGAGCGCGGGTTCGTGCTGTCGGCGGCGCGTAGTCTGGTGTTCAACGCCGTTCTGGCTGAACGCGTGCGCGACGGCAGCTGGAATCGGCTCGAGGCAGGGGACCTGGCGAACCTGGACGGTCGCGGCAGCTTCTTCGCGGTCAGCACGCTGGATGATGCGATCCTGCAGGAGCGCACCGGGCGGCTCGAGATCCACCCGACGGGTCCGATGTGGGGACGGGGCGCACCGGCCTCGCAGTCGCGCATTGCGGAACTGGAGAGCCGCGTGGCAGCGGATCTGGCGCCCGCGGCGGAGCTGTGCGCGCTGGCAGGAATGGAGCAGGAGCGGCGCAGCCTGCGCCTGCGAGTCGCCGATCTCGAGTGCCGGTTCGAGGGCCCGGATGTGTCGCTGAGCTTCCAACTCACTCGGGGCAGTTTCGCGACCGTCGTGCTGCGTGAACTGTTCACCACCCGCTCGGCGGTCGACGTACCGGACAGCGAGGGTTAACCGGCCAGGAGCACGTACAGTGCGCCGGTTCCTCCATCGACCTGCCGCGCGGAGACATAGGCGAGAACGGGTCCGATGCGACGCAGTACGCCACTGACAGCCCCCTTCAGTACCGGCCCTCGATGGCCTGAGCGCAGTCCCTTGCCGTGCACGATGCGCACACAGTGCAGGTTGCGCGACAAGGCCTCCGCGAGGAAGTCACGCAGGGCTTCCTTGGCTTCGGCCACAGTCAGTCCATGCAGGTCGATCTCCGCCTGCACCCGATACTGACCGCGCCGCAGCTTTCTGACGACCGACGCCTGGACGCCGGGGCGCTGGAATACGAGCTCCTCGCCACTGGCCTGCTCGGGATCGCCGCCGTCAGGCCCCAGGCTTTCCTGGAGGACGGCGCGCCGATCGGCTCGTGCAAAACGGGCCCGAGGGGCGGGCCGGCGTCTGCGCGGCACGTCCGGTTGCCCGGACAGTGGCTTCACTCCCCGAACCGCCTCGCGAAAGAGGTGCGCATCCTCATCGTCCGATTCGTTCATCACGCGCCCCCTGGCATGGCCTGGTTCCGTACCCGTTGCCCCATGATCGTGCGCCGTCCCGACCGCTGAAGCGGACCCGCCGCCCGAGGTCACAGGGCCGGGACAAAACAGTATAGTGACGCGCCTTTTGAAGGCTCCAGTACGGCGATCGATTCCTTGAAGATCCTGGTCAGCAACGATGACGGCTATCGCGCGGAAGGCATCCGGCGCCTGCGCGAGGCACTGCTCACCCTGGCCGAGGTAACCGTGGTCGCGCCGGACCGCAACCGCAGTGGCGCCAGCAATTCCCTCACCCTGGATGTTCCGCTGCGGGTGTTCGAAGCCGAGCCCGGCGTCCATTACGTCCCGGGCACGCCCACCGATTGCGTGCACCTGGCCATCTCCGGTCTGTTCGACTTCCGCCATGACATGGTGGTGTCCGGCATCAATGACGGACCGAATCTCGGTGATGACGTGCTCTACTCGGGGACCGTCGCCGCGGCCATCGAAGGGCGCTTCCTTGGCTTGCCGACGATGGCCGTCTCGCTGTGCACGAGTGCGGGCAGCGGACGGCACTTTGCGACCGGTGCCGAAGTGGCCCGTCGCCTCGTGGCCCAGGTGCTGCGCAAGCCGCTGGAGCGGGCGCGCATTCTGAACGTCAACGTCCCCGATCGGCCCTTCGACCAGCTGCGAGGATTGCGCACCACGCGGCTGGGCTTCCGTCACCCCTCCGAACCCATCGTGCGTGCCCGGGATCCACACGGCCGGCCCGTGTACTGGGTGGGGCCGGCCGGTCCGCAGGACGAGGCGGGACCGGGGACCGATTTTCATGCGGTGGAGGCGGGCTACGTCTCGGTCACCCCTCTGCAGGTTGATCTGACGCGGCACGACGCCCTGCCTGCGGTGGAGAGCTGGCTGGAAGGTATCGATGGTTGACGTTCGGCTGACGGGTATCGGCATGACTTCGGCGCGCACTCGCGATCGCCTCGTGCAGCGCTTGCGCGACCAGGGCATCAGCAACCTGGCTGTCCTGGACCGGATCCGCAATGTGCCGCGCCACATCTTTGTCGACGAGGCACTCGGTAGTCGCGCCTATGAAGACACCGCGTTACCCATCGGATTCGGACAGACGATATCGCAGCCCTACATCGTGGCCAGGATGACGGAGGCTCTGCTGGAAGCCGGCCCGGTCCACAGCGTCCTGGAAGTCGGCACCGGATGTGGATACCAGACGACCGTACTCGCGCCTCTCGTCGACCGCGTCTATACGATCGAGCGCATCGAGCCGCTGCTCGCGCGCGCCCGAGAGCGCATCAAGGAACTCGAAATACGCAATGTTCGCTTCCGTCATGGCGACGGCAGCGTTGGATGGAAGGCGCACGCGCCGTTCGACGGCATCCTGGTGGCAGCTGCGCCGCTGACGGTTCCGGAAGCATTGCTCAAACAGCTCAAGGTCGGCGGTCGCCTGCTCGTGCCCGTGGGTCCCGAGGGCGAACAGGAACTCATCCGCTTCACGCGCCGTGAGCAGCGGGTCGAGCGTGAATCGCTCGGGCCCGTGGCCTTCGTGCCGTTGCTGGGCGGTACGGCCTGAGCGTACGCGCAGTGGCGCATCGATATCGAAACAACATTATAATTATCGTGTAAGTGTCTGGTTTAAATAAATTTATAGAAAACAGGCCCGCATCGGCGAAAAATGCCCGAAAGCGGCGCAAAAACCGCCCTGCACGCACCGGAAAGGGTCGCTCCGGGCCACTGTGCGGGTAGAAAAAGTCTCAATCGAGTAAAGAGCTTGCGCGCGGATCTGCGACCCGTTTAGTATCCGGCCCTGTCGCGTAACACCGACATCCCGGCAAGACAGAGAACGTCCCGGGCGGACTGAAGAAGACACAGGGAGGAGGGGAGTCGAAACAAGAGCAATAAGGTTGGACAAGAAGAACAACAAAGATGGGCAATTGTTCGAGTCTGTCAGCTTCGAATGATTGTTTGGTTGGTTGAGCTTTCTCCCCCTGTGTCTTCTTGAGCCCGCCGCCCGGCGGGCCGCGGCTCCGGCGCCGCCTTCGCGGCTTTATCTCAGGAACAGGGCCGCCGCGACGCGGCGCTCCTCCTGGACCAGCACGTTGAACGTGCGACACGCCGCACCCAGATCCATGGACTCGACACCGATGCGCTGAGCACCGAACGCGGCGCGCACCTGCGCGGAGGCAAAACGTTGCCGCGCTCCGGTACCGAGCAGCACCAGTTCCGGCCGCAACGCGAAGATCGCTTCGAGGTGGCTGACGCTGAGCTCATCGACCGTGGCAGGCGTCCAGGGTGCGATGACCGTCTGGGCGGTGACGATGCAGCTCGAGGAGATGAACCGTTCGCCAATGCGGATGCCATCGGCCGCATAGGCGCGGATCAGATTCGCGCCGCCACCGGGATCGAGCGTGAATTTCATGGCAGGGGTTGCAGGGCTGCCGGCGCGTGTCTCTTCATGGTGTGTACGATACCGGCTCGTGAACGAAGCCGTCATTGTCCTCGCCGACCTGTTCCTCGACCCCGAGACACCGCTCGAGCTGCCCGATGAGCTACCGCTGCCCGGGCTCTCACTTCTTGCACGCTTCGCCACGCGACAGCGGCTGACCGCCGGATGGCGTGCCTGGGTCGCACGCTGGGCGCGACAGGGTGACGAGGGCAGGGGCTCCACCGCCGATCCGCGAGCTCCTGCAATGGCACCTGCCACGGTCGCGGCGGCTGCGGTCTGGGACGACAGACACAGATGGATCGGTGCGCAGACCAGGCCGCCCGCAACCGTCTGGCTGGCGACCCCGGTGCATCTGCTCGCCGGACTCGCGAGCGCGCATCTGGACCGTCGCGGCATCCTGCGGCTGTCACCCGACGAGCAGGCGCAGCTGGCCGAAGATTTTCGCCAGTCCTTTGCCGGCACGGCATTCGGGCTCATCCCGCTGCCGGCAGGTGGGTTTCTCCTCACCGCGCCCGAACTGCCTGCTGCGCCCGGACTACCTGCCGCGCCCGGACTGCCCGCCGCGTCCGGATCGCCGACCGAGCCTGAACTGTCGCTGGACGGATCGCCCGAGCCGGCGCGCTGCGTCGGAATGAACCTCGCGCGCAGTCCCAACGTCCGCTCGGCGGCGCCCGCCCTGAGACAACTGGGCGCGGAGATCGAGATGTGGCTCCACGCGCAGGCGCTCAACACACAGCGCCAACACCAAGGGCTCCCGCCGCTCACGGCCCTGTGGCTATGGGGAGGTGGACCGGCGCCGCGGCGGACCAAGGCCGACACAGGTCGGATTCCCGATTCGACGCTGGCCTTTGGAAGAGATCCGTTCGTCGACGGGCTCTGGGGTACCGCGACGCCGCCTCTGCCGCCACAGTCCGCGGAAGTATTCGGCTATGCTGGCGCGGAGCGCATCCTTGTGGTGGAGGAAGTGGGTCGCATGCTGCATTCGCATCCTCGATGGCTGCTTGCCGAGGCGCTCGCGGAATTCGACCGGATCCTGCTCGCTCCCGCGCTCCAAAGGCTTCGGGCCGGAGAGCTGGCAAGCCTGAGCGTCGTGGCGAACGACCGACGACTGACTCTGCGACGCGCGGACCTACACAGGTTCTGGCGGCGTCGGTTGCGAGCTGCGGCGGCATTCTCGTGATCGTTTCCTCGACAGAGTCGAGCTTGTCCTCGCGCGCACCCGCGCCCGCCAACACGCTACGCGTCGTTCGGCGCTCGCCTGCCACCGATACCGACCTCGGCGCTGGAATGCACCCCGTCCTGCGGCGGATCTATTGCGCGCGCGGGATCCGATCGGCGGCGGAACTGGATCTGTCGCTGGAGCGGCTGCATCCGGTTCGCACCCTGGAGGGAATCCAGGCAGCCGTGGATCTGCTGCTGGAGCATCGCGCCGCGGGACGGATCCTCGTGATCGGTGATTTCGATGCCGATGGCGCAACCAGCACGGCCCTCATGCTCCGTGCGCTGCGTGGCTGGGGATTCGTCGCCGACTTCCTGGTCCCGAACCGCTTCGAGTTCGGGTATGGACTGACACCGGAGATCGTCGCGCTCGCGGCTTCGCGCCAGCCGACATTGATCGTCACGGTGGACAACGGCATTTCGAGCCTGACTGGGGTGGCCGAGGCGCGCCGGCGCGGCATCGATGTACTGGTCACCGATCACCACCTGCCCGGTGCCGAACTCCCGCAAGCCCGGGTCATCGTGAATCCCAACCTGCCCGGCAGCGGCTTTGCCAGCCGCGCCCTCGCCGGCGTAGGGGTGGCCTTCTACGTGATGGCGGCACTGAAGCGGCATCTGGACGAGCACCAGCTGACACCGCCGGGAGCGCCGGGCGCGGCGGATTTCCTCGATCTCGTGGCCCTGGGCACCGTCGCCGATCTCGTTCCGCTCGATGCCAACAACCGGATACTCATCGCGCAGGGCCTGAAGCGCATCCGGCTGGGTCGTTGTGTCCCCGGGATCCGCGCGCTTCTGGAGATCGCCGGCCGCAACCCGGCTGAGCTCAGCGCCGCGGATCTGGCGTTCTCCGTTGCCCCTCGGCTGAACGCCGCGGGGCGCATCGACGACATGAGCATCGGCATCCAGTGCCTGCTGGCGCAGGACGCCGACTCCGCCAAGGGTCACGCCGCACGGCTCGATGAGCTCAATGTCGAACGCCGCGCCATCGAAGCGCGGATGCAAGTCGAGGCCATCGCGGCGGTGCGCTGTCTGGCGGAGCCCGGACCGCGAACCCTGCAGCGCCGCGGGGTGTGCCTGTACGAGGAGTCCTGGCACCAGGGGGTGGTCGGACTGGTGGCCAGTCGCATCAAGGATCGGCTGCGCCGGCCCGTGATCGCCTTCGCGCTCGCGGGGGAATCGGTGTTGCGGGGATCCGCGCGCTCGGTCGCGGGGATTCACATCCGCGACGTTCTCGATCGCATCGCCACGCGTCACCCCGACCTCATCGGCCGGTTCGGCGGTCACGCAATGGCCGCCGGCCTCACGCTGGACCTGGCGCGTCTCGACCGGTTCGCCGAGGCGTTCGACGAAGAGGTCGCCCACTGGGCCGAGTGCAGCGCCGGGGCGGATGCCATCGAGACGGATGGTGAACTCTCCGTGCAGGAAATCGCCCTGGAGACCGCTCACGCCCTGCGCGCGGGTGGACCCTGGGGCCAGGCATTCCCCGAACCCAGTTTCGACGGATTGTTCACCATCCGCAGTGCCCGGATCGTGGGCGAGCGTCATCTGAAGATGTGGGTGGAAGTACCCAGGACGGGGCGCTCGTTCGATGCGATCGCTTTCAACCACGTCGAAGAGCCCGAGAGCTTCGTCCCGCCCGCGGGGCTCGTGCAGCTGGTCTATCGCCTGGACATCAACGAGTACCAGGGTGAGCGGCGCCTGCAGCTCATCGTGGACCACGTATTGCCGGCGGAGGCGAGTGGAAATCACAGCTCCTGACCGCTAGCATCTGCGCACCGTCCGGTTCCCTCCCACCCGCACGCGGCGCCGTTGCGTTGCCAGCGGCTTGCCCGCGCGGACTCGAGGACCGGCACAGCACCCGAAGGCGGACTCACGATGGAAGTCAATCAGCTCAAGCGCCAGCTCAAGGATCTTGGGGAGCGCATTGCCTCCCTACGGGGGTTTCTTTGAGTACGACCAGAAGAAGGAGCGCCTGGAGGAGGTCGTGCGCGAGCTGGAAGACCCCGCGGTCTGGTCCAACCAGGAGCGTGCCCAGGAACTGGGTCGCGAGCGCGCGCGTCTCGCCGCCGCGGTAGAGGAGATCGACCGCACCGACAAGGGCATCGCCGATGCCAGCGAATTGCTGGAGCTGGCCGAAGCGGAAAACGACGAGGCCGCCGCACGCGACATCGAAGGCGATGCGGGCCGCCTCGAGCAGGCAGTTCGCCATCTCGAACTCAAGCGCATGTTCCGCAACGAGATGGATTCGCACAACGCGTTTCTGGACATCCAGGCCGGGGCCGGCGGCACCGAGGCGCAGGACTGGGCGCAGATGCTGCTGCGCATGTACCTGCGCTGGGCTGCCGCGCGCGGCTTCACCGCCGAGGTTTTCGATTCCAACCCGGGTGAGGTGGCCGGCATCAAGAGCGCCAGCCTCGAGATCAAGGGCGAATACGCCTACGGCTGGCTGCGCACCGAGACCGGCGTACATCGCCTGGTGCGCAAGTCACCGTTCGACTCCGGCAATCGCCGCCACACCTCGTTCGCCTCGGTGTTCGTCTCTCCGGAGGTGGACGACGACATCGAGATCGAGGTGAATCCGGCGGATCTGAAAACCGATGTCTATCGCTCCTCGGGCGCGGGCGGCCAGCACGTCAACAAGACCGAGTCGGCGGTGCGTATCACGCACATTCCCAGCGGCATCGTGGTCGCCTGCCAGAACGAGCGCAGCCAGCACAAGAACCGCTCCACCGCCATGAAGATGCTCAAGGCGAAGCTCTACGAGCTGGAAGTCAACAAGCGCAACGCCGCGGCGCGCGTGCTGGAGGATTCCAAATCGGACGTGAGCTGGGGCAACCAGATCCGCTCCTACGTGCTCGACCAGTCGCGCATCAAGGACCTGCGCACGGGCGTGGAAGTCGGCAATACGACGGCGGTGCTCGATGGCGATCTGGATCAGTTCATGGAAGCCTCCCTGAAGGCTGGTGTATAAGAGTTAAGAGTTTGGGGGCGGGTGGCAAGCGGCGATGAGCGCTACGGAACACAACGAAGACGAGAACAGGCTGATCGCGGAACGACGCGCCAAGCTGGCACAGCTGCGCGCGGCGGGCGCGCCCGGCAGCAGCGTGTTTCCGAACGATTTCCGGCGCGATTCGCTGGCCGGGCAGTTGCATGCGGCCTTCGGCGATCGCAGCGGCGAGTGGCTGGAGGCCCATCCTGCGCGCGTGCAGGTCGGCGGGCGCATCCTGTTCAAGCGCGTGATGGGCAAGGCAAGCTTCGCCAAGATCGCCGACCGCACGGGCCAGATCCAGCTGTTCCTGCAGCAGGACGCACTTGGCGAGGCCTACGAGGCGTTCAAGGGCTGGGATGTCGGCGATATCGTCGGTGCGAGCGGTGTGCTGTTCCGAACGAAGACGAATGAGCTGTCCGTCCGGGTCGACAGCCTGCGCCTGCTGGTCAAGTCGCTGCGACCCTTGCCGGACAAGTGGCATGGTCTGGCTGACACCGAAACACGTTATCGCCGCCGTTACGTTGACCTGATCGTCAACGAAACCAGTCGCAACGTCTTCCTGACCCGCACGCGCATCATCCGTTACCTGCGTGCCTTCCTCGACGCGCTGGACTTCGTCGAAGTCGAAACTCCGATGATGCAGCCGATTCCGGGCGGCGCGGCGGCCCTGCCATTCGTCACGCATCACAATGCGCTGGGCGTGGACATGTATCTGCGGATCGCGCCGGAGCTGTACCTGAAGCGCCTGGTGGTCGGTGGCTTCGAGCGCGTCTACGAGATCAACCGCAATTTCCGCAACGAGGGGCTGTCCACGCGACACAACCCCGAGTTCACCATGCTGGAATTGTATCTGGCCTACGCCGATTACCGCGACCTGATGGACTGGATCGAGAAGGCCGTGCGCGGACTTGCCGATACCCTGCATGGCACGCGCCAGATCCTCTACCAGGGCCGCAGCTACGATCTGGCCGCGCCGTTCCGGCGCCTGACCGTAGAGCAGGCCATCATCGCCAACAATCCCGGAATCGATCCACTCTCGCTGCGTGATGTGACCTACCTGCGCAAGGTCTGCGAGCAGCTGGGCATCGCGGCGCGCCCGCACGATGGACCGGGCAAGCTGCAGATCGAGATCTTCGAGAAAACCGCCGAACACACGCTGCTCGATCCGACGTTCGTGCATGCCTATCCGGCCGAGGTCTCACCGCTGTCGCGCGCCAACGATGCGGATCCGTTTCTCACCGACAGGTTCGAGTTCTTCATCGCGGGGCGCGAGCTGGCCAACGGATTCTCCGAGCTCAACGATCCGGAAGACCAGGCCGCGCGCTTCCGCGCGCAGGTGGCGCGCAAGGATCGCGGCGATCAGGAAGCGATGTTCTACGATGCCGACTACGTCCGCGCCCTGGAGTACGGCATGCCACCCACCGCGGGACTGGGCGCCGGAATCGATCGGCTGGTGATGTTCTTCACCGATTCGCCTTCGATCCGCGACGTGATCCTGTTCCCGCACATGCGGCCGGAAGTGGACTGACGTGTCCGCGGAGCTCAGTTGAGCGAGGCGCCGATCGGCGTCTTCGATTCCGGCATGGGTGGGCTCACGGTTCTGAAGGCCCTGCTCGGCCGGTTGCCGGGGGAAGACTTCGTCTATCTGGGTGACACTGCCCGCTTGCCGTACGGGACCAAGAGTCCGGAAACCGTCGCGCGCTACGCGCTTCAGGCGGCTGAGGCGCTCGAAGCCTATCGGGTCAAGTGCCTGGTGATCGCTTGCAACACGGCTTCGTCGGTCGGGCTGCCCATCATCCGGGAACGTATTGAGTCGGTGCCCGTCGTGGGCGTGATCGAGCCCGGGGCCCGCGCTGCGTGTGAGGCCTCGTCCTCGGGACACATTGCCGTGATTGCCACCGAGGGCACTGTGCGTGGTGGCGCATACCAGCAGGCCATTCTGAGACTGCGGCCCGGCGCCCGGGTCACGGCGCTGCCCGCGCCGCTGTTCGTTTCCCTCGCCGAAGAGGGACTGCACACGGGATCGATCGCGGGCGCCGTTGCTCGTCATTACCTGCGCCCGATTTTCGGCGCAACCGATTCCGCCGAATCGCGACCTGACACGCTCGTGTTGGGATGCACGCATTTCCCGATGCTCGCCGCGTCGATCCGGCGTGCCGCCGGCCGCGGTGTGCGCATCGTCGATTCAGCGGCGACAACCGCCGAAACAGTGGTACGAGGCCTGACGGATGCCGGCCTGCTGCGCACCGGCACCACCGGGTCATCCTCCGGTGCCCGCAAGTCGGCTCGCAAGTCGGTCCGCAAATCCTCGCGCACGCGCGGCACGGTGCGCTTTCTCGCCACCGACGGCATCGAACGCTTTGCACGGATCGGCGGTGGATTCCTCGGCCGCGCCATCACGCGCGGCGAGGTCGAACTGATCGACCTCTGACGGGCCGGTTCGTCAGTCGGGCAGCGTGTAGGGCAGGGGCAGTGCCGTTGCCTTGAGGACGGGGCCGGATGTCGGGTCCGCCACGGCGGAGTCCGCCGCGGCGATGGCCACCGCGTTGGAATCCGCCACCGTAGAATCCGCACGTGCGAGGGCCGCTGCCTCGTCTCGGGTCTCCAGGGCCGTCACGGCGAGAAACTCGCTGCGGCCATCGGCAAGCTGTACGGCCTGCACGACTTTGAAACCCCGTCCGTCGGCCAGACGTCCACTGTCGCCGGGCGAGAGTTGGCAAGGCTCTTCCGATTGAAAGCGCTGCATCCGGCGTTTGACACGTCCGCGATAGTGGGCGCGCGCGATGACTTCCTGGCCCGTGTAGCAACCCTTGTCGAACGCAATTGCGTCGAGGACGTCGAGATTCAGCATCTGCGCGACGAATTCCTCGGAGGTCGCGGCCAGGAGCTGCGGCTCACCCGCCGCGATCTCGTAGCGCCGCCAGGCGTGAAGCGATTTCTCTTCGCCAGTGTTCAGTGTGCCGCTTGCCGCTGGCGTGAGTTCCAGCCAATGCAGGCCGTCCGATCCGAAGGGCATTCGCCACGAGCTGCCGGACGTGGTCGCCGTGGCGGGCGCCGCCGCATCCGCGCTG